>Ga0136617_10000604_pt1 | contig 30715 bp, 28 predicted proteins | sample AntDrymUQ3222106_2_FD_129672 | JGI IMG/M metagenome (GOLD analysis project Ga0136617, IMG submission 129672) | Polar desert sand microbial communities from Dry Valleys, Antarctica - metaG UQ322 (21.06) | ecosystem: Environmental > Terrestrial > Soil > Desert | place: Antarctica: Dry Valley... | reverse complement strand
TACGCGCAGGCCGCTATGTCCGCGGCCCAGGCGCGCAGCAGCGGATCGTCGGTGCGCTGGGCCCAGTGCTGGGCGGCCACCGCGTGGTCGATACCGACCCGGGGCCGCTGCTGCCAGGTGGCCAACATGCTCATGTAACACAGCACCTGCGCGCCGAGGACGGTGTCCTGGGCCTCGTGGGCGGCGGTGCGGGCCTGCTCGTAGTAGTAGGCGGCCCCGTCGAAGTCGTTCAGGTCGTAGTGCAGCCAGCCGCTGACGCGCGAGAGGTCGGCGGACAGTGCCAGCAGCCGAGGCTGCAGCGCGGGCGGGCACTCGGCGAGCATGGCCAAGGCGAGGTGGCGTTGGGCGAGCACGGTGTCCAGCACGGCCTGCGGACCCAGCGCATCGTCCTGCCGGACGCAGTGCCCCAGCACCTGCTCCAGGTGATCGAGCACGGTGGCGTCGACCCGGCCGGGCGCCTGGATGGCGGCGGCCAGGCGCTCCTGGTCGTCGGGGTTGAGGCCGTGCAGGATTGGCGCGGCGGCCGCGGCGGTGGCGGCCCAGCCGAGCAGTTGGAGCACGCCACGACGGTTTTTGATGGTGGAGACCCACGCTCTGAACAGGTCAACGAGCTGTTGACAGGCGGTGTCCCGCTGGCGCGCGGACAACCCCAGGGTGCCATCCGCCACCACCATCAGGCCACTCAACTGGGCGGCCAACTGGGTGGCGAACTGCTCGGGCACCCACAGCGGGCGCCCTGCCGCAACGACCTCGGCCGGGTCCGGCCGAGGAACAGCGGGGTGAGCGGTGTCGCTCGCCACCACGGGCGGGTCGGCCGCGGGTGCGGCAGGCGACGGCTCGACGGAGCGTCCCGGCGGTGTGGCGGAGGGCGCACTCGCCGGGTCGAGGTGGCTGTGGTCCTGCCCGTCGAGCAGCTCCCCGGCGCTGCACTGGTAGAGCAACGCCAGCTTGTTCAACGTGTCCAGCGAGGGTCGGCGACCGCTGGGCGCGGGCCAGATCTCCCAGTAGGAGATCTGCTTGGCCGTCTTGGGTGTCTGCTGGTCGGGCCACTGGGCGTTCCACGCTCCTGGCGAACGTCCCGCCTTCTGGTGACGTTCAGCGGTACCACCTCGTGGTCAATCACAGTTTCCTGGTCGTACCGGGTTGCGACCGGGCGCTCCGGTGTGGCGGCAGCTTACGCCGCCCGTCGCCGGCGAAACACCGCGCGAAGCGGGGTGCAGGAACTCCCCGCCCGCCGTGGAATCCTTCCCCAGCCACTGTGGCGGCGCTCAGGTGCAGGTGGGCATCTGCGCGATCGCCTCACCCGGCAGCCCGGGTGAGTGGGTGGGTGAGCGCCTCCGGCGAGTGCACGTCGTCCCAGTGTCCGCGTCAGAACAGGACTGCGCCGTGGCCGGTCCCGGTGAGCAGCGGAGCATGCGGTAGCCCGTCGAGGGCGGCACAGGAGTTGGCGTGCGCCTGGGCGACGGTGTCCCCCAATGCGAGGGCCTTGTACAGCTGCCCGGTGAAGGTTCGGCACCGGGCATCGTCGGTCTGCCCCGGCCAGGTGATCAGCGCCTCGACGAGCCTGCGCAACACGTGGGACAGGGCATGTGAGTCGCACAGGTTGAGCACGACGAGGCGCGGGCGGAACGACCGCTCGATCATCGTTGCGAACGCGTCGTGCCCGATCGACCAGGCGATGTCGTCCAGGGAGAGGATCAGTCCGCTGAATGCGCTGTGCGCAGCAAGGTGCAGCACCGATGGGTGGAGCTGGTCGAGCTCGCGGGAGAGTTCGGCCAGCTCGATGCACGCGCGTTCGCGTATGTCGACGTAGGCGGAGGAGAGCCGATCCCGGATCACCGCTGCCTCCGGTCCGAAGAGGTTGCCGCCCGGGCGGGGCCGCCGGTGACGACGAGGACTCGTCGGGCGTGGGAGCCCGATTGCGTGCTGGCAGCCGTCGGTCGACCCGTCCACCGGGAGTACGCGGTCTCCGTCGAATGAATGTGCTGGGACTGGCTCTGCGACATGTGGGCCGACCGGGTCTGTCCCGCGGATTGATGGGGGCGTGGCCGGTGGTTCCGGAGCGTCGGGCAGACGGGTGTGTGGCGTCGGTGCCGCAGCGCGGGACGAATGTCGGTTTGGTGTCGTCCGCACGACGCCAGCGCCTCAGGGTGGCGTCGGTGACGCCGAGTGCGGTCGCGATATCGGACCAGCGGACACCCGTGGCCCGATGGGCTCTGGCCTTCCGCAGCACGATCGTGATGGCGTCGGTGTGGTCTCGGTCAGTCGGTGCGGCACGGACGGTGATGGCGAGCTGGCGGAGCCAGCCGATCTCGGTCGCGGTCAGCCGGACCGGCTCGCTACCGGCCGATCAGGCCCCATCGCCGGGCCTGGGCTCGGCCGGGGCGGGTCGGGTGAGGATCTCGACGATGGCGTGCACTGCGGTGGCGTGCTCGGGCTGGCGGCGGGCGAGGCGGCGCAGCCGCGCGGCGGCGGCGCCTCGCTGAGTGTCGGTGCCCTGCTTGGCGGCCTCGACTGCCAGGTCCTGGGCGTCGGGGTGGTCGGTGTCGGGGTCGGCGGTGAGCACGGCGTGCACCGCGGCGAGGAACGGGGTGACGAACGCGAGCTCACCGAGCCGGGGGGCGGCCAGGACCAGGTCGGCGAGGGACGCCAGGTCGCCGTTCTCGACGCACGTCATCGCCGCGTCGACGGCCATGCCGACGTCGGTCACCAGGTCGTATGCCTCGGCGACCGGCATCCTTGCCACGAGACCGACGATGCCGAGGTGCTGGGCGATTATCGGGTCCTCGGCGGCCTGTTTGAGCACAGCTGCGGTGCGCGGATCGGCCGCGAGGTCGGGGTGGCGGCGCAGGAAGTTACGGGAGTCGGTCCAGGTGGGGGTGGTCAACCACTCGTGGAGCAGGTCGGCGTGCTCGTGTCGGCCGCGGTACTCGGCGAGCACCTGTCGGCGCCGCGAAGACCGACACCTTCCTCGGCGCCCGCTACCGACAGCTGGTCAAGCGGATGCCCAAGGCCAAGGCCCTCGCAGCGCTGCGACGGTCCATCCTGGTCATCATCTTCCACCTCCTCGCCGACCCCACCGCCGAGTTCACCGACCTCGGCCCCGACCACTACACCCGCCGCCTCGAACGCGCCCGACGCACCGTTCAGCTCACCCGCCAGCTCCAGGCCCTGGGCTACCACGTCGAGCTCACCCCGAGAACGGCCACCTAAACCCCACGCCCCGACCGGGTCACCTGCTCGTGGCCCGGATCGCCCGTCCCGGCTCAGCCATGTCACCACGCTCAGCCGGTGATCCCGTTCGCCCGTCCCCGGCTGGGTTTTCCGGTCAGGACACCACGAACCTCATCCAGACCCGAAGGACTTCTGCGGTGCTGCACTACTGCATAGCTATTGTCCAGGCTGGTCGAGCAACGCCGGCAGGCTGCACGACAGGTGCCAACCCCTCGCGAGTGCATCGTGGGCGAGCCAGGACAACACCGCCAGCACCGCCGCGGCGGTGGTTCCGGCTGGTACCACCCAAATCGGGTATAGCGCGAAGCGCTGCTCCAGCTCTGCGATCTCGGCCAGCTCGCTGGGGCTGCTGACAGCGAAGGTAAACACTGCCCGGTCAGAGTCGGCGAACGTGGCCAGGGCCGCCGGGTTGATCGGTCGCGCTGAGCTCGGCCCGGCGCCGGAACCGGGCGCTCGCGGTGACACCACGAACATGTCGGTCATGGCCGCGAGCGCGGCGTCGGGCACCCAGCTACCGCTGGTTTCGATCTCCACCCACCGCCCGGCCCGGGCCAGGCATCTCACCAGCGGCACGAGTTGGGACTGCTGCCGCAGTGGCTCATCCCCCGAGACCACCACCAGCCGCGCCGCGGACCCCAGCGCCCAGCTCGCCAGCTGCTCGACTCTGAACCAGCGGCTGCGCAGCGTCCCGTCGACGGGTGACCGGTCCCCGGTGTGCGACACCTCGTTGGCCGGGCATGTCAGCGTGCTGCCCGCGAGCCGGATGACCATTGCCAGTTGCCCTGCCGAGAGTCCCTGTCCCTGGAACATCGGTTCAACGCAGTCCGCCACCTCGAGCAGCGTCCTGCCCGCGTCCTGATCGGGCAGGATCGAGCTCGGTGTCACCGACTCGTCCCAGGCTCGAGATCGTGACCGACGCGCCGGTCATCATCTCGTCCAGTGCGCTGTAACGCTGACTGTGAGCGACGCGCCTGCCGCGAGGTCAGCTGCAGCGGCCCGGCCGCTGAGACGGTGAGCACGACGCCGCTGGGTCCGTGGTGGACAAGCAGTCGAGCCGCATCGCCTCGGGCGTCGCGGCACGGCACGATGCGGTTCGATCCGAACCCCATGCGACGCCACACCGCACGCACCCAGTGCGCGGATGGGCCGGTCCGCCTCCAGTCGTCGTCGACATCGCTGGCAAGGCGAGTGGTGCCTGGTTGAAGCTCAACGGCGGGTACGACGCGCCGACGGTGGGCGCCGACAAGTGGACGTCGCGTTGCTGCCGGCTCTGCGGCATCGGACGTGAGCGTTCTGCGTGTAGACGCTGCTCTCCAGTGCATCGTCGCCCGTGTCCTTCCGTCGAACTGGCCGCCGCGTGACATCGAGACAGCTCGTCGCGAAGATAGTCAACTTGGCAATATAAGTTAACTTGGCAATACAAGTTAACGTGGAGCTACAAGCTGTTTCCCGGCAGGCCGAACGATCCGTTGCCGGGAGCTACTGCCTGCATCCCGTCCGCTGTCCAGCGCACCAGCACCGGCTCGTGAGCGAGCTGCGCACCGGTGACAGAATTGATGGCGAAGTCGCCGAACATCGTCGTCGTCGACAGGCCGGCGGCGAGGCCCCACAGGCTCTCCCGCCGCGCGCTGCCGGCGGCGCGGACGCAATGCGCGGCGAGCGCGGCCGTTGCGGCGACCTGCACACCGGGGTAGTCGGGCACGGCGCCGGCGAGCTGTGTGTACACGCGCAGGAAGGCCGCCTCGGCGGGCCCGACCGCGACGGACAGGTGGCGATGGGGGAACCACTGTGCGATGCCGTGGACGCCCTGTGCCTGGGTGACCTGCCGGCCGAACTCGCGCACCCCCGCTGCGACGGTTCCGATCAGCCGCGGGGGTGGGGGAGCGCGCGGGCGGCGGTGACGGTGGCCACGTCCTCCTCGAACGACCCGGCACAGAACAGGTCCCAGACGCCCCTGTGCTCGGCGGGCAGGTCGTCGGTCGGGCCTGCGCGGCGGGTCGACAGGCCCAGCGTGCGGGCGATCGCTTCTGCGCCGGTGATGACCTGCCGGCCGAAGCTGCCGCGACCCTCGACGAGCACCAGCGGCGCCGGCTCAGTGTGGACTGCGAGGTGGCGCAGGAACGGCTCGGCGTAGCGGCTGGTCGGGGCCAGCACCGACACGACGTGGCCGGGGGCGGCGGCTTGCACGTCGTCGCCGGAGCCGCCGTGGTTCCACAGCAACTGGTCCAGATCCGGCGCGACGCGCGATGCCGCCCGCATGAGCTGGGTGGAGTACGGCCCGAGCAGCACCTCACACCGCCCGGCCAGCGCGCGCAGGATGGACGCGACCCGCGCCGGGTCGCTGCCATCATCCTCTACGAGGATCTCGGCGCCGCCGTCAAGCGCATGCCACGCCCGTAGCGCGTGCGCGGCCTGCGAGCCGAACCGAGCGTACTTGCCGGTCAGGGACAGACACGCGCCCAGCCGCCACCGCCGAGAGTTGCCGGCCGGGCCGGTCATCGCATGTCGACGTCGTAGCGGAACTCGTGACGGTCCGCCGCAGCGACCGAGTCCTGCACCTCCAGCGGCGTCGCGTCGACGTCGTAGATCGTGCGGAGCACCCGCACGACTGGGACCCCGGGCGAGAGCCGCAACGCGGTGGCTTCCGCGCGGGTCGGCATCCGGGCGGTGAGCTCGTCGACCGATCTTGCGACCCGGCGCCGGATCGGCCCGGCCGGATCTTCGATGACGGCGAGCGCACCACCCCGGATCCGACGCGACTCGGCCAGCGGGGTGCCGTGCGCCAGCGCCGCGGGATAGTAGCTGTCGCACAGCGCCACCGGCTGGTCCTCGACCAGGAACAGCCGCCGCCGAACGATCACCGCCGTGGTCGCCTCGACTCCCAGTCGGACCGCAACCTCCGCCGGTGCCGCGGCCGCGACTACCTCCAGCAGGCGTTGCTCGGGCCGCTGGCCCTGCTCGACGACCTGGGCGTTGAAACTTGGCAGTCCGGCGTCGCGGTGCCGCCGGTAGTTCGCGCCGGTCAGCACAAGCCGCACGTGGGGGGTCGGGCGCACGAAGGCGCCGCGGCCCTGCTCGGTGACGACCAGGCCCTCGGCCTTGAGCACGGCAATCGCCCGTCGCACCGTGGGTCGGCTGGTCTGGTAGGTCTGTGCCAGCTCCCATTCCGAGCTGAGCTGCTCACCCGGAGCCAACCGCCCAGCCACGATCGCTGACCGAAGATCATCCACGATCCGGTGGTACGGGAACGTCGCACCCGGCGGCTCTGTCACGACTTGACAATACAAACATCCCGGCCGGGTTCGCGGCGTCCGCGCTCGGTTGGGTCGCCACTCGTGGTAGGCGTGTAGGGAAGCAACGGCGGCGGCGCCGCGCCAGAACTTATCGATCGGGTCGGAGGCAACAGCGGACACACGTTGGCCCGTATGAGGTCGCGGCGCCGCCCGGGGTGGACACCACCCGCAAGATCAAGGACACCAGTCGCCAGGCGGCGAGGTCGCCGGCGTAGGCGGCCACCTCCTCCATGCGGGCCTCCAGCGCGGTGAGCCGGCGGTCAGGATCAAGTAGGTGACCAGGCCCTTGTGCTCGGGGCGAGATGGCCCGGGCACAACAGCGGTGGGTCAGATGCCAAAAGCGGCGGGTACTGGATTGTTCCGGTGGGGGCCGGGAGGTCCGGGTTCAGGGTGAGGGCCATCATCGCCTCGTCGGGGACCTCGAACGGTGCGCGGATGCCGAGCCGGGAGACGGGGGTGAATCCGAACCATGCGTGGACTGCTCGAGGAGCTTGAGAAGGCCCACGTATATATCGCAAGATTAAACGATGCTCTGCAGGAACAGCGGGCGGCTTTCGCAAAGCTGTCAGCACAGGTCGAAGCGGCGGCATCGTAATCTCCTCTCGGAGTGATCCGCCCACCGCGCTATAGCACCTAATGCAGCCGTTTCGTCCGGTTTTGTTGCTGTAGCGCGTAGGCCGCAGCCGCCACCGGACGTCGGACTGTCTGGTCCCCCGTAACAATCTCCCGGCACCCGCGTCAGGGCTGCCTGCCGCCGGCGATCCACTGCCGGAAGATGTCGATGCGCTCCGGGGGCCAGGCGCCGTCGCAGGGCATGCTGCCGTCCTCGAGCCTGGCCAGGATACTGGTCGCGCGGTCCCGCACGTCCTCGTAAAGGTGCAGGTCGAACTGGGCGATGTTCAGCATCGAGCTGCGATCGGGGTTCTCCCGGAAAAGGCCCCTGATATTGGCCTCGAAGCCGAGGTCCGTGGGCGGTGGGCCGGTCGGTTCCGGCGCCGGATCCCGCTCGTGCTCGACCCCGATCTGCCCGGGCGGGGAGTCGTCCGGGGCTCCGTCGGTGATCCACTGGCGGATGAATCCGATGCGGGCGTCGGGGACCGGCGGGCGGAACCGGGGCATCCGGTTGAACCGAGGCCCCGTTGGCGACGGCGGCGTTCCCTCCAGCCGCGCGATGAGCGGCGCAGCGTCCGGATCGGGGTCGACGCTGCCGTCCGGGTTCAGGTTCACGGGTGGCTGTCCCGCGGGGCGGGTGTCGAGGAACTGATCGCGGGTCCTTCCGGCCCAGAAGTTGGAGTGGGGGCCGGCGATGCTGAACCCTCGCACCGCTTCCTCGAGGATCCCGACCGCTTTGGCGAAGCCGGTCGGCAGGCTCTCCGGCGGTACGCCGCGGCCGTGGGCCAAGGAATCCATCACGACCTGGGCGTCGGCATCCCGGCGCAGGAGATCCTCGAGGAAGTCGTCGCGGTCGATGGCGTGGGGCTGGAGTTGGTCGATGATGAGGCGGGTGGCGGCGCGGGAGGCGTCGAGGTGCATCCGCCAGCGCTGCGGTTCGCCGTCGGGCAGGTTCAGGGTGTAGGGGAGCTCGAAGGGCGGGCCGGCGTTGACGGGGCCCGCCGGGTCGTCCTTCGGCAGCTGCACGAGCTTGCCGGCAATCTTGCTCAGCCGGCGCATCTCATCGAAGGTCCCGATCAGCAGCAGGCCACGGTCGGTGCGGTCGCCGAACCCGGGACCGGGCGCATCGGAGTACAGGTCGTGGTCGATGCGCAGGAAATGTGAGAGCTGTCCCAGCAGCAGCCGGTAGCGGAGGTTGAACAGGTGCGCCCACGCCCGTGCCCGCGAATGGTTGATGCGCCCGGTGCTGGCATGCGCCTCAAGTGCCACCGCCACCCTGTCCGCCGACGGGGGTACGGTCGGTGCTGAGGTCGTGTTGGGGTTCGTCGTCACCGGCCAGGTGACCGTCGCCCCAGCCGAGATCAGCACCGACACCTGCTTGTAGATGTCGAAGAACCTCTCGAAGTGCGACTCGGTGCCGGTGGGGGCGGGGTCGAAGCCCTCCCCCTGGGCGCCGATGGCCCGCACAGCAGCGACTGCCGCCGCTCGGACGTGATCGACGTCCGTGTCCGCGAACGACTCGACGATCAGCGGTTCTCCGGGGCCGCCGAGCCGCGGTTCGAAACCCCAGTCCGCGAACTTCGCCTGCTGAGCATAGGTGTCCAACCGGATGTCGCCGTCGGCCAGGCCGTCGGTCTCGTCGGAGAACAGCTGCGTGAGCCGCTCGAAGATCCGACCGACGTGCTGGACCTCCTGCCCGCCGTTGGCGCGAGTGGCATCGATGCAGATCTGGTCGAGCAGCGCTCGGTCGGTGTCCGAGAGCTCGTCGGGGAGATCGGCCGGACTCTCGGCGATCACGTACTTGGCGAGTGAATCGAGCGTCAGGGGCTCGAGGGTGAAGCGGAACGGGTAGATCGCGCTGGCGAAGGGCGAGCTCTCCCGGTTGAAGTTCAACGGGCCGCCGATCAGGTGCAGCAGGTTCTGCACGGTGGCGAGGTGGCCCATCTCCTCGCGCGCGATCTGCGTGAGGAGGTTCTGCACCCGCTGGAGCTCATCCCGGTTCGGGTCGGCGACGCGGATGGAGTAGACGGCGTAGAGGTACTGCACCATCAGAGCGTGCTCGATCTCGGCGGCCGCCGTCAGCAGGAAGACAGCCTCGTCGCGTGGCTCCAGCGGCGGGTCGTGCAGGGGGCCGGTAGCGGCGGCGGTCCGCAGGGCACCGTCGGCGAGTCCCCAGAATGGCATCTGGGTGATTGAGCCCGGGGTGAAGAAACGTCCTTCCACTGTGGTGCTCCTCGGTGTCGTCGGGTCATCTGGGTCAGTGGGTCGCCTGGAGCCGGCGGTGCCGCCGCTGCCAGAAGGGGCTGCGCGGCCAGCGGTCTTCGCGCCGGTAGTGCGCCAGTCCCGTCGAGAGGTGGGTGCGGTGTTCCTCGGCGGTCTGCTGGGAGAACCCGTCCAGCGCGGCCGTCCGGCGCGCGCCAAGCACCGCTTTCGCGGCGCGGATCGCCGATGTCAACGCCGTGATCAGGCCTTGACCGGACAGTGGATCCAGGGTGCGGGCGGCGTCGCCGACGGCCAACCAGTCCGCTCCGGTGCACTCGGACAGCATGCTGGTGTGCGCCGTGGCGGTGTGGATCTGCGACGCCCCCGTTGTCGCCATGATCTCCGGTACTCCCCGCGTCCTCGACAGCGCCTGCACCCAGAAGCGGTCTCGCTCCACCGCGCCGACCGGCAGCAGGTCGGCGTCGGTGAAGAAGGCGGTGACGGCCCGGGCGTCCGGCAGCACCGCCGCGTACCACCAGCCCTCTGCACACGCCTCGAGGAGGGTCCGGTCCTCGGTGGTGGCGGCCTGCCCGAAGCGGACGAGCCCGATCAGCCGGTCCTCCCGATGCCGCGTGGCCCCTTGCCGTGCGGCGATCCGGGCGACCCGCCCGGTCGCGTCGACGACGAACGGGGCCCGCAGGGAAGGCCGGTTCGGGATCCGTAGGGTCCAGCCGCCACCGTCGTGCTCGACGCGGCCACCGGGCGGCAGATCGTGGATGTGGGCGCCGGCGCGGTCGGCCGCGCTGATCATCATGGCATCGTAGCGAGCACGGTCGAGGTGCCAGCCGTGGCCGTAGGGGTTGAGGATGAAGTCGTTCTCGTACGACTGCTCCGTGCCCCAGCGGACCACGGTGCCCGGTGCGGGGGCGTGGCCGTCGGCAACGAAGGCATCCCACACGCCCAGCTGGGCCAGCGGCGCGATGATGGTCGGGGGCACCGTCTCACCGATGCGCGGCCGATCTCCGCGCGACCGGCCGGCGACGGCGACCGACGCACCACCGTGGGCGAGCGCGAGGGCGGTGGCGGCACCGGCGGGGCCGCCACCGAGGACCAGCACATCGACGTCGGACGTCACGGCCTCGGGAACTGCGGGTCGCGGTCCACCTCGACGAAGACCGTCTCGCCGTCCACCTGCTGGGCGACGACGAACCCGAGCCGCAGGACGTGCTCGACCATCGCCTCGAACCCGTCGATCGGGGTCTCCCATTCGGTCTCGCTGCCGGGGACGTCGTTCGCGTCGGTCATCACGAGGTCGGGCCGCTGGGTCGGCCACCAGATGCCACCGTCGCACGCGTAGAAGTCGGCCTGCCACGGCAGTGCCATGATCTCGGTCAGGCACCCCGGGTAGACCTTGCCGACGTTGCTCGGATCGAGGCGGAACGGTCGGGCGTAGATGTCTCTGTCCTTGAGGTTCTGACCGGCCTCGATGCCGGGGAAGAAGTTGTTCCCGGAGCAGCGCTCCAGCGCGGCCCGATCGAGCTGCTGCGGGACGGGCTCGCGCGGGACCGGGGTGTCGAGGTCGCTGCGGAAATCACCGGCCACCCACTGGTCCACGTAGGTCGTCAGGAACGCCGGCAGCTCGAACAGCGCCAGATTCGGGTTCAGGATCCGCTCCGACATCTGCTGGCGCGCCGGCCGGGAGGCCGGACCGGGATCCGCGAGCGTCTGCCAGTCGAGGGGCTGCAGCCCGGCCCACTCGCCCCAGCTGTCGACCCAGCGCAGGGCGGCCGTGCGCTCGATCAGCGGTCTGATGTGGCGGACGAACGACGGGCTGGGCTCGGGCTGGATCGCCCCCTTGTCGATCCCGGACTGGAACGCGATGTCATAGAGCGACACGGCGGCGTCGATCGCCGGCGCGAAGTCGGGCGGTGCGACGACCACCCACGCCGGCTCGTGCACCATCGCCGGAGCCTGGCCGGGCAGCGTCACCGTGGCCGAGACCGGCCCGTCGGACACGTCGTCGTGCCACCGGTCGTTGTTGGCGAAGCTGAACAGCGGCTCGCCGGGCGGGACGGAGCCGCTCCCGCCGCGACCGCCCAGGACGATCAGCCGGCCGGTGTCGTCGGTCCGGATCTCCCCGAGGTACACGTCGGTGCCGAGGAACGTCCCGCTGAGCACGACCGGTGTGTGGCCGCAGCCGGCCGCGACAGCGGGTTTCGGATTCCGGATGACCAAGCTGTCCCGATCGGTGATGTCGGCGTTGCGCCGCCTGGCGGGACCCACGGTGCGATCGAGCGCCGCCTTGCGGTTGACGAGGTCGACGCTCCACTCGACGTGCACGTCCGGCCCGACCTCGCCGATGAGCTGCAAGCTCCCGGTCACGTCCTGCTCGTAGGCGAAGACGCGGAAGCGAGCCGCCTGGCGCTTGACCCGACCGCCCTCCTTGTAGCTCTGCAGCGGGGTCTCGACCCCGTCGGAGTCGATCTCCACCCCGGGTGAGCCGGGTGGCTCCGGGCCGACGAAGAATGCGGTCTCGTGGTTTCCCAGGCGCGCGACGCCGATGGCCGGGTGGATCTTGTAAACGGTTCCCACGGTCTCTCCCTCAGGACGGGGTGTGCCGGATGGTGAGCGATCGCCCGGTGGCGGACGGCAGACCCAGCACCGTGTCGGCCAACGACGCCGCGAAGGGCCGCGAGAACGGATACCCCATGTCGCGGGTGTCGGGGTAGCGGTCGACGGCGCCGCAGAAGCTCAACGAGCCGCACTCGGCCGAGGGGCCCACGAGGTCCTGCGCCGCGTTCGAGCAGAACACGACGAGCCGGAATGCCATGCCCTCCGCGGTGCCGCGCGGCAGGAGCAGCGTGTAGGGCCAACCGCAGTCGCAGTAGTTCGGGTCGTTCGGGTCGGCGGCCCCGTCCAGCACCGTCTGCGGATCGGTCTCGGCCGGCTTCTTCACGATGGAGAACTCGGTGTCCGGGCGGTAGAGGACGCTGCGCCCACCGGCCGGGAGCTCGACGAGGAACTTGTCGAGCTCCATCCACATCGTACGGTCGTCCGCGACATCGGTCGGTGCGAGGAACACCCGCAACGTGATCGCGGTGGGCCGCTGGGCGGCGTTGCGGACCCGCACGACCAGCGCGAACGGATCGTGCGTGAGGTGGGTAATGCTCCGGCCGTCGGAGAGGGCGCTGTCCACGAGGCGGGTGGTCAGTTCGTCGACCACGACGAGCCCGTCCGCACCCGGCAGCGGGCCCGCCGCGACGGGTGTGTCGAATGCCGCACCGCCCACCGCCGCGGCGACGATCCCAGCGGGGTCGGATCCCTCGGCCAGCCCCGCCGTCGAGACCAGCAGCACGTCCGGGCTGGCCCACGGGGCAGCGGTACCGCCGAGCGCGTCGCGCAGGACGACGGGCGGCGCGTCGGAGAAGTCGTACGCGGGCTGGGTGTCCTGCCATCCGGTGTTGACGTTGTCGATGTGCTTGTGCCAGCGCCAGAAGATCGGGTCGCGGATCGCCACGACCGGGGAGACCATCACGCCGTTCCCCTGGTCGTCGGGCAGGGAACCGATCATGACGTGGCCGGCGTTGTGCATCCCCGGGTAGCTCTGCCGCCGCAGCCCCGTCAGCTGGGACTGCGCCGCCTCCATGGCGGCACCGAGGGTATCGCTGTCCACCGACCGGGGTGGGCCGATGGTGCGGATCAGGTCGCCGCTCGCGACGGCCGCGTCGAGCGCGGCCTGCCACCCCACGAGCAGGTCGGTGTCGCGCTGCGGGAGCTTGTCGTTGGCCGCGCGGCTGGTGAACTGCGGGAGATCGGGCCCCGGGTCGTATCCCTCGGGGATGGGCGTGTCCCACTCCGCGGGGCCGAAGGCGGCCACCCGCTGCTTACCGAGCGAGAGCCGTTCGGCGTCGTAGCGAGCCTGCATCTGGCTGTGCATGTAGAAGAACAGCTCGCCCTGGCGGTCGTTGAGTCGGAACAGCACGCGGTACGCCTGCGGTGTGAGCTGGCGGGCGAAGGCGAAAAAGTCCGGCAGCGCCGCGGCCAGCGCGAAGAACCGGTCCAGGATCTCTTCCGGTGCGGCAGTGGCGAGGAACGCCGGCCAGTCCGGCGCCGGGTCGAGCGCGGACAGCAGCGCCGCCAATCCCGCCCGGTCCGACGTCTGCGCCCACACGACGAAGTCCGGAGGCAGGAGCCCGGAGAACGGGTAGACCTGGTGCCAGTGCTCGTGGTGCTCGTTGGCGAAGGGATCCTCGCGCCAGTAGTCGAGCGCATCCTCAGGTGCGGGCGCCGTGGTGCGGGCGACGCCTCCGGCCGGTTTCGAGGGGGCGAACAGCTCGGGCCGCACCCGCATCGTCCGGGGCTTGGCGAGCCGGCGGGCGGGCTTGTGGTGCGTCACGAAGATCGCCATCGCCTGGGCGACGAGCGCCGGTGGCAGCTCGGTGGCCCGGGTCTCGGCGAGGTCGAGAGCCCGTTCGAGCCCGTCCTCCGCGCCCCCCGCGGCGCCGCTGACGATCGCCAGCTGCGCCGCGAGCGCGACGGCCTCCGCGGCGTCATCAGGGTCGAACCAGCGGAACGTGCGTGCTGGCGCAGCGGCGGATCTCGGGATCGCCGCTTGCGGTGCGAGTAGCTCGGTGAACAGCGCGGTGCTGCGGCTGCGCAGCTCGGCCATCGTCACCATGAGTCCATCCCCTCGGTCAGTCGACCCCGGTCAGCTGGTGATGTGCACGATCTGGCTCTCCGAGCGGCCGTCCACGGTCACCCGCAGGAGGAAGCTGCCGGCCAGTGCCCGGCCGGCGTCGTCGGTGGCGTCCCACTCAACGGTGCGCGGTCCTGCCGCGGGCCCCGGATCGTCGAGCACCCGGCGGACGTGCTCACCGAAGCGGTCCCAGACGTCGACGGCCAGCCGCCCGGCGCCGTCGGGAACGGTGGCCGCGAGCTGCAGTGGCACGTCGCTTCGGCTCGGTGCGTTGTCTGTCAGGAAACGCAGTTGCTGCGCGGCCGCAACCGCGGCCGTGCGGGCCACCGCCGGCTCCGCGGAGTACCGGTAGACCGTGCGTCCCGAGGCGTAGCCGACCGTGACCGGATCGCCGAGGAAGCGGAAGCGGTTGATGAACCGACCGATCTCGTTGGCGTCCTGCCAGGTGGTGCCGCCGTCGGTTGTCGCGCTGCTGAAACCCTCCTGGAAGGAGGCCGAACCCCAGCCCCCGACCCAGCCCGTGCTCTCGTCGACGAAACCGACGCCCTCGAGATTGGCGTTGCCCTGCGGGTCGTTGATGTCGATGCGGGTCCAGCTGTCGCCGCCGTCGGTGGTCTTGAGGATGGCGCCGCGCACGAAGCTCTCCAGCGCGACGTAACCGACCTGGTGATCCAGAAACTGGATCTTCCATCCCCACTCGCCGAGCGGGAGCACGGCGCTGAGGGACGCGACCTTGTTGACCCACGTCGCGCCGCCGTCCTCGGTGCGCAGCACCACGGCGCGCACGTCGTTGCGCGTCGGATTGGCCACGCTCGCCTGCCCGCCCACGACCCAGCCGTGGTCGGCGTCGGTGAAGTAGGTGTCCACCAGCAGGGTGGCGTGTGCCGACATGTCCCAGGCCTGCCAGGTGGCCCCGCCGTCGACGGTGCGCATCATGGCCGCTGGTCGGTTCGGGAAGTTCGTGCCCGAGGCGTAGACGACCGAGGAGTCGACGACCGAGAGGCCGCAGACCGCCGACGGGGCCAGCGGGGGGAGATCGGTGACGTTCGTCCAGGTCGTGCCCCCGTCAGTGGTCTCGAACAGCCGCTTGCCCGCCGTCAGCGTCCCGACCCAACCTCGGGTAGCGGACGCAAAGCCGATGCAGCGGAAGTAGACGTCCGGGTCGTGGAGCTGCTCCTGCCAGGTGGCGAAGCCGTCCTCGGTGTGCAGGATCTGGCCGTTGCTGTTCACCGCCCACCCGCACTGCGGGTCGTTGAACCAGATGTCGTCGGTCCGCGAGCTCGCCTCGGGCGCGTTGGTGGCGCCCCAGCTCTGCTGCGCCTCGTCGGAGATCTCGCCCTCGGGCTGGAAACGCGTCATGCTCTCCCCCTACTTCATCGCACCAGAACGTGGCCACGGAGCCGCGTTCAGGCCGGCGCACTCTGCTGACATCCCCCGGAAGTGCGGCCTTGTGGCATCGTGCTCAGGACGCCGCAAGGGAGCGTCCTCCTGAGCACTTAGAGTAGCAATCGCCCAAAAAGATTATTGCGCTTCCTGCCCACGACGCCCTAGAGCCCTGGGCCCGCCGAACCCGGATCCGTACGTGGTACGGCTGATGGTTCCCAGCCAGCTGCGCCGGACGGGGCCTGCCGGGCGATGGCGAAGTTGAACTCGCAGTCCTGAGCGCCCGCGGCGAACGCCCCCCACTCGGCGTCGGTGAAGTGCAGCGTGCGTCCGGCCACTGTGACGTGCCAGGTGGTGGCGACGTGCCAGGTGGTGGCCACGTCGGCGCCGGCGTGGCAGGTGCGCTCTTCGCTGCAGGTGATTGTGAGCTCGCCAACCGTGCCGGTACGGGCGCCACCTCGACGCAGTCCGCGCAGCTACGGCCGCGCCCTGAGGTGGTGGTCGGCGAGGTCACTTCTCGCCGTCAGGCGGAGGAACGTCGGCGCCGCCCTTGACGTAATCTCCGATCGTGCACCCGATGATCGCCCCCAGTATCCTTTCGGCTGATTTCGCGCGGCTGGCCGACGAGGCAAACGCAGTGACCGGCGAGCCCGGAGCGGGGGCGGACTGGCTACACATCGATGTGATGGACGCGCACTTCGTGCCCAACCTGACCCTCGGCCTCCCGGTGGTGGAGGCGTTGCTCAAGGCCACGGCCGTGCCGCTGGACTGCCACCTCATGATCGAGAATCCGGACCGCTGGGCGATCAGTTACGCAGAGGCGGGCGCGTACAACGTCACCGTGCACGCAGAGGTTGCTGCTGACCCGGTGGCGCTGGCCAGGAACCTGCGCGCGGCCGGCGCGAAGGCCGGGTTGTCGATCAAACCGGGCACGCCGCTGGAGCCCTACGTCGAGATCCTCAAGCACTACGACACCTTGCTCGTGATGAGCGTCGAACCTGGGTTCGGCGGGCAGAGCTTCATCGTCGAGGTGCTCGACAAGGTGCGCACCGCACGTCGGCTGGTCGACACCGGCCATCTCACGCTGCTCGTGGAGATCGATGGCGGCATCAACGACGCCACCATCGAGGCCGCGGCCGAGGCGGGGGTCGACTGTTTCGTCGCCGGCTCCGCTGTCTACGGCGCCGACGACCCTGCCCGCGCCGTACAAGCGCTACGCAAGCAGGTGGTGCGAGCCTCGGCGCATCGATGGGCGGGCGAGCCGAGGAGGGGTTGATGTTCACCGGGATCGTGGAGGAGATCGGTGAGGTCCTTGCCGTGCGCGACAGTGCCGAGGTCGTGGTGCTCACCGTGCACGGGCCCGTGGTCACCGCCGACGTGCGCCGTGGCGACTCGATCGCGGTGAACGGCGTGTGCCTGACCGTGATCGATCCTGACGGCAGCACCGACGCCGCGTTCACCGTGGAACTGGTGCCCGAGACCCTGGCCCGTTCGAGCCTGTCCAACGTCGCCACCGGGACGCGGGTGAACCTGGAGCGGGCGGTGCCGGCTGGTGGGCGCCTCGGTGGCCACATCGTGCAGGGACACGTGGACGGGGTGGCCACGTTGATCTCTCGCACGCCGGGCGGGCGCAGCGAGGAGCTGCGGTTCGGGCTGCCGACCGACCTCGCCCGGTACGTCGTGGAGAAGGGCTCCATCGCGGTGGACGGGGTGTCGTTGACCGTGGCCGGCGTCGACGCCGACGGCTTCACCGTGGCGTTGATCCCCACGACGTTGTCACAAACCACACTCGGCAACCGGCGTCCTGGGGATACCGTCAACCTGGAGGTGGACGTCATCGCGAAGTACGTCGAGCGGTTGGCCGGCGGATGCCTCCCATCAGCGGCTCAGGACAGTTCGACAGATCGGACGGGGAACGGTGAAGGGTGAGGCGACGGCAGGGACGGTGACAGCCGGCCGGGTCGGCGGTTTCGCGGCGATCGAGCGGGCGGTGGTCGATCTCGCGGCGGGCCGGCCCGTGGTGGTGGTCGACGACGAGGACCGCGAGAACGAGGGCGATCTGATCTTTGCGGCGCAGATGGCGACACCGGAGCTGGTGTCGTTCATGGTGCGCTACACCTCCGGTTATGTGTGCGTGGCGCTCACCGAGGGCGAGTGCGAACGGTTGGACCTGCCACCGATGCACCACACGAACTCCGACAACTTCCGCACCGCCTTCACGGTGACCGTGGACGCGAAGGCCGGCATCTCCACCGGTATCTCCGCCTCGGACCGGGCACACACGATCCGGCTGCTCGCCGACCCGATCGCCGGCCCGGCAGACCTCGTGCGGCCCGGGCACGTGCTGCCGTTGCGCGCCCGCGAGGGCGGCGTGCTGCGCCGGCCCGGGCACACGGAGGCGGCCGTGGACCTGGCCCGCCTGGCCGGCCTGGCACCGGCGGGAGCGCTGTGCGAGATCGTGTCGCAGAAGGACGAGGGCGACATGGCCCGCGGCGACGAGCTGCGGGTGTTCGCCGACGAGCACGAGCTGACGCTGATCACGATCGCCGACCTGATCGCCTACCGCCGCCGGTTCGAGAAGCACGTGGTACGGGTGGCGCAGGCTCGCATCCCCACCGCGTACGGCGAGTTCGTCGCCTACGGCTTCGATTCCCTGCTCGACGGGATCGAGCACATCGCGATGGTCCGCGGCGACGTCGCCACCCCGGCGGGCACCGGCGAGGACGTGCTGGTGCGCGTGCATTCCGAGTGCCTCACCGGCGACGTGCTGGGTTCGCTGCGCTGCGACTGCGGCCCGCAGCTCGACGCCGCACTGAGGGCCGTGGCCACCGAGGGGCGCGGGGTGGTGCTCTACATGCGCGGGCACGAGGGCCGGGGGATCGGCCTGCTCCACAAACTGCAGGCCTACCAGCTGCAGGAGGCAGGCGCGGACACCGTGGACGCCAACCTGGCGCTGGGTCTGCCCGCCGACGGCCGCGACTACGGCATCGGTGCGCAGATCCTCGTCGACCTCGGCGTGAAATCGATGCGGTTGCTCACCAACAACCCGGGGAAGCGGGCCGGGTTGGAGGGCTACGGGCTCACCGTGACCGGCCGGGTGCCGCTGCCGGTGCGGGCGCACCCGGAGAACCTGCGATACCTGCGCACCAAGCGCGACCGGATGGGCCACGACCTGCCCGACCTCGGCGACAGTGATCACGGGTGTACCGGGCTGTCCGCGCTGGCGGAGGGAACGGGACTGTGAGCCGGAGCCCTACGCCATGAGCGGGGAGGGACGCCCCGTTCCGGGACAGTCGCCGGACGCGCCCGGGCTGCGCGTGGCCATCGCCGCCGCCACCTGGCACGCCGAGGTGGTGGACATGCTGCTCGCCCGCGCCGTCGCGACGGCGAAGCAGGCCGGGGCCGTGGCCACGGTGGTGCGGGTGCCGGGCACGGTGGAGCTCCCGGTGGTGTGCCAGGAGCTCGCGCGGACCCACGACGCCGTGGTGGCGCTCGGTGTGGTGGTGCGCGGTGGTACCCCGCACTTCGAGTACGTGTGCGACGCGGTGACCGCCGGGCTCACCCGGGTGGCACTGGACGAGCGCACCCCGGTCGGCAACGGCGTGCTGACCTGCGACACCCTCGCCCAGGCCGTGGACCGGTCGGGCGCGCCCGGATCGATGCAGGACAAGGGTGCCGAGGCCTGCCTGGCCGCGGTGCACACCGCGCTGGTGCTCGACGGCCTGCGGAAGTCACCATTCAGCGCAGCACCGCTGGTCGCGTCGGTGACCTGCGTCAATGAGGAGCCGTCGTGACCGAGCCCGGGGGAGTCGGGCTGGTGGTGGTGCGCCCGCGCCGCGTCCTCTGGGCGGCCTGGGTGGGCGCGGTGATCACCGTGGTGTTGTTCACCGCGATCGCCGTCGTGCTGCGCAACAGCCCGACCGGTGTCTCCTTCCGGGTGGCCGACCAGGTCGCGATGATCGTGTTGGGGCTGATCATCGCCGCCGGCGTGCTGCTGCTGGCCCGGCCGCGGGTGCGTGCCGACGCCGCCGGCGTCGAGGTGCGCAACGTTCTCCGCACCCGGTACGTCCCGTGGGAACTGGTGCGGCGGGTGGCCTTTCCGGACGGTGCATCGTGGGCGCGCCTCGAGCTGCCCGACGACGAGTATTTCCCGGTGCTCGCAATCCAGGCCGTCGACGGCCAGCACGCCGTGGACGCCATCACCAGGGTGCGCGCCCTGCACGCGGCGGCCCGCGCTGCCTGAGCCGGCTTCGCCCGGTCGTTCCGCTTCCGCTGCACGTAGCATCGGGTTCGTGCTGCGGGCGAGAGGCCAAGGACGTCTGGTTGCGGACGGCGACGAGAGCGTCCGGTTGGGCGACATCGTGCTTCGCAACCGGCTGGTGACCTCGTCGAGCCTGCTCGGATACGGGGTGGCGAACTCGCCGCTGCTGCCCTACGGCATGAGTCCGATCTCGCTGTTCGTACCGCTGGCCGAGTTCGGTGCGGTGACCACCCGGACGCTGACGGTCGCGCCCCGTGAGGGTCACTTCAGTACCCGCGACGACTACACGCTGCGTGAGCTCCCCGGGTTGTTGCAGCGTTACCGCACGGTGCTGCGCCGCGCCGACGGGGGGTGGATCAACGCGTTCGGCTGGTGCAACGTCGGTATCGAGGCCTATCTGCGCGACTACTACCCGCGCACGCGCGACCACCGTGTGATCATCTCCCTCGGTGGGTTCTCGGCAGCGGAGTTCGTGACGCTGGTGGACCGGGTGAACGCCCGGGTGCCCGCCGGAGACATCGCTGCCGTGGAGCTCAATGTGAGCTGCCACAACGTGAACTTCGACTTCTCTACGATCCTTCAGGACGTGCTCGCCGACGCCGTGCCGCGCAGCAACCACCCGGTGATCCTCAAGCTCTCTCCGGACAACGACTACCTGCGCAACGCCGAGCAGGCCGCGCGAGCCGGGGTGTCGGGGCTGACCGCGATCAACACGGTGAAGGCGCTGCGGCTCGACCCGCGCACCGGTGTGCCGTGGCTGGTCAATCGCTACGGGGGGCTCTCCGGTCGGGCGATCAAGCCGATCGGCCTGCGGGTGGTGTCGGAGTTGCGTGAGGCCGGGGTGCGGCTGCCGATCATCGCCACTGGTGGGATCCGCACCGTGAACGACTGCCGCGAGTACTTCTGGGCCGGTGCGGACGCGGTGAGCCTGGGCAGCGCCAGCTGGTTGGCCAGTTACCCCGGCTATGCGCTTGCCCCGCTGCGCGCGTTGCACGTTCGTCGCGTGTTGCGGGCCGTCCAGCGCTACCCATCGCCATCGATCGGCTTCACCGCGTTGCCATGAGCAGGGATGATCGTGGAGATTTCCCTGGTCGATCATCAGCGAATCGGCGCCCCCGTCCTGCCATGGGGAACGATCTCGGCGGGCCGGGAGCCACGCGTGAACCGACCGCGGTGGGGGATCGACTATGAGCGCGCCTGGCGCCTCGCTCGTCCGCCGTCGAGCGCCCAACCGGCGTCCCCGGGTGGTGCTCTTCGACGTGTTCGAAACGATCTTGCAAGTTCATGCCCTCGCGTCGCGCTTCGTCGATGTGGGGCGCCCGGCCCATGAGTGGGAGCTGTTCTTCACCCGCACGCTGCGCGACGGGATGGCGCTGACCCTGGCCGGCGCGGCCCGGCCGTTTGCCGAGGTGGCCCGGGCTGCGTTGCGGACCACCGCCCACGACCAGCTCTCGGGCGAGGCGCTGGACCACGTGCTGGCCGGCTTCCACGAGCTGCCACCGCATCGTGATGTGGAGCCTGCGCTGGTGACGTTGACCCGGGCCCGAATCCCGACGTACGCCTTCACCCACGGGGACGCCGACGTAGCCTGCGCAGCCCTGGACCGGGTAGGCCTGCGCAGCTACCTGCGTGGCGTGCTGTCCGCCGAGGAGATCCAGTCATTCAAGCCACCCTTGCGGGTGTACGACTGGGCCTGCCGACGGGTCGGTACCCCCGCCGAACGGGTGGCTCTGGTGGCGGTGCACTCCTGGGACGTGCACGGTGCGGTGCGGGCCGGGCTGGTGGGCGGGTTCGCCACCCGCCTGGAAGGACGGGTGCCCGACATCGTGGAGCGCCCGCACGTCGTGGCCGAGCGGGTGGACCTCGTCGTGGACAGGCTGCTCGCGCTGAAGGTCTGAACGCTGGCAGCCCACGCTAGAACGCTGGCTGTACCGTGCTGGGTCAGTGTGAGCTGTTCCAGGCCGGACTGACCTTCAGCGGTCACGCTGAAGCAGGCAGCAGTTGGCGGGCTGCCGCAGCGAAGGACATCGCGGACGGGTAGTTCTGCCGTCCCAGCAGGTCGATCGTGTGGTGCAGCTGGGTGACAGCCCGCCCGCAGCCACGCATCGCGTCCACCTGCTGCACGGCGTCGCGGATGACCGCGATGGCCTCGTCGAACTGACCGACCCGGGTCAATACTGAGCTGAGGCCGACGGTGTAGAGGGTGTGGTTGCGCGGGTAGGCGCCGGCGTCGTTGGCGGTCAGCGCGGCACGGGCCGCCCCCAGCGCGAGCTTGCCCTGCCCGAGCGCCAGCGCCACCCGGCTCTCGTACGACGCCAGGTCGGCCGGTCCCCAGAAGTCCAGCCAGAACGGCTCGTCACCCTGCCATCCCTGGTCCAGCCAGCGGCGGGCCTGCGCGATCGACGCGGTGGCCGCCGCGCGATCCCCGGCCCAGGCGTGTCCCACGGCCTCCCGGGCGGCCAATAGCGACAGCAGGGTGGGGGATGCCTGCTCCCCGGCGGCTGCCTGGGCCGACTGGGCGAGGCCTACCGTCTCGCTGCCTCGACGCGGGTCGTCGCCGGCCTGCCGAGACATGGAGGCCAGTGCGGTCACCCGGGAGTCGAGAACACCGGACAGGTCGGCGAAATGGCAGGCCTCCAGCCACCACTGCCGTGCCTGCTGCGCCTGCCCGGCGTCATAGGCCAGCCACGCCGCGTGCTCCGCAGTCGCGGCGGTGACGGCCTGTAGCTCATGGCCGACCGCAGGCTGGTAGCTGCCGCGCCGCAGGGCATTCTGCAGCCGCTGCGCCATGCCCGCCGCCATCTGGTAGACCTCAGCGCCGCCCTGCTGGTCGTCCAGCTCGAACAGGCGGTGCAGCGCCGTCCAGCACTGTGCGACCTGGGTGGCGTCGATCCGGGCCGCCGCGGCGACCCCCTGCGGCAGCAACGCCGTCACCGCCAGGGCCACCGCCCCGCCCAGCACATTACGTCGATCCGTATTGTCCAGAGTACGGCCCGGATCCCCCGTGCCGGCCCGGTACAACACGGCACATGGGATTCCCAATCGACGATCCACCGATGCCTGCCGCATTCTGTCTGCGCATGTCAGGCTCCCAGGGCCCGCGGTGACCGCTGTGCCACCGCACCGCGACCGAGGTCGGCGCGCCGCCCGGCCACGGCTCCGGAAGCGAATCCGGAGCCGGACAGGGTGCTCGACCGGGCCGGTCCGAGATGGGGAAACGCCTCGGCGTACGCGTGGTCGACCCGGCGGCGCCGGTCGGCGAGCACCAGCGCCACGGAGCTGGCACCTGCTGTGGGCGTGGGAGTAGTGGCCTGCTCGGCCGCGCGCTCCTCGGCGGCGGTGAGTCTGCGCTCCACCTCGCAGGCGAAACCGTACAGCCAGGACCGCCGATAAGCCGCGACCGACTCGCCCGGCCATGGCGGGCGCTGCCGCACGAGCTGGGTGCAGGCCTGCAGGAGTAGCGATGTGTACAGCATCTCCACGCGCTCGCGGTCCGAGGCGAAACCGAGGATCGTGACGGCCCCGACCTTGCCGCTGTACGAGTCGTGCATCACTGCCCGGCAGCGCAGCGCGCCCGCCGTCCACGCCAGCAACCGAGCTTTTCCGGCGCTGTAGGGATCGTCCATCGCGATCCGTACGGCCCCGATCTCGTCGCTGTGCGGCGTAGCCGCGGCGAGCAGAGCCGAGTCGATGCCGTGCCGGGCCATCAGCTCCAACGCCTTGGCCGTGTAGGTCTCCGCCTCGGCCTGGGTGGCTGCGCCCTCCGCCTTGGCCAGCAGCTTGCGTATCGTATCGAGCTTCTCCGCGCCCATCGTCCCCTCCAGATCGAACATGTGTTCGGATACGATGAATTACTACCACGGGGGTCCGACAAGCGGTGTCGCGCCAGGCCCGCCGGTACGATCACCACGGGAGTCCCGCTGCGGCCGATCGGCGACTGTACCGGCACCCCATCACGCGGCTTCACAGGAGTCCGGTCGGGAACGTCGCGGTGGTGGCGATGGCCGTGACCAGGTGGTCACTGAGGTCGTGGACAAACACGCGCGACACCGGCTGTAACGCGGGAAGCCGGCAGCCCGATTTCCTGCCCGGGAGGTGCAGCGGTGGCCTGGACTGCGCAACGCAAGTGGGAGCCGGCCGATCCGTCGACGGTCGATGGCCTGCTCTTCGACGCATCGACGAACATGTTGACCGAGCTCGACGCCCTCCTGCGCCGGCCCCGGCGGTGGTGGACGGAGAGACTCGTCCCGATCATCTACCTCGTTCTCAACGCTGCCGCTTCGAGCAGCCCGCTCGACGGTTTGCATGACCGTCTGTCGAAAGCGCGCCCGCAGCGGGTCCTGCACAGCAGGGTCGGTGCCTTTGTGCCTGACGACGGGCAGGCGCAGCCGGCGGGAATACGCGCCCTGCTGGACAGCGTCGTTGCGGATCTCGCGCACCAGGCGCCCGGCGTTCGCCCGCTCCGCTTCCCGCACTACGCCCTTGCCGTCTGGCTCACGACGTCGCTGCCCGGGGCCGGTCCGAACGGAGGGCAGGACCAGGGCGCTCGGCAAGTCGACCAGATGCTCAGAGCGTTCATCATCAACCGGTACCGGCTCCACAACGAGCAGACCGAGCGGGTAGCGGACCTCGTGGACGGCTTCCCGTGGTGGGTGCGGTCGGGCGTTCGGGCGTTCGGGCATGTGGGGGTGGAGATCATCCGCAGGGCTTGGCGTCCGCCGCGCTGGTTGGCGCAACACGCGGTCGCCCGGACCCACCAGGCCAGCTTTCGGAGGCTGGCTCTCGCCGTGATGAACCGAGCCGGCCACGCGCCGGATGCGGCCGCTGTGCAGGCGCTGCTCGTCGATGCTTTTCTCGAGGACCTCCGCAGGGCTTACCGCAGGCGGACGTTGCTCGGGTTCGGCCGTCGACGCATGGCCTACCCGGTGCTCCTCATCGATGGCGCTGTGAGCGATTCCGTCCAGCTGGAGCTCGTCCGGCTGGTTGTCGCGTCCCGCGCCCATGGCCGGGAGCGGCGAGGGCGCAGGGTCGTTCCCTGGCGTTGGGATCCGCTGCTGCTCGTCGCTGCCGGTGATCAGTCTGGCCTCGAATGGGTGAATCAGGGCCCCAAGGGCGGTCAGCTCCGATCTGTCGGCGATCTCGGTCCAGCGGTCTCGGACTGGCGACGCGCGTTCGCGGAGTTCGGCGTCCACCGCAACTGGCTGCTACCGGTGTCGGTACCCAGCACCGTCGCGCGCGACGCCCCCGAAGCGGCGGGGAGGGAGACCGACATCCGGGCCGTGGGTCTGCCCGGCGGCAGACGCTGTGTGGCAACCCTCGTGGTGCCGGTCGTGCTGGCGGCCGGCGCGGTGTTCACTGCTGTCGAGGTCCACGATCGCTGCGAGCTTTCCGTCGGACCGCAACTGCTCCAGCGTCAAGAGCTTGCCGCTGAACGAGACCAGTGCGTGGGGCTCTCCGCCGGAGGCTACCGCTTCTTCGCAGACCTTCCCGGGGTGAGTGACGAGCTTGCCGCGGACCTGAAGGACGTAGAGGAGAAGATCCACCAGAAGAACGCCGAGTTCGATGTCAATCCGCGAACCCTGACGGTGGTGTACCTGAGCACCTTGACCCAGCGCGACGAGGGCGACGCCCTGACCGAGCTCGAGCATCTGCGCGGGCTGGCGGTGGCCCAGGAGGAGAGCGGCGGCAGCCGGCCGGTCCGGATCCTGTTGGCCAACGCCGGCAACGACATGCGGTACGCCGTGTTCGCGGCCGAGGCAATAAAACAGGAAGCCGCGCGAGACCCATCGATCGTCGCGGTGGTCGGCCTGGGAATCAGCAGGAGGGAGACACGCGACGCCATGGTCCGGCTGTCCAACGATGTGGAGCCCCGGATCCCCATGATCGGCATGGTGCTCTCCGCCACCGAACTCGCAGTCAAGACCACAGAGTATTACCACCAGGTAGGGCCTACCAACGCGCGTGAGGCTGCCGTCGCAGCCAGCTACCTGGCAGCGCGCCTGAACGCGGGAACAGTGACGATCTACTACTCGGGTGACCCGGAAGATCTCTACAGCACGGACCTGCGAGATCAGGTGGACATAGCCCTGACGGCGAGACAGATCCCGGTACAGTCCGTGAGCTACCGAGTGGGCGCCGGCGCCGGCGACGTCAGTATCGACCTGGCCGGGCGGCAGGCGTGCGATGTGCCGAAGGAGACCGGTGTCGTGTTCTACGCGGGCCGGGCTGAGGTCCTGCCGCAGTTCCTCGACGCCATGAAAGACAGCTGCAATGGCTCCTACCCACGCATCATCGCTGGGGACAGTGTCACCCGATCCGTCCTGGACGACGGCTTGCGGAACTTCCCCATGCTCGGCATCGACTACTTGTCATTCGCCAGCAGCCTCGCCTATGGACCGGACTGCCTGGCTGTATACAGCCGAAACCCCTTTTTTCAGCAGTACGGTGATCTGTTCCGCGAGGATTCGGCGTGTGACCGTACCCGGGATGGCCACGCAATCATCGCCTACGACACGCTGGATGTTTTGCAACGAGCGCTCCAGAACGTTCAGGCCGATCTTCCAGGGCCGACCGATGTGCTGCGGGGCATCGATGCCATCAGCACCCAGGCGTCGGGGCCGTTGAGCGGCACGAGCGGGACCATCGACTACCCCGGCTCAAGGGCACGGTCGGTGCCCGCGAACAAGGCCATCATGATCCTGCGCGCCACCGGCGGCGGTCCGGCCGGGTCCTCGCCGACCCGGCAACTCCTGTGCGGGCGGCACGACACGGCCGTGCCAGAGCCGGACCCAGGGGTGTGTCCGACCGAGTAGTTGAGTACATATTCTCCGACCAGTCGGAGATGTGATCTTCTCCTTGATCGCGACGGGGGCAATCCTGGTGCTCGCCGTGCTGGTGTCGGTGCTGCTCACCGGCCGCACCGTCATCCGTTGGGCAGTGGCGGCTGTACTCGGCGGGGTCAGCATGCTCTCGCTGGTCATGGAACCGCTGTCCTGGGTACTGGGTGGCGGCTCGCCCACGGCATACCTTGCCGCGGCCGACGGCCCGACGCTGCTGGCCGTCGGACTGCGGGTGGTGCATGTGGGTGCCGTGCTCGCGGCGCTGGTGCTGATGTTCCGGCCGGCCGCGAACGTGTTCTTCCGCGCTGAGGTCTCCGGAAGCGCCGCATGATCGTTGCGAGCGCTACCTCAGCGTCGTTTTGGCGATGCTGAGGTAGCGCTCGCAACGATCATCTCCGATCTACCCGGACCGGCGCGTCGAGGAACCGGACGCGCTGCGGGATCGTGAACGCGTTCTTCGAACAGCGTCCGTGTCCGGCCCCCGGGTATGATCGTGATGTGAGCTCCGCTGCCGCCGACCGGCTCCGCGTCGCCTTCGAGCTGCACGACTTCGGCGTCCGGATGTACCGGCAGCGGCTCGTGCGGGAGCGACCGGACGCGTCGGCCGAGGAGATCGACAACCTGGTCCGGGCGTGGTTGGGCACACGTCCAGGTGCCGAGCACGGTGACAGCTCGGGCTCGCTCTCCGCCCGGTTCGGATGAGCTCGGTCGAGGCCGTACTGCGGCGACTCGAGCGTGACCTTGCGGGCGTCGGCTGGGCGTTGGTCGGGGGGTTCGCCGTCTCGGCGCGGGCGGAAGCGCGATTCACCCGCGACGTCGACCTTGTCGTGGTCGTCCGCGACGACGCCGAGGCCGAGTCCCTCGTCGGCAGGCTGCTGCAGGCCGGATATCGGCTCACGGCGTCCGTCGAATCACACCGCGACCGAATCACACCGCGACCGGCTGGCTGCCTACCGTCAGGCTGATCCCACCCGGCTGGCTCCGTCCAGTGGACGGCGTCGATCCCCGGGCGTTGCGGGCCGTCGAACGAACGGCACTCTCGTCCAGTAGGTATGGACGAGAGTGCCGTTCGTTCAAGCCGGCGACGTCGAGCTCGCCGTCGCCGGTGCGGCGGTCGGCCTGATCACCACCCGTGGATACGCCCGCGACCGCGACCTCACGGCGGCACTGTCGGCTCTGGCCAGTACTCCCCGGCCCTGAGCCGACCGCGGACCGGTGCGCCCCACGCAGTGTCGGGGCGCGGCCCTACCCTGGAAGGGCCATGCCCGATCCCTCCTCGTACCGCCCAGCCCCAGGGTCCATCCCGGAGGCCCCCGGGGTGTACCGCTTCGCCGACCCGCACGGCCGCGTCGTCTACGTCGGCAAGGCCAAGAGCCTGCGCCAACGCCTCAACTCCTACTTCGCCGACCTGTCGAACCTGCACCCGCGCACCCGGCAGATGGTCACCACGGCCGCATCGGTCGACTGGACGGTGGTCGCCACCGAGGTCGAGGCGCTCCAGCTCGAGTACAACTGGATCAAGGAGTTCGACCCGCGGTTCAACGTCCGCTACCGCGACGACAAGACCTACCCGGTGCTCGCGGTCACGCTGCATGAGGAGTTCCCGCGGCTGCACGTCTACCGCGGGCCCCGCAGGAAGGGCGTGCGCTACTTCGGCCCCTACGCCCACGCCTGGGCGATCCGCGAGACGCTCGACCTGCTGCTGCGCGTCTTCCCGGCTCGCACGTGCAGCGCGGGGGTCTTCCGTCGGCACGGCCAGATCGGCCGCCCCTGCCTGCTCGGGTACATCGACAAGTGCTCGGCCCCCTGCGTCGGCAAGGTCGATATCGACGAGCACCGGCGGATCGTGCAGGATTTCTGCGACTTCCTGTCCGGCCGCACCGACCACCTGGTGCGCCAGCTGGAGCGGCGGATGGCGCAGGCGTCCTCCGAGCTGGAGTTCGAGAAGGCCGCCCGGCTGCGCGACGACATCGGGGCGCTGCGCCGGGCGATGGAGCGCCAGGCCGTGGTGCTGGGCGACGGCACCGACGCCGACGTCGTCGCATTCGCCGAGGACGAGCTCGAGGCGGCGGTGCAGGTCTTCCACGTGCGGGGCGGCCGGGTGCGCGGGCAGCGCGGCTGGGTGATCGACAAGGTGGAGCCCACCGACACCGCGCAGCTCGTCGAGCGGTTCCTCGTCCAGTTCTACGGCGAGCAGGCGGCGCTCGCCGAAGCGGCCGACGACGCGAGCCAGCCCGTCCCGCGCGAGATCCTCGTCCCCGAGCTCCCGGCCGCGCTCACCGCGCTCACCGGGTGGCTGTCGGACCTGCGCGGGTCCCGGGTGCAGGTGCGGGTGCCACAGCGCGGCGACAAGCGGGCGCTGGCCGAGACCGTCGCGCGCAACGCGGCCGAGGCGTTCACCCAGCACAAGCTGTGCCGGGCCGGTGACCTCACGGCCCGCTCAGCGGCGCTGCAGGAGATCCAGGACGCCCTGGGCCTGGACATCGCGCCGCTGCGCATCGAATGCGTCGACGTGAGCCACGTGCAAGGTAGCGACGTGGTCGCGTCGCTGGTGGTGTTCGAGGACGGGCTCGCCCGCAAGTCCGACTACCGGCGATTCGAGATCCGGGGTGGCGCGACCGGTGGGGATGTTGCAGCGATCGCCGAGGTGGTGCGCCGCCGGTTCCGCCGGTACCTGGCCGAGACGGCCGAGGGCGTCGCCGAGGGTGACGACCCCCGCGATCAGGCTGGGTCCGCGCAGGGCGGATCATCCGGTGTTGCGCCCATCGTCCACCGGCCCGGGATCGACCCCGAGACCGGCCGGCCGCGCCGCTTCGCCTACCCGCCCAACCTGCTGGTCGTCGACGGCGGTCAACCCCAGGTGGAGGCCGCTGCCGACGTGCTCGCCGACCTCGGCGTCACCGACGTCGCCGTGTGTGGGCTGGCCAAGCGGCTGGAGGAGGTGTGGCTGCCCGCCGACCCCGACCCGGTCATCCTTTCCCGCACCAGCGAGGGGCTCTACCTGCTGCAACGGGCCCGCGACGAGGCGCACCGCTTCGCCATCACCTACCACCGGCAGCGCCGTTCTCGGGGGATGACCAGCTCCGCATTGGACGCGGTGCCCGGCCTCGGCCCGGCCCGGCGCATCGCCCTGCTCAAGCACTTCGGATCGGTCCGCAAGCTGAAAGCCGCTGGCGTCGACGAGATCGCCGCCCTCCCGGGTTTCGGTCCCCGCACCGCTGCGGCCGTGCACGCGGCCCTCAACGCCAGCCAGGGAGAGTCATGAGCAACCGGGTCGCGGCGGGCGAACGGGGAGGGGCTACCGTGGCGCGCGGCATCGAGGTCGCGCTCGTCAGCGGGCTGTCCGGGGCGGGTCGCAGCACCGCGGCCAAGGTGCTGGAGGACCTGGGGTGGTTCGTGGTGGACAACCTCCCGCCCGAACTGATCGCCACCATGGTCGACCTCGGCGCGCGGGCCAGCGGTGAGGTCACCCGGATCGCCGTGGTGATGGACGTGCGCAGCCGCGCGTTCACCGCCGACCTCAGTGCGGTCATCAAGGACCTCGACGCGCGCGGCTACAAGCCCAGACTGCTGTTCCTGGAGGCCGCCGACGCGGTGCTGGTGAGCCGGTTCGAGCAGGTCCGGCGCAGCCACCCGCTGCAGGGGGAGGGCCGGCTGGTGGACGGCATCACCGCGGAGCGGGAGCTGCTGCGCCCGTTGCGGGAGAACGCCGACCTGGTGGTGGACACCTCCACCGTCACGGTGCCGGTGTTGCGGGAGACGCTCGAACGGGCCTTCGGCACCAGCTCCGAGCAGATCACCCGGGTCACCGTGCTGTCGTTCGGATACAAGTACGGGCTTCCCATGGACTCTGACCTCGTCGTCGACGTGCGATTCCTGCCCAACCCGTTCTGGATCCCCGCACTGCGCGAGCACAACGGCCGCGAGGACGTCGTGCGCGACTACGTGCTCAGCCAGGAGGGCGCGGCGGAGTTCATCGACCGCTACCTGGAGCTGCTCCGGCTGGTCGGTGCCGGGTACCGCCGCGAGGGCAAGCGGTACCTCACGGTGTCAGTGGGGTGCACCGGCGGCAAGCACCGCAGCGTCGCCGTCAGCGAGGAGCTGGCGCGGCGGCTCGCGGACACCAAGAGCTCTGAGCACATCGCGGTGAGTGTGGCCCACCGCGACCTGGGGCGGGAGTGAGCGAGCACGCGAG
>Ga0136617_10000603_pt1 | contig 30750 bp, 29 predicted proteins | sample AntDrymUQ3222106_2_FD_129672 | JGI IMG/M metagenome (GOLD analysis project Ga0136617, IMG submission 129672) | Polar desert sand microbial communities from Dry Valleys, Antarctica - metaG UQ322 (21.06) | ecosystem: Environmental > Terrestrial > Soil > Desert | place: Antarctica: Dry Valley... | reverse complement strand
TTAGCGGTGAGATTCGGCGTAGTCACAGAGGGCGGTATTTTATAATCCCGGTTGGGTATTAGAAGCTCGGCAGATCTTTTTTTCGGCGCAAAAGGGAGCGGGCGTGTTCGAGGGCGGTGGAGAAGGCCTCTTTTTCACGTTGAGGGCTGCAGGGGACGGCACGGTCGTCGATGAACGCCGATGCACGCGGTTTGCCCTGGCCGACGTAGACGTCGGTGTAGGGGAATTTGTATTTTTCGAGCCATTCGATGACGCGGATCCGCAACGGGCCGGCTGAAGTACGTTTGGCGGAATGGTCGTTGCCGTTATCGAGCGAGCACCTGGAGGTAAAAATTATAATGTCCGCGATCTGGGCGAGCGACCATGCAAACTCGAGCGCTCCCGGAAGCGGCGGGCCGATCTGATCGAGGCCGTGCCAGCTTTCATATTTTGCGAGAACGCCGTCCAGATCCACGCAAACCCGCGGCTTGCGTTTTACTTCCGGCTTTTTCGGAGCCACTTTTCGCAGCGTTTTCTTGACGCCGCCGGCAACTTTGGGAAGCGGTGCGGGCCGCGTGGCCAACATGGATTCGATTGCCTCGCCGCCTTCGAGCCAATCATTCTCTCCGAAACCGTCAAAGTTCCAAACGCGCGAGTAATGCAGCTTTGTGTGATGCCTTCCGGGAACGCGCAGGCCGTAGGGCAGATCGTCTTTCGCGACAACGGGTTTTGGTGGAAAGATCTCAGGCTTTTTAGCCAGGCCAAATTTTTGGTAATCCGAACGGAGTTCGTCCGCGAATTTATGCACATCGGCGATCGGATATTCACCGTCCAGAAGCACGTAAAGGTGAAAGCCACCGGCTCCATTGCTGTCGAAAAGGATCGGATCCAAATCTTTCGCCCGCAGACGTTTTGCCCATTCGAAGCAGGCAGCGAAATTTGACAAAGCGATTTCGTCCGCGTTCGCCACGCCGGGGTCGTGAAGATCGACATCGACGGCGAACCATTTTGCGGTTGAATGATCGCTGATCGAATGAAGGCCGATAAGATGCGAAACGGCACGGCCTGCAAAGTGCCGTTTAAGTTTCGTCAGCGTGACCATGTCGGTGCCGAGCGCGCGGCGCTCCTTTATGGGCAGCATGACGACGCTGATTTCTCCGTTTTTAAGCGTGTACTGGCTCCAGACATCACGCCTGTTTACGAGCCGTTCCATTGCCCATTCGGCGAGTTTATCGGCATACCGCTGCCATTCCTCCGCGATCCAAAGGAGGCGTTTGTTGCCGATAAATTCCACGAAAGGCTGTGCCATTGTTTACGATACCTTTTCCCATCCGCCGATAAAATTCTTTTCCGCCATTTTCGAAAACAGCTTGCGGGCGGCCGCTTCGGTATTGGAAACCTTGATGTCGCGCTCGAGCGGGTTCTGGCGGTTCGGGCTAAAGTCGGTAAGATACACGACGTATCCCGGAAAGTCCGGCGATGCCTCCTTATTTGTTTTCCACAGAAGGAGTTTACGTACCATGCGGTTTCCACGCATAGTTTTCGTATAGACCTGCCGCTCGAGAATGGCGCTCGCCGGGGCTTCCTTTTCACGAGCCGGCTGGTCAAAATCGGGGACGTCTACGAGATCGCTCACTTGCCCGATATTTACGTCTTCGGTATTCGCCTCCTTGTCATCGCGCATACGGACGTATTGCGGCGAGATCACGCTGACCAGCGGCATCCGCGATAAAGCCGAATAACGTTTTCCGTCCCAATCGAGCACCATCCGGTTCACAGGCCCGCCCTTGCTGCTCTCGGATATCATGTCGAGACAAGATATCTCGATCACGGGGCCGGGCGCCGTCATCTCATACGCCACGTAATCGTTATTGACCGCGACGTAATCCGACGGGACGACTCTCCTGCGAAGCTCATCGGCGATAATTCGGCGGTCTTCGTCCGAGAATCCGCCGCCTACACGAACAAGCTCGTGAAGCGTTCCGTCGCTTCGCATTACCGCGACGAGCAGATCGTGAAGCATTCCTTTTCGCTCGTCCGTGCCCTCGGAAAAGCCGATTATGGCCACGTCCAAATTGTGCCGGATCTTGATCTTGTAATAACCGGCCTGGTCGTGCCGGACGACAACGCCTTCGGATCCTTCGCCGATCACCCATTCGGTGAACACCTCCATTATCGTGTCCACCTTGTTCGCGATCACATGTTCAGCCGGATGGACGAGCTCGCCCTTGCCGAACCAACGCTTTAGGTATTCAAACACCTTCGCGGCTGTCTCAATGGGTTTCCCATCAAGCTCGATAATGTCGAAAACCGCAACGCCAAGCTTATCCAACTGGGCCTTCGACGACGGCGAACGCAGTATTCCCACGACGTTGGAGACACGGTTAATTTTGCTGGTGTCGCCGGTCAGATAAAGCTCGGCGCCTAAAAGACACGATTTTACCTTCGCCTTTTTCAGCAGTTTTTCAGCTTCGATAAATCCCGGAAGTCCGACACGGACCGTCCCGCCGGGATTGACCGAGAGCAGATTCTTACCGTCGAACGCCACGAGCGCAAACTCGCCGTCGTATTTGCGCGTGACGTAAAACCCTTTGCCCTTCGGAACGCGGGAAATATCCTGTCCGGACAAAGGCTTCATCGCACCGCTCAGGCGGCGTTTGTATTCCTGGGTCCGGGCATGAAGCGATGGATCGGCCAAAGCGTTCACTTTCCCGATGCAGTAATCGCCGTGCTTACAGGAAAACTTGCTCTTTTCGTAATCAAGCTTCACGAGCGTCGATCTCCTTTGGTTTCTTCAATTCCATGTTCGAGAGGTGAAGGATCAAACAGTACGAATCACCCTTGACTCTTCCTTCGAGAAACGCATTGTAGGGCCGCCCGCCTCGATTCATTACGACCGGATCGGCCCCCTTTTCACCGCCGCGAATGAGCAGAAGCGAGTCTCTTTTGGCGAGTTCCTTTGCCATGTCAAAAAGAAAATCGAAGGTAAGCCCATTTACGTGCACGAGCTGTTTTTTATTGGTGAATACAAAACGGTTTACCGCTTCTTCCTTCTTGATAAATTTTCCCGTCCAGCGCAGGGGAATCTCGCTATTCATATTCTGCGGCTCTTTTTTGCGCGGGCGGCGTTCGCGGATTGTGCCGTCCGGATTCTTGATGATTTCGAATTCCTCCACCAGATGTGCGATACCTTTCTTCGACACGTAAACGCGGGATGTGTCGGTCAGAAACATTCCGAATTCCTCGATATCGATCTCCGGGTCGTCCTTTATCAATGCATTTGCGACCGATTCCAGCTTCTTCCGCTTTTTCAAAAGTTCGGGAAGATCATGCGTCACATCGCTTTTCAAAATTCGTCGGTTGGTGACCGGACGTCCCTGCCTATCGACGTAGCGAACTTCACGCTTCGGCGCCAGCCCCTCGGCCGCAACGACCGCGTCCCTGTTTTTTGCATTACTGATATTTATCGCCATATGTATATATTAACTGTTTTACAGAAGATCGAAATCGATATCGTCCGCGGAGATTTCCTCTTCCTCAACGGAATCCAGAACCGCTGCTTGGTTGAGTTTTACATATTGAAGCGCAGCCTGCTTGCCAACGATCATAAATGCATCAGTCTTACCGCCCAGGAGAAAAGCATTGTCGTAATCGACGCCGCCGCGATAACTGAAAGGAAATTGGTAGATCCGATTGGCATCGAGGTGATCGTAGAGAAAATCAAGCTTCGTATCTTCAAACGGTTGGAGAAGATACACGGATTTTACGATCTGGGCGAGATAATCTTCGCTAGCGGCGGGAGAGAGGACATTCGGCTTGCCAAAGGACGACGGTACCGGTTCGATCTCCTCGCCGTCACCGTCCACGGGAGTAAGCTCGGTTCGATCTACAGATGCGCCTGCTTCGCTTACGGTACCCAAAGAGGTTCCGCCCCTATCGATCAGCATTTTGCCGTCAGGCGCCAGGACTTTGATCGATGCCTCGTTACCCTTTTCGTCAAAGGCTTCGATCTCGATAGCGCCATAAAGCTTTTCGCGATCTATTTTTATAAGGCTCACGGAAAATTCGTTTCCGTCAAGCGAAAGAATAAGCGGTTTGGGCATACAAAGGTCGCTCCTTAGAAAACGACATCCGGAGGGAACTGAGGAATCGGTTCCGGTGGCGTCGGAAAAGGCTCCGGATTGGGTTCGGGAATGGGATCGGCTACCGGATACGGGTCCGGCCGTTCCGGCGACGGTAAGGGAATTGACGGTTCGGGAATGTCCGGTTCCGGGTTTACCGGCTCCTGCGGGTCGTTCGCCGGATCGAGGGGCGCGTCCGATTGCAAATCGTATTCATTGTCCATAGTTTTTCTCCTTACGACCATTCTAATCCTTGACGCTGTTCAAGCAAAGCCTTTTTTCCTTCCGCGCCGAACCGTGCAAGTCGTCAAATTATCGATGCTTCGAGGGCAGGCTTGCAACCGAGCCGTCAAGATACAGGTCGGGGATGTAATAATCAGAGTGCAAGATTGATCGCAAGGATGAGCACGATATGAGCCGACATGTGGGCGACGATTGCGGCTTCGAGGCCTTTTTTCCAATAAAGAAAGCCCGCGACCAGGCCGAATATCGAGTTTCCGGTGATGACGTATATTACAAGCGGCGTTGACAGGCCGCCGGCCAGGGCGGACGCGATCGGCAGGTGGCCGACACCGAATAGTACAGCCGAGGCGATGATCGCACTTACGAAATAAATCGACGCCGGCGCTTCTTGACCTTTTTGGAACAGCCGCCACATCGCCCAAACCAGAAACGTCATCATTCCCCATCGCAGCAGCAGTTCTTCTGTAATGCCCCCGTAAAGCAGACGCACCGCGGCCGGGATGAATTTGTTGAATCCTTCGGCACGGATAACGAATTCCGCCGACAGGAACGGTTTGGCAATAATCCAGGTTAAGACGATAGCGACGCCGGATGCGAGTCCCGCCAACACGCCGGGAAGGATCTGCGGTTTCAGCTTTGAGAGGAATTCGTCGCCGCGGGCCGCGGCTTCCGCCGCCGGCGCATGCAGCCCCACGCGTTCGGCCAGCCAAACTCCAACAAGCACGGCGAGAGTCATAAGGACAGCCGGCTGAATAATGCCGAGAAGTTTGAGAAGCGCCGGATGAGGAAGCTCAATCGGCTCACCCGGCGGCTGAGGCAGGGCCGCGATTACAGCCGACAGGTCTACCAGAAGGAATGACAAAACACCTGCGATTCCCGCTGCCCAGAGAATCCAGAACAATCGCGTCTTAAACTCATAGGAAAGTTTAGCGGTCAGTAGCCGCTGGTCCGTTGCCATTATTGTCCTCAAGCCGACATTGCTGTTTCGAATCTACAGGTCGGGAACTAATAACATTTTTTCTGACATGAGTAAATGCCGACCCGCGCCCTGGCGGCTTTTCACATTATCTTTTCTTAATGGTGCTAGCGCCGGAGCTGTTTTGGGTGATATTTGTGGGGTTTCCCATGTAGGTAACGGTGCTCGCACCGGACGCGATCGCCTCGACCTGATTCGACGCATTAACAATGGAGCTGCTCGCGCCCGAAGCTTCAGCCTGAGCGTTTTCGGCCAGCAAATTCTCGGCATCGATCCCGCTCGCCCCACTCGCGTCGATTTCCAGGGTCTTGACTTCGCCGTCGATCTTTACTTTCGATGCTCCACTCGCCTCGAGCTTCAGTGAATCAGTTTTAGCTCCGTTCACCATTGCAGTAGTCGCACCCGAGACGTCAAGACCGGTCAGTTCGGGCATTGACACTTTAACGCTGATCAATGTCGGCGAAATTCGATCTTTTGAGCCGATGATAAGCGTATCGCCGCTTACCTCGGTGGTAATGTATTCGAGCAGGTTATCGTCCGTCTCGACCGTTACGCCGAAATCCTTTTGCACAGCGACTTCCAGCTTGACCGCACCACCGGCCTTGATCCCCTTAAAACCCGAAAGGTTTCTGGTTTCAGTTTTGGCATTACCCGATCCGCGAATACCAGTCAGGTTTGTCATGTTGCAGGCCGAGCCCGAGAGCAAGACTGCGATAATCACGAATGTGAATAGTTTCATATCTAACGCCCCTGTTGCCGAACTCTGACGATGCAAAAACATATTAGGATATTTCCGCAAATTTGTCATCAAGATCATTTCGCAAAAGCCCAGTATGAGAGAAATGCCTGAACGATTCCGATTATCAGGCCGAATAGAGCGCCGAAGAGCTCGATGGTGCGAAGGTGTTCCTTGGCGACGGACATAACGAGCGATTCGAGTTTTTCGGCAGGATATTTACTGATTTTTTCCCGGACAACGCTGCCGATATCGAATTCCCTGATCGCATCGGGCAGCTTTTCGCGAATCGCGGCGATTATCGTGTCTTCAAAAGATTCGCTGGCGGCGCGCAGTTTGTCTTCGGAGATGTTGTCGGCAAGTTTGCCAATCGGCGTCGCAAGGAGATTTTCGATCTGTTTTGCCAGTACGGAATTGATGATCTGCGAGGTTTCCTGGCGAGTGAGAATGCTCAACAGTCCCTTTGAAAGCATATTTTTAAGCTTTTCTTCGGAGTCGGTATGCAGCGTCTCCATTATCGCGTCGATGCTGTGCGGGCGAAGTTTTTGGAGCGTGTCGGTCAAATAAGCGGAAATTGAATGCATCATTTCTTCGCCTTGAAGAAGCGAGAGAATAGATTTTGCGATTTGCCCCTTTAAACGTTCTAACTGTTCAGAGGCGATCGTGCCGACAATTTCGGGCAATGGTCGCGCCAGGGCATTATCGATGCTGGAATCGATAAAGTTCCGGGCTTCGTCGGCAAAAAAATCGCCCTTCAACGTTTCTTCTATGCGTTTGGGCAGGCTTTCGTTGACGAGGTCATCGACTTCGCCGATCAGATTTTCACGCGAGACGAACATCTTCTTAAAGAAAGGAAGCTGCTCGTAATAATCCTGGACCTCGTGTTTGATGAGAGCCCCGATCTGGTTACGGGTTTTCTCGGCGGCAGCGAGTTCGGTAAGACGGTGAATTACAGGCTCGATTTGCTCGTTCGCCTTTTCTTTTAGAAGATTTATCGCGTCGGCGGTGAACATTTGCCCGAGAGGTGTTTTAGTGTTCGCAAAGTCATCGACGCGGCGGCTGATAAAATCTTTTATTCTTTCGGTGAATGCAGGTGATTGGATCGCGATGCGTACGCGGTCTTCGAGAAAGTCGACGATTTTCTCAAAAGCCTCGTCGTCGACTATCTCGGAAACGCGTTTTGAAAGGAAGTCATCGACGCGTCTCTCCGCAAAACCGCGGATTGTTTCGAGCGACTCTTCGCTTTTAAGGACATCCTCAATATACTCTGCAATCTTGAACTGCAGGGACGTAATTGCATCGAGCACCGGTGCACGCAAGTTTGCCGGAAGGGCTTCGATTAGCGACGGATAGCTTTGCGAAAGCAGCTGGTTCGTATAGGAATCGACCACGCCGCGGATCTTTTTGCGCAAGAAGTCCTTGCCCAAAAGCTCTTCCATTATCGTTTCCTGAGAAACGAGCTCTTCACCGACCGCTTTGCCGATCGCTGCGGCCAAACGGTCGCGGTGACGAGGGATCATTCCCTGTGGAAAGAGGGTGATACCAAGGACTTTAAAAGGCTGCCGGGGGCGAAAAAGCATTCGCACGGCGAGCCACGCACCGATGTAGCCGTGGACCGTCGCGAAAACTATCAAAAGGCCGATCTGAACGTAAAGATTCTTGAAGATCGGCTCGAAAGTGTTTAGGACCTCGTTGACAGTTTCCATGGAAAAAGGTGGAAAAACGACCGGTAGGAGAGTGTTTCGATTTTGGATTTTAGATTTTAGATTTGTAAAGGCAGATGTAAAATTCATCCGATAAAAACCCAAAATCGTCACTCAAAAATGAAACACCCTTGCTGCCGAACGGGTTTCAGCCGCATATCGTCAAAATACCTGAAAACCCTTCGACTTTAGGCAAAATTCGGAAAATTCCTTTAACGATTCATATGTCGCGCTGTAATTTTTCCATTGCTCGTCGTCCTCGCGGTGAAGCGTCATATCGTCAGGCGCTTCGGTAATAGACAGATCGGCGAAGATACGCTTATTCGGTTCCAGCTTCGGTAAAATCTCATCGCGGATCTTTTCGCCGATGGCGTGGGCATCCGCCATGTCAATTTTTACGCCGGTTGCGTTATAGCCCATCTGCCGCACCGCGCCCTCGCTGATAATATCGAGACTCTTGACGACCTCAAGCGTCGCCTTCCAATTCCAAACGTTGGCGGTAAATTCAAGATTTTCGGCTCCGAGATCAAGCAATGTAAAACTCATTTTTTCAGTACGACGAACTAATAGCCCTGTCGAAATTCGGCTAGATTTAACAGACTTAATAGACTAACAGGCTGTTCTACAAAATGCTAAACGCGGACAGGTATGCAAGTCAATGAAGTTTACAAGAAGTTTTGATTAGCCCTCGCCTGTTAGTATAATTTCCACGAAGCGATGAATAAGGAAAAATATCTTTTGAGAATCGGTATCAGCGACGAGAATTTATCCGCCGATTTGGATACCCTGAAGCTTCTGCAGCGTCATCACCTGCTGCACGTACCGTTTGAAAATCTTGACATTCATTGGAAGCGGCCGATTATTCTGGATACGGGTAAGTTTTATGAAAAGATCGTTGACGATCTGCGGGGCGGATTTTGCTATGAATTGAACGGTCTTTTTAATGAATTGCTGAGTGATGTCGGATTTACGACGAAGCTCGTTTCAGCCCGTGTTGCGGACGGCAAGGACGGTTTCGGGCCGGAATACGATCATGCGGCCCTTATTGTAACAATTGTCGATACGGAATACCTGTCGGATGTCGGATTCGGTGCATTTTCTGGTGGGCCGCTGCGACTTGTATTGAACGAGGAACAGCAGGATGAAGCCGGCATATTTGTGATTAAGCACTTTGATGACGGATATTACGAGGCCGCAAAAAAAGTCGATGCTGAAGGATACAGGAGCGAGTATATTTTCAAACAATTTGGCCGTGACCTTTCAGAATTCGTCGAGATGTGCGATTTTCAACAATATTCGCCGCAGTCGCATTTTACAAAAGGGAAAGTTTGCTCGCTGTTGACCGAAACCGGGCGAAAAACTTTAACCGACAAGAATTTTATTGTCACTAAAGACGGCGAAAAGACGGAAACGCCGATCGGATCGGAAGACGAATTTGATAGGATTCTGATGCGGGAGTTTAATATCGCGAGGCAGCAGTTGTAATTTTATGTCGCAATCAATTTCATACGCCGATTCGGGGGTTTCGATCGATAACGCAAACAAGGCCGTTGCAAAAATCCGGGAATTTGCGCGGAGCACGTTTAATGAACGCACGCTTAGCGAGATCGGGAGCTTTGGTGGGATGTTTTCGGGTGCGTTTCCCGATATGGTGGAGCCGATACTCGTCGCTTCGGCGGACGGCGTCGGGACTAAGCTGAAACTCGCGTTTGAGACCGGGATTCACAACACGGTCGGTGCGGATCTTGTAAATCATTGCGTGAACGACATTCTCGTTCAGGGCGCGCGACCGCTTTTCTTTCTCGATTATTTTGCGACCGGGAAACTAGAGCCTGACGTAACGGCGTCGGTCGTCGAGGGAATCGCGAAGGCCTGCCGCGAAAACGGCTGCGTACTGCTCGGCGGCGAAACTGCCGAAATGCCTTCGATGTATGCCGACGGCGAATACGACTTAGCCGGATTTATAGTCGGCGTCGTCGATAAGGCGAAAGTCATCGACGGCGAAAATATAACACAGGGCGATGTAGTGCTAGGGCTGCCTTCGACCGGTTTGCAGACAAACGGCTTTTCGCTCGCCCGCAAACTATTTTTCGAAATCGCGGGTTATAAAGCTGATACTTATTTGGATGAACTCGGCTCGACCGTTGGCGAGGCATTGCTCAAAACACACACGAGCTTTCTAAAACCGATCGAAGGCTTGTTGGATAAAGACGTTATCAAAGGCCTCGTCCACATCACGGGCGGCGGCTTTCTCGAGAACATCCCGCGCATCCTGCCTGAAAACGTCTCGGTCGAAATAAAAGGCGGCTCGTGGCCCGAGCTTCCCATATTCGGCGTGATGCAGCGGATTGGGAATATCGAGGAAAAGGAAATGTTCAGGACTTTTAATATTGGAATAGGAATGATTGTAATTGTTTCGGCGGAAGATAAAGAGATTGTGAAATATCATCTGAGTAACTGTTTTGAGATTGGGAGGGTTGTGGAAGGCATGCGGACAGTTTCAGTCTCTTAAATACTGAATGTGAGGGCCGCTTTTTCGTATCGAAGCCATGGACAAATCATTCGGCAAGATTGACTTCCTGCAGAATTCCCTATCGATTGCTTTTCTTATTGCTTTATTCAAAATTCTTCTTTATATCATCGCAGGAGCCAATTACGGTTATTTTCGAGATGAGCTTTATTTTCTGGCTTGTGCGGACCATCTTGCGTGGGGATATCCGGATCATGCTCCGCTCGGTGTTTTTCTAACATGGTTTAGCCGAGGCATTTTTGGCGACTCGCTGTACGCGATTCATTTGCTGCCAGCGCTTGCCGGGGCATTGAAGATAATCCTGACTGGGTTGATCGTCCGCGAATTCGGGGGGCGGCATCTGGCAATGCTACTGGCGTGTTTGTGCGTGCTGGCGGCACCGGTTTATCTCGGAATCGACCTGCTGCTTTCGATGAATGTTTACGAACCGATATTTTGGATGGGCTGCGTATTGAGCTATATTTGGGCGGTCAAACGCGACGACCCGATGTATTGGCTGATGTTTGGTGCCTTTGCCGGACTCGGGTTGATGAACAAGCATTCGATGGTTTTTTTCGGGATCGCAATTATCGTCGGGTTGGCGCTGACTAAAGACCGCAGAGCGTTTGCAAACAAATATCTATGGCTCGGCGGTGCGATCGCGTTTCTGTTGTTTCTCCCGAACATCATCTGGCAGTATCAGAACGGGTGGGCAACGCTCGAGCTGCTGCGAAATGTTCAGGAAACGGGCAAAAATGTCGTGCTTTCGCCGCTTGAATTTTTTTGGCAGCAGATATTTATTCTGCTTCCATTTACCGCACCGGTTTGGCTGGCGGGTATCTGGTATCTGCTCATTGACCGCCACGGGAAACGGTTTCGAACGCTTGGGGTTGCGTATTTGGTAACGCTTCTTCTGATGATCGTCTTGAAGGCGAAGAATTATTATTTAGTGCCGATCTACCCAATGCTTTTCGCGGCCGGCGGCGTTTTCTGGGAGAATTTATTAGCCCGATTCCGTTTCGGGAAAATTGCCGTATTTGGGTATGTTGTTGTATTAATTATCGCCGGATCGATTATTCTTCCGGTAGCTGTTCCCTTACTGCCGATTGAAAAATTTGTTGCGTACCAGGACGCTCTGGGCATAGCGCCTCCAAAAATGGAAGTCGGGCACAGCGGCCCGCTGCCGCAGCATTTTGGTGACCGATTCGGCTGGGAAGAAATGACGGAAAAGGTGGCGCGTGTTTATAACTCGCTACCACCGGAGGAACGCACGAACGCGGCGATATTCGCCGGGAACTACGGAGAGGCCGGTGCAATAGATCATTTCGGCGGGCAATATGGCTTGCCGAAGGCGATCAGTGGCCATCAGAGTTATTATTTGTGGGGGCCGCGGAACTATGACGGCAGCGTTATAATAATTCTTGACGATGAAAAAAAAGATGCTGAGAAAATCTGTAACAGCGTTGAGGAACGCGACCGGATAGAGCACCCTTACGCGATGACCGAGGAACGGTTCAACATTTTGATCTGCCGTGGATTAAAGATACCGCTCGCCGAATTTTGGCCGGAAGTAAAAAATTGGAATTGAATAAGTGGATGACAAGCCTGAAATAAAAGGTCGGTGGTGGCTAATATTCCCGACAGCACTCTTGGTAATGGTTGTAAACGTATTGCTCCATGTTTCGTATATGGTTGTATATGGTTATGTAATCAATCCCGGCGAGCCGGCGGAGTTTTATCAGGAATACGCTCAGGCAAGTGCTCCTTATTCGAGCATTATCGCGGGAATGCCGTTGATGTTTTTGGCCGGGCTTTGGATCGGCCGGAAGTTTCCGCGGCGAAATAGCGTCAAGGCGGCAGTCCTCGTGTGGCTTGTATATTTTCTGATAGACGGCGCAATTTTGGCGCTAACCGGAACGCTTGTCGCTGTAGCCGCACTATTCGCTGCATCCTTCGCTACCAAATTTGCTTCAGCATCTCTCGGCGGATTTCTCGCGCAAAAACGCGGAATTAATAAAGGGTAAATGAAAATCGGAATTTTAATCTCCGGCCGTGGGTCGAATATGGTCGCCCTTATCGATGCAGTTCAAGGCGGTGAAATTCCGCATTCGGAAGTCGCGGTCGTGCTGAGTGACAGGCCAAATGTTCCGGGTTTGGCTCGGGCTCAAGAACGCGGTGTCGAGACCGTCGTCATCGAGCGGCACGGCCGGACTCGCGAAAAACACGATCGCGAGATAGTTGAAGAGTTAACGAAAACGGGCGTCGAATTGGTATGTCTCGCCGGTTATATGCGGCTGCTGTCGAAGGATTTTCTGCGAGCGTTTGAGAATAGGATCGTTAATATTCACCCAAGCCTACTTCCGGCGTTTCCCGGCTTGGATGCGCAAAAACAGGCGATTGATCACGGCGTAAAAATCTCCGGCTGCACGGTTCATTTTGTCGATGAAGACCTCGATAACGGAGCGATCTTTCTACAGAAGGCGGTCGAGGTTAGAGATTACGACACAGGCGAGTCTTTATCGGCTCGGATCTTGGAGCATGAACACAAATTGTATGTCGAAGCCGTTAAGAGGATTGCCGTCGGCGATTTTGAGTTCGTCGGGCGAAAAGTGATTTTCGCCCGAGAGGCGCGTAGAACCAAGGTAAATTTCAGCTCGATCGATAAATTATAGTAATAACTTCGGAGGGTTTTCAGAAAATTAGTTCTAAGAACCTTGATCCGATTTTGTCAAAACAATTTCCCTACCGCTTTAACCGTTGCTTTTTTGACAGTGCTGGCTGTTCGGTAAATCGAACCTTTCGTTTTGTTCGAACCGCTTTGACCGGTATCGCCGTCTTCATCATCATCTTCAATCGCCTGAAGGACTTCACCGGTTATCGCGTCTATCTCCACATCGAAAACTTTTCCGTCCGCGTCGCGGATATCAAACGCATACTGCAGCCGGCCGTTTTCCTTTTCAAGTTCTGCGTCGATAATCTTGCCGCTGATTCGCTTCAGCGCAATCGCCCTAGCCTGGACCATCGAGATTTTTGTCTGTTGAGCGTCTTCCGGACTTAACTTCTCATCCGCGTCATTATCATCATCTTCGCTCTCGTGTTTCTTTTCCTTATTTTCTTTAGCCGTCTGGGCCTTTGCTGCCTGGGGCATGCTAAGAACGCAGATTCCCAGTCCCAAAGCAATCAGGAAAAGCCAGATCACTGCTTTAAATTTTTTCATAACTATCTCCTTTTAGCTCGTGACGATCAAAGCTAAACAATATCATAAACGGATTACATCACCGAAATAATTCAGAAGTAGCTGGCAAAAAAAACGCCAATAATTCATGTCAGCGGAATGGACTTGAACCATAATGCAAAGGTTTGCCATGGTGCATAGTTTGTAAGCCAGAACAGCGCCGGAATTTGCAACACTACAAAAAGACAAAGCATCACGGGGAAAACCCATCGACTCGTACCGCTGCCCCGCCGCTCAAACCAAATAAGTGCTAACAATACAAGGTCGGTCAGGCCGAAAGTAACCCACTGGTGGAATTGCGCTGAATCGGGATGAACCAGATAGCTCAGCCGGGCAAACACCGGATCGATTAGTGTCAGTCCGGTGCAGATCATAAAGCGGGCGTGCAGATCCGTTCGGCTGCGGTACCAGATCGCCAGGCCGTATGAAACCGAGAAAAGCAATACAAGCGAAACTTGGAGATACAGGATATAAGTTTGGATTTGGTACGCTTCATCTCCAACCGTACGAAGGCGATGGTTAGCAAGCAGCAGCATTGAAATGAGCAGCACCGGAGCAAGTACAAACGAAAAGCGGCCCAGGGCGCCGTGCAGTTCGTACCGGTATGTTCTGACAAGCCACGGTTGAACGATCAACATTAACATCCACAGCGTGGCAGTGAAGGCGTGAATATGGATATAAAAGCTGCTCGTACCGAGTCCGGGCGCGAAATACGACGGCCAGAAAGCGACGAGGGCAATAATCAACAGAGCAGCAAAATATAGGCTGCTTCGTTCAACATCGATTGGTCGCGGTTCAGCTTTCACGGATTTCGAGGGATAATTACTGCCTGATCCTTGAATTTTGGGTCTTCGACTTATAGTGTGGCAGAATCCGAACACTGTCAAGAGGTTTTCAGTCGGAACAGTACAGATGATTGATTTGTTAGTGTCGTTTAATGTGACCCGCTTTGACAGAAGGCGCATTTTTCCTTAAGCTTGAAGTTTTCACTTTAGCGTGAAGTAATGGAGAGCAATTATGCCAAAGAGAACATTTCAACCGAACAACCGCCGGCGGGCGAAAAAGCACGGTTTCAGGGCGAGAATGGCCACAAAGAACGGGCGCGCTGTGTTGAAACGTCGCCGCGCGAAAGGACGCAAAAGATTAACGGTTCAACATTATTAGATTTCTCCTTGCCGAAAGAAGCACGGCTCAGAAAACGCGCCGAATTCCTGCGGGTTTACGAGCACGGCAAGCGCATTGAAGGCCGTTTTATGACGGTTTTCATTTTGCCCGGCGAAAATTCGGTTCAGCGGCTAGGAGTTACGGCGACAAGAAAAGCCATTGGCAAGGCTCATGACCGAAACCGGGCAAAACGGCTGTTGCGCGAGGCATTTCGCTTGAGCAAACCGGAGCTTTCAGAAATTTCGGTCAATTACGATTGGGTCCTGAACGCCCGCAGAAGTATTTTGAAGGTAAAGCTGGTGGAACCCCTTGCCGATTTCAGAAAGATAGCCGCGAAAGTTGCACGGTCTGAAGATTTTTTAGCCACAGAGGGCAGAGAGAATACAGAGTAGGGTCGTCGCAATTTGCGTTTTTCAATTACTCTCTGTGAAGTCGGTGACCTCTGTGGCAAAATGTTGTAGGGATGAAGTTTTTCGTACTGGATCTGCTTGGGCTTTATAAGACGTTTTTATCGCCTTTTTTTCCTCCCGCCTGCCGATTTGAGCCTACTTGCTCGGAATATGCAAAAGACGCGGTCGAAAAATACGGTGCGATTCGCGGAACCTGGATGGGCATAAAACGTATATTGCGGTGCCAGCCCTTATGTCAGGGCGGGCATGATCCGGTCAGTGAGTAGTTCAAAGTTCCAGGTTCAAAGTTCAAAGTCGTGAGTGCCACTTTGACCCTGGAACCTCGAACTTTGAACTTTTTACAATGGATATTTCGAATAATCAAAATCAGAGTGGGTTCATAAAAGCGGCCGTGTTGTCGATGCTCGTGTTGTTCGGCTGGTCGTATTTTTTTACGCCGACTAAGCCGCCGACTGATAACGCAAACACCGCTGCGAATACAAACACTGCACCGGTTGTTGCACAAGCGACGCCCGCCCCTTCAGCTCCTCAGCCGAACGCTCCGCAAGCCACCGCGGCAGATATAATTCCAAACCGTCAGATCACGATCAAATCGCCTTTGTACGAAGTAAAGTTGGACGCGAAAGGCGCGGTGGCGACAAGCTGGATATTGCTGAAAAGCAAATCTCCGAAGGGTGATAATCCCATCTATGGCGATGGTTCGACCGAAACGAACACGAAGCCGCTGCAGCTAATTTCGCAGGAGGCCCTGAGCCGCACACCGCGCGATATTCCCTTCCGGCTGTCGACCGATGACCAGAGTGTTACGAATTTGATCAACGACCGAAATTACCAGATCTCGATTCCGGAAGAAACGATCACACTCGCCGCAGGACAGGAACAGAAAATCGATTTCACCTTGACGGATGCAAGCGGAGTCGAGGTCAAAAAGAGCTTTATTTTTCGGGCCGACAGCTACATTTCCGATTTGGCGGTAAGCCTGACGCGCGGCGGCCAACCGATTGCCAACACAAAGCTCCTCATCGGAGCGAGCATCGGCGACCATGCCATCAACCACCACACTTTTTATCAGATCGAATCCGAGGCGGTTGCCGGTATTAACGGGGATATCGTGCGGCACCAGGGCTATTATTCTTTTACGTACGGTGCAGATAACTCGGCTTCGCTGGTGGTGCCCGGCGTTTTAGATTGGGCCGGCGTCGGTGATGCGTATTTCGCAATGGCGGCGATTCCGGCGAACCCGACACAGGGACTCGAACTTCGTGCCTCCAAGTACGAAGTTAAAACCGAGCCGTTCTACGACAGCATTTTTAACTGGATTCTTCGAAGCGAGAAAACGAGCGAGATGCGCTATCTCGTAACCGCATACGTCCCGATAAATGCTAACGGCTCGACGACGAAGATCTTTACCGGAGCAAAGGATTATTTCCTGCTTTCCACCCTGAACGAGCCATTATCGGCAGCCGTCGGAAGGCCGATTCAGATCGTCGACCTGATCAATTTCAGCAATTACTGGTGGCTTCGGTGGCTTACGAAACCGCTCTCGATCCCGATTCTTTACGCGCTGAATTTCTTTAACGGTCTGACGCATAATTACGGTGTTGCGATCATCGTTTTCACGTTTTTGTTCTATTCGCTGCTGTTTCCGTTGAGATGGTCACAGTCGAGATCGTTTAAGAAGGCCGCCGGAAACGCTCCGAAAATGAAGGCGATACAGGACCAGATTAAGGACCTGCAAAAGAAGGGCGTGCCGACGGACGATCCGCGAATGCGCGAATCGCAAATGCAGCAGTTGAAAATGACGAAGGACGCCCTGCCGATCGGCGGCTGCCTTCCGATGTTACTGCAATTCCCGCTGCTTATCGCATTTTATACGGCGGTGACTGTATCTCTTGAAGTTCGGCAAGCGTCGTTTATGTGGCTGCCGGACCTTTCGGCGGCCGACCCCTGGCATTTGCTGGAATTCGGGTTTGCGCTGTCGATGATACTTGCGATGAAGTTTACACCAACCGCCCCGGCCGTTTCACCCGAACAGCAGATGCAGCAGAAAATGATGACGTATTTGATGCCGGTAATGATGCTTTGGGTAATGTGGGCAGCGCCGGCGGGGCTTCTGCTATATTGGTTTTTCGGAAACATCGTCAGCTTTGGACAGCAGATGATCATCAATCGTATGAATAAAACAAGCGAACCGCCGACCACGGTCGTTGTTGATTCGATACCGAAAAATGCGAAGAAGATCAAGCCGAAGCTAGCAGCGTACTAGGGTGACGCTGCCATCCCGGCGGCTGCCGAGGCGGCGTCGTGCCGCCTCGGCAGCCGCGGACGGGACGCCCTCCGATATAGGCTGCAAAATGCCCGCGTTACCTTTTATGAATGAAATCTGCCAAAATGCCGAGAAGTTTTTGACCGAGATCGTGGCCGATCTTGGTTTCAGCCTAAATGTTTCCGCGACATGGACCGAAGAAGGCTGTGTGTTGAATCTAACAGGCGAAGACGTGCATTTTGCTTTGACAGAAAATGGTGAAATGCTCGATGCGTTTGAGACTTTGCTGTTTCAGATCTACGGCCGCGAACTCGACCGCGATCATCGTTTTGTAGTCGATGCCGACGGCTACCGGCGAACCCGAAAGGCCGAACTGCAGGCAATGGCCCGTTTTGCGGGTGAGCAAGCACGAAAAAACGGAAGGCCGTTTACCTTCGGCCCATTGAATTCGACAGAGCGGCGCGTCATTCACTTGACAATTCAAACGGAATCCGACCTAACGACGGAATCGATCGGTGATGGTCGGGAACGACGGCTGCAAGTTCGATTGAAATGACGCCGCGCGACTTGCAGAGCGCTTTTCAAGAAAAGCCTTATCCACGAAAGGACGAATTAGATTAAAAAGCATAAAGCACGAAAGTGAAGAACTCTTCTTTTTTGTGCTTTTGTGCTTTCCGCCCTGGATAATCTTTCTGTTTAAAACTGCTAATCAGTCGAAGACTTAACGTTTTTAGTTATGGCAAAGACGATCGTTGCATTAGCTACGCCTTTGGGTCGCAGCGGAATCGGTGTAATCAGATTGAGCGGCACGGATTCGCTGTCTTTGACGCAGGAGATTGTCGCGGACGACTTCAATCCGCACCCGCGCGTTGCACACCTCAAACAGCTTCGCGACCCTCGTACCAACGGGGTTATCGATGAAGCCCTCATCACTTATTTCAAAACGCCACATTCCTTCACGGGGGAAGATATCGTCGAGATAAGCTGCCACGGCTCGCCGGTTTTGCTCAGGCAAGTACTTGATCTGTGCCTAAGATTGGGCGCGCGGATGGCCGAGGCCGGCGAATTCTCGTTGCGCGCGCTCGCGAACGGCCGGATGAATCTTGCCGAAGCCGAGGCGATCCGTGATCTCATCGATGCGCAGACCACGGCATCGGCCCGGCAAGCGGTTCGCCAGCTTCGCGGTGAATTTTCCAGTCAACTGCAGCCGATCAAAGACGATCTGCTCGATGTGATCGTCGTGCTGGAATCGGCGATCGAGTTTGTCGAGGACGATTTGCCCGAATTTCAAACCGAAAGTTTAAAAACCCGGCTGGCCGGAATTCGCGATGAGGTCGGGAAAATTGCCTCGACTTTTCAGGCCGGTAAATTGATTCGCGAAGGGCTGAAGGTGGCTCTCGTTGGCCGGCCCAATGTAGGCAAGTCCAGTCTTTTCAATGCTTTGCTCGGAAGCGATCGCGCGATTGTGACCGAGATTGCCGGAACGACGCGCGACCAAATCCATGAAAAATTCACGATCGATAACATTCCGATCTCACTGATGGATACGGCCGGCCTGCGCGAGACGGCCGACACGGTGGAAAGCATCGGTGTCGAGCGCTCCCGAACGGCAATGGCCGACGCCGATCTGGTAATCGTGATAATAGACGGATCGGAAGAATTTATGTCCGAGGATAGGGAGATTCTGGCAAGTGTCCTGGGTCTAAATCATTTGATTGTAATAAACAAAACCGACAAGATTTCCGCTATTCGAATTAAAGACCTAAGCCGTGATCTTAATTCCGCATTCCACACTCCGCATTCCGCAATCGCCAAGGTTTCCGCAAAGACCGGTGCAGGCCTTCCGGAATTGCAGCTCGCGATTGTACGGCCTTTCGCTCCGCACGACATCTCAAACTCCGGCTTTCTCGTCACCGATGCCCGACACTTTGACTTGCTGCGGCGCGCGAAGGACGGAGTCGATTCATCACTTCTTTTGCTTGAGCAAAAAACCAGCGAAGAGATAGTCCTTGTCGGCCTCCATAACGCTCTTCGCTATCTCGGCCAAATAACCGGCGAAACGACGACGGAAGATATGCTGACCCGGATTTTTTCGACGTTTTGTATCGGAAAGTAGGTTTAATGTAAAAGCGACACACTCCTTAACAGTCGCGTTTCTGACTCACATATTCTAATCGAAATTTACTTCCGTTTTCAGCTATTAGCGATTCGACAAATTAGTCTAAGACGTCTGGAAGAGCGCTTTTTACAAGCATTTGGAAATTGGTGACACACTCAATTATCCAAACGTCCGGGAGATACCCCGTCCCAGCAGGCGATTGTATTCGGTATTGACGACGTCGTAACATTCGCAAGCGGCGTCCTCGATTCCCTGACGGTCAAGTATGATTATCGTTCCACGGGTATTCTTGATTAAATTTTTTGCAGCCAGCTTGTGGGCGGCCAGCGTTATTCCTTCGCGGCGGACGCCGAGCATATTGGAGATCAGGTCGTGGGTCATCACCAGATGGTCCGAGTCCAGACGGTCGTGGCTGAGAAGGAGCCATCGGCAAAGCTGCTCCTCGACCGCGTGAAGTCGGTTGCAGACGGCGGTTTGCGAGATCTGCGTCATCAACGCTTGCGTATAACGCAGCATTAATTTTTGAAACACGCCGCCGAGCGCAAATTCCTCCCGCATATCCTTTGCTCTCATTTTGAAGGCCTCGCCCGCGCTCTGAATCAGGGCCCGGCCAGTGGTCGAATCGCCGCCCATAAACAGGGCGATCCCCAGGATCCCGTCGTTGCCGATCACGCCGATCTCGGCAGTCGCGCCGTTTTCCATGATGTAGAGTAGGGAGACTATCGCCGTTGTCGGGAAATAGACGAATTCCATTTGCTCGCCAGATTCGTACATTACGTCGCCGAGTTTGAATAAAACCTGTTCAAGCTTCGGTTTTACGTGCAGAAATTCATTTTCGGGCAGAGCCGCCAGCAGATAGTTCTTCAATGGATTGTGGGAAGTAGAATGCATTGTTTCTTTTGGTATGAAGAGTTTTGAACAAAGACGAGAATTATAGCAAAAGATATAACAATGTGCGAGAACGCACAGATCAATAAACTACACCATCCAAATCGGGCGTCGGGTGCAGATAGAATTTATCATCCGCAATCTCAATTAGTCAATAAAATATGTCTGTCTTCACCTTTTTATTATTTCCGTTGGCTGCGGTTAATCATTTCCACGATAAAGAAAATTTTCGTTTAAGCGTTTTTGCGCACATACCGGTCTGGGGCGATGTTTGTCGGGGCAGCTAAATCGTGCTCAGATATTCCTCCACGGCAACTTCCAACGCACCGCCCATCGCCGACCCGACAGGTTCTCCGGCTTCGACCGACCAGCGTCCGACCTTACTGACGATGCTGCGTTCTATTGCTTCGTGCAGGGGCTTTTTTATAAATTTCCACCCATGGACGAGCCGGCCGCTGATGATAACATGCGGGATGCCGACGCCCATTATTACATTCGCGATGCCGATGCCGAGGTAATCGCCGATCTTTTCCAATGTTCGGCGCGAACGGTTGTCGCCGTTTTCGGCTTTGCTTACAATTTCGACGAAACGAGGCACGCTCTCGCCTCTCGCCGGCGGTCGGTCGCCCAAATAAAGCGATGCGGCGGATGCTGCGGAGGCGTACTTTTCCCAACACCCGCGGTTGCCGCATACGCACGGCTTTCCACCCGCAACGATCGTCATATGACCGAATTCACCCGCGATTCCGCTGCCGCGATATACTTCGCTTCCAATGACAAGCCCGACTCCGATCCCTGTCCCAGAACGGACAAGAACGAAATCTCTCACCGAATCCTCGTCGGAGCCACGCATGTTCAAACGGGCCTCATACATCGCTGCCGCATTCGCTTCGTTTTCTACCACGACCTTGACCGAATCGTTAATCTGCAGGGCATCCGCGATGCCAACATCCCGCCAATTCAAATTCGCTGCATAGAGCAGATTGCGCCGATCCGCATCCGTCATTCCCGGAACGCTGACACCTATCATCCGAAGCTGCCGGCCGGGATTGCTGTCGAACAGTTTCTCGATCCGTTCGCGCACCATCCGCAGGGCTGTTTTCGCATCCGCAGGGGTTTCAAAATCGTCTTCGTTCCGAATGTCGCCATTTAATGTCGCAAGCCCAACCTGTGAGCCGCGAACACCCAAATTTACACCGATAAAATAATCGTTTTCATCCACGAGTGACAAAACCCGCCGTCCGCGCTTTCCGGTATTTTCAAGTGTTTTTTCAATTAAAATTCCACGTTTGATAAACGGTTTTACATGATCGGTAACAATGCTATTTTCGATCCCGAGGCGTTTAGCAATCTCGACTGCCGCGATCGGCTGTGCCGCGCGTATCAAACGCAAAATCATGCATCCTTTTTTTGAGGAACGGGATAAAAGCAAATCTTGGGCAAGTACGGTCTGAAAGGTAGATGAATAAATCATATATTGAATAATTCTAGATTCTACAACGAAAATGCCTGTCCTGCAGGGAGCGACATTCGATATTTTCAACAGTGCCGAATTAATCTGAATATTTCCGAAAGCTCGAAAATGCGGCGAGTGAGTTCATTGGCAAACTCCTTTATTTAATCTAGAATAGTGGATTGGCATTAACGGGCTCATATTTGCGATTCAGGATATTATGTTCGACGAAAGTTTTGATGTGATCATTATCGGTGCGGGGCACGCGGGTTGCGAAGCGGCTTCGGCATCGGCACGTCTCGGGGCGGAAACTGCGCTTGTAACTATCAATCTCGATCTTATCGGGCAGATGTCATGTAATCCGGCGGTTGGCGGCATCGCTAAAGGTCATGTGGTCAGAGAGATAGATGCCCTTGGCGGAATTATGGGTCGTGTCATCGACCGCACCGGAATTCAGTTTCGCCTGCTCAACCGTTCCCGCGGCCCTGCAGTTCAGTCACCACGTGCACAGGCTGATAGAAGCTTATATCGGACGGAGATGCGTCGCGTGCTTGAAGCGACATCCAACCTTCATCTTCGGCAAGGTTTTGTTGTTGATCTAATTGTTGAAAACAATACAGTTATTGGCGTCGAGATGCAGGATACGCGCCGCTTTGGAGCGAAGGCGGTCGTTATTGCTACCGGCACTTTTTTGAACGGAACGATACATACCGGAAAACGAAACTTTTCCGCCGGGCGTGCGGGCGAACCTGCATCAATAGAGCTTGCCGAAAGCCTAAAGCGGCGGGGTTTTCCGGTCGGCCGATTGAAGACCGGAACGCCTCCGCGAATCGATGGGCGCACTATCGACTGGGACGCGTTTGAACCGCAGCCCGCAGATGAAAATCCGGTTGCTTTTTCGTTTGCGACGGATAAGATCGAGCAGGCGCAGATTCGATGTTTTATCGGTTATACAAGCGATTCCCTGCACAAGAAGATCCGCGAGAATTTGCATCAATCACCGCTCTATTCCGGAAAGATTATGGGCATCGGCCCCCGATATTGTCCGTCAATCGAGGATAAGGTCGTAAAATTTGCGGACAAAGACCGTCATCAACTTTTCCTTGAACCTGAAGGGCATAATACTAACGAGGTCTATCTGAATGGTTTTTCGACCTCGTTGCCGTCGACGCTTCAACTAGAGCTGCTGCGGATGATCGATGGTTTTGAAAGCGTGCAAATAATCCGACCGGGTTACGCGATCGAATACGATTTTGTAGATCCGCGTGAGTTGCGGCCCACAATGGAATCCACGCGTTTGGAAAGACTTTTTCTCGCCGGGCAAATAAACGGCACGACCGGTTACGAAGAGGCGGCTTGCCAGGGGTTATTAGCTGGAATTAATGCGGCGTTCACGGTTCAGAACCGACAGCCGTTTGTTTTACGGCGTGACGAAGCTTATATTGGAGTCCTTGCCGACGATCTTATTCAGCACGGTGTAGACGAACCGTACCGATTATTTACGTCCAGGGCGGAGGCTCGCCTTACGCTCAGGCACGATAACGCAGATCAGCGTCTTTCTCCGAAGGCACGTCACGTTGGATTAATCGGCGATGACGACTGGGAAAGATTCAATCAAAAGCGTGATCGAATCGCGATGCTTCGGAATACGTTGGATTGTACACGCTTTAAACGTTCCTCTGTCGAATATGCAAGTATTTCTCAACTATTGGGATGCGATCTCGGCGATTCGATTGCCCTTTCACAGCTCGCCATGCGGCAAGGCGTTAAATCCGAACTTATCCATCGGCTTTTGCCGGAGGCGGTTCTGCCCGATATTAAATTGTCGGAATTAGACACGGCGCTCGCTGACTCGCTTTATGCCGGTTATATAGAAAAGCAGAACACCGCTACGGAACGCGTCAATCATCATGATAGTTTGAAGGTTCCGGAAGGCTTTCCGTTTAGCCGGGTCGGCGGCCTTTCACATGAAATGGTCGAGCGGCTAGAGCGGGCACGTCCTCAAAGTTTCGCCCAGGTACGAAGGATTACGGGTCTTACGCCGGCGGCTGTCTCCAATGTTCTGGTTCATTTAACAGCAAATAAACCGCTGTAAAAAATTTATTTCACGATGATTGTGGAACGTGCCACAAGTTGAATTACGATGTGGCACGTTCCACATTCTGACACCACACTAAGCTAAATCGCAACGACCTCATAACAGATCAGTTGTATGATAGTTTAGTATGGAACCACACCACCTTTATGGGAAGGATTATCGCGGTTGCAAATCAAAAAGGCGGTGTCGGAAAGACAACTACGGCTATTAATCTGGCTGCGAGCCTCGCGGCCAAAGGGAAAAAAGTATTGCTCGTCGACGCTGACCCTCAAGGGAATGCCACTTCCGGCACCGGAATAGAACGTTCGAATGCTCGTAAAAGCCTTTATAACGCATTAATTTTGGACATCGGAACCAGAGATGTCGTTTTACCCACTGAAATGTCAACCCTCTGGATACTGCCATCGGATAAAAATCTTGCAGGAATTGAAATAGAATTTGCCGAGGCTGCCGATCGGAGCTTCATATTAAAGAAACTCCTGGATGAGATTAAGATTTATTTTCATTATATTATTATAGACTGCCCTCCATCGCTTGGCATTTTGACCCTCAACGGCCTAACCGCAGCTGATTCCCTGCTCATTCCGATTCAGTGCGAATATTTTGCGCTCGAGGGTGTTACGGAATTGTTCGAAACATTGACCAGGCTGCAACGTGAGCTAAACCCGTCGCTCGTCGTCGAAGGGCTGCTTTTAACCATGTATGACGAACGGACAAATCTTTCGGCAGCAGTAGCGAAAGATCTACGCGATTTCTATGGCACACAGGTTTTGAAAACAGTCATACCGCGAAACGTGCGCCTTGCCGAGGCTCCCAGCTTCGGAAAACCGATAGTTTTATATGACCCACGCTCACGCGGGGCGGAGAGTTATATGCAGCTCGCAGAGGAGATTTTGACGCATGGCTAGACAACCGCTCGGAAGGGGATTGAGTGCTCTGCTGGGCGATGAAAGACCCAGTGAAACAACCCTGGAAATCGGACTGGACCAAATCGAGCCAAATTCGGAACAACCGCGCACCCGCTTTACCGACAAGGCATTGGATGAACTTGCGCAGTCGATCACCGTTAACGGCATCGTGCAACCGATTGTGGTTCGGCGGAGAGGTTCAAACTATCAAATCGTAGCCGGAGAAAGACGTTGGCGTGCCGCTCAACGCGCCGGTTTGCATAAAATTCCTGTCGTTATTAGGGAAGTCTCGGATGAAAAATTGCTCGAATTTGCCCTTGTCGAGAACATACAGCGACAGGACTTAAATGCTGTCGAAGAGGCCCGAGCGTATCGCAAACTTATTGATAACATTGGGCTTACGCAGGAGATGGTAGCTGAGAGGGTCGGTAAGGAGCGGACATTGATCGCAACATCGCTGCGGCTCCTGAAGCTGCCGGATGACATTTTGAAATTGATAGAAGAAGAAAAGCTCACCGCAGGACATGGCCGGGCCCTTTTGATGGCCGAGGACGTTGGAGCCCAAAGGCGTATCGCCAGATCAATCGTCGAGATGTCCCTTTCCGTCCGCGAAACCGAGAAAACGGTTAAACGGACAAATCGGAGTGACTCGCAAGCCATTGTAAATAATCGACTTAACGTAAAAAAAGGCCCGAATGTCCTTTCGGCAGAGGCTAAGCTTCGGCGCCGACTGGGAACGAATGTAAATATCGTGCCGGGAAAACGCGGCATTGAGGGCAAGATTGAGATTGAATATTATAGCGAAGAGGATCTGAATCGTATTTACCAGTTGATAATCCTCAGTCGAGCATAAAAAGGAGGTCTATGAAACGACTCACGGAAATGGTTTCCTGCGCGGGTTGAGTGGCCAAACTCGCGCCGAGCGACCTTGCTCAAGTTTTGAGCAAACTTCCCGCCCAAGATATGGAGAATGTGATCGTCGGATTCGAAACGTCCGACGATGCGGGAGTATTTCGCCTAAATGACAGTACGGCGCTCGTACAAACGGTCGATTTTTTTACACCGGTAGCTGACGATCCCGAGACCTACGGCCGCATCGCGGCAATAAACTCTCTCAATGACGTATACGCCATGGGCGGAACACCGCTAACCGCTTTGTCCATAGTATGTTACCCGCAGAATGGCGATTGGGATATCTTGGGCAAAATACTGCTTGGCGGTCAGAAAGCGATGAATGCGGAAAATGTTAAAGTACTCGGCGGACACTCGGTCGATGACGGAGAAATGAAGTTTGGGTACGCAGTAACCGGGATCATCCATCCGGCAGAGGTCGTGAAGAATTCCGGTGCAAGACCCGGCGATGTGCTGATTTTGACCAAGGCGATCGGCACGGGCGCGATTAATACCGCCGTAAAACTCGGAAAAGCGAGCGACGAGACGATTGAGTCAGCTATAAAAGCAATGACAACTTCGGCGCGAGGTGCATCTAAAGCTATGCAGAAGATTGGGGCCAACGCGTGTACGGATATTACCGGGTTTGGTTTGCTTGGCCACGCGTACGAAATGGCAAAGGGAAGCCGTGTCACGCTGGAGATTGAATCGGAAAAGGTGCCGCTGCTGCCCGATGTTTTGGAGCTGATAAGGCAGGGAATGTTGACACGCGGTGACAGAAATAATCGCATTTACGTTGGGGAAACTCTTAAAATGGGTGCGAGCGTCTCCGGAGTAATGCAGAGCGCGCTTTTCGATCCGCAAACGGCGGGCGGCCTACTGATAAGTTTGCCGGAACGAGATTCAAAGCAATTTTTAGTCGAAATTCCCGAGGCTCGAAGAATTGGCCGGGTGAAACTGAAGAGCGATTACCTAATCGAGGTTATTTGAGAAGATATCGGCGCCCGGAAGTTAAAACTGATACCTTATAAACTGACAAGTAAACACAGGTCGTCGCTTTGAGGTAAAGTAATTGTTTTTATTAATTTTTGAATCGATTGGAACGTCGGAGCTGATCCTGATCGGGATCATCGCTTTAATATTTCTTGGTCCGCGAAAGCTCCCGCAGATTGCGAAAACGATTGGAAAGACGATGGCCGATTTTCGCAATACGACCAACGAGTTCAAATCGACATGGGAACGCGAGGTGAATTTCGATGAGGAGGAAATGGCATTGAGAACCGGTGAGCTAACGGAGAAGCGGGTTGCGAGGGTCGATACAGTCAGCAGCGTCGACAATACCCACGTCGTCGCCCCACCGGATATCAAGCAGATCGACAAAGAGATGTTCGATGGTTTCGCCAAAGAACGACGTGAGAATCCGGCGCCGATGGTTAAAGAAGAAGAATTGCCTGAAGAAGCCGACTCATTATCAGATAAACGTAATTGGTTGTAGCGCTTTCGTTTGCATTTCTCTTACGCTGCTTCTTACAGAATCAAATTCAAATTGGGCTGTGTTGTTTGGAGTTGGCCCATTATTGCCTAAAAACGCCGTGAAAAAGCGGCCTCAACACGGAGCTTAATACTTTTTGAATTATCTTCGAAGTAGTTTTAATTGAAGTTGAATATTTAGAACACAGAAGAAAGCTCAAATATAAAATATCAGGATGAAGAGAAACGAGGTAATACAGGAAGACGAACTTGACGACCAAATGTCGTTTCTCGACCACTTGGACGAGCTACGGAAACGGCTTGTAAATGTTGTCATCATTGTTGTTATTGCTTTTGTTTTCTGCTTTTATTTTTCTGACAAGATCTTCAAATTTCTTTCCGTTCCGATCCGCCGGGCAATTTCTGAAGCGGAAAGACGCGAGCTTCCAGTCAAGGGGTTGACGGGCGAGGAAAAGATACTGCCGCTTTCGAGTTTGAAAGACGGCGACAAGGGGCTTTACGTTTTTGATCGGGCAACAAAACTAGGCGTAAGCGTAATCGCGCCGGGAACATCGGTCGAGGCGATCGTGGGGCAGGATTCCGAAGGTATCTCCGGCGTTTTTACCGATGAGGCCATCGTTACAAACAATGGAGTGATACCGGGCGGTGTTCGCCTACCGGTCGATCTAACTGTTGGCGCTCAGGCTGAACCTACAGAGGATGAGCGGCTGATCGTAACGACCGCCCCCGAGACTTTCACTTTATTAGTAACTGTTTCACTATACTCCGCAATCGCGCTTTCTATACCGTTACTGCTGCTGCAGGTCTGGGGTTTTATTTCACCGGCCCTTTACAAGCACGAGCGAGCATATGTCACGCCCTTCATCGCTCTTTCAAGTGTCTCGTTTGTTGCCGGCGCCGCATTCGCCTACTACATTTTGTTTCCGCCGGCTCTTAGCTATTTGCTCGGCCTCGGTGAAGATTTTCGTCTCCTCTTGCGTGCAAGCGACTATTTCGATTTCATTACGCTGATAATGCTGGCGATGGGAATTATTTTCCAAATGCCCGCGGTTACGTACGTTTTGGCGCGGATCGGAATCATTTCGGCCGGTTTGCTAATACGCAGTTGGAAGATTGCGATGGTTATAATCTTGATTGTGGCGGCGGTGGTGTCGCCTACGGGCGATATTCCGAATATGATGCTTTTTGCGACACCGATGATGGTGCTTTACGTTTTTTCGATATTTATTGCGTGGTTTTTTGGAAAGAAAAGAAAGAGCGATGCGGAGGTTTCCTAAACCCGAATTGCCGAATATAGACGGCGACAAGTGGGCAACTATTGCTTGGGCCTGCAGACTAATGCAACTTATTTGACCGTTCTCTGCATCTTGAACAATTAAGGAATACTGTCTAAAATCATTAAAGCTATAATTTTGCGAACTGGAAAGCACTCCGGTGATAAACAGCAGGAGTTTAACTGTTATGTCGAAAGTGAAGTTGATTAGAAATATCGTCCTTGGAACGTTGGTTATGGGCATTGGCTCAATATCCGTCTTCGCCCAGAAAGAAAAAGATAAAGATAAGGACCAGCCGAGCCAGGATCCGACGACCAAGGCCAGAAAAGTAACGGTCGAATTAAAGGAAGCATATAAAAAATGGCGCAATACCGACGTAGCCTACATTATCACGAAAGAAGAAAAGCGTGCTTTCGATGCGTTGACAACGGATGAAGAGCGTGAAAATTTTATTGAAAACTTTTGGCGGCGGCGCGATCCGAATCCCGACACTGAAGAGAACGAATATCGCGAAGAATATTACGAGCGAATCGCCTATGCGAACGAACATTACACGTCGGGAATCCCCGGCTGGAAGACGGATCGGGGCCGCACGTATATTGCGTGGGGCAAACCCGATTCGGTAGAATCGCACCCGTCGGGAGGAGCTTATGACCGCCCGAGTTACGAAGGCGGCGGATCGACGACGACGTATCCTTTTGAAATTTGGTTTTACCGGCATCTGGACGGCGTCGGCGACGGACTCGAAATCGAATTCGTCGACCCCACGGGAACAGGCGAATATCGACTGGCACGCAGTGCGAACGAAAAGGATGCTCTTTTAACGGTTCCCGGAGCGGGCTTGACAACTGCTGAGCAACTTGGGTTAACCAACAAAGGCGATCGAATCTCGGGCATTGGCAACGGCAATAATTTTCAACGAGAGCAGGACTCGCCTTTCCGCAGAATGGAGATAATCACGAGTTTGCAGCGGCCCCCGCAAGTGAAATTCAGTGATCTTCAGGGGATCGCGGGCGGCGATTCCGGCGTGCTTTTCGATAAGGACCCGCTCGGATTCGATTTGCGTGTCGACTTTTTCCGCCAGTCGGACGATCGTGTGATAGCGACTTTTACGGTGCAGACCGACAACAAAGAGCTGTCATTCAAGGATGAGGGCGGCCTTCCCACGGCCAGGATGAATATTTTCGGCCGGATCACCGCGGTATCGGGCAAACGCTCGGGAATCTTTGAAGATTCGGTTATCGCAAATGCGACAAAAGAAGAACTCGCGGAGATGAGGGAAAAGAAATCCATTTATCAAAAGGCGGTCGCTTTAACACCCGGAACGTACAAGGTCGATGTGGTCGTGCGTGATGTCGTCACGGGTAATCGCGGGATCGTCAATCAGGGATTTACCGTCCCGAGATATGACGACAAAAAGCTTTCGACTTCGACGATGATCCTCGCCTCGAAGCTCCGTTCAACAAATGAACGCGACGTCGGCGGCATGTTCGTAATCGGCAGTTCGAAGGTGGTTCCCAATCTCGCGGGTAACTATAAGCAGGGACAGGAGGTCGGCGTTTATTTGCAGGTTTATAATGCGGGTATCGACCAGACGACCTTGCGGCCGGCGGTCGATGTCCAATATATTCTGACCCGAGGCGGCAAGGAAGTTCTGCGGCAGGCGGAAGATTGGAGCGGTTTAAGCGATTCCGGCCAGCGGCTCACTTTGGCAAGGCTGCTTCCGACCGATCAAATGCCTTTGGGCGAATACGAAATCAAGATCGTGACCAAGGACCGCGTGGGCGGCCAGGTTATCGAGAATAAAGGAAAATTCACGATCACTCAATAGACAGTCCGTTTTTTGTGTAGGATAAGCCGGTGTCGCTTTCGTAGCTGCACCGGCGTCTTCACTTTAGAGATTTTCCCCACGACAGTTATACTCCTTCAAACGCAGAATTAAACTCCCGCTCCGAATTACAATTTTTATGTATTATATCCCTGGTTTGTAAATCTAAGCAGTAGTTGGGCGGCTATATTGATGTTTACGAGAGCATGATGTGAAGATACCGAAAACTTATAGGAGGTTACAATGAAAAAAATTATTGCGTTAATGCTGCTTTTAGCGATGCCGATAACATTGCTGGCACAGACTTCCGCCTCATCTCAACTAACCGAGATGAAGAAACTAGATTTCCTTGTAGGTCAATGGCAGGGAGAAGGCTGGTATGTTGTTGGTCCCGGAAAGCGTCGAACATTCAAGCAAACTGAAAACATTCAGCGCAAGGTGGATGGCTTGGTTCTACT
>Ga0136617_10000602_pt1 | contig 30788 bp, 32 predicted proteins | sample AntDrymUQ3222106_2_FD_129672 | JGI IMG/M metagenome (GOLD analysis project Ga0136617, IMG submission 129672) | Polar desert sand microbial communities from Dry Valleys, Antarctica - metaG UQ322 (21.06) | ecosystem: Environmental > Terrestrial > Soil > Desert | place: Antarctica: Dry Valley... | reverse complement strand
CCCGTCTCTCTAGTGACCCGTGAGAGCAGGTCCTCACGGGTCTCGGTTTCGAGGAGGCACCCGTATTCGAGGGAAGCTCCGGTAGGGCGGCGGCGAGCTCGAAGAGGCGTGTCCGCAAAGTGTAGGGGTCGGTCTCCGTCGAGGATGCCCACGATGATTTCTCTTCGAGGAGCTTCGATAGGGCGCGCACGATCTTGAATCCGCGACGGGGGTCGAGGCGCGGCCCGATCTCTTCCTCCACCAGCGCCAACTCCCTCTCCAGCCGCGCCCTGGGCTTCCCCAGATGGGCGACGTACAGGTCCACGAGGGCTTCCGCTACCTCCCTCGCTTGTTCGTCGTTCGGCGCGAGCCGGTGCGGGACGAGCCGCCCGCGCACTAGACGTGCCATGACGTGCTCGCCGCGAAGCATTAGGAGATCCTCTTACCCGATCCGGGTGCGTCTAGCGGAGGTTGGCGCTTTGTGGCCCGGGGCTCGTTCAGTTGGGCTCGGGGTAGACGCCGAAGGTACGCCTGAGATCCGTCGAGTAGGTGACCAGGGCCTTTGTCTGACCCTCGCGGTCGGCGTACTCGACCAGCAGGGCGGGCGGCATGTTCTCCGCGGGCCTGCCCGGGAAGACCTCGAGTACCACGCCGCGGTCGCCAGCGTCCACCCTGACCTCGGGTAGGTCCTCGGGTGCCCTGATTTCATCCAATTCTTCGTATGTCTTCGTGCGCACCACACTTCGATTGTACTCTATACGCGCCCCTCGCTCTCCCACCGTTTCCACTCTGTAGTCTTTACGTAGATGGTGGTCATCCTGGGGAAGTCTTGCCCGTGGCGATAGATCCACTTCGTGCGTACCGGCGCCACTTTACTCTCCTTACTAGCGATAGTCATGTCTACCTGGTAGGTGATTCTGTACCGATCCCGGTGACTAAACTCGGCCGGATAGAAAGGCAAGCTCTCTGCCACTTGATCGCGCAACTCTTCCCAGTTGTCGGCTTCTTCGCTGAACCCGAGCGCCGCGAAAAGCCGGCTCTTGTTCGAGTCCCGCAGCGCATAACGAATCTTGCTTTCCGGAATGTAGGCCCTCTCGAAGTTCTCTAGCGCCTCCGGATGAGCCATTCGAATTCCCAAAATTAGCTGGCGGACCCCGTGAAGGACTCCCGGCGGCGGCGCGAGGCAGCCTCCTCACCGGTGCCTTCGGTGACCAGCTCGTAGAGGATGGCGCTCTTGCCCTCGCGCGGTCTCAAGACGCGGCCGAGGCGTTGTACGTACTCGCGGCGGGAGGCGCTGCCGGCCAGGATCACGGCGACGTTCGCCTCCGGCACGTCCACGCCCTCGTTGAGGACGTCCGAAGCGATGACAGCCCGGTAGCGTCCGATCCGGAACCGGTCCAGTATCTCCTTGCGCTCGCGGGCGGGCGTCTCGTAGGTGATGCCGGGGACCAGGAACCGGGTCGAGAGCGCGTAGACCTCCTCGACGCTCTTGGTGAACACGATGGTCCGATCCTCCCAGTGCCGTTTGAGGAGGCTCTCCAACGTCGCCGTCTTGCGCTCCGCCGAAGCCCGGATCTCCCGCCGCCGACGCGCCGCCAGCAACGCCTCCCGCCCCCCCGAATGGCTCGTCGACGCCACCATAATGAACCGCTGCCAATCCTCCGGCGAGCGTATGGAGAGACGATGCTTCTTCAGGAAGTCCTGGTAAACGGCGTCCTCCGTCTCGTACTCGACGCGCTCGGCGACGGTCAGCTCTACGGGGATGCGCACCGTCTCGTAGGGCGCGAGATACGTGCCTGCCAGGTCCTCCGGCGAGAGGCGGTAGACGACGGGACCGGCGAGCGCGGGCAGAAGATCGTGCCCGCTGTCAGGGCGCTCGGGGGTGGCGGTGAGACCCAGGGAGTAGGGGGCCAGGAGCATCTCGGGGATAACGGCGTACTTCGGAGAAGGCAGATGATGCACCTCGTCGTAAATCACGAACGCGAAGCGGTCTCCGTACCTCTCCATGTGAATGTACGCCGAGTCGTAAGTCGTTACCGTGAGCGGCGTGACCTCATGGTAGCCGCCGCCTAACAGACCGACTGTAACCGATGCCCCGAAGGAGTCCGAGAGGATGGAGTACCACTGCTTCAACAGGGCGAGCGTCGGCACCACGACCAGCGCGCTCCTCCCCGTCCGCTCCATCGCCCGCACCGCGACGGCCGTTTTTCCCGCACCCGTCGGCAGGACTACTACTCCGCGCATCTCCGAGGGCCCCTTGCGCCAGGCGTTCAACGCCTCCGTCTGGTAGGGCCTGGGCTCCATTGCCACGCGGGACTCCAGAGAGAGCTTCTCGAAACTGGCGGCCCGGTCGGTGTAGGGTGTCCCCGTCTCTCGCAGTTTCAGCACCGTCTCGCGGTAGGAGCTTGCGGGCGCCCGCCACTGCTCGGTGCGCTTGTCCCAGACGAAAGGTTCCAGGGGTTTGCCACCGGTGGCGGCATCGCCGGTCGAGATCAGGGTGCCGGATTCGTAGGAGAGCTCGATCACACTGTAGAAAGGATACCCGAGATCCATGTTCCTCTCAGCGGTAAACTGACCCCGCACACTATCCGCGGGGAGGATCTTGAAGCCGGGAGCAACGACAAGACGCTTGTTACTCTGCATACTTCTACTCCTTGCCACGCTCGCCGGTTGCGGAGGCGGGACCTCTCGGGAGGAACTGCGGGAGAACCGGGCGGACGTGGAAGAGACCCGGGTGAAGATGGAAGAGAAGACAGGAGAGGAGCGCATGAACGTGCGGGACGCGGTGGGGCAGATGTTCGTCGTCGGCATGGGCGGGACGGAGCCAGACTACTACATAGAGAAGATGATCCGGGAGCGCAACATTGGCGGCGTCCTACTCTTCGGCAACAACATGCAGAGCGAGGAGCAAACGAAGGCGCTCACAAGCGCGTTGCAAGAGTTGTCCGTGCAAACGGAGCCCGGCATCCCCTTGTTCGTCGCGGTGGACCACGAGGGCGGGGAGGTGCAGCACGCCCCTTGGACCACCGCGCAGCCCTCCGCTGCGGAGGTCGGAGCGAGAGGAGACCCGGAGGAGGCGCGCCGGATAGCGGTGCAGATAGGGCGTGAGCTTCGGGGCGGGGGCGTGAATACGGACTTCGCGCCCGTCGTGGACACGGGATCGGGCGCGGCGATCGGGAGCCGCTCCTACGGCGAGGACCCGGCCCTCGTCGCAAGCATGGGCGTAGCTGCTATCAATGGCTTCCAGGAGGCGGGCATCGTCTCTTCGGCGAAGCACTTCCCGAACCACGGTCCTGCCACCGAAGACTCGCACGTCGGTCGCCCCATCGTGGACCACGACATGCGGACGATACTTCGAGAAGACCTCGCGCCGTTTCGGGCGGCGGTCGAGGCCGGGACGCCGATGGTGATGGCCGGCCACCTCGTGTATCCGGCTATAGACTACGAGAGACCGGCGAGCCTCTCGCCGGCGGCTCTCGAACTGTTGCGCGGGGAGCTTGGTTTCGAGGGCGTGATAATAACGGATGACTTGGTCATGGAGGGTGCAAGACGTGGGGGCACGACCGGCGATGCGGCACTTCAGGCGATAAAGGCCAGTGCGGACCTGCTGATCGTCTCCGGCCCGCCCGAGGAGCAGGCGGCAGCCTATGACGCCGTGGTGGCCGCGGTGGAGTCCGGGGAGATACCACGCGAGCGGATAGATAGCTCTGTGCTACGTATTGAGAACGTCAAGAGTTACTATTCCCTCTACGGTGAGGATAAGCGTTGAGGTAAGATGGTGACGTTCAAAGGGGTAAGGCGGGCTATCGAGGAGTAAGCCGCGAGCGGCATAGCGGCTAGAGAGAGGCTCGGAGGAGGAGTAGGAGGTTTCGAGGTGGCGCAAGTCGCGATGGAGGACGTCAGCAAGGTCTACGGCGAGGACGTGGTCGGCGGTTGGGATATGAATTTTGACATCGAGGGTGGGGAGTCCGTGATGATAGTGCCACTCGTTGCGCTTGGCGTGTTAAACACCGCGATCCTCACCTTCACCTTCGCCTGGAACGAGTTTCTCTTCGCCAATACGTTCCTCTTCGACGACGCCACCCAGCCGGCAACGGTCGCCGTCCTCAACTTCGCGACCGTTTATACGGTAGATTAGGGGGCTCAGGCGGCGGCGGCGGTGGTATTGGTATCGTTGGTAATAATGGTCTGGATCCTCCAGCGCACGATCTACTCCGGGTTGACCTCCGGGGCTGTAAAGGGCTAAATTGCAGAGAATACGCATCCCCAAAGTTGGAGAGGATTCGAGAGACCTGAACTCGAAGGCGAAAGAGAAGTTCTGGACGCGGGACCTGCAGCCGGGTGTCAACCTGCGCTCGACCTTCCTCGCCACCGACGCGAACGTGCGTAGCGATAGCCGTGGGACGCCATACCTCTCCCTAAAGCTCGTGGACAAGACCGGCTCGGTGGACGCCCGTATGTGGCGCTTACCGTCCGAGCTCCTGAATGGCCTCGACGGCCCCGAGTACGTACACGTCGAGGGCCAAGCCCACGAGTACCGCGGGATGCTCCAGGTAAAGGTCGAACGCCTGAAGGTGCTCCGCAAGACCGAGATAGAGAAAGAAGACTACCTGCCCGCCTCCGAGGGAGACCGTCAATCCATGGCCGCGGAGATTATGGAGGCCGGGCGAGGGTTCGAGGACGAGCACCTCCGGGAGCTCTTCGAGATCATGGTCGCCGACGAGGAGCTATGGAGCGCGTTCTGCGCGGCGCCCGCCGCAAAGGCGATGCACCACGCCCGCGTCGGCGGTCTCCTGGAACACTCGCTCCACTGCTTGAGACTCGCAAGGACCCTGGCGGAGATGTACCCGGTGAACCGCGACTTGCTCCTCTTCGGGGCCATCTTCCACGACGTGGGCAAGACGCAAGAGCTCTCCTGGGAGGGCGGGTCTTTCTCCTACAGTACGCCGGGGCGTCTCCAGGGCCACGTAGTCCTCGGCGACCGCATAGTCGCCGCCCACGCAGCCGGCATCCCTGGCTTCCCCGAGGAGCTTGCCCTGCAACTCTCGCACATCATGCTCTCCCACCAAGGCGAGTTGGAGTACGGCTCCCCGGAACGGCCCAAGACCTTCGAGGCCCTGCTGGTCAACCTGCTCGACAACCTCGATGCCCGGGCCGCCATGTTCATGGAGACTACCCACAATGTCTCCCCCGGCGGCTGGAGCCACCACGAGAACCCTCTGAAACGCGCTCTTTACATCCCGAATAGTATCGAAGAAGAGGGTTTTGGATCTAGTTCAACAGAGTCCTCCGCCGGCTCCCCTGGCTCCTGAAGATCCTTCCCGCCGGCGCCCGCGCGACAGGGGCATCACATGGCTCGGCCGCCTTCGAACTGTGGTCCGGACTCTATCTTCTCCTCCGCCTTTTTCTCCTTCTGCGCTGGGGTCTTGGGGGAGTCGGGATGGGGGCGCTCGTACCCGCGTAGTACTCGACGTAACCCATGTACTTGGTCCAGTCCCAGTAGCCGCCCGGGTCGGTGTGGTGCCCCGCACCTCCATACTGGCTCGGGTTGTACGGGTCGGGCACCTCATTGTGGCCGATTACGTGGGTCCGGTCTATCGGGATGCCGTACTTGTTGCACAGGTACGCCGCGAGCTGGGCGGAGGAGCGGTACATCGACTCGGTAAACCAGCTCGAATCGCTGACAAAGCCCTCGTGCTCTATCCCGATGCTGGTCTGGTTGTAGGGCCAGTTGCCCGCGTGCCAGGCGATATCTTTCTCCCGGACCGACTGGCCGACGGTCCCGTCAGAGGAGCGGACGGTGTAGTGGGCCGAGACCTGAGACACGGAATTCTGGAACCAGCTTATGGCTCCCGCCAGGACCCTTGGGTAACGTGAACGATTATTTTGTTTATCGGGTTGGAAGCCGGGCGGCTGGCCGCCGAGTAGTTGCTGGATGCGGCTGGATATAAGGTGGAGCCCGGGACCTCGCCGGTGGCCATCAGAGCAGCTCTCCCTGGCTCGTCACCCGGGACGTGAGGCTCTGGGCCGGCAGAGAACTTCCTCGCCGCTCTTCGTTCGAGCCGAAGCCCCTTTCTTGAGCGTGTCGGAGATCTGGTCAGCGTATAGCTCTCCACCTCCTATGCCGGACACCGCCTCAAATACCTCGCCGTTGCCTCCCTCGCCGTCGACCGCGCCCAGGTAGTCGCCCAGAGTAGTAGGCCTCTCTCCTTGAGACTTGGCGAGCAGCGCCGCCCCGCCGAGGATGTTCGACTTCCGGTGGGTCTTGAGCTTCTCGGTCGAGATGCCGGTCAGCCTCGAAGCCTCGCCCAAAGTGTCCGCTGAGGGGTTGCGGACGAGGGCCATGATCCCATAAGTGCCCTTGCCATCGAGCTCACCCTCCTCGTATTCGCTGGCCTCCGGTGGCGGCATCTCCCAGGGGGTATTGACGTAGCCTATTGCAAGCAGAAGCTCCTTCGGGACGTGATACTTCTCGGCCGCCTCTTCGAATTCCTCCACGAGACAGGAGCTTTCCTTGGCTAGAACGCCGCGGGAGCCTACGGTTCCGAGCAAGACTGTGCCGGCGAGTCCGGCCCCGCACAGCTTCAAAAATTCCCGCCGATCCATCAACCCGGGCAGTCTTGGGGTTTCGGCACGCGTTCCCCTCCTTCGATGATTGTTTGCGTGCGTTTGCTCAAAACTGTTATCGGCCGGTAAGGGCCACAGCTTTAGCGTCTCTAAGTTCGAGGGGCGCTAGTGCTTGCGCTGCTTCGGGCGCTGGTCTTTTTCCTCGTCGTCGCTGGAGAGGAGTTCGCCTTTGAACTCGTCCATGGAGCGGCGGGCATCACTGACGAACCGGCCGAGGTCGCGGGCCATCTGGGGGAGTTTGCTGGGGCCAAATATGATCAGGAACAGCACTCCGATAATGACTATCTCTTGCCCACCGATACCAAACATAGCGCAAATATAACCCGTAGACTTGCTCGTTACAACGCTGGTTCGCTAAACCGTGAACCAGGCGGGGTGCCGGTGGTTCGACCCGGGTGTCGAGCGTATATACTCAGAAGTGTGAGAGGGTCTGGGGCGAATATGGTTTTGGAGAGTTGCGCGGGGGTTTCGCCGTGATCTCCTGGGGCGTAGCCCGCACTATCGCGGTGGCGCTCGCGACTCGTACGGAGCCTGTTCATAAATCAGTCAAACCCTTTGACTATCCGGTGGCTGTCGATGATGCGTTCGGGCCGCTTGCGGAGTTCACGGGTATACGCCTGCCTTCCGAGGCGCGTCCGGTGCGGGTCGCGAACAGGGCGGAGTGGATAGACTTCAACATCGAAGGTTTCGGGATGCTCTTGGAGCCGCTCTTGCGGCGCGCGGGGGCGGGTGCGAATGACTTTACGTGGGCGTTCGGGGCGGCGACGCTTACGGCCCAGATCGGTCTATTGTTGGGCTTCCTCTCGGCGCGTGTCCTTGGGCAGTACGATACGGGGCCTTTGGTCGCCGGGAGTAGTGCGCCGCGCAAGACGGGGGGGGAGCCCGGGGAGATCTTCTTTCTCGACGGGAACATCGTTTCGGCGGCGGGGAGGCTGGGGGTCCCGGTGGACGGGCTGCGGTTGTGGATCGTGCTGCACGAGACGACCCACGCGCTGCAGTTCGAGGGCCATCCCTGGCTGCGCGACCATCTCGGCGGTCTCGTCGAGGGCCTTACCGGCCCGCTTGCCGAACGCGTCGGGGCGCGTGAGACCGTGCGGCGTCTCACCGAGAACCTCCGAACCGGCGGACGCTCCGTGGAGCTTGTTATGACCAGAGACCAGCGCGACGCCTTCGACAAGATGCAGGCCACCATGAGCGTCATAGAGGGCTACTCCGACTACGTAATGCACCACGTCGGCCGGCGCATCGTCCCCGGTTACGAGAACATCAAAGCGCGCATGGCGCGGAGCCGGATGCACCGGCCGCCCTTCGAGACCGCGATCTTCCGCATAACCGGCCTGGACATGAAGCTCGAACAGTACCGGCTCGGCGAGATATTCGCGGACGCCGTCGCCAGCAGGATCGGCATGAGCGGCCTCAACCGCGTTTGGGACGGACCCGAGTACATGCCCACGCTAGACGAGATAAGGGACCCGGGCCTCTGGATAGACCGGGTAGAGACCGCCTGAGATGCCAGAGCCGGGGCGAGGCGTAAACCCCACTCTAGGGTACGAGTTCGCCCAGGAGAGCGAGGCCCAGCACCACGCCGCCGAGCTTGACCGGCGCTTCACGAAAGAAGAGCTACTCGGCCTGCGCGTCTACCGCATCCGGTGGAACGGTAATTACCTCGTCGAGGCCACTTTCACCGAAGGCATGGCGGACGCTCGCGTAAACGACGCTCGCGCCTTGTTAGGCGAGTCTGGGGTTGCGATCCATCCGGACGACCTAACCGACTACAAGCGCGCCACCGGGGATGATTCCGGAGGTCTGCCTGACTGGCTGAGGCGCTTCTTCGGCGGAGCTTAGGGAACTTCCTCACGGAGGTGCTACGATGACCGGCGATAGCGAAGACGCTGGGGCGGAGAGGTCATGACGATCCGTGAAACGTAGAGACTATTCACCGTCGAGGAGTACCATCGAATGGCGGAGGCAGGCATCCTCCACGAGGACGACCGCGTCGAGCTTATCGAAGGTAAGATAATTCAGATGGCCGCGATAGGTAGCCGCCACGCGGCGTGTGTAAAATGTCTTATCAAGCTCCTCGTCCGAGAGGTGGGGGACTCGGGCGTCGTCGGCGCGCAAGACCCGATAATTCTCCCCGATAGCTCGGAGCCCGAGCCCGACGTTACCGTTCTTCGTCCACGCGACGACTTCTACGCGGCGGGGCATCCCGTTCCCGAGGACGTTCTGCTCCTGATCGAAGTCTTGGATACCTCACTCGAGTACGACCGCGAAGTCAAGCTGCCTTTGTACGTCCCGGCGGGCATTCCGGAGGTCTGGATCGTGGACCTTGTAAACGAGAAGATACATACTTACTCGCAGCCTGCAGCCAGATCATACGCGAACGTTAGCTCGACAGTGCGAGGTGATCAAGTCATCCCGTGGATGCTCCCCGGCCTCGTAGTGAGTGTCGAAGACACCCTCGGTTGAGTGGGACATGCAGGCTAGTGGTGCACCGCTAAACGGTTACAGCTACAGTGTAGTCGAGGTTCTTTGAAACTCTTCTTCCGGAGACAGGTAGAAAAAGCACACCCCTCGCTCCTCGGCCGCCAATTTAGCGCTATCTACTGCCCCGGGTGTCATCCGTTCAGCGAGATGCGGTGCAGTGTCGACTACGATCACAGCGGGGAGAAAGTCATATCCTCGATGTCGAGCCTCAAGTCGGTGAGCGTCGAGTTTGAGTACGTCGTCGATAATCTCTTTCGCACGGAGCCTGCCCTGGTGTCTCTCGGACGCCTTGATCTCGATGGCCATAATCATCTGTCGTAGCGTGTTCGAGTTGTTTCGTCGTCTAAAGTCACCTTGTATGTCTGGCCCAAAGATCACGACATCGGGGATCGGCTCGAAGCCTCCTTGAAAAACAGGGGCCTTTCTGAGGTCCAGCACTTTGAAGAAGTCTGATTCTTCACGTTCATCCCTATCTGCCCGGGCGGCACTCCGCCGACCTCGCGCAAGCAGTGGTACACGACCGCCTGGTAGTGCAGCTCTGCTGCAAGGACACAACGGCACTCTTCGACGATCATTGGCCAACTTCGAATCAGCGCCTCTAACGCCTCGACTGGCGTTCGCATGTGCCTCCTCTACGACTCAGTCGATGCGCTGCTCCAGGCGTGTGATCTGCTCTCGCAACTGGTCTATCTCTTGTTCGAGATATTTCTCCCGCCCACGCACGCGAGTATACCCGGCTTCGAGGACGAGACCGAGAGCGTCTACGGTACGGATAGCGGTTCGCCCCACGAAGCGGGCCGCACCGCCGAGGCCACCCAGGGTAGATTTGCCGGCCGAGCGGGCCGTGGGTGTGGCGGAGAAGAAGCCGACGGCGAAGCCGGTCGTGGCCCCGAGGGCCGCCCCAAAAAGAAATTTCGCCGAACCTTCGCCCACTCGAAAAGCACTCCTCCTGGCGTCTGCCCTGGCGCCTAGATTGATCGGGCCAGTGTAGCATAGCGGCCCGGAGTGTCGTCCGCGCTGCATGCCCTCCGCGTTATACTTGCCAGGGATGCTTGAGATGGAGAAGAGAGAACTCTTAAGGAGCCTGCCGGCCGTCGACGCCGTGCTGCGGACGTCTGCCGCCGGAGTCCTCGCCGCGCGTCACGGCGCGAACATGACCACCGCCGCAATCCGCGAGGCGTTGGGGAGAGCCAGGCGGGAGATACTGGCCGGAGGAGAGCCCGAAGTCTCCGGGGAGGCCGTGCTCGCCGTGGCCGCAAAGCTCCTCTCCGGGCGAGGACTCCGGCAGGTTATAAACGCCACGGGCGTAGTTCTGCACACCAATCTGGGCCGCTCCGTGCTCTCGGAGAGGGCGGTGGAGGCAGCCGTCTCCGCAGCGTCCTCGTACTCCAACCTGGAGTACGATCTGGCAACGGGTATACGGGGCTCGCGCTATGACCACGCCGTGCCACTCCTCAAGGAGCTTACCGGCGCCGAAGACGCCCTGGTGGTGAACAATTGCGCGGGCGCGACCCTGCTCGCCCTCTCGGCGGTGGTCGCGGATGCCGCCGGAACGCCGGAGGTCATAGTCTCGCGCGGGCAGCTCATAGAGATCGGGGGCGGGTTCCGCATCCCGGAGGTGCTGGAGCTCTCGGGTGCCCGCCTAAGAGAGGTCGGCACCACCAACCGCACCCGGCTTTCGGACTACGAAAGAGCGATAAACGAGGATACTCGCGCGATCCTCTGGGTCCATCCGAGTAACTTCGAGATACAGGGCTTCACCGAGTCCGTCGGGGTCGCGGAGCTCTCGACCCTGGGCCTGCCGGTCGTGGCCGATGTCGGAAGCGGGGCCCTGCTACCATTAAGCGACGAGCCCGGTGTCGAGGCGGCGGCGCGGGGCGGGGTGGCGCTGACGATCTTCTCGGGAGACAAGCTGCTTGGGGGGCCGCAGGCTGGAATCTCCGTCGGATCATCGTACTGGATCTCCGCTATGCGCCACCACCCTCTCGCCCGCGCCTTGCGCGCCGATAAGCTGTGCCTCGCCGCCCTCGAAGCCACCCTGAGCGCCTACCTGGAAGGCACCGCCCTGGAAGAACTCCCGACCCTCGAGATGCTCCACGCCCCGCCCCAAACCATAAGAGAGAAGGCCGACAAGCTGGCCGGAAGGCTCACACGCGCCGCCCCGGACCTCTTGATAGACGTCGCTCCCTCCATCGCCCGTAGCGGCGGCGGCACGCTGCCACTCTTCGAGATACCGTCCTACGCCGTGCGCCTTGCGGGCGGAGTCCACGATGCCGACGCCTTCGCCGGGAAGCTGCGCCTGGCGGACCCGCCGGTGGTAGGACGCGTGAGCGAAGGAAGGCTCTGGCTCGACGTACGCACGCTCCTCGACGGTGACGAAGATGGGGTCCTACGTGCGGTGGAGGCCGTAAGTGGATGACCGGCCGATAGCTCTGACCATCGGTACGGCCGGGCATGTGGACCACGGCAAGACCACGCTCGTACGTTACATGACGGGCACGGACACCGACCGTCTGGAGGAGGAGCACCGGCGCGGTATCTCCATAGTGCCGGGCTACGCGGAGCTGGAGCTACCGGGTGGCCGCCGGGCGAGCCTCGTGGATGTTCCGGGACACGAACGGTTCGTGAAGAATATGGTCGCGGGTGCGACCGGAGTAGATGCCTTCTTGCTCGTAGTCGCTGCCGATGATGGGGTGATGCCTCAGACGAGGGAGCACCTCGACGTGCTGCGCGTGCTGGGCGTGGAGCGCGGGGTCGTGGCACTTACCAAGATAGACGCCGTGGATGAGGAGATGGTCGAGTTGGCCGAGCTGGACGCAGCCGAGCTTCTCGAATCCGTCGGCTTCGAGGCTCCCATAGTCCCCGTGAGCGGGGTGACGGGCGAGGGCGTCGAGAAGCTGCTAGAGGCGCTCGACACGCTGGCCGGCAGCTCTGACAACGGCCGTCCTGGCGCTCTGGCGCGGTTGCCGGTGGACCGTGCGTTCGTGTTGAAGGGGATAGGTCTCGTGGCGACGGGGACGTTGTGGAGCGGTGAGGTTCGGCCCGGCGATACGCTGTATACCGTCAATGGACTGCGTCCTCGGGTACGCGGTATCCAGAACCACGGCCGCCCCGCTGGGATTGCCCGGGCGGGGGCGCGTACGGCTCTGGACCTGGTCGGTGTGGAGGCTGCGGAGATCCAACCGGGAGAAGTCTTGCTCTCAAGCCTCGTCCCGCCGACGCGCGCCCTCGACGCGCGCATACGGCTCCTGGAGAGCGCGTCGCCCCTAAAGCACGGTAGCCGCCTCAGGCTCTACCACGCCACCAGCGCGACCAACGCCCGCATCCGACTCCTCGATCGTAAGGAGCTATCTCCCGGGGAGAGCGCGCTGGCCCGCCTCGTGCTGCAAGAAGACCTCGTCCTGTTGCCCGGCGACCGGTTCGTCCTGCGCTCGTCGAGCCCGCAGGTGACCGTTGGGGGTGGCGCCGTCCTCGATCCCGATCCATCAGCCGGGAGCCGCAGGCCCGAACCCGGCTGGCTGGAAGCTCTGGAGAGCGGGGACCAGAGCCGCGTCGTGCCGCTCGCCCTCGCTCGCGCCCCGAAAAAGGGCATGAGCGCGCAAGAACTGACCCTCGTCTTCCCTGGCACGCCCGAGGAGATCTCCGCCACCGTGAAAGACAACCCGCAGATCGCAAAGCTCGGCGACCTCTACACCCTTGCCGGAGAGGTGCGGGCGGCACGGGATCGGCTCCTCGCGGCGCTGAAAAAACGGGCTCGCGAGCGCCCCGAGAGCCCGGACCTCTCCGTGGCCGAGGCCCGCACCGTCACCACCCTCGACGCCCGCCTCTCGGATGCCCTGCTCGCGGACATGGCCGGAGACGTGCTCCGGATCGATGACGCTGGGGTGAGACTGCCGGACGCCGGGGAGGCGCCTCCAGAGATGGAGCAGGAAGCCGAAGTACTGCTAGAGTCCCTGCGGCAGACCGGGGTGGAACCACCCGCCATGGTGGCGACGTCCGCCATGCGTCTCTTGCTCAAGCGCGGGCAGGTCGTGCGCCTCAACGGGGGGCTCTTCGCGGCCTCTGATGTGGCCGGGGCCGTCCTGGAGGAGATAAAGTCCGCGTGCCGCGAGGAGGGCGAGGTCTCGCTCTCCGGCTTCCGCGACCGCATGACAACGAGCCGCAAGTACGCTCAGACCTGGCTTGAATATGCCGATGAAGCCGGTGTTACTCGCCGTGTCGGCGACGCCCGCGTTCTCACCCGCCGCTACCGGTAGACGGTATATTAGAATCTCGGGCGTACCCCGGAATGCGTGGGCCTGGTGGCCCGGCCGGTCTTCAAAACCGGTTTACGGGCGCGATGCGTCCGTGGCGGTTCGATTCCCCCGCATTCCGCTGTAATGGCGGTCAGTTATAGGTTTCAGCAGTCAGCCAAGAGCGAGGCCGGCGCTGGGACAGCCACACGCGGTAGCATCGCGGTGTGGCGTAGGGACCCGGCTAAACTTGAACTGTCCCTGTCGCGGTCGAGCGGGGGTCGGGGCTAAGGCAAGCTGATAGATGACTGCTGATAGCTACGAATTGGAGGTCTCGCAGTGACGAGCTTTTCGCACCTGGACGAAGAAGGCGCCGCCCGCATGGTGGACGTCGGAGAGAAGGCCGTGATCCGGCGAACCGCCACCGCCGCCGGCTCTATCATCATGTCCCCCGAAACCATCGAGGCGCTCCGCGACAAGGCGCTCCCCAAGGGCGACGCTCTGAACACCGCGAAGATAGCCGGCATTATGGCCGCCAAACGGACGCCGGATTTGATCCCCCTCTGCCACGGGTTGAACCTTACCTCTATAGACCTGGAGTTCACGGTCAAGGACGAGGGGGTCGGGATCCTGGCTATAGCCCGCGCCAGCGACCGAACAGGCGTGGAGATGGAGGCCTTGACCGCCGTGAGCGTGGCAGCTCTAACCCTCTATGATATGTGCAAGGCCGTAGATAAGGAGATGGTGATCGGAGACGTGAAGCTCATCGAGAAGACCAAGGAAGAAGCCTGCCCGTGAAGGGTTACACGGTCAGCAAAACGCATTCATGCAACACTTTGCCTGGTAATGATACGATTAGCATGGCAGTACGAGGTAGTTGCTCCGATCTATGAAGTCGTTTGAGGAGTAAGAGATCGAAGGTCCCATCCTTTATCCTATATTTCTCGACCTCGATGGCAAACGCTGCGTGATCGTTGGAGGCGGAGAGGTTGCGAACCGGAAGGCGAGGAAGCTGTTGCAGGCGAGGGCGGAGGTCATTGTGGTCTCGCCCGAGGTGAAGCCGGAGCTCGAAAGCATGGCTACCGAGGTTCACAGGAGGCCTTACGTGATGGGTGACCTCGAAGGGGCTTTCCTGGCGTTTGCCGCGGCGAACGTGCGGGAGGTGAACGCGGCGGTGGCCCGGGAGGGTCGTGAGAAGGGTATCCCGGTGAATGTCGTGGACAGGCCGTCGGAGGGGGACTTCGCGTTGCCTTCTACCTTGAGGCGCGGGCATTTGCAGGTCTCGGTCTCTACCGGAGGGGCTTCACCGACGCTGGCACGGAGGATAAGACGAGAGCTGGAAGGGGTTTTCGGACCCGAGTGGGCGGGCATCGTGGAGGAGTTGAGCAAGGCCCGGCGGGACGGGCGCAAGGCCGAGGATGAGTTGGAGGAGGTGGTCGAGGGATGCTTATTGCGGTTGCGGGGATGAGCCACCGCTCGGCGCCTATCGAGGTGCGGGAGAGGGTTGCCTTCTCACCGTGCTCTGCCCGGTCTTTCCTGAGGCGTCTCAAGGAGGACGGGACGGTCGCCGAGGTGGTACTCGTTTCGACGTGTAACCGGACGGAGTTGTACGCCGTGGTGGGAGATGAGGGCGCGAGGGCGCGGCTGTTCGATGCAATGGCTGCTGAGAAGGGCGTCGGGCGGGATCTGTTGGAGCGGCACTCGTACTGGCTCACGGATGATGAGGCGGTACGTCACCTTTACCGGGTGGCCTCTTCGCTGGATTCGATGGTGGTTGGGGAGGCTCAGATATTGGGCCAGGTCCGCGAGGCGTACCGGGCGGCGACCGAAAAGTCGTGCGCGGGGCCTATATTGAACCGGCTCTTTCACACTTCTTTACGCATCGGCAAGAGGGTGCGTTCGGAGACGGGGATCGGGGATAGTTCACTCTCCGTGCCGCGCGTCGCGGTAAAGCTGGCCGAGGAAGTTTTCGGGACGCTAAGAGGGCGGAGAGCTCTGGTCATTGGGGCCGGTGAGATGAGCGAGCTCGTCGTGAAGCATCTCAGGAGTGGTGGTATCGAGGAGTTGAGGGTAGCGAATCGCACCGCCGAACGCGCCGTCGCGCTTGCCGGCAGGGTTGGGGGGGTCGCGGTGAGCTTCGATGCCCTGGCCGAGGAGCTGCCGGAGGCGGATGTAGTGGTCAGCTCGACCGGGGCGGGCGAGTGGGTCGTTGGGAGCGAGGTTGTGGCGGGGGCGCTCGGTCGCCGGGAGGAACCTTTGTTCTTTATAGATATCGCGGTGCCGCGGGACGTGGACCCGGTGGTGCAGACGCTGGAGCGGGCTTACTTGTACGACGTGGACGACTTGCAGGCGGTCGTGGACCGTAACTCGGGCGATAGGAGTGTGGCGGCGGGGGCGGGGGAGGCCATGATCGGGCCGGCGGTGCTGGAGTTTATGAACTGGCTCTCGACACTGCACGTCGTGCCTCTTATAAAGGAACTCCGGGACGGCGCTGAGCGCATCCGGCGTCACGAGGTCGCCCGCGCCCTCAAAGGCTTGGACCTCTCATCCGGGGAAGCCGAGACCGTGGAGCGGATGAGCCGCGTGCTTGTCAACAAGCTCTTGCATGGTCCCATACAGGAGATCAAAAGCCTCGCGGAGAGCGGTCACCCGCTGGAAGGCGCCGAGGTGCGGCGCCGCCTGCTAGCCCTCGAAGGGCTGGAGATAGGGCTGCACCGCCCCGAGGACCGTTCCGGGACCCCATGAGCCAGAATAAAGCCGTGATCCTCGGGACGCGGGGCTCCAGACTCGCCCTCGTGCAGGCCGACTCCTGCGCGGAGATGCTGCGAGCAGTAGGCCTGTCGGTAGAGGTGCGAGTGATCAAGACCACCAGCGAGCACCACCCGGAGACGCCGCTCTCGGTCATAGACCAGCGCGACGTCTTTACCCGCCAGCTCGACGAGGCGCTCTTGAACGGGGAGATAGACCTCGCGGTCCACTCGGCTAAGGACGTGCCGACGGAGATTCCAGAGGGCATATCTCTCGCGGCCTTTACAGAGCGCCACAATCCTTCGGACGCGCTCGTCTCCGGCGCTGGCTACGACGTTGACGGACTGCCGCGCGAGGCCGTCGTCGCTACCTCCAGCCTGAGGCGTTGCGCTCAGCTCCTCAACCGCCGACCAGACCTGCGAATCGTGGGGATACGGGGAAACGTGGATACTCGCGTTCGCAAGATGCGCGAGGGACAGGCCGATGCCCTGGTCCTCGCCTACGCCGGTCTCGAACGCCTCGGCCTGGATATTAGGGTGCCGCACGTGGCGGTGTCGCCGGAGATAATGCTCCCCGCCGTGGGCCAGGGTGCCCTCGCCGTCGCCACGCTCGAAGACCATTCGCTCCGAGGAGAGATCCGCGCGGCGTTGAACCACGAGTCGAGCGAGAAGGTCGTCCTAACGGAGCGGGCAATGCTCCGGACCCTGGAAGGAGGCTGCCGGGTGCCGGTCGGGGCGCTGGGCGGGATGGTCGATGACGCTGGCATATGGCTTCGGGGCGTGGTAGCCTCGCCGGATGGGGCATTGATCTACCGGGGTGAGGCTGTGGGCGTGGAGCCGGAGGAGGTCGGGGAGCGGCTGGCCAGGGACTTGCTCGCTCAGGGCGCCGAGATCGTGCTCGGGGAGATCCGGGAAGTGAGGAGCGGGTGATCTACCTGGTCGGCTCCGGCCCCGGTGACCCGGGCCTCTTTACCGTCAAGGGCGTGGAATGCATGCGGGAAGCCGACGCGGTGGTCTACGATCGGCTCGCGCCCGAAGCGCTCCTGGATCACGCGCGCCCTGACGCCGAACGCATCTACGTCGGCAAGAAACCCGGAGAGCCCACGATCCCGCAAGAGGACATAAACGCGCTCCTCGTCGAACTCGGCCGCGCTGGAAAAACAGTAGTTCGCCTGAAGGGCGGCGACCCATACGTCTTCGGTCGCGGCGGCGAAGAGGCGTTGGATCTCGTAAAAGCTGGCCTGCCATTCGAGGTCGTCCCCGGTGTGACGAGCGGCATAGCCGCCCCCGCCTACGCTGGCATCCCTGTCACGCACCGCGGCGTCTCCACCAGCGTCGCATTCGTTACCGGCCACGAGGACCCGACGAAGGGCGAGCCGGACGTGGACTGGAAGAGGCTCGCGAACGCGGCCGAGACGCTCGTCCTGTACATGGGCGTGGGGAGGCTCGCGGAGATATCCTCCGGTCTTATCGCCGCGGGCCGCGACCCGCGGACTCCCGTCGCCTGCGTCCGCTGGGGCACCCGTTCCGAGCAGAAGACCGTCGTTGGTAACCTGCAAGACATAGCTCCCAAAGTAGCGGAGGCGGAGCTGAAGCCGCCCGCCATCACGGTGGTGGGCGACGTCGTATCACTGCGCGACGAGGGGTTGGATTGGTTCGAGCGGAGGCCGCTCTTCGGGCGGCGTGTCGTGGTAACGAGAGCGCGGGCACAGGCCGGAGAGTTGTCGGCGGAGTTGGAAAGGCTCGGCGCGGAGGTCTTCGAGTTTCCGACCATCGAGATAAGACCGCCAGAGGATTTCGGGCCGCTGGACGGGGCGATCCGCGACCTCGACTCGTTTGATTGGATCGTCTTCACCAGCGTAAATGGCGTGGGGGCATTCGTGGAGCGTCTGAAGTACCACGCGCTGGATCTGCGGGCCGTGCCGCGCCGGGCGAAGGTGGCGGCGATAGGTCCGGCGACGGCGCGTAAGGTCGAAGAAGCGGGGCTCCGGGTCGACGTGACGCCCGAGGAGTACAGGGCGGAGGCTTTACTCTCGGCTCTCTCGGAGGCGTCTCTCGTGGGGAAGAAAATCCTCATCCCTCGGGCGAAAGTGGCCCGCGAGATACTACCCGAGAAGCTGCGTGAATCGGGCGCCGAAGTAATCGTCCCGCCAGCGTATGAGTCGGCGCCGTCAGACGAGGGCAGGGAGAAGCTACGAGGACTGCTGGAGAGCGGCGAGGTAGACTGCGTCACCTTCACGGCTTCTTCGACGGTCGAGAACTTCGTCCGGGCCTCTGGCGGGGAGGAGGCCGAGCGGCTGCTCTCGCGGGTTCGGGTAGCGTGTATCGGGCCGATCACGGCGGAGACGGCGCGCAAATACGGCATCGAGATAGACGCCGAGGCCGACGAGTACACTATACCGGGATTGGTAGACGCGGTGGTGGACCTCTTCGCCGCCGGACGCGTACGGAAGGATGGTTGAAGATGGCATACCCACAGCAGAGGCTGCGTAGGACCCGCCGTACCAGCGGACTCCGGAGCCTCGTACGTGAGACGGATCTCACGCCAGGCGACTTCATCTACCCTATTTTTGTCGTTGCCGGCGAGGACGTCTGCAATCCTATAGCCTCGATGCCCGGCATCTTCCAGCTCTCCATAAACCACGCCGTCGAGGAGGCAAGGAGGGCGTACTCTCTAGGCATAGCGGGCGTCCTGCTCTTCGGGATACCGGAAGAGAAAGACGAGGCGGCAAGCGGAGCCTTCGATCCGGAAGGTATAGTGCAGCTCGCCACCCGCGCTATAAAGAACGCCTTGCCGGAGCTCCTGGTAATAACAGACGTATGTCTGTGCGAGTACATGAGCCACGGGCACTGCGGGGTCGTGGACAGGGAGCGCGGCGAGGTTATGAACGACATTAGCGTAGAGCTCCTCGCCCGCACCGCCGCCTCTCAGGCCGACGCTGGCGCGGACATTGTGGCGCCCTCGGACATGATGGACGGGCGGGTCGCGGCTCTGCGGAGCGAACTGGACCGCGAGGGACACGAGGACGTGCCCATCATGGCTTACTCTGCCAAGTACGCCTCCGCCTTCTACGGCCCGTTCCGGGAGGCCGCCAAGAGTACTCCGCAGTTCGGGGACAGGCGTGGTTACCAGATGGATCCGGCGAACGCCCGCGAGGCGATGCGTGAGGTCGCTCTGGATATAGAAGAGGGTGCGGACATCATCATGGTCAAGCCCGCCCTGCCGTACCTCGACGTCGTGCGCCGGGTACGCGAGACGACTGACCTCCCCGTCGCCGCATACAACGTGAGCGGCGAGTATTCCATGCTCAAGGCCGCTGTGCTGAATGGATGGTTGGACCAGGAGAGGGCGGTATTGGAGACGCTTACGGGGATAAAGCGTGCCGGCGCGGAGATCATCATAAGCTATCATGCCCCGGACGCGGCCCGCTGGCTCCAGAAGTGAACGAGCCCGGTAACCGTTATCACCAACGTCCGGTGCTAGCTACGGTATAAGTCCACATGAAAACACTCTCAAAAGGGGACGGAACCTGTTGCACGGTAGCGGCGAAAGCTTAGACGCCAGCACGACGCTTGCCATGGATCGCTCCGCGCGACTTATGGAGAGGGCCATGCATCGTCTCCCCGGTGGGGTGAACAGCCCGGTTCGGGCGTTCCGATCCGTAGGCGGCGACCCTGTATTCATGCGCCGTGGTGAAGGTTCGCGCATCTTCGATGTGGACGGCAACTCCTACGTCGACTACGTCATGAGTTACGGACCCCTCGTCCTGGGCCACGCCCACGCGAGTGTTATAGAAGCGTTGGAGAAGGTGATCCGGGACGGCACCACGTTCGGCGCGCCGACGGAGCTCGAGGTGGATCTCGCGGAGCTAATCTGCGAGACCGTACCGTCAATGGAGATGGTCCGCATGACCAACTCCGGCACCGAGGCCACGATGAGCGCCATCCGGGTCGCGCGGGGTCACACGGGCCGCGAAGGTATTCTCAAGTTCGACGGCAACTACCACGGCCACGGCGACGCCCTATTAGTGGCGGCCGGCTCCGGCGTCGCTACCCTTGGTCTCCCCGATAGCCCTGGTGTCACGAAGGGGGCCGCGAGAGACACCGCCGTACTGCCATACAACGACCTGGAAGCCGTGGCAAGGCTCTTCGAGGAGCGGGGCGAGGAGATCGCCGCCGTCATCCTGGAGCCGGTGTGCGGCAACGTGGGATGCGTGCCACCCGCCGAAGGTTACCTCGAAGGTCTGCGCAAGATCACGCAAGAGTACGGTACGGTCCTTATCTTCGACGAGGTGATGACCGGCTTCAGGGTTGCTCGCGGCGGGGCGCAGGAGCGTTACGGGGTCGTCCCGGATATGACGTGCCTTGGCAAGATCATCGGCGGAGGTTTGCCTGTTGGGGCGTTTGGCGGGAGGCGGGAGATTATGCAACAAGTCGCGCCGCAAGGCGCCATCTATCAGGCCGGCACCCTCTCCGGCAATCCGCTTGCGATGACTGCGGGCCTGGCCACGTTGCGGGCTACCGGCGAGCTGGGCTTCTACGAAAAGCTCGAAGGTCTCGGAGAGAGCTGGCGGCGCGGGATGAGCGACGCCGCGAGCGAGGGCGACGTGCCCTTTACCTTAAACCAGGTAGGTTCGATGGTGAGCATCTTCTTTACCGAGGGGCCGGTCACCGACTTCACTTCGGCGGCTGGTTCGGATACGGAGGCGTTCAAAGACTTCTTCTGGCACATGCTCCGGCGCGGCATCTACCTTGCTCCGAGCCAGTACGAGGCCGGTTTTATCTCCTCCATCCACCCGGAGGAGGATCTGGAGAAGACTTTCGAGGCGGCCCGGGAGTGGTTTACGATGGCTTCGGCTGGCGTGGGGCGCAGCTAGGGTGGAGACCGCGCCCCGGACACCGGACGTTCCCCTGGAGGGTGTCTTCCTGCGTGCTGTCAACGGCTGGCCGGGATCTAACGGGCAGGAGGACCATCGGGGCGAGGTCGTCGCCGAGGCTCTAGGTTATTTGCAGGAGGGGTTTGGGGTGCACTACGCGACCGGGGCGGCGAGTGATGATGCCATCCTCGTTGGGGATCACGCTTATGCTCTGGCGGTGGAGACGATAGCCCGGCTTGACGAGCCGCGTTTCGTTGGGGTTGCGAGCCGTATGATCCGGGACGGGGCTGGGGAGATTTCGCGCGGAGGCGCGGTCTCTATCTCGCTGTGGGCACCACATTTAGCCCAGCTTCTCGGCATCATCTCCGGGGAGGATGAGGAGCACTCGAAGAGGCGCGTCGAAGTTGCGATAAGAGAGGTGAGCAGTGGTGGTACATAACCTGCAGGAGTTCGTGAACGATCTACGCAAGCGGGGCGAGCTCGTGGACGTGCGTGAGCCCGTGAGCGCGAAGTTCGAGATCACCGAAATCTCCGACCGCGTGATGAAGAAGACTGGCCCCGCGCTCCTTTTTCATAATGTCCAGGGCAGCGATCACCCACTCCTTATAAACGCCTTCGGCTCCAAAAAGCGCATGGCGAACGCCCTGGGCGTCGAAGACCTCAATGAGATCGGGGGTCGTATAGAAGAGCTTCTCGGGCTGACCAAAGGCCCCGGCAAGGGTCTCATGGCGAAGCTCCAACTGCTCCCGCGCCTTTACGAAGTCTCCAAGTTTCCCCCGCGCACCATCTCCAAAGCCCCATGCCAGGAGATCATCCACAAGGGTGACGATATAGACCTCGAACGCCTCCCCGTCCAGACCTGCTGGCCCGAGGACGGCGGCCCGTTCATTACCATGACGATGGTCCACACTCAAGACCCGGAGAACGGCGAGAAGAACGCCGGCATGTACCGCGTCCAGCGCTTCGATAAAAAGACCGCCGGCCTGCACTGGCAACGCCACAAGACCGGCGCCGCCCACTTCGAGAAGGCGAAGAAGCTCGGCCAGAAACTCCCCGTCGCCGTGACCCTCGGCGGCGACCCGGCGACCATCTACTCGGCCTCGGCGCCCCTCCCGCCCGGTATAAGCGAGTTCGTCTTCGCTGGTTTCCTGCGTAAGGAGCCGGTCAAGCTCGTCAAGTGCCTTACGAACGACCTGGAGGTTCCGGCGGAGGCGGAGATAGTTATCGAAGGCTACGCCGACCCCGAGGAGCCGCTGTCGCTTGAAGGCCCGTTCGGAGACCACACCGGTTTCTACTCGCTCGCGGACTACTATCCGACGATGCACGTTACGGCGGTGACGACACGGCGCAACGCGATCTACCCCTCGACCATCGTGGGCCGTCCGCCGATGGAGGATACGTGGCTCGGGTACGCGACGGAGCGTATCTTCCTGCCTCTGGCTAGGCTGACGATGCCAGAGATCGTCAACTATCACCTGCCGCCCGAGGGTATCTTTCACAACCTCGTATTCGTCTCCATAGACAAGCAGTATCCGGGGCACGCCTGGAAGGTTGGGGCGGGGATGCTCGGGATGGGGCTGATGAGTTTGTCCAAGATGATAGTAGTGCTAGACAAGGACGTGAACGTGGAGGATGTCTCTGAGGCGTGGTGGGTGACGCTGAACAACATCGACCCTGAGCGGGACATCCGGATGATGCCGGGGCCGATAGACGTGCTGGATCACTCCAGCCGGGCGTTCTCCTACGGCTCGAAGATGATCGTCGACGCCACCAACAAGTGGTCCGAGGAGGGCTTTACGCGGGAGTGGCCGGAGAAGATAAAGATGAGCGAGGACGTAAAGAGGCTCGTCGATGAGAAGTGGGACCGGTATGGTATCCCCCTCGACTAGCTCCGCTCCGGGCTCCAGGTCCGGTACGGCTACCGGCAAAGCGCGAGTGCTGCTGGAGATGATCAAGTGGGAACATACCGTATTTGCCTTGCCGTTCGCCTACGCCGGGATGCTCGCCGCCCCCGTCCCGCTCAGCATATGGAACTTTATCTGGGTCACGGTCGCCATGATCGGGGCCCGCACCGCCGGAATGAGCCTGAACCGCATTATCGACGCCCGCATAGACGCACGGAACCCTCGCACCGCCGACCGCGCTATCCCCAAGGGTCTCGTGGGCTTACGCGAAGCGTGGCTGTTTACAGGCGTTGCGGTTGCCTTGCTGGTCCTTTCGACTCTTTTCCTCGCTCCGATCACGCGTGTCCTCTGGCCGCTCGTGGTCCTGGGCTTCGTAGTCTATCCGTACACCAAACGCTTCACCTGGCTCTGCCACCTAGCTTTAGGTGTCGCCAACGGCCTCGCCCCTGGGGCCGCGTGGGTAGCGGTAACGGGCGACATCTCCTGGACGCCGGTGTTTATCTGGGTGGCGGCGGCGCTGTGGGTCGGCGGGTTCGACGTGATCTACGCGCTCCTCGACCGGGACTTCGACCTCGAGAACAGGGTTAACTCCCTGCCGGCGCGGTTCGGGATCGGCCCGGCGCTCGTCGTGTCACGCGTGTGGCATGCCTTGAGCGTGGTGTTCCTGGTCGCGTTCGGGATCGCGGCGGGGCTTGGGGCAGTCTACTACCTTGGGGTCGTGGTGGTCGCGTGGCTGCTTTTCTATGAGCAGTCGCTGGTCAGGGAGAATGATTTGTCGAAGCTCAACATGGCGTTTTTTACGATGAACGGGGTCATCAGCGCCATATTCTTCGCCTTCGTGCTCCTGGATGGAGTGATCAGTTAATGGCGATTCAGAGCGCCTTTGTCGGCATCACGGGGGCAAGCGGCGCCCCGTACGCGGTGCGGCTTATAGAAGCTCTCGTGGAGAACGACGTGTTTGTAGAGATCTGCGCTTCGGAGATGGGGGAGAAGGTGCTCGCTTATGAGATGGGCGGTCTCTCGACGAAGAAGCTGGTGGAGAGGTATGGCGTGAAGCGTTACGCGCCGGACGACCTCTTCGCGCCGCCGGCGAGCGGGACGAGCGTGCCGGACGCGACCGTGATCGCACCGGCCAGCGTCTCCACTCTGGGCAATATCGCCAACGGTACAGGTACGAACCTCCTTCACAGGGTTGCGGACGTAGCACTCAAGGAGCGCAAGAGGCTCGTCATCCTGGAGCGCGAGATGCCCTACAGCCTGATACAGATAAGGAATATGGCGGCGATCACGGAGGCTGGTGGGTTGGTGATCTCGGCGGCGCCGGGCTTCTATAACCACCCCAAGACGCTGGACGACATAATTGATTTCGTTGTCGGCAAGGCGCTGGACGCTATGGGCGTCAGCCACGAGCTTGTCGAGAGGTGGGGCCATAAGCGGCGCGGGTAGGGACGCTGTCGAGAAGCGGCTCCCGACCGGCGAAGAGCGGGCGCGGCTCGTGCGCGAGATGTTCGACCGCATCGCCGGCCGCTACGAGCTACTGAACACGCTCATGAGCGCTGGGCTCAACCGCGTCTGGAATAGAAAGGTGCTGAACGTTGCCGGCCTTCGCGCTGGCGGGCGGGCCCTGGATCTCGCCTGCGGCACCGGTACCCTCACCCGTGACCTCGCAAAGAGGGTTGGACCTGACGGGTACGTGCTTGGGTTGGACTTCTCGAAGGAGATGATCCGGGCGGCCAAAAAACGCCCGGCGCCCAACGTCGAGTACCGTATCGGGGACGCCACGGATCTTGCAGGGTTGGAAGACAACTCCTTCGACGCGGCGACGATAGCTTACGGGGCCCGCAATATCCCGGACCTCGACGCGCTCTTCTCGGAGATGGCGCGGGCGGTCGGGCCGCGAGGAAAAGTGGTGTGCCTGGAGATAGCGCGGCCCCGCGGACGGTTTTTTGCTACCTTCTACGGGCTGTGGTTCGACCGGCTGGTGCCGTGGCTCGGGGCCAAGGTCTCTGGGGATAAATGGGCTTACTCATATTTGCCCCAATCGGTGAAAGAGTTCGTAGCACCCGGCGAATTAGCTGAGATAATGAGGCGTAATGGATTACAAAACGTTACATGGGACAAGTTCTCTGGCGGCATCATCACGCTCCACGTCGGGACGAAACCTGGCTGAGAGCGCCCGAAACCTGCGCGCCGCACTCCCCGACGAGGCTCTAGAGGCCGTGGCGCGGGTCGAGGACCTGCTCGTCGAGGTCGCCGGTCGCGCTCCGGAGGGGCTCGTAGCCCCCGCTCTAGAGGCACTCACGGCCGGAGGAAAGCGGCTCCGGCCGATCCTTTTGGTCCTGAGCGCCCGGATGGGCGAGCCGGAAGAGAAGCCGTTGCTTACAGCGGCTACGGCCGTGGAGGTTCTGCACACAGCGACTCTCATCCACGACGATGTCGTGGACAAGGCCGGGTCGAGGCGCGGCAGGCCCACGACAGTTGCAACATACGGGCGCGAGACCGCCGTGGCTACCGGCGACTACCTCTTCGCCGAGTCGTTCCACGGGTTGGCGGAGATAGGGGACCCGAGGCTGGTACGGGCGTTCTCCGAGGCGGCGATGGGCCTCGCGGCGGGCGAGTTGGAGCAGTTTCGCTCTTCGCGCGGCCCAGTAGAGGTCGAGGCGTACCTTGAGCACATCCGGATGAAGACTGCTGGGCTCTTCAAGGCGTCGTGCGTCGCCGGTGGTACCCTGGGCCGTCTCTCGCTGCCGCGGATAGATGCCCTCGCGAGCTACGGCCAGGCCCTGGGCCTGGCCTTCCAGATGTCCGACGATGTTATGGACCTCGCTGGCAAGCCCGGTCTCATGGGTAAAGGGGTCGGCGCGGATCTGGCCGAGGGCACCGTAACGCTGCCGGTAATCTTTGCGCTCAAGGAAGGCGATGCGATGACTGTCGAGACCATCCGGCGCGTGCTGGAGACTCCAGACCCGCCGCTGGAGTTGCTGGAGGCGGGAATCGAGGCGGTCCTGGCGACGGATGCGATCAACAAGACGGAGGCCTGGGCTTTGGGCGAGGTCGAGGCGGCGATAGAGGGGCTGGAGCTTCTGCCCGATGGGGCGGAGCAGGCCATCCTGGAAGCTATAGCTAGTGAGGTGGTGGGCAGGGATGCTTAGGATCGGTGTACCCGGGGATCTGGCGGAGATACGGGAGAAGGTACAAGCCAGGGAGAGGCTCTCCTTCGAGGACGGGCTGAAGCTCTTGGAGTCGAACGACGTCGTCGAGATCGGACGCCTCGCCAATCAAGTCCGCGAGAAGCTGCACGGCGACAACGCCTACTTCTCGCACAAGTATCGCTTGTACCCGACGAACATCTGCGTCTACCGCTGCCGGTTCTGCGCCTTCCGGGTAAGCAAGGGCGACGAGCGGGGCTACGAGTGGCCTGCTGAGAAGACCCTGCACGAGCTGGAGAAGGTCGACCTTACCGGGATCGCGGAGTTCCACATCGTCGGCGGCATACACCCTGACTGGGACTTCGAAATGTATCTAGACATCGTGCGGGAGTTGCATCGGGTCTATCCGGACGTCCACATAAAGGCATGGACATCCGTGGAGATAGATCACTTCACCCACCAGACGGGGAAGAGCACGGAGTGGGTTTTGCAGACCATGCGCGAGGCTGGTCTGGGGAGCTTGCCGGGCGGCGGAGCGGAGATCTTTGACTGGGAGATTCGGCGTACCATCTGCCGCACCAAATGTACCGGGGAGCGGTGGCTGGAGATCCACGAAGCCGCCCACAACCTCGGTATGAAGACCAACGCCACGATGCTCTACGGTCACGTCGAGACGCCCGAGAGCAAGGTGGACCACATGCTGCGCCTGCGCGACCTCCAGGACCGGACCGGGGGCTTTAGAACCTTCATCCCGCTAGCCTTCCACCCGGACAACACGCGCCTCAAGCACCTGCCGCGCTCGACCGGGGCCGAGGACTTGAAGCACATTGCCATAAGCCGGCTGTTTCTGGACAACTTCCCGCACATCATGGCTTACTGGGTGACGGAGACGCCGGAGGTCGCGCAGGTCGGGCTTTCGTTCGGGGCAGACGACCTCGACGGCACGATCATGATCGACGAGGAGATCATCGGGGCCGCCGGCGGCAAGCACGTCGAGGGAGCGATGACCAAGACCCGCTTTGCTCGCATGATCCGGGAAGCCGGACGCGTGCCTTTGGAGCGCGACACCGAGTTCAACGTGGTGCGTGAGTATTAGATGGCACCTTCACTCCGCGTCGGTTTTATAGACTACCTGAACTGCCTGCCCCTGAGGATCGGCCTCGAAGAGACCGGTGGGTTGGAAGGAATAGAGTTGGTCAGTGGCACTCCCGCGCGGGTTAACGCGGCGCTCCTCTCGGGCGAGGTAGACCTGGGGCTCGTCTCATCGGTAAGTTGGGCGAACAACCGCGACCGCCTGAAGAGGGTGCCGGGCTACGGTATTGCCTCGGACGGCCCGGTGATGAGCGTGCTGCTCGCCACCCACGAGGGGAAGGCGCTCGCGGACGCGCGGAGGGTCGCGCTCACGAGCGAGTCGGCGACCAGCCAGGTCCTGGCGAAGGTCTTGCTAGAGCGTGTCCATGGCGCTTCTCCCTCCTACGAGGTGGTCGCGCTGCGCCCCGAATGGGCGCTCGCCGAGTATGATGCCGCACTGTTTATCGGGGACACGGCGCTAGAAGTCCGGCGCATGAGCGGTGTGGAGGCGCACGACCTCGGCGGGCTGTGGAGGGAGCTTACGGGGCTGCCAATGGTCTATGCGGTGTGGGCGTCGCGCCGGGACCCGGCCCGTTACGGGTTCTGGGCGGATCGCGTAGCTCAGGCCGTTCGCTGGGCCGAGGGCCACCTGGAGATAATCGTCGCGGAAGCGCGGCGGCGCGAGGCTCCGGCGACGAACGAAGATTTGAAGAAGTACTTCTCCTCCTGCATCGGCTACCGGGTCGGCGTGCGCGAGGAGGAGGGTTTGAGGAGGTATCTGGTGGAGGGCGGACTTCTGGACTCTGCGGTCTACGGGAAGGTGAGCGCATGACGAATGCTAGCGCGAACGCGACGGGCGCGTTGCTCGAGAAGGGTGTGCTGGACGCGGGCCTCGAAGATAGGGAGGCCCGAGAGGAGATCTCGAAGCTCTTCGAGAAGAACTTCATGGGCCTCGCTGCGGAGGCTGATGCTATTCGCCGCCGCCTCCACCCCAACGACATCGTCACGTACATCGTGGACCGCAACATCAACTACACGAACGTGTGTTGGGTCGCCTGTTCTTTCTGCGCCTTCTACCGGACGAAGCGCCAGGCTCAGCACGGTGACGGCTACGTCTTGAGCACTGAGCAGATACTACAGAAGATACAGGAGACCGTGGACCTCGGTGGGACCGGTATCCTCATGCAGGGCGGGTTGCACCCGGACATCGGGATGGAGTACACGACCGACCTCTTCCGTGCGATCCGCAAGGAGTACCCCGAGATACAGGTCCACGCCCTCTCGCCGGCGGAGATCTGGCACCTGGTGGATAAGAGCGGCCTGAGCCTCGAAGACACCTTGAAGGAACTCAAGAAGGCCGGTTTGATGAGCATACCTGGCGGCGGGGCGGAGATCCTGACGGACGAGACGCGCGGCCGTATCGCCCCGGCCAAGAACTCGACGAACGCATGGTTGGAGGTCATGGAGACCTGGCACAACCTCGGGATGAAGTCCACCGCGACGATGATGTTCGGGATAGACGAGTCCTACGAGGAGCGGGTCGAGCACCTGCTTCACATCCGCGCGCTCCAGGCTAAAACTGGAGGCTTCACTGCGTTTATAGACTGGACCTTCCAGCCGGACAACACTACTTACTTCAAGAAGCATCCGGACTTTCAGAAGGCGACCTCGCTCGACTACTTAAAGACCACGGCCGTGAGCCGTATAATCCTCGATAACGTGGCGAACATCCAGGCGAGTTGGGTGACACAGCCCATGAAGACCGCCTCGATAGCGCTGCACGCCGGGTGCAACGACATGGGTTCTATCATGATCGAGGAGAACGTCGTGAAAGAGGCCGGGGCGGAGCACAGCACCACCGAGGAAGAGCTACGGGGCGTTATCGAGCGCAGCGGCTTCCGGCCGGCCAAGCGCACCACACTCTACGACCGGGTCCTGGAGCCCGGCATCTCCGTCGCGGACATCTAGCGAGGAGCCTCGATTGACCGCTCCGGCGCCGTTATCGCGGTCCAAGATCCTCGCCGCCAGCCTCGTACTTCCCGTCTCCGCACCCCCGATACGCGAAGGCGCTCTCCTGGTACGCGGCGGCCGCATCTCCGCCGTCGGACCACTACCGGAGATAGAACGTGACAACCCTGACGCCGAGGTCCGTTACTTCCCGCGCCATACGATCATACCGGGCGCGGTCAACACACATGCCCATCTCGGCTTTCGTAGGGGAGATGCTCCCCGGGGCGGGTCCTTCTCCGGGTGGGTAAGAGAGCTCGTCTCCAGACTCCCCGAGAAGGAAGCCTGGACGCCCGAGGCGGCGAGAGGGTCTGCCCGGGAGGCCGTGGAGTCGGGCACGACCTTTATCACCGACTCCTCGCCGTTCGGGGAGTGTCTGTCGCAGCTAGTCGAGTCCGGGCTTGCCGGGATAGTCTTCGCCGAGTTCTTCCCGTTCCTATTCGATACGCCCGGGGAGGCGGTGGACGCCATCGAGAACGCGGTATTCGCTTTGCGTGAGGGGCTGCCTTCGCGAGTATCGGTGGAGATGAGCGTGCATGCGCCGTACACGGTGGACCCGGAGTCGTCGCGGTTGGCGGCGACGCGGACACGGGAGAGGGGTGATCGGCTCGCCATTCACCTCTCCGAGAGCCCGGAGGAGATTGAGTTCGTCCGGGAGGGAACAGGGGGACTGGAGAGTATCTTCGAAGCGTTCGGCATGCGGGCCGACTGGGGCGGCATGGGCGTCTCGCCGGGTCGGTATGCCGAGAGTGTAGGGCTCCTCGGGCCGGCTACGATCGCGGCGCATCTGGCGACCGGCGTCTCCGGGGAGGACATGGAGATACTGGTCCGAACCGGTGTTGCCGCCGCCCACTGTCCCAGATCGAACGAGTATCTCGGGTGCGGCGTCTCGCCCGTGCCGGAGATGCTCGAACGCGGCATACGGGTCGGAATGGGGACGGACGGTCTCTGGAGCAGCCCGAGCATGAACCTCTTCGAGGAGACGCTCTTCGCCGTGAAGCTACACGGCCTCGACGGGGAGACCGGCCTCAAGCTCGCGACGCTCTACGGGGCTCAAGCTCTAGGCGTGGAGAGGGAGACGGGTAGCCTCGAAAGAGGGAAATGGGCGGACTGCGCGGTGGTCGAGGTAGCGCCCGACGAGGACGGCGAGAGTCCCGAGATGCAGGTCCTCGAAGCGGCGGCGAGCGGCGGGGTGGCGGCTACCGTGGTCAGCGGGGAACTGTTGTACGATCGGCTAGAGGACGGCGCGGGCTAGCCCCGTGCCGCCTTGAAAAAGTGGCGCGCCTTGAAGAGGTTATCCAAGGCTTCATGCCCGTGCTTTGGGCTTCGTTCCGTCCGTGAGCGCGCGCGTGGCGCACCGGCTGGCGGTTTGTATAGAGCGGAGATCAGACTTTCGGACGGGCAGAATCATACTTCCGTTGGGTGTGGGCACGGGTACGGCGTGAGAAGGTTCTACTGGTTCATCAAAGCCCGCTCGAGGAGGAGTGCCTTGAATAAGAGGCCGCGCCAATAGGCGGGTAGCGAATGTATCAACAACCAGTGAAACGGCGGCTTGACAGTTCGGAGAATCTCCAAGTATAGAAAGTTGCTAGCCTATTGGCGCAAGCTCTAATTCAGGTTAGAGAAACCCCAGCAGGTAGGCCACTGCTAGCAAGAAGACCCAAATCGTGAGGGCCAGCAGAATACGAAAACCCAGCTGCTTGAGCAT
>Ga0136617_10000601_pt1 | contig 30800 bp, 24 predicted proteins | sample AntDrymUQ3222106_2_FD_129672 | JGI IMG/M metagenome (GOLD analysis project Ga0136617, IMG submission 129672) | Polar desert sand microbial communities from Dry Valleys, Antarctica - metaG UQ322 (21.06) | ecosystem: Environmental > Terrestrial > Soil > Desert | place: Antarctica: Dry Valley... | reverse complement strand
TGCCGATGAACAATCAGTGTTAAGCGTTAATTAGTTAAAGCGAAGACAAATAGAAAAACAAAAGTAATTACCAAGAAAACAAATAACAGAAAAGCGACTTGCTAACATATGCAAGCCGCTTTTCTCTTTTCTTAGCCAGTGTTAAAACTTTCCTAAAAAATCTAGCGAACCTACATAATATCGCTGCTGAACCCTTACAGATGCAATTGTCAATGAAACGACCAAACTGCTGTATCGAATAATCAGTTTATTCTTCAACTTTTTCGATAATCGATAATTTGCGCACGTCAATGGACATCGGTTCGTCGTTATGAACCTTATTATAAAGATTGACAAATTTAGCATTCCAGACAATATCTGTTGGTTTGTAGGACGAACGTGTATGGACGGGTTGGGCAAACGTTTCATCAATTGCCGTCAACAAAATCAAAAATTCGGCGTCAGAATTTTCCAAATCTTCGTGCGTTAATCCAAAGAGCGGGCTTTCTTCCGTAATCGGGTGAACCACTGTCAGCGCGAGTGGAAAAAAGGAAACCTGATTTCTTTCAAGTTCTAGTGGTTCAAAGCGCCTGATGACGCGCCCATTTTCTTCGACAAAACGAGCAACCGACACTTTTAGATTTACTTCTATCAATTGACTCGCCCGCATATTGACCATGCGAAACATAAAACCTTTGCCGTTTTGAAACGGCGCGATAACGGCGTGCTTGCTGAATTTTATGACTGCCGTCGGACGCGCGAAACGCGCAAAAACCAAACCGGTGATAAGCGCATTTACAAGTAGGCTGTAATATGATTCGATCGTGACTAGAAAATTTGGCAGTAGTCCGACCGGATGAATTGTTCCGTAACCGATGGTCGCAAAAGTTTGAACGCTGAAGAAAAACGCGCGCAGAAATGAATAATCGAGCGGCGTGCTTGAAGTGTCAACCAGTGCGCCAACACCGCAAAGCATATAAAGAAAGCCGAAAAAGATATTGCTGACGAAATATAAAAGTAGAACGATGCCTAGGAATTTTGCCCACGACATTTCCAGCGAAACGTGGAAAAAATTGAGCGACGAAACGTAAGGCAAGCCGATGCGCTGGACATTGAAAGAGCCGTCCGGGTTTAACAATCGTTGGCGACTTTCCCGCGAAACAACCGAGCCGAAACCCAAATCGCGGTGTTCGCGCTCGGCGAGTGCTGTCGTCTTTTTAATCTCAGGCAACTCTTTTTTTACTTCTTGCTCCATGAATTTTATCGTTGTCGCTGGCTCTAGAAATGTTTTGAGCTGAATTAGCCTATCTTGTAAATTCTTCAAAGGCTTCCATTTCTTGCTGCAATTCGTTTAAACGCTCTTCGGGTGTCAAACGCAATTGACGAACAAGCAAAGTTAAATCAATACCGAATTCTTTTGCAGCGGCAGCCTTGCTTTCCGGTGGCGGATTCAACAATAAATTTTCAATTTTGGAGTTCATATTTAATTTTTTAATCCGACATTGTTAAGAATTGTATCGAGCCAAAGGTTGGAAAGTTTTTCCTGAATGCTATTTGCGCGCAAGCGGTCATTTAGGTTTTTGAAATCAACAAAATCAAGATTTTGGTCTTGGTTAAAACACGAAAAGACAAAAAATTCTTCGCCCGTATGCGGGTTGACGTGACGCTGCAGGCATTGCGCGCAGACTTCTTTCATCATACATTGCATCGGTGAATTGATTGAGCCAATTGCGATGTGACGTTCCTTTAAGTATGGTTTTAAAGAACTGTAACGCGCTTCTTTGACGCCGTTCATCATTCGGTCTGAGCCGATAGCGATAATTCGATCAACGTCTTTTAAATCAACTTTTTGCTCGCCCAATTTTCCTTCAGCGTAAGCAATCATCGCTTGCACGATATTACCGCGAAAATGGGCATCCTGCGCTCTTTGCGGCTCAATTTCGTTACCGGCATCGGTTGCCCAGATTACTTGGTCGGTCGCGTTTTCAATCTCTTCGCGTTTGAATAAATCCGCGCTGTTTCGGTATCCGGCAAAATAAATTACTCGATTGTTCTTTTCGCGCATTGCTTTGGCAATCGAAAACAAAACCGCGTTTCCGAGACCGCCGCCGGCGAGCAAAACCGTTTCATTTTCGGGAATCTCCGTCGGCGTTCCGGTCGGTCCCATAACGAGAACTTCTTCGCCTTCTTTAAGGAGCGAAACCAGCCGCGACGAAGTTCCCATTTCCAGAACAATCATCGAAAGCAAGCCTTTTTCGCGGTCAACCCACGCGCCGGTCAGCGCGAGTCCTTCCATCATCAAACGCTTTCCGCCAATTATGGGTGCTTGCGTTTCAAAATTTTGAAGGCGGTAAAATTGTCCCGGCTCGAATTTTTTCGCCTGAAGCGGCGCTTTAACAATAACGTCAACAATCGTCGGAGTTAAGCGTTCGACTCGAACGACATAGGCGCGAAATTGTTTGTCCAAAGTCGCTTCGAGTTCGTCGAAAACCGCGTCTTTTTCCGTTTGCGGTAAAACTCCGCGTTCTGCTAATTCACCGGCAAAAAGCTCAACCACTTTCGGATAACCGTCTTTCGCCGAAGCCATCGCTTTAACGACATTTCCCGCGTATTTCGGGTGATTATCACCATAATAGGAAATAAATTTTCCTTCACGTTCGTAAGAAGTAAAAAATCCGGTTTCGCCTTTCACGGTTTCTTTTAAATGAAGATTTCCGTCGCCGTTTTTCTCTAACTTAAAGGGCTGGAAAAATTGCTTCCATTCATCTAGCTTAAAAGTTCCGGGTTTTTCCTTTTCATAAATTACGTTCGGCGATGTTCCTGCCGCCACGCAAACGGTTCGCGCCGGAAATTCAACTGTTTCAGCAGTGCTTTCAAATTTTCCGGTTTCGGCAACGTAATTCAAGCGCTCGAAAATCAAGGCTTTGATTGCGCCGAATTCGTCCGGCACGGCTTCTACTGGGTTCATACATTCGACAAAATTTATTCCTTCTTCCAACGCTTTTTCAACTTCTTCGTGGTTCAAGCGATACGCTGGAGAATCCTGAAGACGCTTGCGATAAATTAAAGAAACGCCGCCCCAGCTTTGCACTAGCGGAACAAAATTCGGCTGCTCGCCGGCTTCTGCGGCGCGTTGTCTTTCGGCGCGAATCGCTTTTCCGTGTTCGAGAAACTCTTGTAAAACGCCGGTTTCTTCTTCATCGAAAAACGACCAAGCTTTATCTTCGCCAAATTCCGCCGCGACTCGCTCGAATTTACCGAGCATTTTTTCGACTTGAACCGGATAATAAGCGAAAATTTCCGTTGCCGTATCAATTCCCGTCAAGCCGCCGCCGATAACGATTGCCGGAAGGCGAACTTGCAGATTTGATAAAGTGTCTTTTTTAAACGCGCCCGTCAGCTGCAAAGCCATTAGAAAATCCGACGCTTGGCGAATACCGCGAATAAGATTGTTTTTCATTTTAACAATCGTCGGTCGTCCCGCGCCGGTCGCAATCGCAATGTGGTCGAAACCAAACTGCCAGGCATCTTCAATCGTCAGTGTTCCGCCAAAACGCACGCCGCCATAAGCGCGAAAACGTTTTCGCCGCGCAAGCAATAATTGCAGCATTGTCAGAAAGTTTTTGTCCCAGCGAACCGTAATTCCGTATTCGGAAACGCCGCCGAAGCCCGAAAGAATTCTTTCGTCGAGTTCAGCTGTAATTTCGCCGATGTCTTTCACCGGGCGCGGACAAATTTTTCCGTTTTTGCCGGTCCATTCGTCCGCCAGAGATTCAATTTTCAAACCGTCAACGCCGACCACGCCAAAACCTTCGTTCAAAAGATAATGCGCGAGCGTGTAACCGGCGGGACCCAAACCGACGACCAGAACATTTTTTCCGTTGTAAGGTAAAGCGTAAGGTCTTTTCGCATTCAGCGGATTCCAGCGCGTTAAAAGCGAATAAATCTCAAAACCGTAAGGCAAAGCTAAAACGTCGGTTAAAGTCGCCGTTTCCGCCAGAGGAATGTTGACCGGCTCTTGTTTTTGGAAAATGCAGCCTTTCATACAATCGTTGCAAATTCGGTGACCGGTTCCGGCGCACATCGGATTGTCAATCGTGACGAGCGCGAGCGACCCAGTTGAATCGCCGTGACGTTTCAACAAGTGCATTTCCGAAATTTTTTCGTCCAGCGGGCAGCCGTGAAGCTCAATGCCCAAAGGATTGCGTTTATATTCGCCATCGGGCACGTGTAAGCCTTTTGAGCAACTGTCTTTGTCGCGCTCATGGCAAATCAAGCAGTAATCGACTTCGTAAAGCGAATCGCGCAAAGTTCCGCCGTCATCGGTTAATCTAAATCCGACGCGGCGGCGTAGGGTTGCCTCTTCTCCGTGCAGCAGTTCGGGAACTTTTACATTTGGACGAATAATATGAACAAGATTTTGATAATCAAGCGCGTGCGGAACTTTAAAACTGTCCCATTTTTTTTTGCGTCCGAAAAATTGAATCGCCGACCACGCTTCTAAAAGTTTCAAAACCGACTCGATCGCCAGCATTTTGCCTGTCGCTTCAGATTCGTTACAAAAGCGCGTGAAAACTTTGCCGAATGTTCTGTCTTTCAACTCGTCAAAAGCCGTGTTTATTTTATCGAGCGTGTTTTGCGCCCCAACGGTTATGTCGAGGTTTTTCGTCAGAATTTCTTCGACTTCGAGAAGTTTCACCGTAATGTCGGCAACCGCCAACTCTTCATCGTGAATCAAAACTTCTTGGAATGCCGCGTTTCGCAGTTCCTGAAGAGCGAGCGTCAATTCATTTTCATCGAACCCGGCTAAATCCTGCTGCTTAAATTTTTTAATGGCGCGGCGCTGAACAAAAAACTTATATTTCCAAATCGGGTCTTGCTCTTTGATAATTTGAAGTAACTCTTCGCGCTCGCGTGTCGCGCCGAACATTCGCGCGATAAAATCGGAAAGATAAGGCGCCGCGTCGGTCAAGATTTTCGATTCGACCCTTGGTTCGTAACCAAGACCGCGTTTGGCGATGTATTTCACGAGCGCATCATGCAGAACCGGCTCTTTTGCTTCGACTTCGGCGTAAAATTTTTCCGCCAACTCTTTTAACTTTTCAGCATCAAAAAGGTCGGAATATTTAAATCCGACAATGCCTAAATCAAAATCGTAATTAATGTTTTTGGTGGTTGAATAAAGTTGTTTTTCAGAAATCGCAATCATAAAAGTTCGTTTATAAAATAAAATAAATCGTTTGTAAAAATGTAATTATACCATTTACCACGAAGGCGAAACAAAAACGGTGTTAATCACCAATTAAAAGTTTTTGCTTGTCAGCCGAAAAAAGTGTATATTTTCAAATACCTTAATAAAATAAACCCTAAATATCAAAAAAGCAGAGGTAAATTTCCTCTGGATATGTTATAAAGCAAGTTTGCTTCTCTCAAATGTTCGGACGATTTTACCGGAAGCAATTTTAACAAAAAGAAGTATGGACAAAGACGAAAGACTGCTGCCTCTGCCGGGCGCCAACGATTTACAGTTTTCAAACGCGGACGTTCCCGCGAATTACTCGCCTTTTTATGATGACGATACCTTTGATGAAAAGCGTTCGATTCGTGAATATTTCAACGTCGTTTACAAACGTCTGCCCGTAATCCTGGCGATGACAATTTTAACGACGGCGGTCGTTGCGTTTTATATGTACCGGCAGCCTTCTATTTTTGAAGCGAGAACGGAAATGATAATCGAGCCGCGCAAGGCGAAACCACAAGCGAAGGACGCGATTAACATTAATTTCGGCGAAGACGCGAATTATTACCAAACGCAGCTGCAGCTTCTGCAAAACCAGGATTTGATGCGCGACGTAGTAGTCAAGCTCGGACTGCACCGCGACCCGAATGTTTTCAGCGGACAAAATAAAGGCTTTTTTTCAACCGTTCGGTCTATGTTTTCGAGCGACAAAGAAGTTAAAAATAGGGAATCGTCCTTGCCAACTCTGACCGAAGCTTCTACCGACAATATCCAGCCGGAGCAGATAGCGCTGTCGCCCGAAGAAAGAGAACGAGCAGAAGGCTACGCCGGTATATTGCTCGGCGGTTTGAACATTGAACAAGTTAAGAATACAAATCTGGTTAGAATTGTTATCCAAAGCACGAGCCCTGATTTAGCGGCAAAAGTCGCTAACACGGTTGCTGAAGTTTTTATCGAACAAGATATTGAACTTGGAACGCAAGGCGCCAAGCGAGCCTATGAAGAATTGAGTAAATCAATTGATGTGCTGAAGGGAACTATTGCAATACAGGAACAGGAGCGCATTAACGCAATGCAAGGCAGCGGTCTTGCTCTGTTCGGAGGCAAAGATCAAAATTTGAACGCCGACCGTCTGCAAACTTTAAGCGGTCAGTGGCTGTCGGCAGAAGATGAAAGAAGAAAGCTACAGGGAACTTACGAAGCCGCGCAGCGTGCCAGCGGCAGCGGCGATATTCTCGCGGTCGTCGGTGATAACAAAGCTATTCAAGATGCCCGCAGTCAAAATCTTGCACGAACCGCCGATTTGGAAAAACGAATCGAGGAAATTGATAAAGACATTCAAACGGCAGAAACTGAAAAAGCTGCATTGGGGGTAAAATATAAACCTGAGTATCCAGAAGTCCAAAAAGTAGAAGCTAGAATTGCAACGCTCAGGCAAAGCCGCGAAAGAATACAAAAAGAAGTCTCCGAAAAGATCAAAACTGAAGGAAAGAAACTTGAAACAAACGCTGAAAAAGAAGTATTACGCGGTTTACAGGCACAGCTTGAAGCTGCACAACGGCGTGAAGGACAACTTCGAGTCGCTTATTTGAGTGAAGTTTCCTCCGCCAATCAGAAAGGACAAATTGAGACCAGACTAACGACTTTAACCAGAGAAATTGAATCCAATCGCCAATTGCTCGACACCTACACGCAAAGACAAAAGGAACAAGAACTTGCCATCAGCAGTAGCAAACCGGACAACTTAAAAATTTCGGCGTACGCTCAAAAATCAATGTCGCCGGTCGGACCGAACCGCAACCGCAATATTTTTGTCGCGCTTTTAATTTCGCTGGCAGCCGGAATCGGTCTGGCATTTTTGCTCGATTATCTTGACGATTCGGTTAAGTCTTCCGACGATGTCGGCAGATATCTCGGCTTGCCGACGCTGGCGTTAATTCCGTTTCAGAGCAATTCCGAAAAGCGCCGTCTGGCTCTTCTGCCGGGCGGAAACGGCACTTTAAATCCGGCGGCTTTAACTTTGCTCGACGACAGCCGCTCCGCCGTCGCCGAAGCTTATCGCCACTTGCGCACGTCTCTGTTGTTTTCCTCTGCCGGAAAGCCGCCGCAGACAATTTTGATTACTTCTTCGCAGCCTGCCGAAGGTAAAACGACAACCGCTATCAATACGGCGATAACGCTGGCGCAGTCGGGCGTTGAAGTCGTAATTATAGATTGCGATTTACGCCGTCCGCGCCTGCATAGTTATTTTAATATGGAAAACGCGAACGGTTTGACCAATTATCTTTCGGGCGATAGAAATACGGAAAGTCTGCTTAAAACATATCCGAATCTTCCGACCTTGAAAGTCATTACCAGCGGACCGATTCCGCCGAATCCGGCAGAACTTCTCAGTTCAAACGAGATGAAAAATCTTTTGCAGTTCTTAAAAGGTAATTTTAAGCACGTCGTGATTGATTCACCACCGGCAATTTCTTTTACCGACGCAGCGATTCTTTCAACTCTCGTTGACGGCGTTGTTCTGGTTGCGCTGGCTGGCAAAAGTTCGATTCACTTGATGCGCCGCTTCAAGCAGCGTCTTGGCACAATCGGCGCGCGAATTTACGGCGTGGTCATAAACGGCGTCAAGACAAATTCCGTCGAATACGGTTATTACGGCTATACGTATAATTATTATTCGCCCGACCACAATGACGATTCGACGCCGCTGATGGAAGATGTGGTTTCTGTCAACGAAACAAAACGATAAATCAAATAAAAAGCGAAAAGTAAAAAGGCAAAAGTAAAACAAGATGTTTTGAACTTTTGCCTTTTTACTTTTCGCTTTCGTCTTGTAAAAATCCTTCGAGCGCTTTTCCCCAGTTTGGTAACGGAGCAAGTCCGAATTTTTTGCTGAATAAACAGGCGAGTTTCGATGAACGCGGGCGCGGCGCGGGACGACTTAAATCATTTACCGAAACGCTTTCCAGTAAATTTTCGTCAAAACTTCTTATTTCGCAAACCTTTCGCGCGAATCCTTCATAACTCGTTCCTTCGCCTGAGTTGGTCACGTGATAAACGCACGGCAAATCGAGTTCCGTCAATTCGCGCAAACGGCGCGCTAAATCTCCGGCAAAAGTCGGTGTTCCGTACGAATCGGAAATCGCTTTGATTTGTTTTCCTTCCGCCAACAAATTGTGTATTACGCTTAAAAAATTTGTTCCGCCCGCGCCGTAAATCCAGCCCGAACGCACGATGATTGAACGTGCGTAAGCGTTTCGGGCTTTAATTTCACCCGCGAGTTTCGATTTGGCATAAACGCCTTGCGGATTCGGCGTGTCGCGTTGCGTGTAAAAATCAGACTTTAACCCGTCGAAAACGTAATCGGTCGAGATTGTTACAAACGCGGCGTTAATTTTCCTTGCTGCCAGAGCAAGATTTTCAACACCGAGGGCGTTTGCTTGATAACAAACTTCTTCGTTTGTTTCCGCGCCATCAACATTGGTGTAAGCGGCGCAATTTATAATTGTGTCAAACTTTTCGCGGAGGAAAATTTCCGAAACCGATTCGGCTTTTGAAATATCAAGCTCTTGCCGTGTCAGCGCGATAGCTTCGTCGCCAATTGATTTGCAGTAATCAATCGTTGCTTTTGCCACCATTCCGTTTGCGCCTGTGATTAAAATTTTCATTTGGCTCTGACTTCCATACCGTAAAGCTTTTTATAATAATCACGATACGCGCCGTTTCTGATTCGATTTACCCAATCTTGATTTCCACGATACCAATGAATCGTTTTCTCTAAACCTTTTTCCCAATCGGTTTGTGGCTTCCAGCCTAATTCGTTTTCAACTTTTGACGGGTCAATCGCATAACGGCGGTCATGTCCGAGCCGGTCGGTGACAAATTTGATTAAGCTGTGTGGTTTGCCGAGCGCGTCGAGAATTGATTCGACGACCGTTAAATTTTTCTGCTCGTTTCTTGCTCCGATATTGTAACTTTCGCCTGACCTTCCTTTTGCATAAGCAAGCAAAATCGCGCGGCAGTGGTCTTCAACGAAAATCCAATCGCGCGTATATTTTCCGTCGCCATATAAAGGTATTGATTCATCGTTCATCGCATTAGCGATGACCAGAGGAATAAGTTTTTCGGGAAATTGCCGCTGCCCGTAATTGTTTCCGCAACGAGTGATAATTGTGTCAACGCCAAAAGTTTCGTGCGCGGCGCGAACAAAATGCTCGGCGGCGGCTTTTGATGCGGCGTAAGGTGAATTCGGTTCTAAAGGCGATTGTTCGGTGAAAAATGCTGTTTCATCTTCGGGCAAAGTTCCTTGAGTCTCATCGGTTGAAATTTGCACAAAACGCCGGACGTTTTTCGCACGCGCGACGTCGAGTAAAACCTGCGTTCCGAGAACGTTTGTCAAAATAAATTCGCCCGCTGAAGAAATGCTTCGGTCAACGTGCGATTCGGCAGCGAAATTAAAAATCGCGTCGCAATTATCGGGCAAAGCGCCCAAAACTTCTTCTTTTTTGCAAATGTCGCCTTTGACGAATTTATGTCGCGTTTCATCTAAGCCTTGCAAATTATCGAGATTTCCCGCATAAGTCAGCGCGTCGAAATTAACGATTTCAAAATCGGAAGTCTCCTCTAAAACAAGGCGAATAAACGCCGAGCCGATAAAACCCGCGCCGCCGGTTACGAATATAGCTTTCATAGTTGATAGTTGATAGTTGATAGTTGACAGTCCATTTTAACTATCAGTTACGCACTATCAGTTATTAGTTATTTATTAAGCTGCCGCATTTGCTTGAGCAAAACACCAGCATATTTTTTCGGTGAATTGATATTTTTTAAAACTATTTTACTGCCTGTTTCGCTGGCGTTGTCAATTATCAGATTTCCGAAGCCGAGCATTCTTTGCGGAACGGTTGCCGAAACTGTTACATCCTGAATCGTCCGAAGCGGAATGCTTTTGGTCGTTTTGGAAATAAAGCCCTGATCAATTTCAATTTTCGCGTCGGTCAAAGTGTAGCGCACCAGTTTTTGTTTGAGATGATAAAACGCCGGTATCAAAAGCAGCGAAAGACCGGCTAAAACCGAAACCAGCGGTTGTATCTTGACTCCGAAAAACTGTTCAAAAGAAAATAAAAAAGCGACGAGCAGCAACGCGCCGAAAATCGCTGCGGCATAACCGATTTTGACAAACATTAAGGTCGGAGTAATCGAGAAAATTTCCTTTTCGATATCTTCCGTTTTCGGCGATTCGTTCTTTAGCGGACGGGCGATACGTGTTTCTTCTTCGACCTCCAGCAAACTTCCGCACTTCTGGCAGTAAATTGCTTCGTCAGAATTTCTCGCTCCGCATTTTGTGCAAAACATATAATGTAAGTTTAAGGTTCAAGGTTCAAAGTTCAAAGTCTAATTGCTAACTTTGAACTTTGAACCTTGAACTTTGAACTTTTTCGTTATCATTTTATAAGCCGGAAAATTACGATTGAAAATTTATAAATTCGCTAATTTGCTCGATTTTTTTATTGATAAATTCCTAATCATTCATTATTATGTATTCGCATCGCGGTTAATCCGTATTGATAAAAATTATAATCTTGAATCATGGATAAGTATGGAAAAAATTTACTCAAAAAAACACACAAGTCTATTTATTTTTGAAGGAAAAACCGATTATTTAATTATCGGATTAGGTTTTCTTCTAATCTCGTTTTTTCTCTTCGGCGGTTTCTTTATGAAATGAATTTTTCGACTGTTCAAAATTAAAACTTCCGCTGCGCCTCTTTCCGTCCTTCAATCCTTCGTAAATATAATTTATCTTTAGTTGTATGCTATATCTGTCTCAAATTTTGGCGCGCCCGATTTTCGATGCCGAAGGAGAAAAAGTTGCGGCGATAAAGGATGTCATCGTTCGCTACGGCGAGGAAGATTATCCGCCGGTTATCGGTTTGGTTGCGCTCTATCGCCGCCGCAATTTTTTTATGCCGTCCGCAAAAATATCTTCACTTGGCAAAAACGGCGCGCGAATGAATTCGGGAATTTTGGATTTGAGTCCGTTTGCGCGGCGCGAAGGCGAGGTTCTACTGGCAAAGGACGTTTTAGACAACCAATTGATAGACGTTGACGGGAAGCGCGTCGTGCGCGTCAATGACGTGCAGATTATCGAAGTCGGCGACCAGTGGCGAGTCACAGGCGCGGACGTGAGCCTTCAGGGGTTTTTGCGTCGATTAATGCCGGCAGGTTTTTACGGAAGCAATCGCCCGGTCGAGGTTATTGACTGGGCGGACGTTGGATATTTGGCAACCGACAAATCGAGCGGCGCGGTCAAATTAAAATCTTCCAAAGACAAGCTGGCGCGGCTGCATCCGGTCGAAATAGCGCAGCTCGCCGAAAGCCTCTCGCCGCTTCACCGCACGGAAATCGTTAAATCTCTGGACGATGAAACCGCCGCCGATACTTTGGAAGAAATGTCCACGGAAAATCAAGCCCGAATTTTGGAGGAAATGGACGGCGAACGCGCCGCCGACATTCTGGAAGAAATGTCGCCCGACGACGCTGTTGACGTTCTCGGCGAGCTTTCGGATGAAAAGGCGCAGGAGCTTTTCGATTTGATGGAAGAAGAAGAAAAGGCAGATGTTGCCGAGCTTCTTCCTTTCCACAAAGACACGGCGGGCGGAATGATGACGACCGAATTTGTCGCTTTTCCGCAAAACTTAACCGTTGGTCAGGCAATCGCGCGATTGCGCGAAACGGCAGAGACTCCAGCGATGATTTATTATCTTTACATCGTCGCGGAAGAAAATTCGTGGCGTCTTGTCGGTTTGATTTCTCTCAGAAGTTTGATTTTAGCCGACCCGACTTATTCGCTCTCAGAAGTTATGCGCGAAAAATTTCAGTTCGCGCACCCGAACGATTCTGCTGAAGATGTCGCTCAGACAATTGCCGAATATAATCTTCTCGCGCTGCCCGTCGTTGACGATTTGGGCGAAATCGCGGGTATCGTGACGGTTGACGACGCGATGGAAATCTTACTGCCGAAGAATTTGAACAATCGTCTGCCGCGCCTTTTTGGATAATAATTTTTGGGTTTTTCCTAAACAATTCGGCGCAAAAGAAAGTAATATAAATATGTCGTTTATTTTTAATTAAAAGAGGTAAAAATGAAAATGAAATTGTTTGTTATATCAAGCCTGTTTTACGTTTTTCTTGGCGGTTTCGGCGAAATCAGCGCTCAACAGGCAATGCCCGGAAGCTATACGAAGGCTTCGGTTTCAGATGCGAATGTCGCTTCCGCCGCCGCTTTTGCCGTTAAAGAAGCGCAGGCGAAAAAAGGCGCGCAATATTCGCTTATTGCCGTCGAGCAAGCCGAAAAACAGGTTGTCGCCGGAGTGAATATCAAAATGTGTCTGAATGTTAAAGAAGGCGACAAGACTGAAAACTTTACGGCGATTATTTTTATGAGTTTAGAGCAAAAATTTTCGTTGAAGAGTTGGGAAATGTCGTGTCAGGCAAGTGATAACGCGCCCGCGAAAGATGAATCGGCTTTGAAAAATTTTACTTTAACCGACACCAACGGTAAAGAACAGTCTTTCGATAATTTGAAAGGCAAAAACGGCGCGGTCGTTGTTTTTCTTTCGGCGCAGTGTCCGGTCGTCAAACTTTACAAGGAAAGAATCAACAAAATCGCCGCCGATTATCAAGCGAAAGGCATAAACTTCGTCGGCGTCAATTCAAATTCGACCGAATCGCTCGAATGGGTCAAAAGTCACGCCGAAGAAAATTATAAATTTCCGGTTTTGATTGATAAAGGCAATGTTTTAGCCGACCAGTTAAGCGCGAGCGTGACGCCGGAAGTTTTTTACTTCGACGCGAAAAATGCTTTGCTTTATCGCGGCGCGATAGACGACAACCGGAAAGGCGATTCGATAACGGCAAATTATTTGCGCGACGCTTTTGACGCGACGCTCGCCGGGAAAAAAGTTTCCAAAACAAGCGCCGCCGCTTTCGGCTGCACAATCAAGCGCGTCGAGAAAAATTAAAGCGACAGATGCGGAAAAATAAAATTTATTTCGGCAAAAGCGACGAGCGGCTAAAAAAATTCTTTTGTTTTTGTTTGTCGTTTTCTTTATTGGCGATTGCTTCGGTCTGTTTTCAAGTTAGAACTTTTGCACAAACCGGTAACAAAACGAAAACAAAAACTGCGAATAAAAAAAATTTGTCAAAAACGATCGTTTCAGAGGCGCCAAAGGTAATACAGATTGACGCTCTCGGGCTAACAAATCTGTTGAAGCGCGCAGACGGCGATGAGGCAAAACCTCTGTTAATTAATTTCTGGGCGACGTGGTGTGTTCCGTGTGTCGAAGAATTTCCCGAACTTGTTAAAATTGACGCGAATTATCGAGGAAAAATTGATTTAATCATCGTGTCTTTAGACGATTTAGCGGAAATCAATCGGGACGTTCCGAAATTTCTGTCGGATATGAAAGCGACGATGCCAGCATACTTGTTAAAAACGCAAAATGAAGAAGCCTCTATCGCGTCGGTGTCGAAAGATTGGAAAGGCGGTTTGCCATTTACGATTTTGTTCAATGCAAAAGGCGAAACGGTTTATTTCAAACAGGGAAAATTCAAGCCGGAATTTTTGCGGGCGGAGATTGAAAAATTAATCGGTCAAACTGCTGCTGAAAAATAATTCTTAATAAATAATTTACGTTTCAAATATTGACTGAAAAGGTTTACCGTGTTAGTTTCATAGCTGCAACATCATTTCATATTCAATTCAAAAGGAGATAAATTTATGATTCGTAAAATCGAAGATTTTAAACATTCCTGGGCGTATGAAGCGGAACAAACCGCTTTGCTTTTTGACAATTTAACCGATGATTCGCTAAATCAAAGAATAACCGAAGGCGGGCGTTCGCTCGGCTTTCTGGCGTGGCATATTGTTTTGACTTTGGGCGAGATGCTGTTGAAGGTTGGTTTGACGGTTGATTGTCCGGCGGAAGACAGCGAAGTGCCTGCCAGCGCCGGTGAAATCGCCGAAACATATAAAAAAGCCGCACAGTCGGTCAGCGACGAGGTTGGTAAAAATTGGACGGATGAAACTTTGGAAACCGAAGACGAAATGTATGGAATGACGTGGACGCGCGGCACGACTTTAAGCATGCTGATAAATCATCAGGCGCATCATCGCGGACAGGTGACGGTTTTAATGCGTCAGGCAGGCGTGCCGATTGTCGGAGTTTACGGTCCGGCAAAAGAAGAATGGGAAGCGATCGGAATGGCGGCGCTGCGGTAAAAGAAAAATTAAAACTATAAAATTAACGGAGAGTTTATTGAAGCGGATTTGAAAAACAAGTCCGAAAAACATAAACTCTCTTTTTTATTTTAAACCGGATTTTTACGACTGAGAGAACATAGAAAATGAACAGTTCCGCAATCACGCCTGAAACGGTCGCGCAGCATAATTTAAGCGTTGAAGAATACGAGCGAATCAAACAAATTTTGGGACGCGAGCCGAATCTTACCGAACTCGGAGTTTTTTCGGTAATGTGGTCGGAACATTGTTCGTATAAATCCTCGCGCATTCATTTAAAGCGGCTTCCGACAACGGGCGAAAGAGTAATCGTTCCGCCGGGCGAAAACGCGGGCGTCGTTGATATTGGCGACGATTGGTGCGTGGCTTTCAAGGTCGAATCGCACAATCATCCGAGTTTTATCGAGCCTTTTCAAGGCGCGGCAACCGGCGTCGGCGGAATTCTGCGCGATGTTTTTACAATGGGAGCGCGTCCGATTGCCGCGATGAATTCTTTGCGTTTCGGCTCACTAAATCACGCAAAACACGGTAACCGCAACAAGTCAATTTTAAAGGGCGTCGTTGACGGTATCGCGCACTACGGCAATTGCTTCGGCGTTCCGACAATCGGCGGTGAAGTGGTTTTCGACGACGCTTACAATTTAAATCCGTTGGTAAACGCTTTCGCGCTCGGCATTGTTAAAAAAAACCAAATCTTTTTCGGTAAAGCAAGCGGTGTCGGGAATCCGGTTTTGTATGTTGGAGCGAAAACCGGGCGCGACGGAATTCACGGCGCAACCATGGCTTCAGCTGAGTTTGACGAAGAAGCATTGGAAAAACGCCCGACCGTTCAAGTCGGTGACCCGTTTCTGGAAAAGTTATTATTGGAAGCGTGTCTGGAAGCAATGCGAAGCGGCGCGATTGAAGGCATTCAAGATATGGGCGCGGCGGGTTTGACTTCATCGTCCGTAGAAATGGCGGCGCGTGCCGGAACTGGTTTGGAATTAGATTTAACGCTCGTTCCGCAGCGCGAAACCAATATGACCGCGTATGAAATGCTTTTGAGCGAATCGCAGGAGCGAATGTTAATCGTCGCGCATCGCGGACGCGAAAAACAGATTGTCGAGATTTTTAATAAATGGGATCTGGACGCGGTTGTTGTCGGAAAGGTCGTCGAAGGCAATCGTCTGAAAATTTTCCACAACGGAAATCTCGAAGCCGATTTACCAGTTGACATGCTGACCGACGAAGCGCCGAAATACTCGCGTCCGCTCGCAAGTCCCAAGTCTCAAGTCTCAAGTCTCAAGACAAACGCTCATCTTCAAACTAATTTGAGACCTGAGACTTGGGACTTAAGACAAGTTTTGAAAAAACTTTTAGCCGCTCCAAACATTTGCTCAAAGCGTTGGGTTTACGGGCAATACGACCATATGGTTCGCACGAATACGGCAATTTTACCGGGAGCGGATGCGGCGGTTGTGCGCGTTAAGGAAACTCGTCGCGCGATTGCGATGTGTTTGGACGGAAACGCGCGTTTTGTTGCCGTCAATCCGCGCGATGGCGCGAAATTGAATGTTGCCGAAAGCGCGAGAAATGTTGTTTGCGTCGGTGCGAAACCGATTGCGATAACGAATTGTTTAAATTTTGCTTCGCCCGAAAGACCGGAAGTGATGTGGAGTTTTTCCGAAGTCATTGACGGGATGAAGGAGGCTTGCGAAATGTTTGAAACGCCGGTCGTTTCCGGCAACGTTTCGTTTTACAACGAAACCGAAGGACGCGGAATTTTGCCGACGCCGGTTATCGGAATGGTCGGTTTAATCGAAAATACGAGAAAAATTATTACGCAGGGCTTTAAGAAAGAAAATGATTTGATTGCTTTGCTCGGCGTGACAAACGATGATTTGTCAGTCAGCGAATACGCGCAGACCGTTTTAGGATTTTCAACCGACGAATTGATTGCAAACGGGGAAGTTCCAAAATTAGATTTGGATTTGGAAAGAAAAGTTCAGCAAACTTGTCTCGATTTAGCCGAAGAAATGTTAATTATTTCGGCGCACGATGCGTCGGACGGCGGTTTGGCGGTTGCCGTCGCCGAAAGCTGTTTTTCTTCCTTGAACCGTAAAGCCATCGGCGCGGAAATTGACTTAAAAAGTGAAGATTTATCAACCGAAGCGCAACTTTTCTCCGAATCGCCGTCGCGTATCGTGATTAGTTTTCCGGCGGAAAATCTTGAAAAAATCCAAGCTATTGCAAAAGAAAATGATTGCCCGTGTTCGATTATCGGCAAAGTCGGCGGCGCGGATTTGCGAATCAAAATAAATGACGCGGAAACAATTTCGGCTTCGATTGCCGAACTCGAAAATGTTTGGATTTGTTCGCTTGCCAATCAACTCGAGAATTAGTCAATTACGAATTACGAATGTTTTCTCCGTGTATTTTCGTAATTCGTAATTCGTAATTGAAAAAGTATAATGCGCCATATGGGAATAGATTTAGACGTTGCTCGGTTTCTGCTTTCAGCGCGCGAACGGCAAGCTGATTTTCAGAAAACTTTGATGCTCGGCAACCAGAAGTTTGAGATTTTCAATTCGGATTACGATTCTTTGACCGCAGCCTTCGCGTTAGATAATTTTGAACAAGTAAAAAAGAGCGGTGAATTTTTTCGGTTTTTGGGAGCAAAGGAAATTGCTTCGATGGATATTTCCGATTACGAAGGCGCGACGATTCTACACGATTTGAATCAGCCAATCGGTAACGAATTAAAAGAAAGGTTCACGCTCGTTTTGGATGGCGGAACTTTGGAACACATTTTTAATTTTCCGATTGCGCTTACCAACGCGATGGAAATGACCGAAGTCGGCGGGCATCTGGCGATTATCGGCGGCGGCAATAATTTTCTCGGACACGGATTTTATCAATTTAGCCCAGAGCTTTTCTACCGCGCTTTGAGCCGGGAAAATGGCTTTGAAGTGAAAAGAATGATTGCGGCAGAAGTGCGCGGTCGTTGGTTTGAAGTCGCCGACCCGCAAAAAATCAAAAGCCGCGTTGAACTCGTTAACAACAAACAAACTTATTTAATGGTTTTGGCGCAGAAAACGGAAAGCAAAACGCTTTTCAAAAACGTGCCGCAGCAAAGCGATTATGTCGAAATGTGGCAGGGCAGCGATAAAACACAATCAAACAAATCGGCGAATAAGATAAAAAATTTATTAAAAAAAAGCGAATCTCTGCAAAAGGTTTTAATAAATATCAAACAAAAACAGATAAATTCTTTCGTTCGCAAAGAAAAATCTTTTGCTAACACAAAAGTCTTTAAATTGGTTGACAAGTAAAATTTATTCTTGAGTTAGTCTGCCGTCTTCTCTGCGATAAAAAATGTTTTCAGGCGTTTATCTTCATATTCCGTTTTGCCGCTCGCGGTGTTCTTACTGCGATTTTGCGACGGAAGTTTTCAAAAGCGGCGAAGCGGTTGAGCACTATGTTTCCGCGCTGGTCAAAGAGATTGAAAGATTTGAAAATGATTGCGACTTTGCCGACGCGCGTGCTTCTGCCTGGATTGACACAATCTATTTCGGTGGCGGAACGCCTTCGCTTCTTTCTCCGACGCAACTGGAAAAAATTCTCGATTCGATTCGCAAAAAATTTTCTGTTGATGCAAATTCCGAGATAACAATGGAAATGAATCCGGCAACCGTGACACCGGAAACTTTGCGCGAATACAAAAATCTCGGCGTCAACCGCGCCAGTTTCGGAGCGCAAACTTTTGACGATGCCGAATTAAAAAGGCTTGGACGCAGACACACGGCGCAAGATGTGCGCGAAACAATCGAATTGTTAAGGAAAGCCGGTTTCGATAATGTCAGTTTTGATTTAATTGCCGGACTGCCGCGCCAAACTCTCGCCGATTGGAAAAAAAATTTAGATGAAGCGTTGAAATTAAAACCCGAACATCTTTCTCTTTATCTGCTGGAAATACACGAAGCGACGCCTCTGGCGCAGCAAATCAGAAGCGGGCGACAGCCTTTGCCCGATGAAAATCTGGCAGCCGAAATGTATGAATTAATGCGTGAAAAAGTTTCCGCAAACGGCTACGAGCAATACGAAATTTCGAATTTTTGCCTGCCGCAGCTTGAATCAAAACACAATTCAAAATACTGGACGCTCGACGCGGTTTTCGGTTTCGGTTGCTCAGCGCATTCTTTCGACGGCAAAAATCGGCGTTGGGCGAACGAGCGCGACACGGCGAGATATGTCAACCAGATTGAAAAAAATAACTCGTCGATTGCTCAAACAGAAGAGATAAACGCGGCTTCGGAATTCGTTTTTCTCGGCTTGCGTTTGACTCAAGGCATCAATTTGCAAATGTATAAAAATCGTTTCGGTTTGGATTTGCGCCAGCAATATGCGGAAGATTTTGAGCGGTTGCGCGAGTTTGGCTTAATTGAGTTCGATGCGGATTGTTTAAAGCTAACTGAAAAAGGTATGGTTTTTTCAAATGAAGTTTTTGCCATTTTCGTTTAACGGTACTCAAACTTTTCAAAAATTCCTTCATCTTGTAATCACTGCAACGGCTCTACTCAAAAATCAAACAATACTTTTTTAACATACACAGAGTAGGTCAAACAAAAATTGACAACAAAATGATTTGTTGCTTCCAAATATTTTTGTCACAAATTAGGTGTGAACGGTGTTTTTATACTAAGGAAGTTTAAAAAGTTTAGTCATCGAATTACGCTGAAACCTTTCTGCTGTCTTTGACGTTAGTAAACATGATAAGTCACATTCTAATGGTAGTTCATGAAAGCCTTTATTACGACTTTTTTAATTTTCGTCTTGATGTTGAACAACAACGACTGCTAAAAAACGGTGAACCGGTTCAACTTACGCACAAGGCTTTCCAGGTTTTGCTTCTCCTTGTCCAAACGACCGCGAAGAACAAAGTTTTTGCCTAATCCATGCTCAAAACCAAAAGTAAATTCTCTTTGCTGGTAGGGTTTTGCATCCGGGTCAATCGCGCCTGATTCGGTTATATCCGCGGTCGGATCGTTCGAAGCAATACGCAAATCAATTTGGCATCGGCTTAAACCGCTTCCGATAAATCCGGTCGCCGGGCAAGCGCCGCCAATCGGATCAGTGTAATTACCAACAATAGTTTCAGTTGTAAAATTTGTAAATGGACCGCTGTTCGGGAGGATGTCAAAGTAATCATTGCGATAGAAATTCCCCCCAAACGAACCTTGCGCTAAATGGAACTTTAATCTGTCATAGAATTTTCCGTAGCTGCCGAAGATTTTAGTATTACCATTACCGAAGAGGTCATAGGCAAAGCCAAGACGAGGAGCAATTTTTTCATCCCAGTCAAAATTAAACGTCGCTGGAAATGAATTAAATGAAGGAATGTCTTCTTTCTCAATACGAACGCCAAGATTTAACGTCAAGCGTCTAAAAGGTTGCCATTTATCTTGAACATAGATGGCTTGATTAAGATTGCTGCCGACGCCGCCCGTAAAGAAGCGTTGGAGAAGTCCTCCTCCGATAGCGGCAGGATTTGGCGTCGCCTGGCTGTTTTGTAAAGCGGTGTTGGGTGAAACGTATCCTCTGTCACAAGCACCCGGAAAAGTTGTGGTAGGGGTATTGCCTTCGGCACAACTATAGGTATTTCCGCTCGGGACAAAATAGTTGTCTCCGCGTTCATTCAAGAAACCGCGCGAGAAACGAAAACTGGTTACCAGATTTTCTAGTGGGCTATAGATTGCTTGAGCGGTAACGTTATTGGAATTATCACGCCCACCTTGTCGACGCCTCAAATCGCTTCCTCCAAGTGTGCCAATATTACCGCCGAAGTTTATTGCCGGATCTGAACCACCAAAACTTAATGATCCGGTGCCGCCAACTCCGCCGAGACCGAATTCAGGTGTGAAAGGAAGAACTCCTTGACGAATTACCGGATTCCAAAGATAGGTTCCCGTAAGGCGGAGCTTGCTGAACGGTTGCGCGTCAAGACGTGCGAAAGCGTATTGATAGGTGCTTCTTCTAAAATATTGATCTGTTCCACCGTTTCCGGCAGCAGTATTAATTGTCCTGGTTGCTGCTGGCGCATTAGTAAGAAAAGTAGTATTCACCGTCTGCTCGATGATCGTCGGTGAATAACTTCCGAAAAACCAAAGTCTGTCTTTAATAATCGGACCGCTAAGATTTCCGGTTGGAAAGAAATCTAACCGCGCTTGTTTCGGCAGTCTAAGATATTCGGTTGGCTGCACATATTCCGCGCCCGTACCCGAAGTGAAGCGCAGCAATGTCGGACGATTATTTCCGTTAAGTTTTGATGTGCTGAATTGCACGCCGAATTCGCCGCGAAAATCGTTGTTTCCGCCTTTGGTAACAACGTTGATAACGCCGCCCGTCGCGCCGCCGAATTCAGCGTCGAAACCGCTTGATTTAACATTGACTTCCTGAATCAATTGAAAAGGAACAAGGTTATTACGGTTGATTCCGGCATCTTTGTAATTGGTCACTTCCTGACCGTCAATAATGAAAACATTTTCAGCATTTGTCGCGCCGTCAATTGTAAATCCGCCGGCAACCGTATCCGGACGTGTTCCGGGTGATGCTTTTAAAGCACTGGTGAAATCTGTGCCTTTTGGCACTAATTCAAGTTTCTGTGCGCTAAGACTGGTTGAAACTTCATTATCGGTTGTGTCAATTGGTTGATCTGAAATACCAACGTCAACAGTGGCTCCTGCTTGTCCGGTTGTCAATTGAATGTCTAACTGTGTTGTTTTACCGAGAACAACTTGGACATTTTCATATCTCGATTCGCCAAATCCGCTTATTGGCGCTGTAGTTACAACATAGACGCCCGGAGGCACTTGCAATACACGGAAAAAGCCTTCGCCGTCAGCATTGATTGTGCGATTAAAACCTTGGCTTGTGCCGGTTGAGGTTGTTCCGCTTGCGTCAGTTGTTCCTTGAAAACTTCTGATTGTAACGACGGCGCTGGGAACCACAGCACCTGACGGATCTTTAACAGTTCCTTCAATATTACCTGTTGTTTCTTGTCCGATTGCTACAGCGGTCAAACAAAAAACAAGAGATAAAAGGATCATCATAGATTTAAGATTATTTATCATTTTTTCTCTCCTATAAAAATTTTTGCGTTAGAGTTTAGTAACTTTTGGACAATCTTTGACCTAAATTACTTGAGCAAAGCAGCGATGTTTTCGCCGAAAATAAATGTCGGGTAAATTGATTTTTAATGACTGATTTTCAGTCAAAATGAAGTGTGCAATTTATTGGACAAATCTTAAGTCGCTCATCACTCTTGCATTGGTGAAGGCGCAACGAGTGTGCCGCATTCGCTCGTCGCAACGAGTTAAGGGTTCAAGTTAAAAGAAAAAACTAAACTGTTTTGCAGAGAGAAAATTAAAATTGCAGAATTTGGAAAAAACTGATTAAAAAATTGGAAGTTTTGGATTTTTCACCGTTTTACAAAGCTCTAAGTGGTTGAAAATGTCCAATTTAATGGATATTCGGATTTTCAAAAAATATTTTGCGAACTTAGAGATTAAAAACGTGAAGATTAAAATCGGGAACATAAACTTAAAAAATTTTTTAAGTTTATGTTCCCGATTTTTTATGCAAGCGACTAAAAGTATTTAAACTCTGCAAAACGGATTTTACAAAGTTTGACGGAACACATATTAAAAAATAAATAATTTTTCCTTTTCCTCTATTTTCCCGAAAATTCCCACTTAAAAACACAATTGAGAAATATCAATTCGAAAATTGAGAAACAATTGATGAATTTAATCCAAATTTTTGAGGACATTTTAAGGTCAATAATGCAATTTTTGGTTTGGCTCAAAAAACTTTGAGTTTCAGAAAACCGAAAAAAGTTAAAAGGAAGTAAAAATTATGGAAGTAAGTGCAAAAACCCAGTCTTTGGAAAAGACGATAGGCGCTCGCGGTAACGGCACGCAATCAGCGGCGGCGACAGAAAATCGTCTGGAGGCTTTGAAAGTTTTATCGACCTCGATTCTGCGCGAAGTTGAAGCACTTAAGAAAGCCAAAAACACCATTCTGCCCGGCAAAATCAATCTGGCAGATGAGGTTCAGCGTTTTGAAAAAGATTTAATTCGCTGCGCCTTACTTAGGACAGGCGGGAAGCAACGACAGGCAGCACGTCTGTTAAACGTTAAAGTAACTACCTTAAACGCCAAAATCAAACGTTACGGCATTACGCCAAACGGTTTGTATCAGGAAAACGAATTGGAAATGCCGATTTAGACGTTGCGAAAACTAATTCATACAAAACCATCATTTATCTCGCAATACGATTTTCGAACTTTTCCAAAGGCATCGGGGTTAAGCGCAAAAAGCAAATAACACCGAAATAAAACAATTATCAAGCCGAATCAAAACAAGCTTAGATAATTTAGAGGAGAAAGGAAAATGAAACAAATTATACTTACCATCGCAATTTTAATGCTTACATTAACAGTAAGCGCTCAACAAAAAGACGAAAAAAGGATACTCAATAGCGGACAGCAAAATCTTGTATCCGCTTTAGTAAATGTTGAATCGAACGTTTCAGTCGTCGCACAAGCTTATAACAATCTAGCCGTTAAAAAAACCTTAAACGAAGGCGACTACGCAGCATCAACTGAACTTTTCAGAAAAGCAGTTAAAAATGATTCGCGTTGTTTAATGTGTTATTACAATTTGGGGCTGTCGCTTATCAATCTTGAACAATATGATGAAGCGATAAAAACTTTTACCAAACTGATTTCTCTTAAACCCGACCACGCAGATGCTTATGCCGGTCTAGGAGAGGCATTTACTAAAAAAGGTCTGTATAACGAAAGTGTTACTGCCTATCAAAAAGCGGCGGAACTCGCGCCGAATGACGCAATTATACTTTCCAATCTTGGAAACGCGTTTCACCAAATTAAAGACTTCAAGCAATCATTAAATTATTTGGACAAAGCCGTTAAGTTAAGTCCTGATTTACCCGTCGCTCACAGTAACCGCGGTACTACGCTCTATGCAATGGGTCGTTATAAGGAAGCAGTTAAAAGTTTACAACGAGCAGTCGAGTTAGAACCGACATCGGCAGACGCGCTAAACAATTTAGGTGTAGCTTTAAGTTCAATTGGCAAAGAAAAAGAGGCACATAAGTTTTATTTGGAAGCTGTACGGCTGCGTCCCAATTGGAGTCCCGCATTATATAATTTGGCTCTGAATTATATTGATATTGGAAAGCGTGATACGGCTCGCCAACAGCTTTCAATACTCGAAAGTGTTGACGCAGGATTAGCGGAAAAATTTAAAAAAGTATTTTACGGAAAATACTTGCTCGATGTGTCGGACGTTAAATAAATAATGCCGCGCATTTGAAAAAAACAAAATTATTTACGAATTACAAAGCAATGTTCTATCTTGTTTTGTAATTCGTAAATTTTTGTCTGCCGAGCAAATTCGAATTATTCAATCGAATAAACTTGTTTTTTAATCGTGTAAACGGAAAATCTTCCTTGCTCGTCGAATTCGTGGCGGTCAAATTTCATTCCCGCCTTTTCCAAAACTCGAATCGAGGAAAAATGGTCGTCGTCAACTGTCGCGTAAACTTCCATCAGGTTTAATTCTTCAAAACCGAATTCGATTATCGCCCGTGCAATCTCCGTAGCAAAGCCTTTGCCCCAAGCGTTTCGGCAGAGAAAATAAACAAATTCCCAATCTTCCTTTTTGGTCATTCGCGGATAAATGCCGGCGTGTCCGACGTAACCCAAATCTTCTTTGGCAAAGACCGCCCAAATTTTGAAGTTTTGCGGATAAAGTTTTTCAAAAAGTTTGTGCCAAAACGCTTCGGCTTGTTTGGTTGTCAACACGCCTTTGTCAACGCGCTTCATCACTGATTCGTCGGTAAACAGATTTATAAAATCCGGTTTGTCTTTCTCGCCGTAAAATTTAAGAACGAGTCTCTCGGTTTCCAAACAATTCATAAAATAAAAAGCCGACGCTTTCTTCATAAAAACGTCGGCGAGGGAAAATATCTTTTTACAGACCTTTACTGCGTAATCGTAAATTTTGCCGAAGGCTCAAGCGTTTGGTTATTGCTTACGCGGTCACGAATTTTGATTTTAATTTCATATTCGCCCACCGGAATCTGTCCCGTCGGCAACAATCTTGCCAAAGTTAATCTCTGACCCGAATCGCTTAAACCTTCCCAAGTTTCCGGTTGTCGGGAAATTTCCTTACCATTTTTCATCAAAACGTATTCAACGTCAACTGCCGGACGCAGCGTGGTCTGGTCAATTCCGGCGTTATAAATTTGTAGGTAAATGCCTACGTCCTGACCTTTTTTATAAACTCCTGAAAGATTCGGAATCACCTTCGCGTTGCCGATCACGAAACTTGCTCCAATGTCTCTTTCCGTTGTCGAACGAAGCGTCGTCGCTAAAATCAAAGTCGAGGTCGAAAGTTTACTTTCTTCGTATTTCGGAACGGTAAACCCGATACTGCGAATTCCTTTGTTGCCCGTTCCCACATCGCGGACAACCACGTCAACCTTGTAAGTTCCAGGCGTTAACGCAATCGCCTTTTGATAAACCGATTTTCTGTCTTTTGCTTCGATTAATTCTTCGGTCGTGGCGCTGGTCGTTACCGAATCTTCAAAAATCCCCGAACGTTTTCCCGTAACTGCCATAACTCTTCCGAAAATGTTCATTCGCGCCGTTTGCAGTCCGCCGACTTGTTCAAATTGAAGCTCTTTATTTTCCGCCTGAATCGTAAATGCCGTAATCACTCGGTCTTCGGATTGACGGAAAAAATCAACCCGCAAATCAAAATCGAGCGGATTATTTTCGATAACCGGCGAATCGGTTAGAGAAGTTTGCAAATCGCTGAACTTCACCTGCGGCGGACGCTGCAATCCGACAAGTATTTCCATTCGTCGAAACGGATTGTCCTGTTCGCGTCCATAATATTGACCGCCTGCGCCTAGGCGCTGCCCTTTATCACTTAACCCGAGTTGTTCGGCAGTTGTTAAACCCGCGCCCGGAACCATTGCCAGCGCATCTTTTTCATTCGGACTACGCGCGATGCGATATTCACCCGTTCCGGTCGGGTCAACAAATTCGATTTCGATTCCGCTTCCGATGCCTTCCAGATGACGGTAAAACCACGTTTCAAAAGGATAAGTGGTTGTCGAGCCGCCGCCTTCATAGCTTGGACGGTCATATGAACCGCCGGACGGATGCGATTCTATTCCGTCTGGCTTTCCATATGCAATATAAATCCGCCCGCGGTCGGTCTTCCAACCAGGGATTCCCGAAGCATAATGCTCATTTGCGTAAGCAATTCGCTCGTAATATTCTTCACGATATTCATTTTCTTCGGTATCCGGATTCGGGTCGCGTCGGCGCCAGAAATTTTCGATAAAACTTTCACGCTCGGCATCGGTTTTCAAAGCCTTAAAAGCCTTTTTTTCATCGCCCGTAATTATGTAAGGAACATCTTTATTAATCCAATCTTGATAGATTTTTTCCTTTTCCTTTCCGACTTTTCTGGCTTTCATCATCGGGTCCTCGCTCGGCTTCGCCGGGTCTTGGGCGAATCCAAACGAAAAAGCAGAAGTTATGATTGATGCTGACAGTATAAAATTACAAACGAGTGTTTTTTTAAACATAACGATATAAATCCTTTTTATTTATCGCAGGAAAAATTCGCCTCCGCGCCTTTTTCCGTCTTGTTTTTGATTATATTTTTGTTGTTAAATTTTTAGACAGTAATCCTTATTTGTTCAAGATGCTTGTCCGTATTTCAAAGTTGCCTGACGGTCGGAGCAACCGGGCTTCGACGCTGAAAATAAAATTGTCCGACATCAGTTTTCGGTTGCGATTGTTTCGCCGAAAACTTCGGCGAAATTTTTTATAATTTTGTCCTCAACCTCCGCCAAGGTCAATTTGCGTCCCAAAAGTTTTTCCATCGAAGTAACCGGCTCGCCTTCGCAGGCGATTATCCAGTTGAAAAAACTCAAATCCGTATTTACATTCAGCGCGAAACCGTGTGTCGTCACCCAGCGTTTGATGTGAACGCCGATGGCGGCAATTTTTCCGTCTTTTGTGTGAACGCCGGTCAAGCCTTCGATGCGAAACGATTCGATGCCGAAATTGTCGAGCGTTCTGATTAAAACTTCTTCCAAATTGCGCACGTATTTATGCACGTCCTCGCGTTCGGGGCTCAAACTTATAATCGGGTAACCAACAATTTGCCCGAGACCGTGATATGTAACTTTTCCGCCTCGATTTGTTTCATAAACCGAAACGCCTAACGCTTTCAACATTTCGGCGGTTGCCAGAACGCCGTTTTCTTTGGCGCGCCGCCCGACGGTAAAAGTGTGCGGATGTTCGAGAAGAAGCAAAAAATCCGTTTCGCGCCGCTCGATAACTTCCAGTTCTAATTCTTTTTGCAAACTCAAACCTGTATCATAATCAAAACGACCGAGACGGCGAACCTGTAATTGTCTTTTTTGCATCTTTCAATTTAATGATAAAATTTTTTGAACAAATTTACGAGCGGATAAAACGAATATGAAAACAAACAAAAATCTAATTACTTTTATCGCAATTCTAGCCTGTTTGCTGGGCTTAACCTTTTCGGCAAACGCCCAAAAGCGCAAAGTCACGCGCAAGCGGACGAGACCCGCAACTGTCGCGGCAACGTTCACGACCGGCGAAATTAAAGCTGGCGCGGAAAAAGTTTCGACGCAAATAAAAAACGTGACGAAGTTTCTTTATACTCTGGGCAGCGTCGCGCAAGTTACCGAAAGCCTCAACCAGGAAATTACCGCCGGAAAAGCCTCGCGCAACGCCCCCAATTTGTACGCGAAAAATAAACAAGCCGTCGTTAGCTCTATCAGAGGTATTCGCGAAGGACTCGCCGCGCTGGAAATCGAATTTCGCACGAAACCCGCGCTTAGAACATACCTATTTAAGATTCAGGGAATTTCCGATATGTCCGGCAGAGCAGAAGACCAGGCATCAGCGGGACAACTAACCGATTCAGGCAAGACGCTTTTGCTTGTCGTGGAAAAATTGGCGGATACGCTGACGGCTTTGCCATAGACTTATAATCTTTTTCGACAATTTTATTAAAACGCCTTTATGCAAAAAGCGCGACCTTATAAAGTCGCGCTTTTTCGGGATAAAAATTTCAACTGAAAATTCTAAATTACCGAAACTAATCTTTTCCAAATTCTACATCAACCGAATTATTTAGACGGTTGCCGTTCGCGCCCGTAAGGTCGAAGTAAAAGTTATGCCGAGCGGCGTGACGGAATTTTGTTCGATGACAAGCTCAACGGCACGCGGCGGAACATTATAAGCAGCGGCAAGAAGTTCCACGGAATCACCGCCGGAAAAGCGCTTATTTATACGGTCAAACAATTTATGACGTAAATCTCGCCCGCACTTAAAACAAGTTCCTTGTAACGGAAAGTATCTATCAAGTTCATACCCGCTCATATGTTACCTCCGGCAAAAATCAGATTAGTTTTGAAAAAATAATATAGCACGAACTTAGGCAGAGTGCCAATAAATTTTTTTGACCGGGAATCCGACAGTTTAGCAAGAATAAAAATTAATTTTGCTATTGAAAAAAAATAAGAATAAGGTATATCTATAACTTTGTTCGTTTTTACAACAAACTGCATAACCGTTAAACCGCAATAACAGATTGCGAATTCCTATTAAATGAAAAAAATTTATCTGCATAAGGCAAAAACTCAAATCGCGCGCCCGAACACAATGCGCGATATAAATAAGCAGATTGTTTTAAACTACGTCCGCGATCGTGCTCCTATATCGCGCGCCGAGATTGCGCGTGAAACGGCGCTGCAAAGGTCAACCGTTTCGGCAATCGTGGAAGATTTGCAGCTTGACGGCTTGATAGAAGAAATAGGGATGGGCGATTCGACAGGCGGCAGAAAACCTACTTTGCTCAAATTGAGAACCGGAGTTCCTGTTGCCATCGGCGTTGACGTTACGCCGCTCGAAACCACGATTGCGCTGGCTGATTTAGCCGGTCAAATTTTGCAGAAAGAAACTTTTGCGACTTCGCCCGACGTTGATTTTATGTCCCGGCAAATTGTCGAAAAAGTAAAAAAACACGCCATTGAAAACAAAAATCATAATTTAGAAGTCGGCATCAGCGTTCCGGGAATCGCCGACCAGACGACGGGAAATGTTTTATATATTCCATATTTTCAGTGGAGCGATTGGGACATTTGCAAACAAATCACCGAACAAACCGGTCTTCGCGCTACAGTTGACAACGACGCTAATGCGATAGCGCTGGCAGAATTATGGTTCGGCGAAGAAAGAGACAGAAAAGACCGAAACTTCATCACGGTTCTAATCGCCGAAGGCATCGGCACGGGTATTATCTTCGACGGGCAAGTTTATCGCGGCAACAAAGGCGCTGCCGGAGAATTCGGTCATATGATTGTCGGCGGAAACGCGCCGGTTGAGTGTTCCTGCGGAAGCCGAGATTGCTGGGAAGCTCAGGCTTCGGAAAAAGCCATTCGGTTTCGTTACCGGAACCTGCTTAAAAAAGGTTCGTCGAAAAACGGCGATTGCCGCATTGAGCAGTTAATTAAATTAGCCAACGACGGCGACGAAGAAGCCGTTCAGGTCTTTAAGGAAGCGGCGCGATTTCTCGGCATCGGCATCTCGAATTTGATTGTCGGATTCAGCCCGCAAGCGGTTATCGTTAGCGGAAGAATCGTTAAAGTATGGGATATAATCAAAGACGAAATCAGGAGTTTAGCTGAAAGAAGCGTTCGCCAGGAATTGCCGGAAACTATTATTAGAGTTTCTTCAATACCGGATTCTTCGACGTTAATGGGTTCTTTGAGTCTGGTTTTGGCACGTAAGTTTGCTTCGGCTAATTAAAAATATTTATAAACTTTAAATTGAATGTAAATATGTCTTGACAATTATGTAACAAATGTATTAAAACTTTGTTTAGTTTCACAACAAACGAAATTATTTTTTACAAATTAAAAATATGTCTCGTTTGAAAATTTCCCCCTGTTGAAAAATTTTGAAGACTTCGAGAAGTGTATTTTTGAGATTGGTTTAATTTAGCCTGAACTTCAAATGTAGGGCGTTAAAATATGAAGCCGGGACAAATGTTAAAAATAAAAACGGATTAAACTTACCGGGCGAAATGCAGTTTAAGTAGCTCAAAAGAAATCGGGATAAAAATATGGCTTACACGACAAGAATTGCAAGGCTTTTAGCAACTTTGACGGTTTCTGTTTTGATGGGGCTTTCTTTGACAGCGACGATTTTTGCTCAATCAAATAAAGCGACTCTTTCAGGAGCGGTAACCGACGCTCAGGGAGCGGTAGTTACTGATGCCGACGTTACGATAAGAAATATCGCTACCGGAGCGACCCGGCAAATAAAAACCAATGCCGACGGTTTCTTTGAAGCTCCGCTGCTCGACATCGGCGCGTATGAAGTAACCGTTACAAGACAGGGGTTTCAAACCGTGAAGCGTGAAAATATCACGCTTCAAACAGGCACCGAAACTACGGTTGACTTTCAACTTCCGGCGGGCGAAGTTACGAGCCAAGTAACTGTTACGGCGGAAGCCCCGCTCGTGCAGACTGAAACGAGCGAACGCGGCACGATTGTTACCGGGCGTGAAGTAACCGAATTGCCGCTTTCGGGACGAAACTTTACACAACTTGCAACTCTGACACCGGGCGTTGCGCGCTCGTCTAACACGGGCGGAGCCGGTGGAACAGGTCCCGATGCGCGCTCATTCAATAATGGCGACCCGCGCGCGGGAAACGGCGGTCCCGGAGCGAGCAACGCGCAGGGAAGCACCGAATCGTCGCGTTTTTCACGTTCCGGCGGGGCGGGATTAATTGTTAACGGGCAGCGTCCGACAAATAATAACTTTTCGCTTGACGGCGTTGACAACAACGAGCCGCAGTTCGGGACAATCGGCGTTTTTCCTAATCCCGATTCGATTGCCGAATTTAAGATTTCAACTAGTATTCCGCCGGCGGAAATCGGTCGTGCGGCGGGCGCGGTCATCAGCACGACAATTCGCTCCGGCACAAACGATTTTCACGGCTCACTTTACTACTACGGGCAAAATTCGGCACTAAACGCTTATCACCCGATTTTGAAGCGTGATTTGGCTGCGGCTATCAGCCGCAACGACCGTTTTCTGCCGCTAAAGGCTACCCAGCAAATTCACGAATTCGGCGGAACGCTCGGCGGTCCG
>Ga0136617_10000600_pt1 | contig 30819 bp, 31 predicted proteins | sample AntDrymUQ3222106_2_FD_129672 | JGI IMG/M metagenome (GOLD analysis project Ga0136617, IMG submission 129672) | Polar desert sand microbial communities from Dry Valleys, Antarctica - metaG UQ322 (21.06) | ecosystem: Environmental > Terrestrial > Soil > Desert | place: Antarctica: Dry Valley... | reverse complement strand
TGTGATGTGGGCCTGTTGGCGCACGCCGATCGAGTAGGCCCAGCCCGCCTTCTCCAGGCGCGCCATCAGCTTCATGTTCCAGAATCCCGAGTCGGCGCGCAGCAGCTTCGGGCCGGTCGCGCCAGCCCGGTCGATGCGCGCGATCATCTCCTCAACGAACCGCAGCGCGCCCCTGGCGGTGTTCGCCGAGCCCTTGCGGGCGCGGATGTGCAGCACCTCGCCGGTGCGCGCGCGGGTCGCGAGGATCGGGTGATATCCGCGCTTGTGGGTGTAGCCGAAACCGGCGCCCTGCTTGTCGTAGCCGTGGACCTCGCCGACAAACGAATCGACGTCGACGACCAGGCGCTCCGAGCCAGGGCCGGCACCGGCCGCCCACGCACGCTGAAGGCTGTCTGCCAGCACGCGGTCGAGCTGGCGGACATGCCCGAACGTGAACGCCCGCAAGAACGTCCCCAACGTCGAGGGCGCCGCGATCCGGTGGCCGAGCACCGCCGCCGTCTGCCCCGACCTGAGCACGTCGCAGTCCTCGATGCAGTCCGCTCCCAACGCCATCGCGCTGAGCATCGTCATCACCTTGCGGCCAGGATTCGCGCCGCCGCAGCGCTCGCCGAGATCGACACGCGCATCGATGAGACCCTCGATCCCCAAACGCGCCGCCAGCAGCGCCGGGAGCAGCACGCCGGCGTTGGCGACCACCCGCTCATCATCAAACGCGACCACCGATCGGTCCGACAGATCGTGCACCATGCAGGTGACCTCCTGGTGCAGGCCCGCCGTCGCCGGAATCGACAGCTTTCTGCCTGCTCAGGAGGTCATTTCAATTCAACCCCCGGACAGACCCCCACCGACCGAACGGTGGATCAAGGCTTAGGAGTCCAATGCCTCCCAGTAGGCGATCCACTCGCGCTGGTGGCGCAAGCCCGCCTCCAGAGCGAGGAACGGGCCGCGGGGGCCGCTGCCGTCGTCGTGCGCCTTGATCGCCTCGTAGTGGGCGAGCTTCGCCCGGTGGGCGGCGAGCTGGGCCGGGGCCATCCGGGCGGGGTCGGCGCCGAAGAAGACCTTCAGCAGCGCCGGGTCGCGCAGCTCCGCCAGGCCCGCCTCGGGTTCGGCGCGCCAGGCCTCGAGCGCCCTCCGGCCCGCGGCGGTGATCGAGAACTCGCGCCGCCGCCGGCCGCCCTGCTCGCGCCGCTCGGCGACGAGGCCGGCCTTTGCGAGGCGCTCCGGCTCGGCGTACAGCGCGGAGTGCGGGACCGACCAGAACGAGCCGACGGACCCCGCCACGCGGGTCTTGAGGTCGTACGGGGTCGCGTGACCGAACTCGAGCAGGCCGAGCACGATCACGGAGGTGGGCGTAAGGTCCATTCTGGACGGTCCATGTTAGAGTGTACGCATGACGCCTCCACCCGAGCCCAGCCTCCGCGCCTCGGACGCCGAGCGCGAGCACCACGCCGAGCTGCTGCGCGAGCACGCCGCGCAGGGCCGCCTCACCGTCGACGAGCTGGACGAGCGGCTCGACCGCGTCTTCGCGGCGCGCACGCGCGGCGAGCTGGCGCCCGTCGTCGCCGACCTCCCCGCCGCGTCGCCGCGCGAGCGGCCGGTCCGCCGGCGCGAGCGCACGATCCGCCCCGAGGTCGCCGCCTACGTGGCGGTCAACCTGATGCTGATCGTGATCTGGGCCGCGACCGGCGCGGGCTACTTCTGGCCGATCTGGCCGCTGCTCGGGTGGGGCGTCGGGCTCATGGGGCCGTGCTCGCGAGCATGGCCACAGCGCCGTCCTCAGGCACGCTGACGCGATCCTCGAGGCCCTCGGCGCGCAGCCGCGCCCGCAGCTCGTCGCGGCTCTCGAGGCAGTGGTTGATCGCGTCGAGGTGGACCGCGACGATCGGCGTGCCGGGCGTGTGGCGGGTGAGCGCGATGACGTCGTCGATGGTCATGACGATCGGGTCGCCCTCGGTGAAGCGGGCGCCGCTCGCGTTGACGACGACGACATCGGGCCGCTGGACGTCAAGGGTCACGCGCACCTCGTCGCACCAGATCGTGTCGCCCGCGATGTAGACCGACGGCTCGCCGGCCGCGCGCAGCACGAAGCCCGAGGCGGGCGCCATCGCCTCGCCGATCTCCCCGGTCCCGTGACACGCCTTCGTGCGGGCCACGTGCACGCCGCGCCACTCGAGCGCATCGTCGACCGGGCGCACGTCGGTGAAGCCGCGCTCCCGCAGCGCCGCAACGTCCTCGGGCTGGGAGAGCACCGGCGTCGTCGGCGCCAGCAGCCCCACCGCGGTGTCGTCGAGGTGGTCGGCGTGCAGGTGCGTGACGAGCACGGCGTCGGCCTCGCGCGCGACCGCGTCGGCGGGCTCGGGCAGGTCGACCAGCGGGTTGCGGCGGTCGTTGGCGGTGTTGGCGACGGGCGGCCGGGCGCCCGCCGGGTCGAGCATCGGATCGACGAGCAGGCGGCGCCCGCCGAGCTCCACGAGCAGGGTGGCGTTCCGGATCAGCCGCAGCCGCATGGCCGCAACCGTACCCGCGTCAGGCGAGCGCTCGCTCGTAGACGTCCCAGGTCGCGGTCGCGGCGTCCTCCCAGGTCCAGCTCGGCGGCGCGGGCGCGGGCCGCTCGACGGTCTGCGCGGCCGCGACGAGGCCCGCGATGTCGCCCACCTCCACGAAGGTGGCGCGGCCGTCGAGCACCTCGCGCAGGGAGGGGCCGTCGGAGGCGACGACCGGCGTCCCGCACGCGAGCGCCTCGACCGCGGGCAGGCCGAAGCCCTCGTCGCCCGACGGCAGCAGGAGTGCCTGCGCACCCGTGTAGAGGGCGGCCAGCTCGTCGTCGTCGACGTCGCCGGTCACGGTGACGCCCGGCAGCTCGCGCGCCCACTGGCCCGCTGCGCCCACGAGCACGAGCGGCAGCTCGCGCGGCGCGTCGACGAGCGCGTTCACGCGCCGGTGCGGATCGGGGTGGCGCAGGTCGCCGACCCAGAGCAGGTACGCCTCCGGCACGCCGTGGCGCTCGCGCGCGGCGCTGACCTCCTGCGCCGAGCGGGGGCTGAAGGAGGCAGCGGGCGCCTCGGCGATCACGTCGATGCGGTCGGCGGCGACGCGCAGGATCTCCTCGGCGTCGACGGCGACGGCGTGCGTGGGGACGATCAGCCGCGTCGCGCGTGCGAGCGCGAGGTGGCGCATCCCGCCGCGCAGCCCCGCGCGCAGGTGCTCGCCCGGGCGCTTGTGCTGGACGAGGTCATGGACGGTGACGACCATCGGCACGCGCGGGCGCAGCAGCGCGCCGGCCATCCACGGCGCGTGGAAGAGGTCGTCGCGGCGGCGGGGCTGGCGCCCTTCCACGATCTCGCCCCCGCGGCGCTGCGCCTCCTCCACCAGGCTCTCGAGCAGGCAGCGCGCGTAGCGCCCGATCCCGCGCCGGTCGGCGGCCGGGCGGGAGTCGAAGCAGACGCGCATCACGGTCCGGTACCCGCGATCCCTACGCTCACGCTCGGATGAGGGCCTTCTACGAGGACGTGTGGGCCGAGTTGCCCGAGGACCCGAAGCCGTGGGCGTGGGAGCGCCGCCGCGCACTCCTGCTCGCCGAGGCTGCCAAGGGCGAGCGCGTGCTCGACCTCGGCTGCGGCGCGGGGCGCTTCGTGGCCGCCCTTCGCGACGCGGGCACCGACGCCGTCGGCGTGGAGCTGGCCGAGGCCGCGCTGGAGCGCGCCCGCCGCAACGTGCCCGGGGCGGAGCTGCATGCACTCGGGCCCGACGGCGCGATCCCGCTCGAGGACGCCAGCGTCGATCTCGTGTGGTGCTCGGAGGTGCTCGAGCACGTGCCCGACACGGCCGGGCTGCTGTCGGAAGCGCGGCGCGTGCTGCGCACCGGCGGCCGTCTGCTCCTCACGACGCCGTCGCACAACCTGCCGCGGCGCACGCTGCTCGCCCTGGTCCGCTTCGACCAGCATTTCGACCCGCTCGGCCAGCACGTCCGCTTCTACAGCCGTCGCTCGCTGGCGCGCGTGCTCGACTCGTTCGCGTTCGAGGAGGTCCACGTCTCGAGCATCGGCGGGCCGCCGGGATTGCGTGAGACCCTGGTCGCCCGCGCCCGCAAGGCGCGACTGGTCTAGCGCTTCGCCCGCGCCACGCGGGTGGCCTCGATCAGGTCCGAGGCGGTCTCCAGCGCGGCGGGATCGAGGAAGTACGCGGCGCGGAACGCCTCGACGGCACCGTCGGCGTCGCCGAGCACCGACAGGCGGTAGCGGCCGAGCCGCCGCCACGCCTCCGTGCTCGCGGGCTGGCGGATCGCGGCGCGCTCGAGCTCGCGGGCGGCGGCGCGCGTGTCGCCGCGGGCGTCGGCGATGAACGCGAGCAGCCAGATCGGCTCGAGCGAGAGCGGGTTGCGGTCCCCGGCCGTGCGCGCCTCGCGCGCGGCGGCGCCGAAGTCGCCGAGCTCGAGCTTGTCCCTCGCCGCCTCCTCCGCGCGAGCGGCGAGCACGGGCTGCAGCGCGGCCCAGCTCATCGCCAGCGCGGCGACGATCACGCCGAGCGCCGCGATGCCGCTCGGACGCGGGCGGCGGAGGCGCTCGCGCCAGGGCCGGCGGGGGTCGTCGCGAGGCGCCACGGTCGCGCCGGCGGCCGCCAGGCGGGCGCGCATACCCGGCCGTCCGGCCACCCAGCCGGCGCACAGGAGCCCGACGACCGCGTTGCCGGGCACGTACCACGTCCAGTCGATCAGGGAGTGGGCGGCGAACACGATCACGACGGTGGAGAGCGTCAGCAGGCCGATCCGCTCGGGGTCGAACGGCAGCCCGCGGTCGCGCAGCCGCAGGCCGGTGGCCCGCAGCGCGGCGGCGACCCACGCCAGGCCGACCAGCAGGGAGAGCCCGAGCCCGATCAAGCCGAGGTCGGCGAGCGTCTGGACGGCGTAGCCGTGGGCGTGGCGCACGACGAGGCGGTCGGTGCGGTAGCGGCTGCGCGCGACGACGTAGGAGCCGGCGCCGGCGCCGACGAGCTTGGAGGACTGGTAGATGTCCCAGGCCTCGCTCCAGTAGCGCGCACGTACGGACGAGGTGGCCGTCAGCCGGTCAGGGGTGTTGCCGGGGGTGCTGGCCGCCGGATTGGTCAGCTTGTCCCAGCCGTCGGAGACCTGCCCCGAGAGCCCGCCGGGGGAGGCGGCGACGGCGATCAGCACCGCGACGGGGACGGCCGCGAGGCCGGCGAGCAGGCCGCGCCCGGCGAACCGGCGGGCGCGTGGCGACGGCGGCCGCTGGGCGGCGAGGAAGTTGACGGCGAGGCCGCAGGCGAGCAGGACCGCGACCAGGACCAGCAGCAGCGCACCGAGGTCGTGGCCCGCGTCCGAGCGCGCGGCCAGCGGCACCAGCTCGACCGAGAGCGCGTCGCGGGCGAACGCCCACGCGACGACGGGAGCGGCCGCGAGCGCCGCCGCGATCAGCGCCGTCGCGGCGCGCAGCCGCAGCGGCACCACCGCGAACCAGAACGCGAGGCCGATCGCGAGCGCGAGCAGCCCGCCGCGCGAGTAGGAGAGCATCATGCAGACCGCCAGCAGCCCCAGCCCGGGCCATGCGAGCGCGTTGCCCGCCGGGCTGCCGGTGCGCCGCGCCGCGAGCCACAGCAGCGGCGGCACGCCCAGCGCCGCCATCAGGCCGACGGCGTTCCAGTAGCCGAACGGCTCGCGCAGGCGGGCGAACGTCTCGTCGGCCGCGAACCACTCGGGGAACACCTTGGTCACGAGCGCCCAGCCGCACACGAGCACGCAGCCCAGGCCGATGCCGTTGATCATCGCCGCCCAGCGGTCCGGCACGAGCCGCACGAGCGCGAGCGCCCCGGCCAGGGCGGCGACGTAGGCCAGCGTGCGATTGGTCTCGAGCCACGAGTCGGCGGGCGCCAGCGACCATTTGATCGACAGCGCGGTGTAGAACGCGAGCGCCGCCAGCGCGAGCAGCGCCGTCCCTCCGTACAGCGGCGGTGCGATCCGACGGGCGAGCACTGCGCCGGCCACCAGGGCGGCGCCCGCCAGGATCATCGCCACCTCGGTCCAGGTCGTGCGCTCGAGCCGCAGGCCGCCGTCCGCCCCGAACGCGACGGCGGCGACCGCGACCCCGACGCCCCAGGTCAGCGCCGTGTCGGCGCTCACCTGCACGCGGTCGAGGGCCCGAGCGCGCGGCCGGGCGCGCGGGCTAACGCTGCCGGCGAGCGCGGACACGCCGGCGCGCGGACGGGATCGTGGCGACGAGCGCGCACAGGCCGAGCAGGACCAGCACCACGAGCACGGTCGCGGGGAGGCCGCGACGGGCGGCCGTGTCGGCGAACCCGGCGGCGCCCGGGATCACGCGATCGTCGCCGATCGAGAGCGGTGAGTTGCGCAGGCGCGCGTCGTCGAGCGCAGCCGTCTCGCCCGAATCGCCCGTCGTCAGCGGGTTGCCGTTGCCGCCGCCGCCGGGCACGATGCCGCCCGGGGCGGACGTGCCGCCGCCGCCGGGGCCGCCACCGGAGCCGCCGCGGCCCGTCAGCGAGGCGCGCGCGAGCACGTCGCGGCAATCGGAGTACTCGTCGATGTCGGTCGGGATGTTCTTCCGAGCGTCGCGGAGCTGCCCCGGCGAGTAGTCGCCGGTGATCCGCCCCTCCTGGCACTCGCGGAGGATCTTCTCGCGGACGCCTGCGCTCGCCGTCGGGGCAGCGAGCAGCAGGATCAGCCCGCTGAGGGTCAGCAGCCGAACCATTGGCTTCCACGCTAGCAACGGCTCGCTCCCACGCCGGCCAGCGCGCTGGACATCCCGGCCGCCCACGCGTCGTGCGTGTAGGCCCGGACGGCCTCGCGCGCGGCGGCCCCCAGGCGCGCCCGCAGCGCCGGCTCGCCGTGCATCCGCCGCAGCGCGGCGGCGAGCGCGTCCGCGTCGCCCGCGGGGACGACGAGGCCGGTGCGCTCATGGCGGACCAGCCCGCCGGCGACGGCGCCCACGGCATCGGTGGCGATCACGGGAACTCCCTGATTGAAGGCTTCGTTGACCACCAGCCCCCAGGGCTCGCGAAAGTCGCGGGTGGGGACCGACGGCAGGACCACAACGTCGCTGCCGGCGTAGAAGTTGCGTACATCGCCGGGACTGCAAGGGCCTTCGGGCAGGACCGCGCCGGTGGCGACGGCCCGGGCTCGGATCGGACCGCCGCCGACCAGAACCAGCGCGGCGCTGAGTGCCGACAGGCCCGAGGTCCTCCAGGCCTGGATAAGCACTTGCAATCCCTTTTCCCGCGTCATTCGGCCGACAAACGCGGCCTGGAAGTCAGCACGCCGAATTGCGTCCGATTGTCCGTTCCAATACGCGTTGTCGACGGATTGGGGGGCCACGACGACGGCTTGGCGCGCGCCCTTCGAGCGTACGTAGGCCGAGACGTGGGGGCCGTAGGTGACGATCGTGTCGGCGTGCCGGTAGAGATGGCGCAGCGGCAGGTAGGAGAGCGCGTGCGCGGCGGTGCGCGGGTGTTCCCAGATCGTCGCCCAGAGCACGAACGGCACCCGCGCCCGGCGCGCGCCCGCGTAGGCCGACGGCAGCGCGAGCCGGCCCGAGAGCCCCGCCACCACGGCGCGGTAGCGGCCCGAGGCCGCCAGGGCGCCGACCTCGCGCTCCCGCACCCGCAAGACCGGGAACGCACCGGTGTCCTCGGTCGTGCCACCGCCGTGGCGGACGTCGCCGCCGACGAGGGCGAAGGTCACTTCCTCGCGCTCGTGGAGCTGCGCGAACGCCCCGACGCGGAACGGCGGCGCGTGGTTGGTGACGAACAGCACCGGTTTCGTCATCCCAGCGCCTCCTCGTACGCCTCCACGGTCGCCCGCCCGCAGGCCTCCCACGTGAACGCCCGCTCGACCGTGGCGCGCGCGCCGTGGCCGAGCTCGCGGCGCCATTCGGCGTCGTCGAGCAGCTTGCGCAGCTCCGCGGCGAGCGCCTCCGGGTCGCCGGGCGGGACGAGCCGCAGCCCGGGTCCGGTCGCGGCGATCTCCTCCGGCCCCGCCTCGCCGCGACAGCCGATCGCCGGCACCCCGGCCGCCATCGCCTCGATGTAGGCGACCCCGAACGCCTCGTCGACGCTCGGCAGCGCGAACACGGTCGCCGATTGGGCCGTGGTGACCGCCTCCGCGGGAGGGACCTGCCCCCGCAGCGTCACCCGCCCGCCCAGCTTCAGCTCGCTCACGAGCCGCTCGAGCCCGGCGCGCTCCGGGCCGTCGCCGGCCACGACCCAGCGCAGGTCGGGATGGGAGTCGCGCAGCAGCCACAGCGCGCGCAGCAGGTCGCTGTGGCGCTTGCGAGCGACGAGGTGCCCGACGGTCGCGATCGTCGGCAGCCTCGGCTCGGTCGCGGGCGCGGGCGGGAGGTCCGTGCCGAGGTGCACGACGCGCGTGTGCATGGCGCCGAGCGCCTGCGCCCGCTGTTCCGTGCCCTTGGAGTTGGCGAGCACGAGCCGCGCGTGTCCGAGCGCCCGCGTCACCGCCGCGCGGCCGTGGGTGCGGTGGACGACGGAGAGCACATCGCCGCCGTGGACGGAGATCACGACCGGGGCGCGGGGTCGCGCGCGCCGCACGGCGTCCCCGGCCGGCGCGGCGTAGTGGGCGTGGATGAGGTCGATCGGTCCGACCCGTCGCAGCGCCAGCGCCAGGCTCGGCGCCGCCCACGCGCCCCAGCTGCCGTACGAGCGCGGCCGGGGCGGAGCGACGAACGGGACGTAGGTGACCTCGATGCCGTCGAGCGTGGTGTGGAGGGGCTGGCGCAGCGGCTCGATCAGCGCCCACGGCTCGCGGGCGCGCAGGGCCCCCTTCGACGGCACCGGCCGATGCAGCACGAGCACGCGCACGTCGGCCCCGGCGGCGCGCGCGGCGAGCGCCTGGCGGTGCGCCCAGACGCCAAGCACCGGGTCCGCGGCGCGCGGGTAGTACTCGGCGACGATCGCAACGCGCACTCAGCCCGACGGTAGCGTCCTGACAGGATAGTTGCCGAAAACACGGTTTTTTCTCAACTTATTCTATGCTGGACCGAATGGGAGCCATCGCAGAGCGCGAGCAGCTGATCCGGAACATCGTCCGCCTCCGGCGGGCGGAGCGCGCGAGTCAACCAAGCTGGGACATCGCCGACGTCCGCGCGGACTTGGAGCGCACGGTCGGCTCGACCGTCTCGCGCGCTCTCTCCTCCAGGCTCCTCGGCGTGAGCCAGACGGCGCTCGACCGCCGGATCGGGCAGGGAGAGGTGCCGATCGTCATGACAGCGCAGGGCCGGCGCGAGGTCCCGCTCTTCGCCCTGGTCGAGCTGATCGAGGCTGTCGACGAGCAGCGCAACGGCGGACAGGCGCGGCCCGTGGCGGCGGTCATGCGCGCGCGCCGCGCCGAGGCGGAGCGCCTCGATCCGCAGACGGCGCTGCTCGGCGAGCACCCCCGGACCGGCCACCTGAGCGCCGAGAGGCTGAGTCTCGCCTATCACCGAGCCGTCGCTCAGCGGCTCGATCGCGCAGTCGTCGACGACGCGCGCCATCGCCTCCGCCGCTGGCGCCGAGAGGGACGGATCGACTCGCGTTACGCGGATCGGTGGGAGCAACTGCTCCGAAGCCCGCTCCCGACGATTCGGCGCGTGATCGCCCGGGACAGCCAGGACGCGCGCGACCTGCGTCAGAACTCACCGTTCGCCGGCACGCTCACCACACAGGAGCGCCGCCGCGTGTTCGACTCGTCGCCATGAGACGAGCGGACCTGGAGCACATCATCCGAGCTGCGGCCGACGTGGCGCAGGACGACGAGATCGTGGTCATCGGCGGCCAGGCGATCCTCGCCGAGTACCCCGACGCGCCCGCCGCACTGCTCACCTCACAGGAGGCGGACGTCTACCCCCGGAACCACCCGGACCGGGCGGTCGCGATCGACGGCAACCTGGGCGACGGGTCGTTCTTCCACGAGGCCTTCGGCTACTACGCGCATGGCGTCGGCCCGGAGACCGCCAGGGCGCCCGCGGGGTGGGAGCAACGACTGGTGGCGATCCGGGTCGAGACCGGTCGGGGAGGGGTGGCCACGGGCTGGTGCCTCGAGGCCCACGACCTCGTTCTCGCGAAGTGCGCCGCGAGCCGCGAGCGGGACTGGGAGTACGCGGAGACCGCGGTCTCGGCGGGGCTCGTGGATCCGGGGGAGTTGCTCCGGCGGGCACCCTCGCTTCCGCTCACGGCGGAACAGCTCGATCATGTGCTGCGCATGCTGGGCGCGCTGACTGAGCGTTCGGGCTAGTCGCGGTACTCCTCCAGCACTTCCGCCGCCTGCCCGCGTGTCACGTACGGCTTGCCGGCGAGGAAGCGGTCGGCCTCCGCCAGCGCGGCGTCACGCGGGTAGGAAGCGGCGACCGGACGCGTGTGGCGGATGGGCAGCGCATCGATGACGCCGACCTTCCAGCCGCGCTGCGCGGCCAGCGCCCCCCAGTGGGCGTCCAGCCCCCAGCCCATCTGGAGGTCGGGGAACGGCAGCAGGGCGTCGAAGGCGGCGGCGCGGATCGCGGTCACCGGCCCGATCTCGACGAAGCGCGTGCGCCGCGCGGTCAGCCCCGGCCGCCGTCGCGTCACCTCCCAGGCGGCGTGCGAGGCGAACGCGTGCACGGGCTGGGCGAGCCGGAAGCCGTGGCGCTCGGCGAGCGAGATGAAGACGTCGAGGAAGTCGCGCGGCAGCTCGACGTCGTCGTCGATGATCAACAGCCAGTCGAGGTCGCGCGGCGGGTCGGCGAGCAGCGCGGCATTGAGGTTGGCCCACTTGCCCGCGCCCTCGGCGGGCGGGACGAGCTGCACCAGCACGTCGTGGTGCGAGAGGCCGAGCTCGCGCCCCGCCTCCGCCACGGCACGGGCGTGCTGCGGCCGCACGACCGAGAGCACCAGCACGCGCCGCGCGGGCTCCTGCCGTGCGGCCTTCGCCAGGCGCCGGCGGGTGCGCGCAGTCGGGACGCTCGCGCGCAGGTCGCGCAGCCGGCCGGCGATCAGCCCGCGGCGCCCGAGCGTGCCCGAGCGCCCGCTGAGGTAGTCCGGGTCGCGCGTCGACGCCGGGACCCGCTGCGGCCGCAGCGCCTCGCGCAGGCGCCCGAGCGTCAGCGCGGTCAGCACGATCCCGTTGCCGCAGCGGCGCCGCACGATGTGCCACAGGCAGCCGGTCAGCGTGCGTAGCTCGGCGACCACCGGCGGGGCGACGCCCTTGCGGGCGTCGTAGCGGCGCGAGTTGCGACCGCGCCCGTAGGCGGCGCGCGAGAGCCCGCCGATGCGCGCGTCCCCGCCGGTGCGGCGGTGGTCGACCCCGGCGGCGGCGACGTAGCGGATGCGGCCCCCGGCGGCCTTCAACCGGCGCTGCCAGTCCTCCTCGTCGCCGTAGAGGTCGAGGCCGGGGTCGAAGCCGCCGGCGCGCTCGATCGCGCGCCGGCGCAGCGTCAGGTTGGCGCCCCACACGAACTCGGCGTCGCGGTCGCCGGGGCCGAGGTCGAGCGTCGTCACCGGCGGTGGCTCGCGCCCGCAGGCGTGGAGGTTGGTGCCCTCGAGCCGTGCCCGGATCGGTCCGCCGAACGCGTCGTGCTCCGATGCGGCCTCGGCGGCCGCGAGCAGCGCGCCGAGCCACCCCGGCCACGCCTCGGCGTCGTCGTCGAGGAAGCAGAGGAGGTCGGCCTGCGCGAGGGCGATGGCCGTGTTGCGCGCCGCGTTGAGTCCGCGTGTCCCGCCGTGGGCCTCGTAGCGGGCGCCGTGCTGCGCCGCGAGCCGCCCAATCTCCGGGTCCCCCACGTCGTCCTCGACGACGATCAGCTCGGCGCCGTGCTCGGCGGCCTGCGGCGCGGCCGAGGCCAGGGCGACGGCGAGGTAGTCGCGGCGGCGACGGGTGGGGATGAGGATGGAGGCAGCCGGTGGCACCGCGCGCAGGAGCTTAGGCTCGCGGCGGCACGGCTCCCGATCAGGTGGAACCGCGGCGCGCTGCGCGCAGCGCGAGACCGCCGACCAGCAGGGTGATCAGCACGAGGACGACGAACGTGAGATCGGTGGACCGGGAGGACGTGCTCGCGACCGGGCTGGAGGGGGCCGGTCGGGTCTTCGCCGGCGGCTTGGCGGCCGCGGGAACGCTGGCCTTGGTGGCCGTGCGGGTCGCGGCCACCGCCGCAGCGGCGGCCTTCGTCATCGTCACGCGCAGGTTCCGGTCAGCGGCGGTGACGGCGCGACCGGCGGCGGCGTAGGGCCGCGGCAGGCGCGCCCGCGCGGTGCGCGCCAGCGCGGCATAGGCGGTCGCCGTCGCATTGAGCGCGGCGACCGCGGCGGTCGGCAGGCCGTCGCCCTTGCTCGTCAACGGCGCGAGGGCACCCCCGACCAGGGTGTGTGTGCGGGCGAGACCGTCGGCGGCCAGCGTCTGGCGGGCCGCGCTCTTCGCCGCGCGGAGCTCCTCCGTGCCCCTGGTGCGAGCGAGCTTGAGGTCGGTCACGACGCTCGGGAGGCGGCTGTAGAACGCGGCGCTCGTACCGGGCACGAGCGGGAGCGAGCCCGGCAGGGTGACCGCTTTGGCGAGTGCGTCACAGCGGCGCACCACGAGGGCGCGGGTCGGGCTGCTGCAGGCGACGGTCGCGACGCCGCTCGTGGTGGGCGCGGCGTACAGGAGCATCACCGCGCCCTTGTCCTGCGCAAAGCTGTAGCGCCAGGCCTGGCCGCCGGTTGCGAGCCGGATGACGGAGGGCTTCCCCGGCGCACCCGCGACCACTTGCAGGAAGGACGCGGGGAGCAACGTCGGCGAGGTTGCGGGCAGCCGCTCCAGGCTGGCGCTCAGCCTGTCGTCGGCGCTGACCAGCGCGAGCGGGCGGCTGAAGCCGGGCACGGCCGTGCCCTCCCCACGGGTCCAGCCGCCCGGGACCTGCAGGCGCAAGCCGTCGTGAACGGTCGCCGGCGGCGGTTTCGCAGGCGCCGGCGAGCGCGTGTCGCCGTCTCCGTCGCCGAGGATCCCGCCGAGCAGGAGACCGACGATCGCCGCGGAGGCGATCAGGACGACGACGGCGCTGAAGGGATGCGTGCGGCGCCCAAGGCGGCGCGCGGAGGAGGGGTGCGGACTCGCCACGCTCATGGCTCGCCGGTGGTGTCGAACTCTCCTGAGGTCGGTGGCCCGGAGGTGGGCGCCGGTGTGGGCTGCGGTGCGGGCGGCCTGGGCCTCGGCTGCGGCGCCGGCGTGAAGCGCTGCGGCGCGGGCACGGGCGCGGCGGAGCGCGGGACGGCGGTCGGCGCGGGCTGCGCTGTCGCGGCGGGCATGACCGGCCGCGGCTGGACTCTCGGGGCCCTCGCTACCCTGCGCTTCGGCTTGCGGGCGCGCACACGGCGCTTGCGCGGCTTGCGCGGGTCCTGCAGCGCCGGCACGGTCGCCGCCCCGAGTTGCAGGTCGGGCTCCGCATCCGGCGCCTCCGCCACCAGCGTCGGCGCATCCTGCTTCGCCGGCGGTTCGGCCGCGGACGAGCCGCCGCTCACCAGCGCCCGGACGGCGAACGTCAGGCCGAACGCGAGCACGACCAGCAGCACGGTCGTGCGCGACGTCAGGCGGTCGGGCATCTCACCGGCCGTGTCTTGCCGGGCATCAGGCAGCGGTCGACGCGCAGCGGCGCCTTGCCCTTGCGAGTCCTGATCCGGGTGTACTTGCCGATCTTCCGCGGCTGCGTGACCCGGATCTCGATGGTCGCCTTCGGCCGGTAGGTGCGCTGCAGCTTGCGGATCCGGAGGAGCTTCACGGCGAGGGCCTTGCGGCGGTAGGGACAGCCGCGGCCCGCACATCTCACCCGGACACGGGCGCCCTTCGGCGCGTTGACGGTGACCCGCGTGAGCTTCGTGCGCCCGCGGTTGAAGCGGCCGGAGATGCGGATGACCGGGAAGGGATCGATGAAGTTCAGCGATGTTTCCGGCGGCGGCACAGTGCCGCTGCCGGTCTCCTCGCCGGAGGTGAAGGTGCCCTTCCCGGGTCCGGTCGGCGTCACCTCGACGCACGTGTCGCTCGGGCCGACGAACGGCGCGTACGGGTCTGCTGGCGGCAGCACGGCCAGCGTCGGCGCCGACTCCGCCGCGTCGCTGGCCTGCCCGCTCGAGTCGCTGACGGTGAGCCGGGCGCGCAACATCGCTCCAACATCGTCGGACCGGACCGTGTAGCGGCGACCGCAGGCCCCGCTGATCGCCAGGCAGCCGGCTGTGGCGGTGCAGCGCAGCCAGTCGTAGGCCGTGTCCGCGCTCGCCGGCGTCCAGCTCCCCGTCGAGGCGCCGAGCTCGTCCCCGGGCCGAGGCGCAGGGTCGCCCGAGATGGACGGCGGCTCGATCACCTCCGCCCCGAGCGCCGGCTGGGCGGTAAACGCGAACAGGGCGATGGAGATGATCGCGGCGGCTTCGAGAGCTCTCACACACTCAATACGCTCCGCGCGGCTTGATACTTCTGCTGCACAACCGCTATCGGGTCCCGGGCGGTGAAGAAGGTTCGATCGAAGACATCGCATGGCTCGTCCACGAGCATATGGGCGAGGACGTCGAGGTGCTCCAGCGCGACTCCGGCGCGCTCTCCCAGCGCCGCGCTGCCGCCGGGCTGCTGCGCGGCGGGCTGGGGCCGCAGGAGGTGGGGGACGCGGTGCGCCGCACCGGCGCGCGCGTCGTGCACGCCCACAACGTCAACCCGACCCTCGGCTGGCGCGCCCTGGCGGCCGCCCGCGAGGCCGGCGCCAGGGTTGTCCTGCACCTGCACAACTACCGTCTCGTGTGCGCCGTCGGCACCTGCTTCACGCGCGGCCAGGACTGCACGCGCTGCCACGGGCGCAACACTTTGCCCGGCGTGGCGCTGAACTGCCGTGGCGGCTCGATCGCGGAGTCGGCGGCCTACGCGGCCTCGCTCTCCCTGTGGCAGCGCGAGATCGCGGCGCAGGTCGACCGCTTTCTGGTCCCGAGCGCGTTCGCGCTCCGGCGGCTGCGGCAGCTCGGCGCGCCGGTCGACGACCGCGCGTCGGTGCTGTGGTCCGTGCAGCGCGAGTTCGCCGAGCGCTCGCGGGCGGCCGCGGGGCGGCACGTCCTCTACGCGGGGCGCCTGAGTCATGAGAAGGGCGTCGCCGACGCCATTGCCGCGTGCCGGCGGGCAGGGCTGCCGCTCGTGGTGGCGGGCGAGGGTCCGGCGGAGGCTGAGCTGCGGCAGCTCGCGGCGGGCGCCGACGTGCGCTTCACCGGCCGGATCGGCCCCGGGGAGCTCGCCGCGCTGCGTCGCGACGCAGCGGTTGCCGTCGTCCCGTCGCGCTACGCGGAGATCCTGCCGCTGGCGGCGCTCGAAGCGATGGCCGCCGGCGTCCCCGTCGTGGCGTCGCGCAGCGGCGGGCTCGCCGAGCTCGTGCCCGCAGAAGGCCTGTTCCGGGCCGGTGACGCCGATGCGCTGGCCGCGACGGCCAAGCGCCTGTGGGGCGACGCGGCGGCGGGAGAACGGGCGTTGGCGGTCGTCCGCGAGCGGACGGCGCCGGCCGTCGTGGGGCGGGCGCTCGCGGAGGCGTACGGCTGAGCCCATAGGTTGCCGCGATGCGCGCGCTCGTGACCGGCGGGGCAGGCTTCATCGGCTCGCACCTCGTCGACGCCCTGCTCGCGCGGGGCGACGACGTCAGCATCGTCGACGACCTCTCCACTGGCCGCCGCGAGAACCTCGACGGCGCCCTCGCCGCCGGCGCGCGGCTGCACGAGGCGAGCGTCACCGACAGCGAGGCGATGAACACCCTGCTCGCCGGCGAGCGCCCCGAGGCCGTCTTCCACCTCGCGGCGCAGATCGACGTGCGCCGCGCCGTCGCGGACCCCGCCCACGACGCCGCCGTCAATGTCGGCGGCACCGCCGTGATGCTCGACGCCGCGCGCGCCGCGGGCACGCGGCGCTTCCTCCTCGCTTCTACCGGCGGGGCGATCTACGGCGACTGCGACCGCCTGCCGACGCCCGAGGACACGCCGGCTGCCCCGATCTCCCCGTATGGCGCCTCCAAGGCCGCAGCCGAGACCTATCTCGCGCTCTATCGCCGCCTCCACGGCCTCTCGACCTGCGCCCTGCGCCTCGCCAACGTTTATGGCCCGCGGCAGGATCCACTCGGCGAGGGCGGCGTGGTCGCCATCTACTGCCACGCGGCGGCGAACGGCACGCCGGTCCGCGTGTTCGGCGACGGGCGCCAGACGCGCGACTTCGTGTACGTCAGCGACGTGGCGGCCGCGTTCATCGCGGCGTCGACGCTCGACGCGCCGGGCCCCTACAACGTCGGCACGGGGGAGGAGACGAGCGTGCTCGAGCTCGTGAAGCGGCTCCACCTCGAGGCGTCGTTCGAGCCGGAGCGGCCCGGCGAGGTCACGCGCTCCGCCCTGGATCCCGCCGCGGCGCATGGGGCGCTGGGCTGGCGCGCCGAGGTGGCGCTGGCCGACGGGCTCGCGCGCACGATGCGGTCGTAGCACAACGGCGGGCGCCCCGCAGGGCGCCTTCCGGCGAGCGTTGGAGCGTCCTACCGGCGCCTCACCCGCTCGCAGTTCCGGGCGACGTCGTCGCGGCGATCTGCGATCACCGTGTCGCGCCCCGAGCCGCAGGTCACCCGGTCGCGGGCGCCGTCGCGGATGAGGATCGAGTCCCGCCCCGAGCCGGCCGCGACGCTGTCACGACCGGAGCCGCCGGTGATCCTGTCGGCGCCGGCATGGCCGCGAACGACGTCGTCGCCGCTGCCGCCCGAGATGCGGTCGTTGCCGCTGTTGCCGCGCAGGCGGTCGTCGCCGCTCTCGCCGGAGATGCGGTCGCGACCGCCGTCGCCGTCGACGGTGTCCTCGCCACTGCCGCCCAGGATGCGGTCATTGCCGCGTCCATCGGTCTCACAGTAGGCAGGGGTTGTGGCGCCGGCCGGGCAGGAGCCGTCGCCGGCGATCGTGTCGTCGTCGCGGCCGCCGTCGATCGTGTCGTTGCCGGCGAGACCGATGATGCGGTCACCGCCCGCCAGACCGCTGATGGTGTCCCGCTTGGGCGTGCCGAAGAGCGTGTCGTCGTCGGAGGTCCCGGTCACGGTGGCTGCGACGGCGACAGATGCCACGCCGAGCGCCGTGATGGCTGCGAGCGTGACGATCGACCTGAACCTCTTCATCTGACCCCTCTTGTCGAGCGCCCAGCGGGCGCGTGGCGATGCGACTGCCAACAAAGCAAAAGGGGCGCCCCGACGGGCGCCCCCTCACAGTTCCTACGTGCATTGGCGCATACCGCGCTAACGGCGAGTGACCCGCTCGCAGTTGCTGGCAACGCTGTCCCGACGGTCGGCCCTGACGCGGTCGCGACGGCCTGAGCCGCAGTTGATCTCGTCGCGAGTGCCGTCCCGGGCGGAGATGGTGTCGTTGCCGCTGCCGCCCGAGATGCGGTCGCGGCCGGAGCCGCCATTGATGCGGTCATCTCCGGCGCCGCCGGAGATGCCGTCGGCGTTGCTGCCGCCAAGGACACGGTCACGACCGTCGCCGCCAGAGACGCTGTCATCGCCACTGCCGCCGGAGACGCGGTCGTCGCCGGCGCCGCCGGAAACGGTGTCGCGCCCGTTCATGCCGGAGACCTTGTCGTTGCCGCTGCCGCCCGAGGCGGTGTCGATGCCGCTGTTACCGGCGAGGGTGTCGCGGCCGCCACCGCCTCTGAGGCGATCGTTCCCGTTGTTCCCGTTGAGGCGGTCGCTGCCCGAGGCGCCGTTGACGCTGTCATTGCCCGCGTCGCCGGCCAGGCGATCGTTCCGCTGGTTGCCGTTGATGGTGTCGTTGCCGGGACCGCCGAAGATCGTGTCGGCGCCGGGAGTGCCGGTCTGGCAGTAGTAGGGGCTGGGGTTGGTGCACGCTCCGTCGCCCCGGAGGATGTCGTTGCCGCCGAGCCCGGAGATTCTGTCGTTCCCCCCGAGTCCCTGGATGGTGTCGGCCACTTCGGTGCCGACGAGATCGTCATTGCCGGGTGTGCCGTCGATATTGGCCGCAATGGCTATGGCAGCCATGCTGAACACCGCAATGGCGGTGAGGACGGCGATCCGCGAGAGCTGCTTCATGGGACTCCTCTTGGGGGAAGACGTAGTGCCGGGCGTAGGACGACGGACGAACGTTTCTACGCACCGGCTCCAGGAAACCTGACAGGCCGACACGCTCCTTTCACGGCACGCACGTGAGACTGGTCTGCGCCCCGGCCCTTGCCTCGACGCCCGATCGGCCGCTGACCGTCGTCAGGAAGACGCGGTTCGTACCGGCGGTCACGCGGCCGACCGTCGCGCTTCCGCGGAAGAGCGCGACACCACCCGGTCCGGGCGCTTTGCCCCAGACGCGGAGCCTGCCGCCCCGGATCCGCTCGCACGCAACGGGAAAGGCGAACGCCCGCTGCGCGAGCTTCGGCTCGCCGGACCGCAGGAAGACTCCGGACTGGTAGGTCACGTCAAAGCCCGCGGTCGGGCTCTGGTCGCGAACGAAGGTCCAGACGATCTTCGCCGCCCGCTGCCTCCAGAGGACGTAGAACGCATCGGCCAACCAGTCGGCGTGGCGCGCGGCCGGCACGCCGGCTGGATCCGGCGGGTTCGAGTCCCATCCGAGCTCCGTGATCCACAGCGGCTTGGCCCTGCGCGGCGTCACCCGGCCACGCCTCACCGCCGCCCGGACCAGCCGAGTCAGCCGATAGACGTCGGGGACGGAGACGTCCCGGCGGTTCAGGGCGTGGCGGCGCGGTCCCTGGGTCGAGTAGGGGTGGTGCGCGAAGACATCGAAGTTCGTCCGCCGCTTGAAGACCTCGCTCCAGAAGGTCACGGGCCTCGTGCGCGACAAGCCGGGCGGGTCACCGTAGGGCGCGTTGCCCCCCACCAGCACGATGCTGCGCGGGTTGGCCGCCTTGAGCGCGGAGTAGGACGCGTTGAGCATGCGCCGGTAGTGCTGAGCCGCTGCAGCCGAACGACGCCCGTTCGTGCGCGTCCATTGCGGTGTGAGATGCGCGTCGAGGTTCGGCTCGTTCCAGATCTGCCAGTGGCGAACCGAGGGGTACCGCCGCGCAGCGGCGCGAGCGAAGTCGCCGAGCGCCCGCGGGCTGGGCTTCCACGTCCCGGGCGCCGCCGTGCGGGCCCGCCCGGGACCCTCAGCCCACACAGGAGCCCCGGTGAGGGTCAGCAGGACGGTCAGCCCGCGCGCCTGCGCGTCCCCAACGCCCGCATCGAGTGCGCTCCAGCGGTAGGCGGGGTCCCCAGGGTCCCGCGGAACGGCCGGCCGGGTGGGCGCGACCGAACGCCAGAAGACGTTGATGCGGATGAAGCCGGCGCCGGTGTTCCGGGCGGCATCGAGCGTCGCGGCCCGATCAGTCGCGTTCGCGGACGTGAAGAGATCATCCGAGAACCCGACATCGAGACCGCGGGTCGCTGCGCCGGCCGGCGCAGCGATCGCCAGGAGGACGAGCAGCGAGAGTGCAAAGGAGCGAAAGCGCATTCCTTAGGCTACGCCGAGCGGCGCGGAAACGTGACACGCCGGATGTCGGAAATGCGCGGTCTCGTGCGTAGAGAGGATTGCGGATGAGTCATCTCGAGCCAGAACACACCGATGTGGAGCTCGATGCTCTGCTCCGACGGAGCTCGCCGTCGCCCGATCCGGGCTGGGCGTCGGATCTCGAGCAGCGGCTGCTGCCGGCCGCGCGCCGGAGATCTGCACCGTGGCGGCTGCCGCACGTACGCCTCGGTGCTGCGCTGGCCGCCGGCTTCGCAGCGCTGTTGATCGTCCTGGCCCTTGCCGGCGTCGGTCCGTTGGGCGGCGACACCCCGGCCGTCCGCGCGAAGGACGACTGCCCGCTCGTCCGCGTGTCACGCGTCGAGCGCGTACCGGTGGTCGTCGAAGGCCGCTCGGGCGACTCGGTCGTGTACGAGCGGCAGCTCGTGCAGCGCTGGGAGCGGCGCTGCCCCTAGTACGTCCCGCTCGACCTCAACCGGTCGCTATCGTCGCGGGACGTGACGGTGTCCGCTGCTCGACGCATTCACGCGGCGGTTCGCCTGGGGCGGACTCGCGCGCTGAAGCTGTCGAGGATCGCTCGCGTGCCGTCCTTCTGGTCGCCGCTGCGCTCGGGCGTCGCGGCATCGGTCGAGCACGCACGGGTGCCGTTCGATCCGGGGCTCCGCACGATCCTCGACGTCGGTGCGTCGAGAGGCCAGTTCGCACTGCTTGCGATGCAGCGGTTTCCCCGTGCGAGAGTCCTCTGCTTCGAGCCCCTGCCGCAGGCTCAGGAGACGCTCATCGCCGTGACCCGGGGCCGCGCCGAGGTGCATCAGGTTGCGCTCGGCCTGCGGGCGGAGCGGCGGGCGTTCGTCGTCTCCGCGCTTGACGACTCCTCCTCGTTGCTCCCGATCGCGCAGCGCTACATCGACGAGTACCCAGGCACCGAACCCGAGGGCTCGATGGAGGTGGGAGTCACGACCCTCGCCGATTTCTTGCACGAAGATCTCCCCGGGCCACGGCTCCTGAAGCTCGACGTCCAGGGCACCGAGCTCGAGGTGCTCCGCGGCGCCGGCGCGAGTCTGCGACTGATCGACGAGGTGTTCGTCGAGTGCTCGTTTGTCGAGCTGTATATCGGCCAGGCGTACGCCGACGACGTGGTGTGCTTCCTGCGTGACGCCGGGCTGCGGCTGGTGGGCGTTCACGGTCTGTCCAGCTCGGCCGACAACGCGACGCTCCAGGCTGATCTACACTTTCGGCGGGAGTGATGAGTATTCAAGAGTTCTGGAGCGATAGACTGCCGGGGGCGTTATGAGGAATCGGACCTTGGTCGCCGGGGGCGGTGGCTTCATCGGTGGGCACCTCGTGGGCGCATTGCTCGACCAGGGCGCTGACGTCCGGTGCGTCGACGTCAAGCCTGAAGCCGACTGGCATCAGGTTCACCGCGCGGCGGAGAACGTCATCCTCGACCTGCGCGACGCCCGGGCGTGCCACGAGGCGGTCGGCGGCGTCTCCGAGGTCTACAACCTGGCGGCCGACATGGGCGGCATGGGGTTCATCGAGAACAACAAGGCCCTCTGCATGCTCTCTGTGCTGATCAATACACATCTGCTCCAGGCGGCGACCGCACACGGTGCCGAGAGCTTCTTCTATGCCTCCTCTGCCTGCGTGTACGCCGAGGACAAGCAGCTGGATGCGGAGAACCCGGGTCTCAAGGAGGCTGACGCCTATCCGGCGATGCCGGAGGACGGCTACGGTTGGGAGAAGCTGTTCAGCGAGCGGATGTGCCGGCACTTCCGTGAGGACTTCGGGCTGAGAACGCGTGCGGCGCGCTACCACAACGTCTACGGGCCCCACGGCACGTGGCGCGGAGGGCGCGAGAAGGCGCCGGCGGCGATCTGCCGCAAGGTCGCCGAGGCCAAGCTGTCGGGAAACCACCAGATCGAGATCTGGGGCACCGGCGAGCAGACCCGCAGCTTCATGTACATCGACGACTGCGTGCTGGGGACCCAGACGATCATGCAGTCGGACCTTCTCGAGCCGATCAACCTCGGCAGCAGCGAGATGGTCACCATCAACCGCCTCGTCGACATCGTCGAGGACATCGCCGGGGTGACGCTCGAGCGCCGCTACGACCTCTCCGCCCCAAGGGGCGTCCAGGGACGCAACAGCGACAACACGCTGATCCAGGAAAAACTCGGCTGGGAGCCGAGCATCACGCTGCGTCGGGGCCTCGAGTGCACGTACGCGTGGGTGGAGGAGCAGCTCACCGCTCTCAGCGCGATCCCGCTAGCGAGATCGGCCAAACCGGCCCGCCGGCCGGTCGGCGAGCTCGCGTAGCGTCTCGTCGAAGCGCGTCGCGAACCGGTCGACGCTGAAGTGCTCCTGCGCGTAGCGGCGAGCCGCCTCGCCGCGGCGCTCGATGTCGTCCGGCGCCTCAAGGATCTCTTTGACCTTCGCGGGGAACGCCTCCGGGCGCGCGCTGTCGACGACCCAGCCCGCTCCGGCCGCCTCCACGATCCGCGCGACCTCCCCGGTCGGGTTCACGGCCGCGAGCACCGGGAGTCCGTAGGCCATGAAGTTCATGAGCTTCGACGGGATGTTGAACTCGGCACCTTCATGGTGCTGCGTGACGAGCGCGACGGACGCCTGCTGGAGCTGCGCTTCGAGGCTCGCGTCGTCGACCACCCCGAGCATCTCCACCCGGTCGGTGATGAGCTCTCGCCGCACATCCTCAGCGGCGACGCCGTTTCCCGTGATCGCGAGCTTCACGGGCGTGCCGGCCAGCACCGTCGACCGCTCGAACGCGCCGACGAGCGGAGCCAGGCCTTGCGAGAATCCGATGTTGCCCATGCTCAGCAGCCGAGGCGGACGCGAGGGCCCGTGACCGTTGCCTGCGGCTTGCGGCCTGCGCGTCGCGGGATCGTAGATCAGGCTGATCTTGTCCTCGGGAACGCCCTTCTCGACGAGGTTCACCGTGAACGCGCTCGACAGCACCACGATCCGATCCGCCCGCGCGTAGGCCGCCCGTTCAAACCCCCTGGCCGCCGAGAGCAGTCGACCTTCGTCGACCAGTCCGGTTGCCGCGGCGCCGTCCGGAAGGATGTCGTGCAGCCAGATGGCCCACGGGACGCGGCGGGCGCGGGCGTTCAGCATCGCCGGAAGCAGGGCGGGGAAGGAGGGGGAAGCCGAAACGAGCACGTCGGGCCGGCCGAGCCACGGCGTCGCCGCCATCTGGGCGGCCAGGAACGTCAGCTCCTGCCGGTAGCGCTCCGCGGCGCTGCCTCGTCCGACCCACAGTGGCAGTCGCAGGACGGGAATCCCGTCCCGGGTCTCGCGATAGGGAAGCAGCCTCGTGCCCCACACCGGCGCCGGGTAATGCGCGTGGGCGGCAACCACCGAAACGTCGTGGCCGCGTTGCAGCAGGCCCTGTGCCAGCACCTTGCTGACGGGACCGATCCCCGTCGGTTCGGGGTCGTAGTTGTAGCTCCAGAGCTGAATCCGCACGCGCCAAATCCTATCGGCGGGTGTTCGCATCGAGACCGGGCAACTGGTCGTCATTAGCCTGAAGGCGATGCCCCACGACGAAGACAAGGCGACGAGCCTCGTAGTACACGGCGTTGAGACCCCACCGGCGCGAACGCTCGCCGGGAGGACGCTTCGGAAGATCCTCGGCGATCGCGCGTCAGCGGCTCGCTGGGACGCGCAAACGCGCCTGAGGTACGCGCTTCGTCACCGCGAGAGTCGCGAGACGCTCGCCTCACTCCACGGGCGGCATGCTGGTCAGCGGTGCTTCATCGTCGGGAACGGGCCGAGCTTGAACAGAACGGACATGAGCCTGCTCCGCGACGAGTACACGTTTGGGCTCAACCGGATCTATTTGATGTTCGATGAACTCGGCTTTCGCACGTCATTCCTCGTGTGCATCAACCGCCTGGTCCTCGAACAAAGTGGCTACGAGCTCTCCAAGGTGCCCGTCCCGAAGTTCGTGAGCCTCGCGGCCGTGGGTCATGTCGCGACAGACGCCGAGGATCTGACCTACGTCCGCTCCACCGCCCAGCCCAAATTCTCACGCGACGTCGTCCGCGACGGGGTGTGGGAGGGTGCGACCGTCACGTACGTCGCGCTACAACTCGCGCACTGGTTCGGCTTCTCGAGCGCCGTCCTCGTCGGGGTGGATCACAGCTTCTCGACGAAGGGTCCGGCGCATGGCACTGTCGTCTCCGAGGGCGATGACCCCGACCACTTCACGCCGGACTATTTCGGCCCGGGCTACCGCTGGCAGCTGCCCGATCTCCCCACGTCCGAGCTGGCGTATGCCGCGGCCCGGGACGCGTTCAGCGCGGATGGGCGTGAGGTGCTCGACGCGACCGTCGACGGCAAGCTCGCGATCTTTCCCAAGGTGCAGCTCGAGGACCTGTTCTGAGCGCCGATGTGATCCAGTCACTCGCGACGCGCCCCGGCAGTAGTCGACGCGGTTGCGGCGGCCGCGCGCTCCATGCCGGCGCGAAAGTACGCCACCAGCGCCGCTCCGTTGGCGCCTGGATCGAACAGTCGCTGCGCCGCGCGGCGCCCTCCTTCCGCAAGCCGCTGACGGAGCACATCGTCATCGAGAATGGCCGCGATCGCATCGGTCAACTCCTCAGCCGCAGCCGTGCTGACCTTCAGGACCTCCATCCTGTCCTCGAGCATCTCCCCGAACCCGATCGCGAAAGTGACGGTCGGTACGCCGGAAGCGAGATAGGCCTGGAGCTTTGATGGGAGACGCAGGCGGTTGAACGTTGATGGCGCGCCCGGTTGCAGCAGCACGTCAGCCTCCCGCAACAGCGGCGGAATCGCCGGGAACGGGAGCGGACCGAGGAAGCGCGCATGGGCAGGCGCGAGGCCTGCGTCGCGCACCATCGCATCCAGGTCGAAGCGCGCGACCACGGTGCCGGCGTGAACGAACACCGCGTCATGTCCTCGCTGTCGGACGAGCGCGGTCGCTTGGAGAGCCGTCTCGATATCCGGCACCGACCCCCCGTGGATGGCTCCTGTGATCATCAGCACCCGACGAGAAGCGAGGTCGCGCAGGGTGTCTGACGGCGCGGGTAATGGTTCCCAGACATGGGGCGCGATCGGCAGCACGACCTCGCAGGGCCGACCGAGCTGCTCCTGAACCCAGTCCGCGAGCGCCGGGGTCAGCGCGTCGTGGCCCGCCGCGCCGCGCGCCCACTGCAGCGTGGCACGGGTGACGTAGGGGCCCGCCGGGGGGTAGAACGCACGGGCGAGGCTCCGTCCGTGGCTTGCGATGCGCCGGGCGAACGAGGGGGTGTTGACCCGGGTACGGATGCCGAACTCGTCGTCCTCCCAGTGCACGAAGTACGGCGCACCGGTTGCTCTTGCGTACGCGCGGGCCGCGGTGGCCACGGGAACTCGGGCACTGAAGGCGTGAACTGCCGTCGGGGCGAACTCCCCCGCGACGCGGAGGTCCGCAGAACGGACGGTGCGGCCGCGGAACCGGTGGAAGTGGAGCCTGAGCCCTTCGACGCCATCTGCGGCTTCTCGGCCTGCGGACTCAGGGTCGCCGTAAAGAGACATCAACACGAGATGACCGGTGCGGACGAGCTCTCTCCCGAACCACAGCGCCTGCTTCTCGCTGGCGCCGGCCAAGTCGTACTGGCAGACGATGAGTACGCGAAGCGGAGAGGGAGATGAAGCGGTCTGCGAGGGGGTGTCGGAGCCGTCAGTCACCGATGTCGAACCGCTCCCGCCGGAGCTCTGACTTGAGGTACGGGTTCTCTATGTAGCGTTTGGTCGCCATCGGCGGCCCGGGTGTCCGCCGAGGGTGGTCCAAGACATGCAGGAAGAGCATTTGTCGTACCCAGATCGCCCGCTGGAAGATCCGCCGCTTCTCGAAAAAGGCATGCGCCTCAAGGTTGCGATCGGCATTGGAGGCGTTGAACTCCGCGAAGGCAAGCAGCTCGCCGGCTTTACTGTTATGCGTGGACAGAGAGATGTCATCGGCGTAGACCGGCAGCCACGGGAGGTAGCGTTCCGGAGGCGCCTTGAGGAGCTCGAGGGCCTGAACGGTGGATGAGTAGTAGTCAACATCCATCGAGACGAAGCCGATGGGCGTGTACGCCTCCAGACCGTCGAGGAACGCGGGGATGGTTTCCGAGAGCTCCCCGAGGTGAAGCATGACGTTCGATGGGAGGATCGCGCGCAGCCCCTCGACGTCCATAACGAAGTCCCCTTGCTGGTAGAGCTCGGGGTGGTCCCGAAAGTCCAGAGCGGGTGGCATGCCACTGCCCGTATCGAAGCCGTGGATCTCGAAGCGCACGCCGGTCTCCGCCGTCACCCGCTCTGCGAGCGTCGCCAAGTTCATGAGGCCGCTGCCCGACGCGACGCCGAACTCGACGACCGTCACCGCATCCAGGCCCTGTTTCCTGGCCAGATCGGCGGCCTTCAGGACTCCGAAGGCGTAGGGCTGGGAGACGACGAGATCCCAGTCGATCTTGGCTCGGTAGGAGCCGAACGCCAGGACGAAGAGCGAGGCGATATTGAGGTGGAGCGGCTCGGTCGCACGCTCGCGGAGAATCCGTTGCCAGATCCGTCCCTTCCTGAGCTTGTTGGCCAGGAGCCGTGCGTTGTCGGGGAGGATGTTCACCAGCGGTGACACGCTCGCGCAGGCACTAGCGCCGGGCCACGAGGAGATAGTGAGTGGCCAGGTTCCTTAGCTGAGCGCGATGAGCAGCGTTTTCGTATGCGAGGTAGATGCACGTGAGGAATCGCGAGAAGTGAAAGTAATTGGCGGCGCGGTAGTACGGGATGATCTCGACACTCGACCAATCCTTGCTGATCCGCCTGAGTGCGCGGTCGGAGCAGTGATCGTAATAGGCGGGAAATACGGGTTGGCTACTCCCGCGCCGGCGCATGGTTCGCTCGACGAGGCGGTTGCCGATCGCGTTTGGCAGCAGTTGGTTCATAACGCCGAACGCGGACCACTTTCCGGAAAAGAGCGTGATTAGCGACCCCCCGCGCCGAAGGTAGGAGTGAAGATTGGCGAAGGCCCGATCGAGAGACTTGACGTGTTCGAAGACCTGCCAGCTGATCGCGAGGTCGACGGTGCCCACGAGCCCCGAGACTGGGGTCGAGAGGTCCGCGACGACGACGTCGTCGTAGGCGCCGGGCCCGGCCAGTCGCAGCTCCCGCTCAGAGAGATCGAGGCCGACGTAGTTCGTGTTGGGAGGGCGGCCTTCCAAGGGCAGCGTGGGCTTCCTGCCCGAACCGACGTCGAGCACCGTCATCCCCTCGCGCAATCTTGCCGCGATGATCTCCTCGAACGGCTTGCGCCAAGGAGTGAGATAGCGGGGCGGCACGTCGACCCGCGAGTGCACCTCGGTGACGACGTTCATTGCGTGTGCGCCAAACCGCGCGCGAGCGGCGTGCCGCGGTTCGGAAGCTGTTCCCGCGCGGAGTCGATGGCAGCCACCGCCCGATAGTAGCGACGGCCATGGGCCCTCCCACGGCGAGTCCTAGACTGCCGGACGCATGCGGAACGCAGCCGGCCCAGCCTCCGATCGCGTCGGTGCACGCGCGTGAGGAGACTTCTCTACGTCGATCACGCTCCAGTGTTCGGCGGCCCGATGAACCTCATGTTGCAACTGCGCGCGCCGCTGGCCGAGCTCGGTTGGGAGACGACCGTGCTCATGCCGACAGGCAGCGCGGCGCGGGACCGTCTCGTCGAGGGCGGGGTACCGGTCGTCACCATGCCGCTCCATCGCGTCAGACGTTCGAGCGACCCGCGGTTGCATCTCGATTTCCTGCGGCGGTTCGGGCCCGAAGTGGCGGGCGTCCGCAGGCTGATGAGCGAAGCGCGAATCGATGTGGTCATCAACGGCGCGCTCGAGAATCCCCACGGCGCGCTTGCGGGTCACCTGCGACGGCTGCCGGTCGTCTGGCAGATCGTGGGCACCCAGACGCCGATCGCGATGCGGAAAGCGATGATGCCAGTGATCCGGTCGGTGGCTGACGTGGTCATGCCGAGCGGGCTGCGGGTCGCCGAGCAGCACCCAGGGGCGCTGGAGTTCGGCGACCGGCTCTTCCCCTTCTACTTTCCCGCCGACGCCGAACACTTCAGGCCCGACCCGGAGCGCAGGGAGAGCGCTCGGGCGGAGCTCAGCCTGGCTGCCGACGATCTCGTGATCGGCAACGTGAGCAACTTTAATCCCCAGAAGGGGCACGAGTACTTCCTCCGCGCCGCCGCAGAGGTGCGCAAGGTCAGACCCGAGGTGCGCTTCGTACTGCTCGGCGGAAGCCACGACACCCATGTCGACTACGAGCGGCGCCTGTGGGAAGAGGCAGCGGCGCTGGGTCTCCGGCTCGGCGACGAACTGATCGTGCGCAACCCGGGCGCTCGGGTTGCCGAGCTGGCTCCCGCGTTCGACATCTTCTGGCAGGCCTCAGTTCCCCGCTCGGAGGGGGCGCCTACGGTGATCAGCGAAGCGATGGCCATGGGGCTGCCGGTCGTCGCGACCGATGCGGGGTCGATCCGCGAACTTGTCGACGACGGCGTAAGCGGGTTCGTCGTGCCGCCCCTACGACCAGACGCGATGGCGAACGCCACCCGGCCGCTGCTCGACGACCAGGCTCGCCGCGAAAGGCTCGGGCAAGCCGGTCGCGAGATCGCAGTTCACAGGTTCACACCGGCGGTGATCGCACAGACGCATGTCGATGCCTTCGAGGCAGCGATCGTGCATCGGCGCGAGCGCCGGTATTGGTCGTCCGAGGGTTCTCGCACTTAAGCCGAATTGGGCGTAGACCTCAGCGTCTCCTCAGCCGCGCAGAGATTCGAGTTTGAGCTCAAGCGCTCCTGCCAGCCGCCTCAGTTTGTGCCTCCCGGCGGCAAAGAGGAGAGCTCGTCGTAAACGAGCGCGATCCGAGGCCTGCACGGCCAGAATGTTTCCCCACCCGTCTTGCTCGTGTAGGGCTCCTGGATACGAGAAGAACCGAGTCCAGCGATGAGCGACCCCGTAGCGTTCGATCGGCTTCCATTCTGAGACGAACACGTGGTAACCCTGCGAGCGTAGATCCTCCGCGAGGTCTGTCCATACGTACCCGAGATCCGACGTCTTGCGATCCTCGAACTCGAGCATGATGCCGCGCGGGCGATAGTGAGACCATGGAAAGCCGTTCAGTACGAATCGCTCGTAACCTTCGACGTCGATCTTGAGCAGGGTCACCTCCAGGGGACGGGCCTCGTCAAGGTAAGCGGTGAGGGTCGTGACGGGAACGACCTCTACCGGCCGATGCCCGCCCGTGAAGGGGGTCAGCGACGTGATGCCGGTGGATTCGTCGCTGCGATAGAGCGTGAGCTCGCCTGCCTCCTCGGCCACCGCCATCGGGACGATGTTGACGTTGGGCAGGTGGCTCGTGTTGCGCTCGAGTTGTGCCCGATTGACGCGGTCCGGCTCGAAGGCATGCACCGCCCAACCTGCCTCCGCGAAGGGCAACAACGTCGATCCCACATGCGCTCCAACGTCGAGCAGGACGCCTGGACCGTCGCGTCCAATCGCCCGCTCGAGCAACCTGGCCTCTTCCATCGTCCGGGGGCCCAGGATCCGCCTCGCGATTCGGCGCACGCCGCGCTTCACGTGTCTGCGCCGATCCACTCTCACCTGGCGGACGGCGGTGACACGTGGCGATCGCCGGGCAGCCGAACCGGCACGACACGCAAAGCCACCAGGACGCAGACCATGACCAAGACCCAAAGCGTCCTAACGCCGAGCGTCGCTCCAGGGGCTGAAGGCGTCGTCACGACGCCCAAGCCGTAGATCGCGACGCCGGCGGCGATCGTCGGCACGATCTGCTTCCAGCGGTAGTGAAGTGGATTCGGTCGCGCGTGCGCGTACACAAACGCTGCGGCGAGGAGCACGAGGTATCCCACCGCTGATGCGATGGCTGCCGCTTCGATCCCATGATCTGGCACGAAGACGAGGATGAACGCGACATTGGTCGCGGCGCCGGCGGCGGTCGTCAGCCACGCGAAACCGCTCCGCCCCGCCATCACCGTCGCGCCGTTCATCGGCACGCAGTACAGCCCGAGAAATCCGAAACCAAGGATGATCCAGGGGACGAGCGAAGCAGCGCCAGAATAGCTTTCCGGCGCCACCAGCTCGAGGAACGCGGGCCCCAGCAGCGCACCGGCAAGGCAGCCCACAACCACGAGGCCGACCTGAAGCACGACGGTACGCTCGACCGTGGACTGGGCCTGGGGGTTTCGTGCGGCGCGTGCGTAGATTGGCAAGAACCCTTGATTGAGCGATGACACCGCGATCATGAATGGCACGGCGAAGTTCGCGGCAAGGCTGTAGATCCCAAGTGCGCTCGAACCGATGAGCACCGCCAGGAGGCTCCGATCAGCGAGTTGCAGCGCCCAATGGGAAAGGGCGTGCGGAAGCAGTGGCACGCTGAATCGCACCGAGCGGCGGACCATCTCACGGTCGAACCCGCCAGTCCAGTGCCAGGGCAACACTCTCATGCTCGCAGCCAGGCTCAGACCCGCACTCAGCACGAGCGCCAGCAACCACCCCGTGATTCCCCAATCGAGAACGACGACGAGGAGAACGGTCAAGGCCGGGGTCGTGACCATCGTTACTGCAGTCACCTTGAGGTAAGCGCGAAGCCGCTCCTGGGCACGCAACACAGAGAGTGGCAACGTTGTTGCGCTTACAAGAAGGGCCATTCCCACCAATGCCAGAGTCACGTCGATTGGAGTAACGCGACTCTCGCCCAAGAATGGCCATGCGCACACTGACAGGAGCAGCGCGCCAATCAGGGGCGCCGCAACGAGAAAGCGCCAGATCGAGTCGATGTACCGACGAAGAAGTACCGGGTCACTCTCAAACTCAAAATAGGTCCTGAAGATCGCGAGATCCAGAGCAAAGGTCAGGAGGATGGCCACGGCGGCGGCCATGGAGAGGAGCAGGGAGAGGTCTCCATACTCGGCAGGGTCGAGCGCCCGCGTGTACAGCGGGAGGAGCAGGAAGCCGATCGCACGTTGCGCCCCTGCTGCGAACGCGTACACGGCACCGCTGCTGAGGGCGCGGCGGGAACCGCCTTGAGCGTCCGGGACTGGCGAGGGCGTGGTCTCATGCAAGGACAAGTCGCAACCACAGTACGAAGCAGATTGATCGCGAGTCGTCGTGGGCTCCGCCTGGCGTCGTCACCGACGCACCCACTCGATCCAGACCAGAACGGTTCGGGCGCTAGCTACTTTCCCCGGATAAACGGGGTTGCTGAGGGCCGGGAATGAGAACGGCCGCGTCTTGGGGATCGCGGCCGTCTCGGTGCTGTCGGGTGTCCGGGCCGGGTTGGTTCCCGGACCCG
>Ga0136617_10000599_pt1 | contig 30828 bp, 22 predicted proteins | sample AntDrymUQ3222106_2_FD_129672 | JGI IMG/M metagenome (GOLD analysis project Ga0136617, IMG submission 129672) | Polar desert sand microbial communities from Dry Valleys, Antarctica - metaG UQ322 (21.06) | ecosystem: Environmental > Terrestrial > Soil > Desert | place: Antarctica: Dry Valley... | reverse complement strand
CTGGTACGCCCAGGACACGGACGGCAACGTCTGGTATCTCGGCGAGGACACGGCGGAGTACGAGAACGGCGCGGTCGTCAGCCGCCAAGGCTCGTTCGAGGCTGGCGTCGACGGCGCCCAGCCGGGTATCGCCATGCCCGCCAACCCGTACCCGGGCCTCTCGTACCGCCAGGAGTACTACGAGGGTCAGGCCGAGGACAACGCCGCCGTCGTCACGGTGGGCCAGGAGCAGATCGAGGTCCCATACGGCTTCTTCGACACGGACGTCCTCATGACCCGCGACCTCGTGCCGCTCGAGCCGCGAGTCCAGGAGCTCAAGTTCTACGCCCCTGGCGTCGGGCCGCTGCTCAGCGTGCATACGGACGGCAAGGGCGGACGCACGGAGCTCGTGAGCTTCACGCGCGGCACGTAGGCAACGTCCCGGAGGACCGAGGGCCGGGCACGGAGTCCGGCCCTCGACCACCGCGTAGGCTCAGTTGTTGCCGTAGCGCTCTGCGCGCTCCTCCTCTCGCTCGCTTTCGCCGAGCGCTCGCACGAAGAGGAAGACGAGCGCGACGCCCATGACGATCGACTGCTCGAGCGCCATGACGAGGCCGCCGACGGCCTGGTCGGTGCCGGGGGACAGGCCCCAGTAGCCGGGCTGGCGCTCGTAGAAGTCGTAGAGCGGATCCGGCGAGAAGGCGAGCAGGATGCCGAGCAGGCCGACGAGCACCTTCGTCGCGAGCATGTAGACGACGGGACCCATGCCGCCAAGGCGCTGGCGCGCGCGGATCGGCGACAGCAGATGCCACCAGTACAGCCCGCCGGCGAGCCCGAACGTCACGTGCTCGAGGACGTGCAGCACAGGGTGCTCGAGCGCTGCGTCGTACATCGCCGGCACGTGCCACAGGGCCATGACGCCGACGTAGAGGGCGATCGCGAAGACCGGGTGGGCGAGCGGGCCGGCCGCCCGCTCGAGGCGCACGAGGCGTCGCGTCAGCGGACGCAGGAGGATCCGCGTCAGGCCGAGCAGGACGAGGATCGGGGCGAGGTCGAGCAGCAGCAGGTGCTGGACCATGTGCATGAAGAAGAGCTGCTCGGCGAGGCGGTCGATCGGCGAGACGAGCGCGACCAGCACGAGCGCCATCCCGCCGAGGAAGCTCGCCAGCCGGCCGGGGCTCGCGCCCACCGCGCGCCAGCGGCGCACGTAGAGGACCGTGAACCCCACGACGAGCACCAGCGCGCCGGGCTCGAGCGTCCACGAGGCGTCGGGGGAGGCGGCGAGCGGCAGAATGCGCGCGATTGTCGCAGTCCGGGCGTGCGCCGTGACATCCGCCGCGGCACCCTGAAGCGATGCTCGCCGAGCTCGTCGCGCTGGCCGTCCCGCCGCGCTGTGCGGCCTGCGGTGCGCCGGGACGGCGCGCGGCCGACGTGCTCTGCGGCGGCTGCCGCCGGGCGCTGCCGTGGCTGCCGGCGGAGTGCTGCGACCGCTGCGCGCTGCCGCTGCACTGCGGACGCTGCCCGGCGGGCGCGGCGCCGTTTCACGCGGCCTGGGCGGCGGTCGCCTACGACGGCGTGGCGCGCGACGCGCTGCACGCGCTGAAGTTCGCCGGTGCGCGCCCGCTGGCGGGCGTCATGGCCGCTCAGATCGCCGCCGGCGCGCCGCCCGGCCTGCTGGCGGGCGTCGTCGTCGCCGTGCCCGCGCACCCCGGCCGCCGCCGTGCGCGCGGCTACGACCCCGCCGAGCTGCTCGCCCGCGCGCTTGCCCGCCGGACGGGTCTGCCGTTCGAGCGCGGCCTGCGCCGCGGTGGCGGCGCGGCGCGGCAGCTCGGCGCGCCGCGGCACGTGCGCCGCGCGCCCGGCCGGCTGACCATCGCCGCTGTCCGTCGCGCGCCGCCGGACGTCGTGCTGGTGGACGACGTCCACACGACCGGGGCGACGCTCGAGACCTGCTCCGGCGCGCTGCTGCGCGCCGGAGCCGAGCGAGTCGTCGCGGTCACGTGGGCGCGGACGCTGTGAGGGCCAACCGAGCTAGGCCCATGGATCGTTCAGCACAAGAACCGGTGTGTTCCGCGCCCGCGGGGTTGGACGGGTGTTGTGTTGAACGTGCTTGGTGGCGGGCGTACCATCGATGCCACGTACGTTGTCCACAGAGAGGACCCCGACATGCAGATCGAGGTCAAGGGCCGCAATGTCCCTGTCAACGACGAGCTTCGCGAGCTCGTGGAGCGCAAGTTCCGCAAGGTCGCAGCCCAGGTCTCCGACCTGGCCCGGCTGGAAGTCGAGCTGCGCGAGGAGCGCAATCCCGCGATCGCCGAACCGCAGGTCGCGGAGGTGACGCTCTATCTCAAGGGCATCACGCTGCGCGCCGAGGGCGAGTCGCACGACCTGCCGCACGCCATCAGGCTCTGCTCAGAAGAGCTCTCGCGCCAGGTCAAGCGCCACCGCGAGAAGCGCCGGCGCCGGCGCGAGGCACGCGCCGCCGGGCCGCAACCGGCCGTGTAGATACCGCTTCTCCCAACGCGGCGGGCGAGGCCCGCCGCGTTGGTACCCTCACCCTCATGGCGATCCTCGACCGCGCCCTCCGTCTGGGCGAAGCGAAGCAGTTCAAGCAGTTCGAAAAGCGTGTCGCCCGCATCAACGACTTCGAGCCCGAGCTCGAGCTCGAATCCTCGGAGGAGCTGCGAGCGCGCATCGACGCGCTGCGCGAGCAGGCGCGCAACGGCGCGAAGCTCGACGACCTTCTGCCCGAGACGTTCGCGATCGTACGCGAGGTCTCCAGGCGCGAGCTGGGCATGCGCCACTTCGACGTCCAGCTCATCGGCGGGATGGTCCTGCACTCGGGCGCGATCGCCGAGATGAAGACCGGCGAGGGCAAGACGCTGACGGCGACGCTCGCGGTCGTGCTGAACTCGCTGACCGGCACCGGCGTGCACCTCGTGACGGTCAACGACTACCTCGCTCGCCGTGACGCCGAGTGGATGAGCCCGATCTACACGGCGCTCGGCCTGAACGTCGGCGTCCTGCAGAACATGCAGGGCTACGAGGACAAGCACGTCGCCTACGCCGCCGACGTCACGTATGGCACGAACTCCGAGTTTGGCTTCGACTACCTGCGCGACAACATGGCGACGGCGCTCGAGGAGAAGGTCCAGCGCGGGCACCCGTTCGCGATCGTCGACGAGGTCGACAACATCCTCATCGACGAGGCGCGCACGCCGCTCATCATCTCCGGCCAGCCCGAGGCGGCCGCCGACCTCTACGCGCAGTTCGCCCGCCTCGCCCGCACCATGGTCTCGGGCAAGAAGCCCGACGGCATGGACCCGCGGATGAAGAAGGACTACGTCGCCGACTACGACTTCGAGTTCGAGGAGAAGCACAAGACCGTCTCGGTCAGCGAGCAGGGCGTCGCGAAGGCCGAGAAGTTCCTCGGCATCTCGCACCTCTACCGCGCGGAGAACGGTCCGCTCGTCAACCATCTCCACCAGTCGCTGAAGGCCGAGTCGCTCTACAAGCGCGACGTCGACTACGCCGTCATCGACGACCAGGTGATGATCATCGACGAGTTCACCGGCCGCATCCTCGAGGGCCGCCGCTGGTCGGAGGGGCTGCACCAGGCGATCGAGGCCAAGGAGGGCGTGCACGTCCAGGAGGAGAGCCAGACCCTCGCCACGATCACGCTGCAGAACTACTTCCGCCTCTACGACAAGCTCGGTGGCATGACGGGTACGGCGCTCACCGAGGCGACCGAGTTCATGAAGATCTACAAGCTGTCGGTCGTCGAGATCCCGACGAACCAGGCGATGGTGCGCCGCGACAACAACGATCAGGTCTACAAGACGAAGCCCGGCAAGTGGAACGCCGTGACGCGGGAGATCGTCGAGCGCCACGGGACCGGCCAGCCGGTGCTCGTCGGGACGGTCTCCGTCGAGGTCTCCGAGCTGCTCTCGCGCGAGCTGGACAAGCGCGGCATCACGCACACGGTCCTCAACGCCAAGCCCGAGTACGCCCAGCGCGAGGCCGAGATCGTCGCCGAGGCCGGCCAGCCCGGCGCGGTCACGATCGCGACGAACATGGCCGGCCGCGGCGTCGACATCAAGCTCGGCGGCAACCCCGAGCACCTCGCACAGCTCGAGCTCGCGAAGCTCGGCCTCAAGCCCGGCGACCCCGACTACGACGAGCGCGTCAAGGACGTGCTGCCGTCGATCGAGCGGCGCGTCGCGGACGGTCGCGAGAAGGTGCTGGCCGCGGGCGGGCTGTACATCGTCGGCACCGAGCGCCACGAGTCGCGGCGGATCGACAACCAGCTGCGCGGCCGCTCCGGCCGCCAGGGCGACCCCGGCGAGTCGCGCTTCTTCCTGTCGGCCGAGGACGACCTCGTGCGCCTCTTCGCCGGCGATCGGATCTACAAGATCCTCGACCGCCTCGGCACCGTCGACGAGGAGGGCCACGAGGAGCCGATCGAGGCGGGGATGCTCTCCAAGCAGATCGAGAAGGCTCAGAAGAAGGTCGAGGAGCAGAACTTCCTCCAGCGCAAGCGGGTGCTCGAGTACGACGACGTCATGAACGAGCAGCGCCGGATCGTCTACCGCTACCGCAACGAGGTGCTCGAGGGCAAGGACATGGGCGAGACGGTTCGCGAGGAGATCGCCAACGTCATCGCGCGCATCGTCGCCGAGTACACGCCGACCGACTTCATCGAGGACTGGGACCTCGAGGGGCTGTTCACGGCGCTCGACGACATCTTCCCGGTCGAGCTCAGCACCGAGGAGCTCTCGGCCGAGCAGGCCGACCGCGAGATCCTCGTGCACAAGCTCCAGGACGCCGCGATCGCGGTCTACGACCAGCGCGAGGAGGAGCTCGGCTCAGAGCTCATGCGCGCCGTCGAGCGCTTCGTGCTCCTGCAGTTCATCGACGCGCGCTGGCGCGAGCACCTCTATGACATGGACTACCTGCGCGAAGGCATCCACCTGCGCGGCTTCGCCCAGATCGAGCCGATCGTCGCCTACAAGAACGAGGCCTTCGACCTCTTCTCCGACCTCATGGCGTCGATCTGGTCGGACTTCACGCGCATGATCTTCAACCTCGAGGTCGAGCCGATGGCCGAGGAGGAGGAGCCGCAGCGCCAGTACGAGCCCGGCGGCACGTCGACCCGCCCGGGGCGCGTCTCCTACTCGGGCGGCTCGCAGGGCCAGCCCAGCGCGCTGGCGATGGCTGCGGCGGGCGACGGCGAGGCCGGCGCGGAGGAGTACGAGGCGCCGGCGCCGGTCCAGCAGCGCGTGCTCGACTCCGAGCAGCAGCTCGGTCGCAACGATCCGTGCTGGTGCGGGTCGGGCAAGAAGTTCAAGCGCTGCCACGGCGCCTGAGCGCACCGCCCCGCACAGGCCAAAAACGGCCACGGACCAGCCGAAATCGGCCTCTGCGCAGGCCGACATTGGCCCCGCCCGCCGGTCGAACGTCGCGGGCGATTCTTCGCCCGACGGTCCATATCGGAACCCCTTGCACCCGACGTACGTTGAGTGTGAGTTCCACGCCCGAACCTCGGGCCGTGACCGACCTCGAGGGGGTTTCCATGAACCGTCCGATTCGTGGGCGACGCCGTGCCGGGCGTTGGTGCCTCGCCGTCATGTCCGTCGTGACCGCGGCTCTCGCCGCGGGCTGCGCCAGCAGCTCGAGCGACGAGAGCGCGCCCAACAGCGCCAGCAGCTCCGCAAGCACGATTCCCGTGGGCGTCCTGCATTCGCTCAGCGGGACGATGGCGATCAGCGAGGTGTCGGTAAAGGACTCCGAGCTGCTGGCGATCGACGAGATCAACAAGGCCGGCGGCGTGCTCGGAAAGAAGCTGAAGCCCGTCATCGAGGACGGTGCCTCAGACTGGCCGACGTTCGCCGAGAAGGCGCAGAAGCTCATTTCCGTCAACAAGGTCGCGACGACGTTCGGCGGCTGGACGTCGGCGAGTCGCAAGGCGATGCTGCCCGTCTTCGAGCGCAACAAGGCGCTGCTCTACTACCCCGTCCAGTACGAGGGCCTGGAGGCGTCACCGTACATCTTCTACACCGGGGCGACGACGAACCAGCAGATCATCCCCGGCCTGGAGTACCTCAAGAAGGAGGGTCACACCAAGCTCTTCCTCGTCGGCTCGGACTACGTCTTCCCGCGCACGGCGAACAAGGAGATCAAGGCCTGGGCGAAGGCCAACGGCGTGGAGATCCTCGGTGAGGAGTACACCCCGCTCGGCCACACCGAGTACTCGACCGTCATCAACAAGATCAAGCAGGCCAAGCCCGACGCTGTCTTCAACACGCTCAACGGCGCCTCCAACGTCGCGTTCTTCAAGCAGCTGAAGGCCGCCGGCATCACGGCCAAGGACATGCCGGTGCTCTCGGTCAGCGTGGCCGAGGAGGAGGTGCGCGGCATCGGCGCCTCGAACCTCGCAGGCCACCTCGTCGCGTGGAACTACTACCAGACGACCCCCGGCGCGAAGAACAAGGCGTTCGTGGCCGCCTACAAGAAGAGGTACGGCGCCGACCGCGTGACCGCGGACCCGATCGAGGCCGGCTACGTCGGCGTGCACCTGTGGGCGCTGGCGGCCGAGAAGGCGGGCTCGACCGATCCCGAGAAGGTCAAGGCAGCGTCGAAGGGCCTCCAGTATGACGCACCCGAGGGCAAGGTCACCGTCGACGCCTCCAACCAGCACATCTCCAAGACGGCGCGCATCGGGGTCATCAAGCCCGACGGCCAGATCCAGCGAGCTCCACCAGCTCCTCGTGGGGCCCGAACTGGATCGAGTCGGTCGGGCAGGACTTCGCGCAGGCCGGCTCGAGACCGTCCTCGAGACGGTCGTAGCAGAGCGTGCACTTGCCGGCCCGCCCGTCCTCCGGGTCGCGGTCGACCACGCCGAACGGACACGCCGGCACGCAGTAGCCGCAGCCGTTGCACACATCCGGCTGCAGCACCACCGTCTGATGCTCGGTGCGGATCAGCGCACCCGTGGGGCAGGCATCAAGACAGCCTGCGTTGGTGCAGTGCTTGCAGACGTCGGACATGAACACCCAATCGCCCATCTTGCGCACCGCCTCCGCGACGTCTACGACGCCGGGGACAGACTGCGCCACGTCCACGAGGTCGACGGCGCCGGCGGCCGGGATCGCCGGCAGCTTGCCCCCGGCCCCGGCCTCGAGCGCGCGCTGCGCCTCTTCCTTGAGCTGCGGCGAGGGCTCGAACAGCTCGACGAAACGGACGTGACGCCACGTCGAAGCAGAGAGATCCCCGGTGTAGTCGTACGAAGCGCCCTTGCCGGGCTTCGAGCCATCCGCGGGCAGGTCGTTCCACTGCTTGCACGCGACCTCGCAGGCCTTACAGCCGATGCACACCGTCGTGTCGGTGAAGAAGCCCATGCGCTGGACTTGGGCCCCACCCACCCGATGGATCGCGATCTCGGTGTCAGGGACGCTGGTGCTCACTCGCTCGCCTCCTGCGGGTTCTCCGCAGCCGGGTCATCCTCGCTTGGCCGGATGTGATGCCCCACAAGCGCGGCGCCGGCCAGTCGCGCGGTGCTCGCGCCCTGCCTGCGGCCCGCCCGGACGTCGCAGGTGAACGCCTTGGAGTCCTGAATCGTGACATTCGGGTCGCCCGAGAGAACGCCGAGCTCGTTGGCAGTGTCACCGCGCGAGATCCCGCTGTACCCCCAGTGCCACGGCAGCCCGATCTGGTGGATCACGCGCCCGTCGATCCGCAGCGGCCGGATGCGGTCGGTGACCTTGGCGCGCGCCTCGATCTCCGCCCTCTCGGTGACGATCGTCATCCAGCCGCCGTCCTCGATCCCCCGGGCGGCGGCGAGCCGCGGATCGATCTCGGCGAACATCTCGGGCTGCAGCTCCACCAGCCACGGCACGGTGCGGCTCATCCCGCCCGCGGTGTGATGCTCGGTCAGCCGGAAGGTCGTTGCCACCACCGGGTAGCGCGCGTCGCCGGTGGGGTGGTATGGGTTCTCGGGCCGCCGCCAGCGGATCGTGGCCGGGTTGGCGTTCATCTTCGGGTAGAGCAGGTTCGGCATCGGCGACTCGACCGGCTCGTAGTAGGTGGGTAGCGGCCCGTCGAGGAGACCGCTGGGCGAGTACAGCCAGGCGCGGCCGTCGCCCATCATGATGAACGGGTCCGCGCCGGCGATCGCGTCCATCCCCCGAGCATCTGGCGCCGGCCGATAGTCCGGGGGCTTGTCGACGGGGAAGTCGGGCACGTCGTAGCCCGCCCAGCGGCCCTGCTGCTCGTCCCACCACACGTAGCGCTTGCGCTCGGACCACGGCCTGCCCTGCGGATCGGCGCTGGCGCGGTTGTAGAGGATTCGCCGGTTGGCTGGCCACGCCCACGCCCATTCGGGAGAGACGATCCCGCCCTCAGCGCTGATGTCACCCGGCTCGCGCCGGCGCGCCTGATTGACGCCGTCCGCATAGATGCCCGAGTAGATCCAGCAGCCGCAGGCGGTCGAGCCGTCGCTGCGCAGCTCGGCGAACGAGCCGAGCGGTGAGCCGGTCGCCACGTCGTAGCCGTTGATCTCCTTGATCACCGCCTCGACGTCGGGCTCGCGTACCTCGCCGCACTCCGGGTAGTCCCACGTCAGGTTCACGATCGGCCAGTCGCGCTCGCGCTCGGACCCCGCGTAGTGAGCCCTGACCCGCTTGGCGAGGTGGTGCATGAACCAGAGCTCCGAGCGCGCGTCACCCGGCGGATTGAGCGCCTTGTCGCGGAACTGCACCAGGCGCTGGGTATTCGTGAACGTCCCCTCCTTCTCGATGTGCGAGGCGGCAGGCATGAGAAACACCTCGGTCTGGATCGCCTCGGTGCGCAGCTCGCCCGACTGCACCTCCGGGGAGTCGCGCCAGAACGTCGCGGTCTCGATCTCGGCCATGTCACGCACGACCAGCCACTTCAGCTTGGCCAGCGCGCGCCGCTGAAGCCCCGCATGCTGAGAGCCGACCGCCGGGTTCTGCCCCATCACGAAGAAGCCCTCCAGCCCGCCGTCGAGCGCGCGGAACGTCGTCGAGAAATGCGAGTGGTTGCCGGTGATCTTCGGAACGTGCGCGAAGCCGTAGTCGTTCTCCGCGGTCGCGGCGTCGCCAAACCAAGCCTTCAGCAGCGAGATGATGTAGGAGTCGAAGTGAGACCACCAGCCGCGGTCGGCCTTGCCGCCGCCGATGTAGTCCTCGAGCGTCAAGTGACCCTCGCGCGCACGGGGCATGTGCAGGTAGCCCGGCAGCAGGTCGTAGAGCGTCGGGATGTCGGTTGAGCCCTGGATGGACGCGTGCCCGCGCAGCGCCATGATGCCGCCGCCGGGCCGGCCGATATTGCCGAGCAGCAACTGGAGAATGGCGGCAGTGCGAATCAGCTGCGCAGCCGCGGAGTGCTGTGTCCACCCGTTCGCATAGCAGAACATGCTCGTGCGCTCGCGCCCCGAGTTGGCGATCAGCGCATCCGCCACCGCCATGAAGTCCTCGCTCGAGATCCCGCAGATGCGCTGCACCATCTCGGGCGTGTAGCGGGCGAAGTGCCGGCGCAGGATCTGGAACACGCACCGCGGGTGCTGGAGCGTGTCATCGCGCTTGATCTCCTCCACCCGCAGCCCCGCGCCGGTGTTCTCGCTGAACGCCTGCGTGGCGTGCTCGCGTACCCCAGCGGAGACGGCGACCTGGCCGTCCTCGTACATCCACGAGGCCGGGTCGTACATTCCGGTCTCGGGGTCGAACCCGGAGAACACACCCTCGAGGTCCTCGGTGTCCTGAAAGCTCTCGCTGACGATCGTCGAGGCGTTGGTGTAGTTGACGACGTACTCCCTGAAGTAGGACTCGCTCTCGATCACGTGGCGGATGATTGCGCCGAGGAACGCGACGTCCGTCCCCGCCCGGATCGGCACGTGCAGGTCAGCCAGCTGGCTGGTGCGCGAGAACCGCGGATCGACATGGATGACCCGCGCGCCCCGCTCCTTGGCCTTCATCACCCAGCGAAACCCAACCGGGTGTGCCTCGGCCATCTGCGAGCCCTCGATCACGATGCAATCGGCGTTCTGGAGATCCTGCTGGAAATTGGTGGCGCCGCCGCGCCCGAACGAGGTCCCCAGACCGGGGACCGTGGAGCTGTGTCATATGCGGGCCTGGTTCTCGATCTGGATCGCCCCCATCGCCGCCGTGAACAGCTTCTTGATCAGGTAGTTCTCCTCGTTGTCGAGCGTCGCGCCGCCCAGGTGCGCGAACCCCAGGGTGCGGTCCACACGCCAGCCGTGGCGGTCGGTGTCCTGCCAGCCGTTCTCGCGGGCAGCGATCACCCGCTCGGCGATCATGTCCATCGCCTGCTCGAGGTCGAGCTCCTCCCACTCGGTACCGCCCGGCCGGCGGTATTTGACCTTGGTCAGACGCCCGGGCTGCTGCACGAGCTGGCGCGAGGACGCGCCCTTCGGGCACAGCGTCCCTTGGTTGATCGGCGAGCGCGGGTTGCCCTCGATGTCGACGAGCTCGCCGCCGCGCGTGTACACCAGCTGGCCGCACCCCACGGCGCAGAACGGACACACCGACTCGGTCACCTTCATCCCGGCAATCCTCGCCGCCGCTCTCAGCGTTTGCCCTGACGCTGCACTCGGGCCCAGCCCCCAGTCCATCGCCCGACCGATGACCGGCAACCGTCGCAGCGACTCGAAAGAACGCGAACGAGACCCCGAAGAGCTCATGGCCTATGTCCAGCTTGCGTCGACCGCATCAGGACCCGACGAGTCTCCCACCCGGGAGGGTGAGCTGGCAACAACCGCGTCGGGTTATTTGCTCCCCGGGGCAAGCGGATCGCGACATCATGACGCGGCGGCGATTGCGGCGGCCGGCGCCTCCTCGAGTTGCGGAGTTCTCGCCGGCACGCCCGCTGCCGCGTAGGCCTCGGCCATGTCGAGCGTCTCGGACTCGAGCAGTGCCTCGGCGAGCGACCGCAGCTGCTCGCGGTGCTCGGTCAGCAGCCGCGTCACGTCGGCGTGGGCTTCGTCGACGAGCCGGCGAACCTCCGCATCGATCGTCTGCTGCGTGTCCTGGGACTGTGCCACCCCGCCGGGAAGCAGCGGTCCCGAGCCGTCGTCCGGCAGCACGTTGACCGGGCCGATCCGATCGCTCATTCCCCACCGTCCCACCATCTCGCGCGCGATCTCGGTCAGCTGACGGAGGTCGGACTCGGCGCCCGTCGTGATGGTGCCGGAGATGAGCTCCTCTGCGACGCGCCCGCCGAGCGCGACACGGATCCAGATACCGCGGCTGCATGCGTTGCGCGTGACTCAACAGCGCCACGCCGGTCACGAGCCACACGCCGAGGAATGCGGCGCCCGCGACCGGAAGGCGCCTGCGCCCGCGCAGCCGCCCCGTCAGCACCGAGTCGGCGAGGGCCACCGTGCCGAAGGCCACCGCGGCCAGCAGGGTGGCTCCGACGAGAGCGGCGTAGTCGACTCCGCCCGTGGAGAGGAAGCGCAGTGGACCGGGCGGATCGAGCGCCAGCGCGGCCGCCGACGCGTGCCCGCGCAGGCGGTCGATCCCGTTGAACACGAAGACGACGTTCCAGACGCTGCCGTTCGTCGAGCCGATCGGCCACGGCCGGGCACCGGCGGCCAGCGAGGCGGCGGTCACCCAGGACAGGCTGACGGCGACGAACGCGCCAAGGCCGGCAGCGACCGCGAGCACGCGCCGGCGCGCCGGAAGATCGAACGCGAGCCAGGCGAGAACGCCCAGCGCCGGCAGCACGATCAGCGCCTCGAAGACCTTGACGTTGAACGCCATGCCCAGGACCGCACCGGCCGCGGCGACGAACCACGCGTTGCGCCGCTGCGCGCCGACGACCACGAGCCACGCCGCCAGCACGTCCAGCAGCATCATCAGCGAGTCCATCGTGTCGCTGCGCGCCGTGAGGACCGAGATCGGCAGCACGGCGAGCGCAGCCGCGGCGCCGAGCCCGGCCCGCCGCCCGAAGAGTCGCCGCACGAGGTCGTAGACGAGCGGCACGGCCAGGACGCCGGCGACCGCCTCGGGCAATCGCACCGCGACCGAGCTGAATCCGAACAGCTTCGTGCTGGCGACCTGCAGCCAGAGGTCGACCGGCGTCTTGTCGATCGACACCTGGGCGGCGGGCTCGAACGCGCCGTAGAAGAAGTTGTGCCACGACAGGCCCATGCTGCGCACGGCCGCGTCGTAGAACGAGTTGCTCGGTACCAGCGCGAAGTTCGCGAAGCGCAGCACGGCGGCGAGCGCCGTGATGGCGCCGATGGCGACCCCCGTCCCCGCGCGGGGGATCGCCGGCGCGCGGGCGCCCAGGCGGGGACGGGTCGTGATGTCGACCGCCATGTCGTGCTAGTGGTCGCTCATGCCCGAGTCGGGCAGGCGGGCGTCGCGCGTCGCCGGCAGCGACGTCCGGACATGCGACGCGCCGCGTCCGCGGACCACGACGTCGACCCCCGTGGTTGCGACGCATGTAGCGCACGAACCCGATCACGTCCTGGATCGAGACCTGCAGCGTTGCCAGGGACCGGCCGTGGGCGTCGTGCGGCGTCCGCTGCGACGGCGCCACCGGCGCAAGGTGGCATCGGCCTGGCCGCCCCGCACCTCCTCGGCGTAGCGCCGCTTCGCCACCGCGGTCAGCCGGTCGATCGGCCTGGTCGCGACGCCTGACGGCCGAGCTTGCACGGTTCTCGTCGACGTGCCGGGCTGCGGCAGCGTCGCGGCGCTGGCGCAGCCGACGAGCGGTAGTGGGATGAGGGCGGCGGCGAGCATCGCTCGCCGCCGCCCTGCCGGGCGGGTGCGCGTGCTGGGAATCACGGCGTCGCCTGCTCCTCGGGGAAAGGGGCCGGATCTACGCGGCGAGTGCCGGATAGGCGGGCGCGGGTGAGGCCGCTGGGATGTTGTCTCGCGAGCGGAGAACCGCGAGCAGCGAGAGCCCGACCGGCAGGCGAACTCCGCAGCGCAGAAGCGCCGCTTCGGCTCGCGACGGCCACTCCAGCACCCGGTCGAGCGCCGGCGGCGTCAGACTGAGCTCGGACCGCGGCGACCGCGCGCGACGGCGCCCCAGGCGGACCACCGCCACCGGCGCCAACAACGCCGCGTTGAAGTAGGTGCTCTCCGCGACGGTCCAATCCGTCTCGACAGCGGCGGCGATCAACGCGCGGCGCGTGTAGCGCCGGTAGTGGTGGTTGGCTTCGTCGTGCGCGGACCACAGCGCCGGATGTGCGGGGACGGTGAGTAGGAGGACACCGCCGGGCCGGGTCACGCGTCGTAGCTCGCTCAGCGTGTGCCGGTCGTCGGGCGTGTGCTCGACGACGTCGAGGCAGGTCACGAGATCGAAGGACTCGTCCGGGTAGGGCAGGTCCCCGATCTCGGCGAGGTAGGCGCGGTGGCCGCGCGCCCGGCTCGCGTCGACGGCCGCCGGGCTCAGGTCCACCCCGCAGGCATCGCCGTAGTCGGCGAGCTCGTCGAGCGTGCGGCCGGAACCACACCCGGCGTCCAGGATCCGGCATGGCGACGGAAGCTCGAGGCCGTCGAGCGTCGCGCGCAGGACGCGGCGGCGGCCCCGGTACCACCAGTGCCGATCATCGGTCGTGATCATCGTCTGGAGCTCATCGGAGGTCATGGTCTCCACAGTGCGCCGCCGGCCGTTGGGTGAGGTGCCGCCTCTGTTGGGATCGGGTTGGACAGACGGCTCGCTAACGCGATCCCAACCGGGTCGTCGGGAAGGTCAAGCGGGCTCTGCGGGCGTGTGGAGCAACGGCCGCGCCACGCTCATCAGCGTGCCCTAACGGCGCCCATACGAGATCCCAACAACCGGCTGAGATCCTCGATCGATGTTCCTTCCCATCCCCTCGCAAATCGGCTATGTCGCGCTCGGCGGCATCATCCTCGGCGAGTCCGCCGGCCTCCCGATACCGGGTGAGACAGCGCTCATCACGGCCGGCGGGCTCGTCGCCGCCGGCCATCTCTCGCTACCGCTCGTGATCCTCGTCGCCGCCCTCGCGGCGATCACCGGGGACACCATCGGATACTGGCTGGGTCGCCGCGGTGGCCGCGCGCTGCTGCTCCGCGACGGCCTCGGTGCGACGCACCGCCGCCACGCGGTCCGCCGTGCCGACCGGTTCTTCGCCCGCTACGGCGCGGCGACCGTGTTCTTCGGACGTTGGGTGCCCGGCGTGCGCATCGTCGCCGCCGTGACGGCCGGTGCCGCGCGGATGCCCTGGCCGCGGTTCGCGGTCGCCAACGCCGCGGGAGGGTTCGCCTGGGCCACGACCGTTGCGACGCTCGCGGTCCTCGCAGGGCCTGCGGGCTCGATCCTGCTGGCGGCCGGCGGGCTCATGCTCGGCGCCCTCACCCTTGCGATCGGGGTGCGGTCGCACCGGCGCACGCTTCAGCAGCCCACCTGACGGCTCGGCCCTTTGCTGCCAGCGGGGCGGCGCTCGACCGGGAGGAGCAGGCGACGCGCGTCCTCGCCGTCCGCGCGACGCGAGAAGCGCTCACGCAGGGGTACCGCCCGCCTACCGCGACTTCCGCACGCCCGCCGCTTACGCACGCAGACCAACTCGCACACCGCCGAGCTCCAGCGCGCTCGCCAGCTTCGCGATCGCTTCTGGACGAACTGGAGAGTGGGCCGGCGCTTGTGCAATGCGCGACGAGCGAGCGTCCGCCAGAGGCGCTCGCAACCCCGTTGCTGTTGAGCACGCGGTAGACGTGGCTGACACGTTGCCCCTTGCTGCTGGTCCATGACGCATTGCCCTGCGCGGCGCTCCGCAAGCGGCCCGCGGCGACGGCGATCCCTGGACGATGTCCAATGCCTCTTGCGCACCGGGTCAAGCAACGCAGCGCCGCAACGAGGCCCAGCTTTCTGGGGCCGTGGCTCATCCGGCAACGGTAGTCGACGACTTCGCAAACGCGCGCGACGAGCGAACGTCCTCAGCGTGCGCCGCAGCCTCGCAGAGCAGCTACTGCGGCCTCGTACTGGCGTCGGTCAGCGGCACGTCGGAGGACCCCGTCCGGGTTATGTGTCCGGTGACGGGCGCTGAGCGGCTCGAGCCCGCAACCCAGGCGTGTTCCGTCAGGCATTTCCGGGTCGTCGGTCGCCCGGTTGCCGCACTTCGACGGAAGGAATAAGCAATCGGATACCGTTCGGCGGCGGCCTGTCGGTGCCGCGTGATTCGGCTTCCGCCCCTCGTGCTCGTGGCGTCGCCGCCCTAATCGCAGCAGAGGAGGGGATCGGAGATGGTGACGATCGGGTTCACGACTCCTGCACTGCCACCAGTCCGGATGTCGCTCGTCAGGATCTTGGAGCGCTCGATGTACGCGTCGGGTGCTTCTGTACTGCCGACAGGTGAGCGGTGAGGCAGCGCACGGCGGGCGGCGGCGGCGTCTGGTGGCGTCCGGGTCGGATCTCACAGATGGGACCTCCAGGAGCGGGTAGCGTTGGCTGATGCGGTTTCTCATCCTCGGGCCCCTGGAGGTCCGTGGTGAGGACGGCGCGGTCGCACTGAGCGGCAACAAGCTGCGGGGGCTGCTCGCGGTGTTGTTACTGCACGCCAATGAGCCGGTTAGCGCCAAACGGCTCGCGCTCGCGCTGTGGGGCGAGGATGCTCCGGACCGCACGACGAACACAGTGAAGGTCCACGTTTCGCGGCTGCGCAAAGCGCTCGGTGACGCGGCCCGGATCGAAACGATGCCGGCCGGCTATTGCCTACGGGTGCGCCCCGACGAGCTCGACGCCGCCCTGTTTGACCGGCTTGTCGAGGACGGGCGCCGCGCCCTTGCCGGCGGCCAGCCCGGGCACGCGGGGACGATCCTGCGTGAGGCGCTTTCGTTGTGGCGCGGGCCGGCACTGGCGGAGCTTGCGTTTGAGCCGTTCGCGGCCGCCGAGATCGCGCGCTTGGAGGAGCAGCACCTCGCGGCACTCGAAACGCGCATCGAGGCGGACCTCGCGGACGGGCGGCACGCCGAGCTCGTCGCCGAGCTGCGGCGCCTGGTGGCAGTCAACGCGAGGCGCGAGCGCCTCGTCGCCCAGCTGATGTTGGCGTTGTATCGCTGCGGCCGCCAGGCCGACGCGCTCGCGGTCTACCAGAACGCCCGGGGCGTGCTCGTCGCCCAGGCCGGCCTCGAGCCAGGACCCCGGCTGCGGGAGCTGCAAGAGGCGATCCTGCGCCAGCACATCGCGCTCGGACCAGGCGACGGTGTGCCGCGCGGGTCACCCGCGCTGGATGCCGCGAGCGCCTCTCCGCCCCTGGGACGCGAGGACGAGCCCGTCATGCTGGCGTTTCCACGTTCGCTGGATGCCCCGGCGGGCTCCCTGTTCGTCGGTCGCGACACCGAGCTCGAGCGCCTGCACGAGCACTGGACGCGGGTTCGTGGCGGGGCGCACTCAGCGGTCGTCCTCGGCGGGGAGCCGGGCATCGGCAAGACCCGCCTTGCCAGCGAACTCGCCAGGGCCGTGTACCAGGAGGGCGCGCTCGTGCTCTACGGGCGCTGCGATGAGGGGCTCGCGGTGCCTTACCAACCGTTCGTCGAGGCGCTGCGGCCGTACGCCCGCAGGGTTGGTCTGGATCGCCTGCGCGCCGAGCTTGGCGATCTGACGCCTGAACTTGCGCGGTTGTTGCCCGAGCTCGCCGGGCTCGGTGAGCCGATCCGCGGGGACCCGGAGTCTGAGCGCTTCGCGCTGTTTGAGGCCGTCGCCGCGCTCATCGAGGCGATGACGCATGAACGGCGCGCCCTGTTGGTCCTCGATGACCTGCAGTGGGCGGCCAATCCCACGCTGCGGCTGCTGCGCCACCTGATCCGCTCGGAGCGCCCGCGCGATGTGCTGGTGTTGTGCACCTACCGTCAGACCGAGCTTGATCGCGATCAGCCGCTGGCGCAGCTGTTGGTCGAGCTGCGCCGGGACGCCAGCGCTGAGTGCCTGAGCATCCGCGGGCTTGACGAGCCCGCGATCGCAGCGCTGGTCGAGGCGGCCGTCGGGCACCCCCTCCAGGAGCGCGCAGAGCTCGTGCACGTGCTGGGAGCCCAGACCGCCGGCAACCCGTTCTTTCTCCGTGAGCTGCTGGCCCACTGGACGGAGTCGGGCACGATCTCCCTCGCGGGCGAGCGTTCACGTGCGGGTGTCACAGCGGCGCAGCGCGAGACTCCCAACGGGTTGCGGCAGGTCATCAGTCATCGCGTCGCGCGGCTATCAGCGCCCGCCGGACGCGCGTTGCGCGTCGCGGCGGTCGCCGGACCGACGTTCTCGTTCGTGCTGCTCGAGCGCATGCTGGGCGAGCGTTCGGGTGTGCTTGACGCCCTGGATGAGGCCGTCGCCGCAGGACTGCTGGCCGAGGCCGGGCACGGTGACTATGTCTTTGCGCATGCGCTGGTGCGCCAGACGATCTACGCGCAGCTCGGCGCGGCGCGGCGAATTCGGCTTCACCGCCAGCTCGGCGAGGCACTGGAGGCCCTCGCCGATACCGACGCCCATGTCGAGGCGCTCGCGCATCACTTCGCTGAGGCCGCAGCCGACGGCCAAGGCGACAAGGCGGCCGCATACGCGCTCGCCGCCGGGCGGAGCGCAATCGCTCGGCTGGGCTACGAGGAGGCCATTGCTCACTACGAGCGTGGCCTCGAGGCGCTCACGGTGGCTGGCCAGCCGCACGAGCACCGGCGCTGTGAGCTGCTGCTCGCGCTCGGCGAGGCACGCTGGGGGGCCGGCGGCCTCGACAAGGCCAGGCAAGCCTGCGCGCAAGCGGCCAAACTCGCCGACCAACTCGGCGACACGACCGCGCTGGCCCGTGCCGCGCTTGGCTTTTGCGGACCGCACCGCGTCGAGGCAGCCCCAGCGGCAATCCGGGCCATCACCATCCTGCTACAACGAGCCCTCGCTGCCCTCGGCGAGGATGACAGTGCCCTGCGCGCACGGCTGATGGGCCGCTTGGCGGGGTATTCGGATGTCGAGCAACGCAGGTCGGTGCTCGGGCGCCAAGCACTGGAGATGGCCCGACGAATCGCAGACAGGGCGACGCTCGCCGACGTCCTTGCCAGCGGCCAATGGGCCACCCAAGGTCCAGATGCCCTGCACGAATCGCTCGCCTTGGCAGCTGAGCTCGGGGGCGTCGCGGAGGAGATCGGCGACAGCCGCCTTCGGGCGGTGGCGCATGAATGGCTACTGCCCCGCCTGCTCGAGCTCGGGGACATCGACGCGGTCGAGCGCGAACTCGACGCGTTGCAGCGGCTAACCGAAACGCGGACAGAACGCTACTTCAACTGGGTTCTGGGCGTGATTCGGGCCAGCCACGCCCTTCTCCAAGGGCGAATCGAGGACTGCGAGACGCTGGCGCACGACGCTCGCGCGCGCAGCTTCGAAGGCCACGACGAGACCGCCGCCCGCATCTTCGCGGCGCAGATGCTCTTCGTACGCAGTGCGCAGGGACGATTCGACGAGCTCGTCGAATCGGTCAAGAGCTTTACCGCGCAAGTCCCGCAGGTCGCCGTTTGGCGCTGCGCGCTTGCCATCATCTATGCGCAGCTCGGACACAGCGCGCAGGCGCGTCACGAGCTCGAGGCGCTCGCACGTGACGACTTCGCCGACCTCCCGCGCGACATGTTTTGGCTTGTGAACATGTCAACGTTGTCCGAGGTCGTTGCCCTCCTCGGCGACGCTCGACGCGCGCAGCTGCTCTACACGCCGCTGTTGCCCTACGCCGATCGCTGTCTAGCCACGGGCGCGCTCCTGTGCCAAGGCTCTGCCTCGCGTCCACTCGGACTGCTCGCAACCACGCTGTCGCTGTTCGAGGACGCGACCTTGCACTTCGAGCAAGCCCTCAAGATGAACGCCCAGATCAGATCACCGCTCTGGATCGCCCACACCCAACACGACTACGCCCGCATGCTCCTCGCGCGCAACCACCCCGGCGACAACGAAAAGGCACTCGAACTCCTCCGGCAGGCGCTCACCACGGCCGAACAGCTCGGCCTCACGGCGCTCGCCGACAAGGCGCGATCGCTGAAGCTCACGACGAAAGCGACTGCGCCGCTCCGACTCGGCCAGGCCGCCGTACTGCAACGATACGGGCGCCACAGATCGGCCTGACACTCCCGAAGGTAGTGCTCTGCGGTCCGACAAGTGACACACCTAATTAAGGTGGTTCAGCCCACTGGTTCGCTCTCACTGCATCATGCCGTCTGGCTTGCCGGGTCTAGTGTGCGTGACCCGCTTGCGTGGAAGTAGGTAGCCCAGCGGCGCAGGATCTGCCCGATCATCGTGGTCGTCCTAGCCCGGAGATGGTGGTCTCGGCGTCGTGGCGTGCTAAGCGCAGGGAAATCACGGGCAAGGTCAGGTGCGGCGAGCTGATGCAGCTGGATGGGCACATCGAAGTCCTTGAGCAGATGCTCGCCGAGGTTCACGAGTTGCAGTCCGTCGCGCTCTGGATCGGTGGCCTCGCGGACCGCTGCTGAGACCACGACCTGACCGCCGTGACCGGTGGCCGCGATGCGAGCTGCCTGATGCACGGCCAGACCGACGTAGTCGTCGTGATGCGGCTCGACCCGTCCGCAATGAACGCCGATGCGCACCGCAAACCGCGTCGATCCGGGCCAGGCTTCCGCAGCAAACGCCCGCTGAATACCGGCGCAGGCAAGCAACGCGGCTCCGGGGTCGGTAAAGGCCGCGAAGAACGCATCGCCGATCGTCCGGACCTCGACACCCCCGTGACGATCGAGCTCCTTGCGCACCAGGACGTGGTGTCGATCGAGCGCCTCGCGAAAGGTTGCCTCACCGAGAGCCTGCAATAGGCGAGTCGATCCTTCGACGTCGGTGAACATGAACGTCACAGCTCCGCCAGGAAGTCGGCTGGGCGCGTCGTCCCCAGGCATCCTTGGTACCCTCGCGCGCGGCACGCGTGAGCCTTCGAGCTGAGCGTCATCGACCTGCTGTAGGCGAGGGACTGACATCTAATGCTCCAAGTTATTGCTTTCGGGTGCTGCCGTGCTGTTCAGCGGGGCGCTCATCTCACAGCAGCTTGCGCAGTCGCTTTTGCAGCGTCCTTACAACGCCGTTAAACGCTCTTTCACAGCGGGGGCCGCTGAGGTTCGTGGCGACGACGGCGCGGTCACGTTGGGCATCAAGCCACGCCCGTCCTCGCCGTGCGGATCGCCAGGCCGTCGCGCGCGACCGAGAGCCGGTCGTCGACGCCGATGAAGCCGCCGGCGCGGTGGAAGGCGACCAGCAGACGCGATCGGGGGTCGACGGTGAAGCCGGTGATGCGGTAGGTGATCTCGTCGTCGGCGATCATCAACCTGCGGTCGATGGAGATCGACTGCGGTACGCCGCGCGCGTCGTATGTGACGCCCAGGCGCTCGACCCGATCGTTGATGGCCTGCTGCACGATCGCGTGCTGGGCCGTTCCGTTCGCGATATCCGGGTCGACCGCGCCTGCGGGAGACGGCGTCTGGGCCATGGCGCTGGACGCGCCGGTCAGGAGCAGGACCCCCGCCGCGCCCACCGCCAGCGCGCGCGTGCTGAACGTCAATCGGCGCGCCGGTGCACCGGGCGCGCCACGTCGAATGTGGTTGTAGAACATGGGCGCGACGGTACGCGCCGTTTCAGCGGGGCGCATGAGCACTGGACTACTCACATCTCGGGTGGTCGATTACCTACCAGCCGCCAGTCCGTGGGCCACACGAGGCCGAAGAATTGAGTGGCCGGCTGGCGGAGTTTGGCTGGTCTGCCCCGAGGGCCAGCCCTCGACCGCGTCCATGCTGACCACGGGAGGTCTTCACCCGCCGGTCGAGCTCAGCGTCAGTCGGCGCTGCCCGCTGGGACCATCCAGCGGCAGCGCTGGCCAGTCACCGACGCGATCAGATCGAAGTCTCCGCTGGCCAACCCTCGCCCTTGAGTCAGCACAGGCCGAGCGCAGCGTAATCGCCGACCCACGCATGCTTCTATGTCCGTCGTGCGCTTGAGCTCGGAGCCGGCTCAGAACGTCGCTCGGCGGAGAGCGTCGAGCGCGTCCGCATCGAGGATCCGGATCTCGCGACGTCCGGTCTCCACGCAGTTGAGCGCGCGCATCGTCTGCAGCGCCCGGCCGACCGACTCCAGCGACGCGCCGGTCGCCCCGGCGAGCTCCTCCTGCGAGAGCGACAGACGGATCGCACCGCGGTCTTTCAGCCCAAAGCGCGCGGAGAGCTCCAGCAGCCGCCCGGCGACCCGCTGGATGGTGGTGAGGACGGCCAGCTCGGCGCGCTGGGCATCGGAGTCGCGCAGACGCCGGCTCAGCATGGTGAGTAGGACGAGCGACGCGCGCGGGTGCTGGATGAGGAAGGTGCGGAACCCGCCGGTCGTGAGGCTACGCGCCTCGACACGCTCGAGCGCCATGATCGTGGCCGAGCGCGGTGCATCATCCAGCGCCGACAGCTCGCCAACAAGGTCTCCGGGCCCACGGAAGGCGAGCAGGAGCTCGCGGTCGGCGATAGCCGAGACGACCTTCACGCGGCCCGAGGTCAGGAGCAGCACGCGATCAGGAAGCTGACCCTCGTGTACGAGCAACCGGCCGCGCGCGAACGAGATCGGGACGCCCTGTTTCATCAGCGCCGTCGCGTCGGCGCGATCCAGAGTGGCCAGGAAGCTCTCCGCTTCCGAAACTGCTGCGCCACTCCAGTCGGTTCCAGTGCTCGCGGCCACGACCCCCGAAGGTACCGCAACCGACATGCCCCATCGGCGACTGCGCACGTCTCCGACCCGCTCGTGCGGCTGGGCGTGGCGGGGCTGGTGATCACGCGTTGCATGTGCGCGTAGAGGCCTTCTTGCGCTGATCGGTGGGGTCGCGCGGGTGCTGCTGTCGGGGTTGACGATCACCTGGCTGCCGTGCGTGACGAGTTCCTCGGTGACCGAGTGGACGGCGGTCGGACAGAACTCACGCAGCCAGGGCAGTGGCGAGCTCCCTGTCAGCCCGGAGGCGCTCAAGGCACCGGGCGCGCGTCGGGCCGATGCTGCCGACCGGGATGTCGAGCTCGGCGGAGATCGCGGCGTAACTCGGTGCCGGGTCCAGCATGAGCATGTGCATCAGCTTGCGTTGGCGCTCGGGCAGCGTCTCCAGCGCGCGCGTCAGCGCAGCGCTGCGATGCTCGGCCTCCAGCCGTCCGTCGGCCTCGGGAGAGGCGGACCCGGTGAAGTCCGCGGACGGCTGTGCGTTGACGAGGAACTCCTCGTCGACCGGCTTTGCTCGACGGCCGGCGATGGCGACCCGACGGCTCTCGCGGCGCGCGGTGGTGTACAGCCAAGCGCCGAGCTTGGAGGGATCGCGGACGCTCCCGATGTACTTCAAGAGCTCCAACCAGGTTGTCTGGACGACGTCCTCGACGTCGCGCGAGCTCAGGCCCTCATACCGTGCGACGCTACGGATGCGCGGGCCGAAGCGCTCGACGAGCCGCGTCCAGGCGTCGTTGTCGGGACTTGCGGCGTTCAGGACGAGGCGCTCGAGCTCGGGGGGACTGGGCGCCGGGCGTTTTCGGGCGGCCGAGGCGTCGCGCTGGGCTTGGATGCTGTGAACGGACGCTTTGGTCTGGTAGTGCATGAACATTTCCGATCGAAAGGGGCGCGGGGTGGCCGTCGTTGTCGTTCCGTCGATGCTGCGCGTGGATCTCTGGGCGCCGCGCACGTCGTCACCACTCGGACCGTCGTCGCTCTCCGCGCTCGTGCGAGGCCCGGGGAGCCGTACAGGGCTTGTGGCGCGTGAATGCAAGAGACGGGCGCCTGAATTCATGCGTTGGTGAAAAGTAGGGAACCGAGCCCTCAGCGCACAGGGCATCTGACGGCTTCCTATCGCGTCATTTGACGTGTTGGCGACTGCGCGTGGCTGGGCCATGGGCCCCACCGCCGAGGCTGCAAGTGGGGTGATCAGCCCGGATCGTTCGGAGGTTCGGGCTATCCGCGCTGCAGCGCCGATCGGCGCCATGCAGGTCGGTCGCCGACGGTGCCGATCGACACGAGCACGCCGTGATAGCGGGTCTACCACGAACGCTTAGAAAGCGTGCGCGTCAGGCCCAGGCCGACAGTGGCTCGCGGCCGGATCTGCCGACGACCCAGGAGCGCGAGGAGATCCACGCGTTGAGGATGGCGAGGGCCGTCACAGGGTGCTCCTGAGGACGGGTCGTCGCAGCAGTTGGGCGACGAGCTCCACGATCCGTGCGGCCTGGCCGGGGTTCAGCCTTGGGTCGCACGCCGATCGGTAGTCGGACAGCGGCCGGCTCAGGTCGCTGCTGTCCTCGACGCATTCGGTCACATCGTCGGGGGTCATCTCGAGGTGGATGCCGGCGGCCGGCAGGCGGTGCCGGGCCAGAACCGCGAAGACGACGCGGATCTCCTCCTCCATGTCGGTCAGCAGCCTCGTCTTCTGCCCGTGGGCGTTCGTGCGCTGGTTGGCGTGCATGGGGTCGACGATCCACAGCACGTCGTGGGCTCGCCGCCCCAGCGCCTCGATCACCCGCGGGAGGACCGTCGCCGAGGCGGCCGCACCCATACGGACGATGAACGACATCCGACCGGCGCGCGACACGGGCGCCGGGTCCAGCGTCGCTAGGAGGACACCGACTTCCGCCGGTTCGACGGACGGGCCGAGCTTCACTCCGACGGGATTGTCGATGCTGGAGGCGAGAGCGATGTGCGCGTGATCGGGATGCCGCGTGCGTTCGCCAACCCAGAGGAAGTGCCCGCTCGACGCATGCCGCCCGCCGTGACGTTGGAGCGCTCGCTCGTAGTCCAGGACCAGGGCCTCGTGGCCGACATAGGTGCGCGGTGCAGACTGCAAACCCCCCCGACCTGCCGCCTTCCGACGCTCGAGGTCCCACGCGGCAAGCGCATGGATGGCGTGGCGGCTGCACCGATATGCGGTGAGAAGCCGGGAGGGGTCGTGAGCCCGCTCGCTGATGTCGAGACCGTTCACCACGTCGCCGCGATAGCTCGGGACACGTCGCCCGTCGCTCAATTCCTCGTAGGGCTTCGACCGTGGCTTCGCGAACTGGCCGCCGAACCGACCGACACGCGTTGTGGGAAGCCCGGTGGCGGTCTCGACGACGTCCGCGACTCGGTGCAGATGCTCCGCCTTGGCGATCACCCGCGCCGTGATCGTCTCGCGGAAGAGCTCGGCGCAATCCCCTCCTATGACCGTGAAGCCGTCGCCCGCGGCGGCTCGCGCGAGCTCCTCGCGCAGGGCCCGGCACGACCACATGTCGACCGGCTCCATAGCGGTGGCGAGCTGGTCGCAGACGCGGCTCAGGGCTTCGCGGTCCGCCCAGCCGGGCTGTTGGAGGGCGGGACGGTGGTGAACGGCTGGTACGCCGCGCAACGCGTCAGCGGGCATCGTCAGCTCCTGGCATGGACATGGTGCAGACAGACTGGGGAGGCGTCATCAGCAGTAAGGGGCCCGGCTGGGGCACCGTGATACGCAGCCGGCCCTCCGCGCAGAACAGGCGCCTGTTGGCAGCGTCGTCACACCGTATGGGGCGCCTCGACGAGTGGACGGCGGTCCTCCACGTATCACTGGCGGGTCCGATGGCCCCATACCTCGTCAAGACAGGAGGTGTAATCGACCGACCAGGAGGCAACCGGATGTCCGAGGGGATCCTCGAGGACACGAACGACCAGAGGGTTGGAGGACCATATGCTGCAAGAAACTAGTTCGCCGCTAGAGCTCCCGTTCGACGTCCATCCCGACCCAGACGAGTTCATCCGGGCAGCGATGGACTGGCATTTCAGCCCGGATACGGGCTCGCCCTTCTGGTTGGAGCAAGCCAAGTCCTTTGAATTCGAGCCGCGCACGGATATCAAGTGCTTTGCCGACCTGACGCTCTTCCCGAACGTCGCCAACGAGTTGCGCCATACCCGCGCGGAGGATCTCATCCCGAAGGGTTACGGCTCGCGTCCCGACGTTGTCGGGGTCTTCGAGAGCGGTGGCACCACCGGCGCGCCCAAGCGGGTCGTGTTGCTCCGCGACTGGTGCGACCGCGTCGTCGCCTCGTCGGTCGCCCACATGAACGCGCAGGGGGTGCCGATGAACCGGAATTGGCTCGCGCTCGCGCCGAGTGGACCCCACATGGCCGGTGAGCTCATGAACCAGCAGGCGGCCGCGCTCGGCGGTATTAGATTCGCGATCGACATCGACCCGCGGTGGGTGAAGAAGCTCATCGCCGCAGGCAAGCTCGACGAAGTGCAGGCGTACACAGACCACATCCTCGAACAGGCAGCATTCGTGCTCCGGACCCAGGACGTCGGCGTCGTGCTTCCCACGCCGCCGCTGCTCGAGCTGCTCGCGCGGCGGGACGATCTCATGGATCTGGTCCATCAGAAGGCAGACGCGATCCTTTGGGGCGGGGCGCACATGGGCCCTGATACCCGTCACCTCTTCCGGACCGAGATCTTTCCCGGAGTGAAGCTGTACGGCAGCTACTCAAGCACGATGATCCTCGGTGGGGCCCAGGAACGGCTGGGTTTGACCGACGACGATCCCTGCATCTTTGATCCACTCTCGCCGTACATCACGTTCTCCGTCGTCGATCCTGCCACCGGAGACACGGTCCGGCATGGCGAGCGCGGCCAAGTGGTGATGAACCACGTCAGCAAGTCGTTTTTGATGCCCAACAACCTCGAACGCGACATCGCCACCCGGATCGTGGGCCCCGTGGGTCAGATCGGTGACTCCGTCGCCGACGTGACGCCGGTGCAGCGGTTCGAAGGCGGAGACGTCATCGAGGGCGTGTACTGATGGTTGCGAGCACGGGGTTGGTCGCCTTGGACGCGCTGGGCCCCGCGGGTGGTTACCGCACGCGCGACCCATTCGCGATCTCGGATGTCGCAGGGGAGGCGGTGGCTGAACTGAGCCTGGTGCCGAGGCTCTTCGTCAGCCGAACGATGGCCGCTCTGCACAAGGCCGACACGCTGCCGATGGACGAGCGCCTGGCTGCGATCGCCCGCGCCGGCGAGACGTACCGGACGGCAACCGTCGACGGACTGACAGCCGCCGACTACCACTACATCGTCAGTCGGGTCTCGGGTACACCGATCTCGGCGGTGCGTGCCGCCGCTGACCGCATCGCCCGCAGCGCCGCTGAGGCCTACCGCAGCGTGCAGCACGCCCGGCCCGGTGGCGCCGTCGACGACTGGCGCGATCCACTCGCCCGCAACGGCCGAGCGGTGTGGACCCGGCGGGGTGATGTCTTCGCAGTGCACGCGGCGGGAAACCACCCCGCCGTGCATGCCGGCTGGCTGGACGCCCTGGCGCTGGGCTACCGAGTGGCCGTGCGGCCCTCCAGGCGCGAACCATTCACGCCACATCGATTGGTCTCCGCGCTGCGCTCGGCTGGGTTCGGCGACGACCAGGTGGTGTTGCTGCCGACGAACCACGATGCAGCCGACGAGATGCTACGCGCAGCAGACTTGTCGATGGCCTACGGCGGCGTGGACGTCATGCGGAAGTACGCCGGACAGGCCAACGTGCTGCCGCAGGGCCCGGGACGCTCGAAGATCCTGCTGACCACCGACGACGACTACCGCGATCACATCGGCATGATCGCGGACTCGATCAGCGATGAAGGCGGAGGGGGCTGCGTCAACACCACGACGGTGTTCGTCGAAGGCGACCCGGCGCGGGTCGCCGAAGCGATCGCCGAGCAGCTCTCGAAGATTCCGAGCCTGCCTCCAGAGGATGACAACGCGGTTCTGCCGGTACAGCCGCTCTCCAGCGCTCAGAGGATCGAGCAGTACCTGCTCGCGAAAGCCGCTGGGACGGTGCCGTGGCTGGGCGGCGACGGGATCGTCGACGAACTGGGCGACGGCAGCGCCGTGCTCCGGCCCGCCGTGCACCAGCTCAACCGAACCGACGCCGAGCAAGGCCGCATCGAGCTGCCGTTCCCCTGCGTCTGGGTTGCCCCGTGGACATCGGAGGCAGGCGTCGACCCGCTGAAGGACACCCTGGTGCTCACCGCTGTCACCCACGACGAGCAACTCATCGATGAGCTCCTCGCGGAGCCGACCATCAGCAACCTCTACATCGGACACCACCCAACGTACTGGACCGCGCCGGGCCTGCCGCACGACGGCTATTTGGCTGAGTTTTTGATGCGCACCAAGACCGTCATCCGTGACTGAAATGGCCCGGGCGATGATGCGACGCAAGCATCGGCCAGCGGTCTGCTGCTGACTCCCTGCGATGTCATGGCATCCATCTGTATCACGCTCGGACGCAGCGGCCCCTTAATGACATGACATCAACCGAGGCAACACACGAGACGTCTGTGAGAGAGAGCGAGCAATGCCAGTAGCCGTGGAGGCGCTTTCTGGAAAGGTGGCCCTCGTCACCGGTGCCGCGGGGGGGATCGGCGAGGCTGTCGTGCGCGCGCTGGGCGAGCGAGGTGCCTGCGTGGGCGCCTTGGACAACGACGCCGAGACCCTCGGCGCGTCGGTGGACAAGCTCGTAGGCGAAGGCCTGCGGGTGTCTTCCTTCCCGGCCGACATCACGTCGCCGACGGAAGTCGAGGCGGCCGTCAGCGAGGTGGAAGCGGTGCTCGGGCCGATCGACTTCCTGGTGAACGCCGCCGGCGTGCTCCGGGTAGGAACAGCGACGTCTGCGGATCTTGCCGACTGGGACGCTACCTTTGCTGTGAACGCAAGGGGTGTGTTCCTCGTGTCCAGGGCTGTCGTGAACAGGATGGTGCCCAGGTCCGCGGGAGCCGTCGTGACCGTCTGCTCGAACGCGGCGGCTACGCCGCGTATACAGATGGCTGCGTATGCGGCGTCGAAGGCGGCGTCGGCGATGTACACGAAGTGTCTGGGCCTTGAGGTCGCCAGGCACGGGATCCGCTGCAACGTGGTGTCGCCAGGATCCACCGACAGCGCGATGCTGCGACGCCTGTGGGACGGCGAGGACCGGCTCGCGGCCACGCTCGAAGGCGATCCGGCTGCGTTCAGGCTCGGAATCCCGATCGGGAAGCTCGCCGCCCCGGCCGACGTGGCCGAAGCGGTCACGTTCCTCCTCTCCGACGAGGCTGGGCACGTCACGCTCCAGGACCTCACCGTCGACGGGGGGGCGACACTCGGTGTCTAGCCTCGAACTGCCCACGAGCGTCGGTATCCCGGACGTCCAAGCGTACCCGATGCCCGACGATTCGCAGCTGCCCGCGAACACCGCCGGCTGGCGGGCCGATGCCGGCCGGGCCGTCCTGCTCGTCCATGACATGCAGCGATTCTTCCTGCGGCCATTCCCGCGCGACGCGCCACCGGGCCGTGAGCTCGTGGCCAACGCCGCCAGGTTGAGAACGCTCTGCGCCGCATTGGAGATCCCGGTGTGCTACACGGCGCAACCGGGATCGATGACGCCAGCCGAGCGAGGGCTTCTCGTCGATTTCTGGGGGCCGGGGATGCGCGCCGATGCCGCCGACCGCCAGGTGGTCGACGAGCTGGCGCCCGACGAAGACGACTGGGTCTTGACCAAATGGCGCTACAGCGCCTTCCATAAGACCGGGCTGCTGGACCGCATGCGGGCCGGCGAGCGCGACCAGCTCGTGATCTGTGGTGTGTACGCACACGTCGGTGTGCTCATGAGCGCTTGCGACGCCTTCTCCTCCGACATCGAAGTGTTCCTGGCGGCCGACGGCATCGCCGACTTCACACTCGACCACCACCAGATGGCACTCACCTATGCGGCACAGCGTTGTGCGGTGGTGGCCACGACCGACCAACTGCTCGAGCAGCTCACCACGGGCGCACGCGGCACCAGCCGTGGAGGTAAGGGTCATGGCCGCCGCTGATCTGCTGGACCAGGTGCTCGCTCCCGAGCCGGGCCCGTTTGCCCTCCTCCATCGGCCGGGGGCCCTGCGACGGGACAGGATCGAGGTGCTGATCGGCGACGTGTCCCACGCTCAATCGCTCGCCGAACTGGACTTGTCCGAGCCGGGCGGCCCGACAAGCAATGGGCGCCACGAGACGCTGGCGCTCATCCCGTTCCGCCAGATCGCCGATCGTGGGTTCGATTGCGTCGACGACGGTGAGCCATTGCTGAAGATGCGCATTCGCGAACAGGCTGAGCTGGACCTCGAACAGGTGCTCGAGAGGATCCCGTCGGTGCCGATCGAGCTGATCGACGAGGGCTTCGACGTGGACGACGACGCCTACGCGGCGATGGCGCGGCGGCTCGTCGCCGAGGAGATCGGCACCGGAGAGGGCGCCAACTTCGTCCTCAAGCGGTCACATTGCTCAACGATCCGTGGCTACGAGCCGCGCCATGCTCTCGCGTTCTTCCGACGGCTGGTGCAGCAGGAGGCGGGCGCCCACTGGACCTTCGTGGTCCACACCGGCGAGCGGACGTTCGTCGGTGCCACGCCCGAGCGCCATCTCGGCCTCAGCTCCGGGAAGCTTTCCATGAACCCGATCAGCGGGACCTACCGATACCCCTCGTCGGGACCAACCCTCGATGGGATCCTGGAATTCCTCGATGATGGCAAGGAGTCCGACGAGCTGTACATGGTCGTGGACGAGGAGCTGAAGATGATGGCCCGGCTATGTGACTCGGGCGGTCGCCTCGTCGGGCCGTACCTGAGAGAAATGGCCAATGTTGCCCACACTGAGTACGTCATCGAGGGTCGGACGTCGCGCGACATCGCCGAGCTGTTGCGGGAAACCATGTTCGCGCCCACGGTCGTGGGAAGCCCGCTCGAAAGTGCCTGCCGTGTGGTGCGCCGCTACGAGCCCGACGGACGGCGCTACTACGCCGGCATCATCGCCCTGAGCGGTCGAGATGCGCACGGCGATCCCAGCCTCGACTCGGCGATCCTGATCAGGACCGCCGACATCGACCGACACGGGCACACCCGCATCACCGTGGGCTCCACCATCGTCCGCCACTCCGACCCGGCAGCCGAGGCGGCTGAGACGAGGGCCAAGGCGTCGGGCCTGCTCGCCGCGCTACGCAACAGCGTTCCTGTTCGCTATGGGGAACATCCCCGAGTGAGCCGCCTGCTCGCGCAGCGAAACCGCGGCGTGGCCACGTTCTGGTGCGATTCCGACGACGGTCGCGCCGCGCACGCTCCGGGGCTCATGGGAATGCGTGCGCTGGTGATCGACGCTGAGGACAACTTCACGTTCATGTTGGAACATCAGCTGCAGGCCCTTGGCCTCGCGGTGACGGTGCGACGATTCGACGAGGAGTACCGGATCGAGGAGTTCGACCTGGTGGTGATGGGTCCGGGCCCGGGGACTCCGCTGGACGTGGCGGACGTCAAGATCGCTCAGCTGCGTGGCGCGCTGCGTCGCCTGCTCGAAGAGCGGCGGCCGTTCTTGGCCGTGTGCCTGAGCCACCAGGTGCTGTGCGGGTTGCTCGGAATCCCCGTCGAGCCCCGCGCTGTGCCCAACCAGGGGGTGCGCACGGAGATCGACCTCTTCGGCGAGCGGGTCCAGGTCGGCTTCTACAACACGTTCAGCGCACGCAGCGCGGCCTCCTCGTTTCGATGCGATGGCGTCGATGGCGACGTCGAGGTGAGCCGGGATGCGTCCACCAACGAAGTGCATGCCCTCCGGGGGGCGCAGTTCCGATCGCTTCAGTTTCATCCGGAGTCGGTCCTGTCCCCCGACGGAGTCGGGATCCTGCGAGCTCTCGTGCTCGAGCTGCTCGCGGGGGCACACGGCACATGCCAAGACCAAAACGTCGCGTGACGCCAGTCCGATACTGTGAATAAAGGAGATCCGATGTCACATGAGCAGCTGCCGCAGATCGGTGAGTGGAGCAGCTTTGACGAACTCACGTCGATGCAGGACCAGCGCATCCCGGGCGTGCTGGCCCGAGCTGCCGGGTCGCCGTTT
>Ga0136617_10000598_pt1 | contig 30831 bp, 25 predicted proteins | sample AntDrymUQ3222106_2_FD_129672 | JGI IMG/M metagenome (GOLD analysis project Ga0136617, IMG submission 129672) | Polar desert sand microbial communities from Dry Valleys, Antarctica - metaG UQ322 (21.06) | ecosystem: Environmental > Terrestrial > Soil > Desert | place: Antarctica: Dry Valley... | reverse complement strand
CGCTCGCCTGGAGACGACCCGCGTCTACAGCCGTCCAACACGCGAAGACGCTGAGAGAGCCCTTGAGCTATTCGACCTAGACAGCTGAGCTGCGCGCGCTACTTTGCGGCTCGGGACAGCTTCGGGAGTTCCGGGCCAAGACGGGAGGGGCGCCGGCGGCCGAGGGGCTTCCGCCGGTGGTCCCGTGGCCAGCGTTGGCCACCTCTCCTGTCTAAGGCTCAGCCGCTCCGAACCGTCTTACGCGGGTGTGACGATCGGCTTACGGGCGTGCGCCAGCCGGGTCAGTCTTCAAGCCCCTTGACCCAGGTTGCGCATCAGGCCGCCGTCCATCACGTACGTGGCGCCGGTGACGTAGTCGGCGTCGGAGGAGGCGAGGAAGACCGCGAGCCGCGCGATCTCGACCGGCTCGGCGGCGCGCTTCCACGGGATGCTCTGCACCTGCTCCTCGAGCAGCTCCGGGTCGTCGATGGCCGGCTGGTTGAAAGGCGTCAGGACCATGCCCGGCGCCAGCCCGTTGACGTTGACCTTGAGGGGCGCGAGCTCGAGGGCCAGGGTCCGGGTGAGCATGCGGATGGCTCCCTTGGAGCAGTCGTAGTCGGCGCCGCCGGCGTTGGGCACGTCCTCGTGCACGGACGTGACATTGATGATCTTCCCGCCGCCGCCGGCCGCCGTACGGAGCTGGGCGAAGCGCCGGCAGCAGAAGAAGTAGCCGTAGACGTTGGTGCGGATCGCCTTGTCCCACACTTTGGTGCTGAGCTCGGCGACCTTCTTGCCCGACGCGTCGACACCGGCGTTGTTCATGAGGATGTCCACGGTGCCGAACGTGCGCTCGGCCTGGTCGAACATTGCCGCGACTTGGCTCTCGTCGCTGACGTCGCACTGGACCACGATGGCCCGCCGGCCGTGCGTCTCCGCTGCCTTTCGGGTCGTCTCGGCGCCGTCGGCGTCGACGAGGTAGGTGACGACGACGTCGGCCCCTTCCTTGGCGAACTCCACCGCCGTGGCCTGACCGATCCCGGAGTCCGACCCGGTGATGAGCGCGACCTTGCCGTCCAGCCGTCCGGCTGCCATATGTGCTCCTACTCGTCGTTCACTCGTTGTGCGGGTGCGGGCTGGCCCAGTCGCCAGGCAGCGTTGATCAGCCCCACGTGGGAGAAGGCCTGCGGGTAGTTGCCCAGTAGCTCCCCAGTCTGGGGGTCTGCCTCCTCCGACAGCAGCCCGAGGTCGTTGGCGTGTGCGGTGGCCCCGGCGAACCAGGACCTGGCCCGGTCCGGCGCGCCCATCAGGGCGAGGCACTCGACCAGCCAGTACGTGCAGATGAGGAAGCCGCTGGCGTCATCGGGCCAGCGCCGCACCAGCCCGCCCTCGCCGCCCAGCTCGCGCGCCACGGCCTCGATGGTGGCCCGCATCCGCTCGTCGCGGGCGGACAGGAAGCCGACCAGCGGCAACATGAGCACGGAGGCGTCGAGGTCGTCGGAGCCGAAAGCCCCCGTGTAGGCGCCGGCCCGCTCGCTCCACGCCTTGCCGAGCACGGCGTCGCGTACGGCGTCGCGGGCCTTCGCCCAGCCGTCCGGATCGGCGTCCACGCCCAGCCGGGGGGCGAGCGTGACCGCCCGGTCGAGCGCCACCCAGCACATAACCTTGGAGGAGGTGTAGTGGCGGCGCTGGTCCCTCGCCTCCCACATCCCGGCGTCGGGCTGCTCCCAGGTGCCGGCCGCTCGGTCGGCGAGCGCGACGAGCAACTGCTGGATGGGCGGCGTGAGCTCGCCGAGCTGGTCCTTGAGCAGGTGGGCGGCGTCGAGCACCTCGCCGAACACGTCGAGCTGGTCCTGCTCCCACGCGGCGTTGCCGACGCGCACCGGCGCACTGCCGCGGTAACCGCCCAGGTGCTCCAGCACGTGCTCGGTGAGGTCGCGCTCGCCCTCCACGCCGTACATGATCTGGACAAGTTCGTCCCTGACGTGACCCGCGCTGTCCGCCAGCCAGGCGAACAGCCGGCCGGGTTCGTCCGGGCAGGCGGCCAGCCACAGCGACCGCATCGTGAGGCTGAGGTCGCGCAGCCACGCGTAGCGGTAGTCGAAGTTCAGCTCGCCCCCCACCGCCTCGGGCAGCGACGTTGTGGCCGCGGCGACCACCGCCCCCGAGGGGCCGTACGTCAGACCCTGCAGCACCAGGGAGCTGCGTCGGACCTGCTCCGGGAAGTCGCCGTCGTAGCCGGTGTGCTGGGCGGCCCAGGACCTCCACGCCTCCAGGGTGTCCTTCAGCGAAGGCTCCGCGCCGCCGGGAGTGTGACCGAAGCTGGGCGCGTACGACAGCCGCAGGTCCACGACCTCGCCCGCGGACACGTCGAACTGTCCGAGGACCGCACCGTCATGGATCCGCACCGGCACCCTGGTGCGCAGGGTGAGCGTCGCTGGGCCGCCCCTGGCCCGCACCCCGCCGGGGACGACCTGCAGGTGCGGCTCGGTGCGGCCGTACTCCATGCGGGGCGACAGGTCGGTCCGCATCCGCACAGTGCCCTCCTGGCCTTCGACCCGTCGCAGCAGCACGTGCGGGCTGCTCCGACCGATCTCGTGGCCCCGGGCTCCGTGCGCCAGCAGCAGCGCGTCGGTGACGCTGACGGTCCCGGTCGCCGTGCGGTGGAGCGTCCGGAGCACCAGCGTGTCGCCGAGGTAGCTGCGCTCACTGGTGCAGGTCTCCGCCGGTGCGAGCACCCAGTGGCCGGCGGCCGGGTCGAGCAGGCGCCCGAGCACGGACGGCGAGTCGAACCGCGGCGCGCACCACCAGTCGACGGAGCCCGACCGGTCCACCAGCACGGCCGAGTGACAGTCGGACAGGAAGCCGTAGTCGGCGATGTCCGGCCGGCGGTCGGCCTGCTGTCCTGGCTCGGCCATGACTCACGGTAGGCCCCCGTCCCGCGGCAGCGCCAGCGGTGAGCCGGCGGTCCGCGTCCTGTAAGAAGCGTCCTGTGACCGGGACGAGCAGGCGCGTGCCGAGGGCGCCCCTCTGTGGGGTTCCCTTAGCAGCGGAGCGAATCTGGTCCCTTCGGCGTGGAACTCGTTCAGGCAGCCGGTGACCGGAGCGGTCGGTGTCCCTGGCGACGCAGGTCGGTTTCGACGTCGAAGGAGCGTCGGTGGTGTGCTCGGCGATCGGCAGGTCGGTCGGGTTGCCGAAGATCTCGTCCAGTACCGCGACGGCCTCGCGCCAGGCGGTCGGGATGACCTTGGTGCCATAGGTCGAGTGCTGATCGGAGACGTGGGTGTAGGTCGTGGTGCCCTCGTCGAGGAAGTACCGCGACAGCGCCCGTGCGGTCAGGCTGCGGCCACGCTGCGGCCACGCTGCGGAAAGCGCTGCCCGTCTGAGGACGACAAAGTGCCGCCGTCCCAGAGTCGAGTGAGCGGGTGCTGGTGGTGGGCGTTGACCAGGCGAGCGTTCGCCGCACGCAATGTGTCCTGGCGCAGGTACCACTGCGAGGTCCAAGCCAGGGTGTCCTCGAAATGCCTGACGCGTCAGCCATGCCGGCGTAGCCAAGGTTGCAGGCATAGGCCAGCACGGAGGCGTAGAGGTTGCGGACCAGGTCGGGGTTGCGGGGTTGTGCGCCCCGGCATGGGTGAACGACTCGCTGAATCGGGTGTCGCGGTCGACCTCGATGAGCAGCGCGGGCAAATGGATCTGCGGCAGCCGAGCGGCCACGGCCTGGGCGAGCGCGTCGGCCTCGGCGGGTACCTGCTCGGCGGGCAGCGGCGAGAGACGATCAGGTCGCCGTCCTCGTCCAGGCGCGCCAGTGCCTGCGTGTCGGGTCGGCCAGGACCTGTTCCAGCTCGGTGACCGCCGCATGCAGATCCGCTTCTAACCGCGCCAGCTGCCGCTGAGGGTTGGCGTCGGTGCCGGTGACGGCGCAGAGGTCGTCGCGCTGCGTGGCCCAGCCTCAACAGGGATGAGCAGGGTGGTCGGGTCGGTGTAGCGGCGCGAGCCCGGTACCCAGACGTCGCCCGAACGCAGCCGGGCCTGCACTCCGTGCAGCACGCTCAGTTCCCAGTTGTGCCGATACGCCGCTCCCCGGCCCTGCCCCCGGGTGGTGTCCAGATAACCGCGCCAGCGGGTCGGCACACACGAGGTCGCGGCCGCGCTGATGGCCTCGTCCGGCACCGTCGAGCGGCTGGAGCTGTTCAGCTGTCGCAGCACCTCGACGGCGGCCAGTAGTGCCGCCACGTCGGGGCTGGACGTGTTCCCCGGTCAGCGGCAGTGCGGCGATGACGGGCGGGGTGAAGGTCCGCGAGTACTTATACCGGGCCGCGAGCAGATCGAAATGGCCATGATCGCGCGGCTCCCGGTCCTCGGCCGGCCGCCGCGCGACCTGCAGCCGGGGCATGCCGATGCGGGCGCGGATCAGCCGCCCGACCTGGTCGTCGGGCACAGCGGGGTCTGCGAGGACGTCGAGCACTTCATCGAGAAGCCGCCCGCGCTCGAGCTCGGTGCGGGCACGATCCACGACCCGCTCGGACAGCTCGTGGCGCGCTCGCGAGTCCGCGCCGGCCAAGGCCTGATCGAGCAGTTGCACCAATTCGTCGAGGACCTCGACGTAGGTCTCGGCGAGTGTGGCGAGCAGGATCGGGTGGCGCCGGTCGACGTCGGCGCGTTGCAAAGCCTGATTGGTGGAGCGGCGCCCGGTCTCGGCCAGCATCCGCCGCCGGCCAGCGGGCAGGCCTGACAGGTCAGCGGGCGTAGTACGGCGCGGTGGAGCGGAACAATTCGTCAGGGTCGTAACGCACGTGGACGGCCTTTCGGCGTTATGGGCCGCGTCCAGCCGATCGGTCTTCGGGCGGCCGGGCAGGTGCTTGACGTCCTTGGCGTTGACCAGCCATACCTCGAAGCCGTGCGCCTCCAGCAGGTAGAACGGGGACTTCCAGTAGTCACTGGTCGCCTCCATCACCACCCGCGTGACCCCCAGCTCCAGCAACCGGTCGACCATCACCTGCAACGACCTGGTCATCGTGGAGTAGGTCGTCACCTCCTGAACCCGGTGGCCGGAACCGCTCGAGCTGGGTAGCCGCGTGCAACAGACCAGCTCGGCCTTCCCGATGTCCAACGCGGCGACCCTGGCGATGATCTCCTGGTCGTCCCCGGTTTCTTCCAACACCTGACCGCACCTCCTCAGCTAACGCCGATGATCAAAGGTGATTGCCCGCGGGAGCTACCAGGATGAGACGAAGCTAACGGGCGTGCTCAAGGCAACAAGGAAGGGCCCACAAGCGCAGCTCCCAGCGCCCGACTAATCCACGGCCTCACACCGACCAAGGAGCAACCACGCCTGCGGGCGACCACCCACCCATTTTCAGCCCGGAACGGGCCTCCCCGCCAGCGGGAGACCAGGACTAATCCCAAGAAACCCCCACGGAGCTAGTACCGCAATCTTTCTCAGTCCGGCTGGGGCAGGTCTTCGGCCAAGCCTCGGCGCACGGCGTACACGGCGGCCTGGGTCCGATCGGCGACGCCGAGCTTGGCCAGGATCGCGCTGACGTGCACCTTCACGGTCTTCTCTGACAACACCAGATCGCGCGCGATGAGACGGTTGGACAACCCGTGGGCGATCAGCCGCAGCACCTCGGTCTCTCGCGGCGTGAGCGGGTCGTGCGGCGGGTCGGTGACGCTGGCCATGACCGTTGCGGCGACCGTGGGGTGCAGCGGCACGCCGCCACCGTGCACGGCGCGCAGCGCGTCGGCAAGCTCTGCCGGGCCGACATCCTTGAGCAGGTAGCCACTCACCCCTGCGCGCACCACCGACAGCACGCTGTCCTGGCCCGCGAAGCTGGTGAGCACCACGACCTTGACCGCCGGATGCTCGGCGCGCAGCCGCCGCACCGCCTCAACGCCGGACATGCCGGGCAGGACGAGATCCAGCAGCACAATGTCTGGCCGAACCTCCGGCACGAGGGCCAGCGCCTGCTCGGCGGTGCTCGCCTCCCCAACGACGGCCATGTCCGCCTGCAACTCAAGAAAGGTACGTAGCCCAGTGCGCACCATCTCGTGGTCGTCGCAGAGCAGTAGCCGGATCTCAGTCAGCGGGCACTTCCACGATGACGCTGGTGCCCTGCCCCGGCGCTGTGTGCACCTGGAGCGTGCCACCGACGGCCGCTGCCCGCTCACGCATCGACGTCAATCCGAGCCGGCGGCTGGAGCGGCGCGTCTCGTCCAGATCGAACCCGCGGCCGTCGTCTTCGATGACCAGCCGCACGCTGTCACCGCCGGATACCGTAACCCGGACCCGGCTCGCCTGCGCGTGTTGCAGGGCGTTGGCGAGCGCCTCGTGCGCGATCCGGGTCAACTCACGGTCGACCGTAGGGCTGCCTCGGACCGGGTCGTCGTCGACCGTCAGCTCGACCGGCACATCGTGCACCCGCTGCAGCAACGCCACCCGCCTGCGCAGCGCGGCGGCCAACCCGTCGTGCTCGGCGTTGGGCTCCTGCAAGGTGTCGACCAGGGTGCGCAGCTCGCCCAGCGCCGCGCGGCTCAGCAGCCGGACCCGGGCCAGCTCGGTTGCCAACGCCTCGTCGCCAGGGTCGGCCACCGTCGCCGCGCTCTCCGCCGACAACGTCAGGCTGAACAGGGTCTGGGTGACCGAGTCGTGCAGGTCACGGGCCAGCCGGCTGCGTTCCTCAGCGACTGAGAGTTCCCGGGCTCGCTCCAGGCGTTGCGCGTTGACGATAGCCAGCGCGGCATGAGCGGCCAACGTCTCGATCAACTGCTGGTCGGCTTCGGTGAACGACCCGCCGTCTGACTTGTCGGTGAGATAGAGCTCGGCCAGGATCTCGCCACCGGCCAGGATCGGCACGCCGAGGAAGGACCGCATCTCCGGATGCGCCTGCGGCCAGCCGGTGAAGCGCGGATCGCTGCGGATGTCGTCGAGCCGGATCGGCGAGGGGTCCTTCAGCAACACCCCCAGCAGCCCGTGATGGCGCGGCAGGTAGCCGATGGCATCCCACGTCTGCGCGTCGATTCCGGAAGTCAGGAACAGCGCGATCCCACCACCAGGATCGGGGACCGCCACGGCCGCGTAACGGGCCCCCGAGATATCCCTGCCGGCATCGAGGACGGTCCGCAGCACCGGCTCGGTACGACGTTCGGCCGCGACAGCCAGTGCCACGTCAAGCAGGCGCCGCAGCACATCGGTCTGCGCACCCGTCACGGTCTCATCCTGGCACCGCGTCGCCACCCGCGAGTCAGCGCGCGATCAATCCGTCGCTGTATCACCTCTCACCGGCGGCTTTTCGGGGTGGTTACAGCGGTTCGGCGAAGGCGAAAGCGACCCGGTCTGGCTCCTGGTGCCGATACGATCTCGTTGAGTGATAGGCGGGAAAGGGGGCCCCGATGCGGTTCCGGTCACGTCAAGCAGCGGCCGGTCGGGTGTTCGCGGTCACCGGAGTCAACACAGTGTCCTTCGCCATCCTCGCCAGCAACCCCATCAAGCAAGATCTGCTGGGTTTTGCGGTGGAGCGGATCGCTCCCGCGACGGGTCAGAGCATGTTCATGCCCGGCTTCAAGGTCTTCGAGTCGCTCATCCCCCAGCCGACTGAGGGGCTGAACGTCAGCACCTTCGACCACCCGGTGCAGAGCCTGGTGTGGGACGACTTCACCGCCGATCCCGAATCCCAATACACCTATCGGTTCCACCCGATCAAAGGTCGGCCAGGCAACCTCGAGCGACGCAGCCGGCCACTGTCCATAAAGGTCCGTACCGAACCGCTGGTCACGTCGACCGCCCACGATGTGTTCTTCAACCGGGGAGTGGCGAGCAGCCAGTTCTACCAACGAGAGTTCGGCGACGATCCCATCGCCGACATGGAGCCGGCACGGCGGGCGAAGGCGCTGGCCTGGTTGAGTCGCGATCTTGATGAGGCCCTCTTGCGATTCATCGACGCTTGCCGACCCGGCGACCGGCTCCTGGGTTGCTTCTACGAGTTTCGGTACGCCCCGGTGGTCACCGCGTTCAAGGCGGCGCTTGACCGCGGAGTCGATGTGGGGCTCATCATCGACGCCAAGGTCAACGAGTCCACCGACAAGGACGGGGTCTTTCACGAGAGCTACCCGCGGGAAGAGAACCTCCGCCTCCTGGCTGCGTCAGGCATCCCGGATACGCGGGTCAAGCTGCGCCAGGCACGCCGGTCGAACATCCAGCACAACAAGTTCATGGTCCGCCTGGCAGGCGGCACCGATCCCGTTGAGGTTTGGACCGGATCGACGAACCTGTCGCTCGGCGGCATTCACGGCCAGACCAACGTCGGCCACTGGCTTCGCGACCAGCAGATCGCCAGCCAGTTCGTACGGTATTGGGAGTTACTGTTCGACGACCCGGGTGGAACAGCCGCTGACAGCGCCGCCGAGAGAATCGCCAAGAACAAGGTCTTCAGATCGGCAGTGCAGGATCTGTCACCGGCGCCCGCCGACCTCCGCCAGGTGTCTGAGGGCGTCACCGTGGTGTTCAGCCCTCGACCCGACACCACGGTCCTGGACTCCTACGCCCGGTTGCTGGACTCGGCGCGGGCTCAGGCGTGCATCACGCTGGCCTTCGGGATCAACGCGGTGTTCAAGGAGGTGCTCAAGGACAACACCCCCTTGAACCACTTGGTGTTCATGCTCCTGGAAAAGAAGGACGCCCCGACGCCGGACAGCACCACCCCGTTCGTACGGCTCAATGCATCTAACAACGTCTACAAGGCGTGGGGGTCATTCCTGGCCGATCCGGTGTACCAGTGGGCGCGGGAGACCAATGCATTGCAGCTAGGTCTGAACCAGCATGTCAGCTACATCCACTCCAAGTTCATGCTGATCGACCCGCTGGGCGACGATCCGCTCGTCGTCACCGGGTCCGCCAACTTCAGCGGCGTCTCGGTCAAGGAGAACGACGAGAACATGCTGATCATCCGCGGCGCCGCGCGAGTCGCCGACATCTACCTCACGGAGTTCAACCGCCTGTTCAACCACTACTACTTCCGCAGCATCACCGAACAATTCCGCCGTCGCCGTGCTACCCCGGGGCAAGCCAGCCTGTTCCTGGCCGAGAACGACGACTGGCTGGCCAAGTACGACCCCGGCACGTTCAGAGCGAAGCGACTCAAGCTCTTTGCCGACATGAGTGGGTTCCGGACCCTCTAGTGATCTGCGCCGGCTAACCCGGGCTGACCGGATCGTTGCACTTCATCGTTCGCCAGCGAGACCCGCCGGCGGCGGCGTCCTTCGTCGGTGACGACGACCGCGACGGAAGCAAGGATGACGAGCCCACCGATAAGGACGGTCAGCGTCACCGGCTCGCTCAGGATCAGCGCGCCTAACAACACGGCAACCGCCGGATTGACGTACGCATACGTTGCGACCTGACTGACCGGTGCGTTCTCGAGCAGCCAGACGTACGCCGTGAACGCGATCAACGAACCGAATACGATCAAGTATCCAAAGGCGAGCCACGACCGGCCGGAGACCTCGTCGGCGGAGAATCCGGACAGTTCGCCGCGGGCCAGTCCCGCCAGGAACGTGACGCCGCCGCCGATCACCATCTCCAGGCCGGTCGCGGTGAAGGGATTCGACGGCATCGGCCGGCGCGTCGCCAGGTACGACCCGGTAGCCCACGCCGCCGACGCGGCCACGATGAGGACTGCGTGTCCCGGGTCCGACGTGGCACCGCCGCTGGGCAGTAGCAAGACGGCCACTCCGATGAAACCCACGGCAACGCCGACGAGCGTCGCGGCAGTGGGACGGTCGCCGAACAACGTTCTGAGGACGACGATCCACAGTGGCACTCCGGCGATGATGAGGGCAGCCAGTCCCGACGAGACACCTTCCTCACCGACGCTGACCAGCCCGTTGCCGCCCAGGATGAGCAGCACGCCTGCGGCGGCGACGGTGCCCAGCTGGGCGCGAGTGACGCGCAGCGCAGCAGGCTTGGTCAGCGCCACGATCACGAGCACCACGACGCCGGCAACGAAGAAGCGCACGCCGCCGTGCACCAACGACGGCAGGGTCTCGATGGCGACCTTGATCCCGAGGTACGTCGAGCCCCAGACGACGTACACGGTGCCTAGTGCGACCCAGATCAGCCAGTTCGGCGCAGGCTTGCGGGCAGAGGGTGGCGCAGATGCCGCGTTGGTTGCCACGGTCTTCATCTTGCCGCCTGATCGACCAGCTCCGCTGCCCGGTCTTGTTCGACGAGGACCGGTGCGCGAGCTCGTTGAGTGATGCCGGTCGCCGCGAGCACGGCGAGCGCGGCCACGCCGGTGACCAGATCGACGTGCTCGCCCAGCAGGAGCGCCGCCCAGCCCAGCGTGAGCACCGGCTGGGCGAGTTGCAGCTGACCGATCCGGGCGACGCCTCCCATGGCGAGCCCGCGATACCACCAGACGAAGCCCACGAACATGCTGAAAGTCGACACGTAGGCCAGGCCGAGCCAGGCGGAGACGCCCGGCTGCTGGGGCGGATCGGTGAGCAAGGAGTACGCAGACAGCGGGAGCAGGACAGGAACGGCGATGACGATGGCCCAGCCGATGACCTGCCAACCCGGCATGGTCCGGCTCAGTGCACCGCCCTCGGCGTAGCCGACCCCGACCAGCGCGATGGCAGCAAGCAGCAGCAGGTCGGCCCAGGTGGGCCGACCTGCGCCGCGTACGGCGGCGAACACCAACACCGCCGCAAGTCCGGCTCCGGCGGCGAGCCAGAAACCTCGGCTCGGCCGCTCGCCACCTCTCACCACGGCGGCGATGGCAGTGGCCGCCGGCATCAGTCCGGCCATGACAGCGGCGTGCGCCGCTCCAACATGCTGCAGTGCGATCGCCGACAGGAGCGGAAAGCCGATCACGACCCCGAGGCTCACCACGACCAGCCGGCGCCACTGAGACGGGCTCGGCAACGGCGCCCGGACGACGAGGAGAGCTGCGCCCGCGAGGACCGCAGCGATGACGGCCCGGCCCAGCCCGGTGATGACGGAACCGAACGCCGGAAGGGCCGCCTTGGTCGCCGGAAAACTCAGGCTGAAGGCGAGGACTCCGGCCGCCCCCCACGTCCAGGCCGGAAACGCTCGCCGCCGGAAGAGAGTAGCGCTACTCTGAACCGTCATGTCCAAGAGTAGCAGTATCGACACGCTGTCCGCGGAGCTGCGCCGGCTGGTCCGCGCCGGCCGGCCAGGTGACCCGTTGCCGTCTACTCGCGAGCTGGTGGCGAGGTTCCGGGTCAGCCCGGTCACGGTATCCCGGGCCGTCGCGGCCGTGGCGGCCGAGGGACTGCTGGTCAGCGAGCCGGGGCGCGGCACGTTCGTGGCCGTGGACCACCGCGAGCCCCTCACGGCGTCGGATCTGGGCTGGCAGACGGTGGCCCTGGCCGAGCGGGTCGTCGACGCCGGCGAGGCAGGGCGCCTCCTGCAGATTCCGGAGCCCGGGGCACTGATCCTCAACAGCGGCTACATCGACGCGTCGCTGCAGCCGACTCATGCCCTCGGCGAGGCCCTGGCCCGGGCGGGGCGTCGGCCCGGCGCCTGGGGCCGGGCGCCGGTGTCCGGTATCGCCGAGCTCCGCACTGCCATGGGCCACTTGTCCGGCGCAGACGCCGCAGACGTCCTGATCGTCCCGGGTGGGCAAGCGGGCCTGTCGACCGCGTTTCGCGCACTGGCGACGCCCGGCTCACCGGTCCTCGTCGAATCACCGACCTACCAAGGTGCGCTTGCCGTGGCCCGCGCCGCTGGGCTGCGCCCGGTGCCGGTGCCCACCGACTGCGACGGCGTGCGCCCCGAACACCTCGACGAGGCATTCGCGCTGACCGGCGCGCGACTGTTCTACGCGCAGCCGACCTATGCCAACCCGACCGGCGCGGTGCTGCCCGACGAGCGACGAACAGCGGTGCTGGCCGTCGTGCGGGCGCGCGGAGCTTTCCTCATCGAGGACGACTACGCCCGCGAGCTCACGCTCGGCCCCACCGCGCCACGGCCCATCCTGCACGACGACGGCGACGGGCACGTCGTCTATTTGTCCTCACTGACCAAGGTCGTCGCGCCCAGCCTGCGGATCGGCGCCCTGGTCGCACGTGGCCCGGCCCTGGCGCGCCTTCGGGCGCTGCGGACCGTCGACGACTTCTTCGTCGGCCGGCCGATGCAGGAGACCGCCGTCGAGTTGCTCGCCTCGACGGCCTGGCCGCGTCATCTCAGCCGCCTTCGCCGCAACCTGATGCTGCGCCGTGATGCGCTGGTCTCGGCGGTCCGCGCAGAGCTGCCGCAGGTGCGCATCGAGCGGGTGCCCCAGGGCGGGCTGCACCTGTGGCTGCGCCTGCCCGACGGCGTCGACGACACCGATATAGCCCTGCGGTGCGCGCGCCGCGGCCTCTTGGTCAGCCCGGGTACGCCGTACCACGCCGGCGAGCCGCCCGCGCCGTACCTGCGGCTGACCTACGGCGGAGCGGAGATCGTCGACCTCCAGCGTGGGGTGACCTTCCTCGCGGAGGTGCTGTCCCAGGGCTAGTCGTCATCTCGCTCCGCGCCTCGCTTCGCTCGATGCTCACTCGCCTAGCTGTCATCTCGCTCCGCGCCTCGCTTCGCTCGATGCTCACTCGCCTAGCCGTTGGCCACTACAGTTTGGCGGTGGCCGACGTCAGTGTTCGACCGGCCCGTCCGGCAGACGTTGGCGAGATCGCCCGGATCCAACTGCTCACCTGGCGGACCGCCTACGCAACCGTCGTCCCAGCGCACGTCCTTGACCGGTTGACGCTCGACGACATGGCTGCTCCGTGGGCGGCAGCGGTGGGCAGCCCTCCGTCCGCGCAGCACCACGTGCTGATGGCCTCGGAAAACAACGTGCCGGTGGGCTTCGCCGCTCTCGGCCCAGCCGAGGACGAGGGCCTCGACCCGGCGACCACGGGTCTGGTGACCACACTGCTGATCGAACCAAGGTGGGGGCGCCGCGGTCACGGCAGCCGGCTGCTGGCGGCGACCGTGGATCTGCTGCGCGCTGATGGCGCCACCACGATGGTGACCTGGATCTTCGACCGCGACCCGGCGTCCCGCTCGTTCTACACCTCTGCCGGTTGGGCGCCCGACGGCGCGGCGCGACTGCTGGACATGAACGGCCAGCTGGTCAGCGAGATACGTCTCCACGCGTCTTTGGACGAGCCGATTGAGGAGCAGCCGGGGGCGCCGTGACGAGCCGCGCCCCAGTGAGAACCAGCCAGCCGAACGCGCCGGCGAGCACCAGGCGCTCGACCGAAGCAGTCAGCACGCTGTGGGTCGCGAAGAGCAAGAGCACAGCGAGCACGGCCATCAGAGGCCCGACCGCGACCATCGCCACGAGCGACAGCCGACACAGGAACCGGTCTGGGCAGCGGATGACCAGACGCTGCACGGCGACCACCAGCAGGAGGAATGCTGCCGCGGTGACGAAGAAGTGCGCAGCATTGACCACTCCCCCGCCGCTCTCGACGACAGGGATCGGACACCCCGGGTCGCAGGGCAGCAGCGACGATGTGCCCAGTAAGGCAGCCGCCGCCAATAGCCAGCCCAGCGCGGCAGCGTGCGAGTAGGCCAGCTGCAGGCTGATCCCCAGGAGCGACGCTGACAGGGCCGCGGCCACGAGCGCCAGTCGGTACGCAAAGGCGGCGGGGGCTCCTTGGGCACCCAGGCCGCTGAGAAAGTCAGTGGCCGTGAAGTCGGGGGTACGGAGGAGCGCGTAACCAAGGATGGTGAGGAAAGTGCCGGCCGCGATCAGGCTTGCCGTGGCGACCCATCGCACCGACGACGTCCGCCGCACGCGGCCCTTCATCCCCACGATCATGAAAGTATGCAGGGCGACACGCCCGTACAACCCTGCATGGTTTCATGATCACGCCCAAGGTCGGGCACCCCATTTGGTGATCATGAAGATTTGCAGGGCGACACGCCGACACGGCCCTGCAAAGTTTCATGATCGAGCCTGTCGCACAAAGATCCGCCGACGGGGAACGATCATGACTTTTGCCTTGTGTACGCGGGTGTTCTGCCCGTTTTGTCCGAGGCGAACGCCATGATCGTCTTTGCTGGTCGCGTTGCGCGACAGGCTCGATCGGCGGGCTGGGTGTTGTTGAGCATCGAGCGCAGCGAGGCGAGGAGCTAGCTGGCGACTTAGTCGTCGAGCATGGACTCGATGCCGATGGTGAGGCCGGGGCGATGCAGGACCTGGCGAACGGCGAGCAGCACGCCGGGCATGAACGACGCGCGGTCGTGGGAATCGTGGCGGATCGTGAGCGTCTCCCCCGCCACGCCCAGCAAGACCTCCTGGTGTGCGACCAGACCGGGCAGGCGTACCGAGTGGATGTGGACCCCGTCGATCACCGCCCCCCGGGCACCGTCGAGTGAGGTCGTCGTCGCGTCGGCCATATCGCCAGCCCCCGCATCTGCCCGGGCCTGCGCAACCAGCTCCGCGGTGCGCCGGGCGGTACCGCTGGGGGCGTCGACCTTGTGCTCGTGATGCAACTCGACGATCTCGACCGACTCGAAATACTTCGCGGCGCGGGTGGCGAAGTCCATCATCAGGACCGCGCCGATGCCGAAGTTCGCCGCGATGACGACACCCACGGGCTGCGGAGCGGCCTCGACCCATTGCCGCACCGTCTCGAGGCGCTCGAAATCGAAGCCGCTGGTGCCGACCACGACGCGGATGCCCTCGTCGATACACCACCGGATGTTATCCATGACGACGTCAGGGTGGGTGAAGTCGACCACCACCTGCGCGCCGGCGTCGGAGACGAAGTTGAGGATGTCGCCCACATCGACCATCGCCACCAGATCGAGATCATCGGCTCGATCCACGGCACGGCACACCTCGGAGCCCATCCGGCCCCGGGCGCCGATCACGCCGACCCGGATCGGCTCCGCTCGAGTCGGCTCTGCTGGCGGCATGGTCACGACGCCACCGCCGAGGAGAAGTCGTGATCGCCGAAAGGTCCGATCGCGCCGAGCGACAGCGGCTGTCCGCACAGATCGGCCGCGACCTGCCTGACGTCCTCCGGGGTGACCGCGTCGATCCGGGCGATCAGGTCGTCGACCTCCAAGATGTCGCCGTACACCAGCTCTCCCTTGCCGATGCGACTCATCCGGGAGCCACTGTCCTCCAGCCCGAGCACCAGCCCGCCCTTGAGTTGCCCGCGCCCGCGGTCCACCTCGGCATCGGTCAGCCCCTTTGTGGCCGCCAGATCGAGTTGCTCGCGGACCAGTGCCAGCACCCGCTCAGCATTACCGGGTGCGCAGCCCGCGTACACACCGAAGATTCCGGCATCGGCGTACTGCGACGCGTAGGAGTAGACAGAGTAAGCAAGACCGCGCTTCTCGCGGATCTCCTGGAACAACCGACTGCTCATTCCGCCGCCGAGCGCGCTGTTGAGCACCCCGAGTGCGAACCGCCGCTCGTCGTGACGGCCCAGGCCCCGACCACCTAGGAGCAGGTGGGCCTGCTCGGTCGGCCGGTCGACGATCCGCACGGTGGAGTCGGACACCGGCACGCGGCGTTGTGCCGGACGGGGCAGGTCGGGAACGGCCGTGTCGTCCTCCATCAGGCCCGACTTCGCGAAGGCCTGCCGAACCAACCGGACCACCTTGGCGTGTTCGAGATTGCCGGCCACCGCCACGACGATTGTCGGCACCTGGTAGCGCCGCTTGTAGAATCCGGCCACCTGCTGCCGGCGCATGCCCCGGATCGACTCGACGGTCCCGATGACGGGCCGGCCGAGGGGATGCTCACCGAACACGGCCTCGCCGAACACGTCGTGCACCACATCGCCAGGATCGTCATCGTGCATGGCGATCTCTTCGAGGATCACGCCGCGCTCGACCTCGAGGTCATCGCTGGTGATCAACGACGAGGTCACCATGTCGCTGACGATGTCGACGGCCAGCGGCATGTCGACGTCGAGCACCCGGGCGAAGTAGCAGGTGTACTCCTTGGCGGTGAAGGCGTTCATCTCGCCGCCGACAGCGTCCATGGCTGATGAGATCTCCAGGGCACTGCGCCGCTTGGTCCCCTTGAACAGCAGATGCTCGAGGAAGTGTGACGAGCCGCCAAGTGAGGGTGCCTCGTCGCGCGAGCCGATCCCGACCCAGATGCCGAAGGCCACCGACCGCATGGCCGGGAGCGCCTCGGTGATCACCCGGAGACCGCCGGGTAGCACGGTACGGCGGATGGTGCCGCCGTACCGTCCAGCGGAAAGCGTCTGAGTCGACCCGGGCTGTTGCAACCCGGCCGGGCGCGTCACGCGCCGGAAGACTCGCCGGACCCGCCGGCCACCGCACCGGCTGGCTCTGCATCACCGGCCGGGGCTGCTTCCTTGACCGGCACGAGGCTGATCTTGCCCCGCGCGTCGATCTCAGTGATCTCGACCTGGAGCTTGTCGCCGACGCTGACGACATCCTCGACCTTGCCGATGCGCTTGCCGTTGCCGAGCTTCGAGATGTGCACCAGGCCGTCCTTACCGGGGGTCAACGAGACGAAGGCACCAAACGGCGCCGTCTTGACCACGGTGCCGAGGAAGCGCTCTCCCACCTTGGGCATCACCGGGTTGGCGATCTGGTTGATCTTGTCGACCGCCGCCTGCGCCGACGGGCCGTCTGAGGCCCCGACGTAGATGGTGCCGTCGTCGTCGATGCTGATGTCGGCACCGGTCTCGTCCTGGATCGAGTTGATCATCTTGCCCTTGGGGCCGATGACCTCGCCGATCTTGTCCACCGGAATCTTCACGGTCGTGACCCGGGGGGCGTACGGGCTCATCTCGTCGGGCCCGTCGATGGCCTCGGCCATCACCTCGAGGATGGCAAGCCGGGCATCCTTGGCCTGCAACAGTGCGGCACGCAAGACGTCTGATGGGATGCCGTCGAGCTTGGTGTCGAGCTGCAGCGCGGTGACGAAGTCCTTCGTACCGGCGACCTTGAAGTCCATGTCGCCGTAGGCGTCCTCCACGCCGAGGATGTCGGTCAGCGCGACGTACTCAATCTTCGAGCCGCCCGCCCCGTCAGCTACGAAATCGGAGATCAGGCCCATCGCGATGCCCGCGACCGGCGCCTTGAGCGGCACGCCAGCGTTGAGCAGCGCCATCGTCGACGCGCAGACCGAGCCCATCGAGGTCGATCCGTTGGAGCCGAGCGCCTCGGAGACCTGGCGAATCGCGTACGGGAATTCCTCGCGGCTGGGCAGCACGGGCAGCAGCGCCCGCTCGGCCAGCGCGCCGTGACCGATCTCGCGGCGCTTGGGTGAGCCCACGCGGCCGGTCTCGCCGGTGGAGTAGGGCGGGAAGTTGTAGTTGTGCATGTAGCGCTTGCGCGTCTCGGGCGCGAGCGTGTCCATCATCTGCTCCATGCGGAGCATGTTCAGCGTGGTGACACCAAGGATCTGGGTCTCGCCGCGCTCGAAGAGCGCCGAGCCGTGCACTCGCGGGATGACGTCGACCTCGGCAGAGAGCTGCCGGATATCGGCCAGCCCGCGGCCGTCAACGCGCACCTTGTCCCGCAGGATGCGCTGGCGTACCAGCTTCTTGGTCAGCGACCGGACGGCAGCTGAGATCTCCTTGTCGCGACCCTCGAAGCTGGGACCGACCTGCTCCTTGGCGTGTTCCTTGACCCGGTCGAGCTGCGCTTCGCGCTCCTGCTTGTCGGCGATGGTGAGCGCCGCCGTGAGCTTGTCGGTGACTGCGGCCTCGACGGCTGCGAACACCTCGTCGGCGTAGTCGAGGAAGCGCGGGAACTCTCCCGTGGGCTTAGCGGCCTTGGCGGCCACCTCACTCTGTGCGGCGCACAGCGACTTGATCACGGGCTTGACGGCTTCGAGACCAGCGGCGACGACATCCTCGGTCGGTGCCGGCTTGCCGTTCTGCACCTTGACGAAGGTGCCCGGCGTCGCCTCGGCCTCGACCATCATGATCGCGACATCGCCGGTGTCGAGAACCCGGCCGGCGACGACCATGTCGAAGGTCGCCTCTTCGAGCTCGGTGTGTGTCGGGAAGGCGATCCAGTCACCGTCGACGTAGGCGATCCGTGCGGCGCCGATCGGGCCGGAGAAGGGCAGACCGGCAAGCTGGGTCGACAGTGACGCGGCATTGATCGCGACCACGTCGTAGAGCGTGTCGGGGTCGAGCGCCATGACCGTGCAGACGACCTGGATCTCGTTGCGCAGTCCCTTGGCGAACGACGGGCGCAGCGGCCGGTCGATCAGCCGGCAGGTGAGGATGGCGTCCTCGGTGGGACGGCCTTCGCGGCGGAAGAACGAGCCGGGGATGCGACCCGCGGCGTACATTCGCTCCTCGACGTCGACGGTCAAGGGGAAGAAGTCGAGGTTGTCCTTGGGCTTCTTCGACGCTGTCGTGGCCGACAGGACCATGGTGTCGCCAAGATAGGCGACTGCGGAGCCGGCGGCTTGGCGGGCCAGGCGACCGGTCTGGAATCGGACCTCGCGGTCGGGATGGGTGCCGTTGTCGATATGAGCTACGGCTTCGTACATGGTGTCCGACAAGGCGGACCTCCTATTTTGTGCTGGCCGTGCCGCGCGACGATCCCGGTGAGGTCTGCCGGCCGGTCTTCGATCGAAGCTCTCGGGATGCGATCCCGGGGGCCACTACCGAGGACCGGCTCTGCGGCTGCCCTCGCGTGGGGCGTCGAGCGCGTCCGGCTCGATCGGCTCGTACGACGGATGTCGGACGAGTGTGGGTGGTACAAGCTAACGGCGCAGGCCGAGCTTCTCGATCAGCGACCGGTAGCGGTTGATGTCGGTCTTGGCCAGATACTTCAGCAGCCGGCGACGCCGGCCAACGAGAAGCAGCAGACCGCGCCGACTATGGTGGTCGTGCTTGTGCAGCTTGAGGTGCTCGGTGAGGTCGGCGATGCGTCGAGACAGCATCGCGACCTGCACCTCGGGGGATCCGGTATCGCGCTCGACCGTGGCATGCTCGGTCATGATCTGCTTCTTGGTCTCGCTGGCGAGCGGCAAACTGATCTCCTGACGGATTCTGTGGCCCGCGGTCTTGCCCACGCGGACAGATTTCATTTGCACCGAAACATACGGTGCCTCATCAGGTTACCAGCCGCGCTGCGGCCGGGGAAACGCCCTGGTCAGCGCGCTGGCCGGGCGACGCGGCGCGGGACTACTTCGCCCGCTCCGCGATGTCAGGCGTGTCTGGGACAACCGTCATGATGCTGTGGTTGGGACTGATGTGCCGCCTTGGCCGCAGCTCGCTCAAGACCGGGTCGGTATTCGCTGCCGCTATCCAATGGCGGAGCACCGGCACCCAGTGCCCGCCGTACGCTTCCTGCAGATCCCGCCGCATCCAGTCCACGCCCGTGACCGGGCCACGGCAGGCCCCCGGCCCGGCATTCGCGGGCCAGCCGGAAACCGGGATCGTCGGCGAGGGTCCCCGGCCTGACCTCGACCCTCCCGTTCAGCCAGCAGTTCGGTTCGGGAGTCGAGGCCATGGAGCCAGACTCTTACTGGTGGTAGGTGGCCAGGAAGCGGGCCAGCCGGTCGACCGCGTCGTCGAGAACGTCGGTGGGGGCCAGGAACACCAGCCGCAGGTGGTCGGTGGTGACCAGGTTGAAGCCGGTGCCGTGGGAAAGCAGCAACAGTTGCTGTTCGAGCAGGTCGATAACCAGCTGCTGATCGTCGTGGATCTTGTACACGTCGGGATCGAGGCGGGGGAAGAGGTAGAAGGCCGCTTCGGGCTTGACGCAGTCCACGCCGGGGATGGCCGTGAGCTGGGACCAGGCGTGGTCGCGCTGCTCCCGCAGCCGGCCGCCGGGCTGTAGCAATGCGGCGATCGTGGGCCGGTTGCCCAACGCGCCCTGGATGGCGTGCTGGGCGGGCACGTTGGGGCAGAGCCGCATGCTGGCCAGCAGCTCCAGGCCTTCGAGGTACTCGCTCGCCTCGTGCTTGGGGCCGGTGATGGCGAGCCAGGCGGCGCGGAAGCCGGCGGCGCGGTGGTTCTTGGACAGGCCGCACATGGTGAGTACGAGCAGGTCGGGGGCCAGTGCCGCGGCGTGCTCGTGGACCGCGCCGTCGTACAGGATGCCGTCGTAGACCTCGTCGGCGAGCACTAGCAGGTCGTGCCGGCGGGCCAGGTCGAGCAGTCCCAGCAGTGTCTCGCGGGAGTACACGGCGCCGGTCGGGTTGTTCGGGTTGATGATCACCAAGGCACGGGTGTCGGGCGTGATCTTGGCGGCGACGTCGTCGAGGTCAGGTGCCCAGCCGGCCTGCTCGTCGCAGCGGTAGTGCACCGCCCGCCCGCCGCACAGGTTCACCGCCCCGGTCCACAGCGGATAGTCCGGGCAGGGCACCAGGACCCCGTCACCGGTGTCGAGCAGCGCCTGCAAGGTCATGACGATCAGCTCGGAGACGCCGTTGCCGAGGAACACCTCCTCCGGGCCGACGCTGTCGATGCCACGGCTCTGGTAGTACTGCGCGACGGCCAGGCGGGCCGAGTAGATGCCGCGGGCGTCGCTGTAACCCTGAGCGTCGCCGATGTTGTGCACCAGGCCGTGCACGACGGCCTCGGGGGTCTGCAGTCCCCAGGGGGCCGGATTGCCCAGGTTGAGCTTGAGCACCTGATGGCCTTCGGCCTCCAGTTGGCGGGCGCGGCGCAGCACCGGCCCGCGGATGTCATACCGGACACTCTTGAGCCTGCTCGCCTGCGTCACCACCATGGGCACCTTCCTGCTCGACGGGACCATCCTGCCGTACGGCGCGCGCCGGCTCCCCTTCATGATCCAGGCGGAGTTGGTGCTGCTCCCCACAGCGGCAATATCGCCTGGATCATGAAACGGTAACTGGGCGGGGGGGACGGTCGTCTCCGTACACCCCGCTGCCACGATCGTGCCCAGCGCGACCGCATCCCGGGTCCGCGGGTCCAGGGCGGCGGGCGGGCAGGTGCCCTTAGACCGTCCCGACCGCCAGCTCCCCGAGCGCTGGGGTCGCCTGGAGTTCGGGTCCAGCCGTGCTTCACCGCCGTCGACCAGCCCGGCGAAGACGGCCCGACCTTTCCGGTACAGCTCTGCCATCTCATCGAGATGTGTCGGTCATGCAAACCAGGATGCACCGTGGCCGACTGAACGCCCCAGGGGTAAGCGCAACGCTCCTGCCGGTAAACGTCCGGCTTTCCGCGCATCGTCGCGGGCTGGTGATCTAGTCTCACAACTCCGCCGCCGTTAACGACAAAGCGAGGGAGCCTGCGATGCGTGACCTGCTCGACCTACACCGGCAAGCTGTCCATGAGTTCGGCAGCCGGGTACACGCGATCACGCCCGACCAATGGCGCCTCGCGACTCCGTGCACCGAGTGGGATGTCCGCGCGCTGGTCAACCACCTGGTGTACGAGCAGCTGTGGGTACCCCCGCTGCTCGGTGGCGCCACCATGGAAGAGATCGGTGACCGGTTCGATGGTGACCAACTCGGTGATGACCCGGTGCCCACCTGGGACACCGCAGTGGACGCGGCCAGTCAGGCGCTGGCCATGCCCGGGGCGCTGGACCGGACAGTGCGCCTTTCTTACGGCTCGGCGGCCGCTGGCGAGTACTGCGCCCAGTTGACCATCGACCTGGCCGTGCACGCCTGGGACCTGGCCCGGGGAATCGGCGCAGACGACCGACTCGACGCGGACCTGGCCGCCACTGCCTACCGCTGGGCACTGCCGCAGATGGACCAGTTGATCGGCAGCGGCCTTTTCGCACCGCCGGTACTGGTTCCCGATGATGCCGATCTGCAGACCAGGCTGATCGCCCTCTGCGGACGCGATCCCCACAGATCCCCTATCGCTGGCTGAGCGGTAGATCGAGCACCCCGCTGGCGCACTCCCCCGCTGCTGTGACCTCGCCCTCAAGGGGCGGGGAACGCCTTCAACGTGTCATGGCCGACGTGCGCGGGGGGGCACGCTTTCCATGACAGGTGGCGTGCGGGTGCGGGCGGAGGTGTAGCGCACCGTGGTCTGCAGCGTGATCGAGCCGTCGACGCGCTGCATGTGTGCCAGCTCGCCGTAGGCCGCGCTCTGGAAGTTGGCGAGTTGCTCCGCCGAGGCTCGCTCAAGGGCGTACCGCATTCCTTGACTCCACACCCAGGTCAGCCAGCGCTGCGGATCGGTGAACACCGTCTCGTGCTTGCGTTCTCGGGTTCTGACGTCGGTGAAACCGCCCTGCTCGACAAGCGATTGCACGGAATCAACGTCAGAGAAGTGACCGGTCAGGCTCGGTGACTGTGGGGCGCCCAGGTCGCGCATCAGCGGGCCGAGCCAGCGCCAGCGTTCGTCATCGTGACCGAACCACGTGAAAGCCAGCCGGCCTTCCGGCCGGAGCAGCCCGTGGTAGGCCCGAAGCGCGGCCAACGGGTCGGGCAGGAAGAACAACACCAGCCCCGCCAGCACGACATCGAACGAACCGCTCACGGGCGGTTCCTGGGCGTCTCCGACCACGACCTCGACGTGATCGAAATGACGCTGCCGGGCGTCTGCGGCCGTGGCCGTCACCATGGCCGGCGCCAGATCGACCCCGACCACCCGACCGGCCGACCCGACCGCTTCCGCAGCCGGCAGGAGCGACGCGCCGCGGCCACAGCCCACGTCGAGGACCCGCTCACCAGCGCTCACCTCGGCGTCGGCCACCAACTGGGCACCGAAGACCGAGAAGAAGTCGACCCCGACTGCGTCGTATGTCGGTGCGGCCCGGTCGAAGACACCGGCGATGGCCGCGCGGCGGTCCTCGCTCACGTCACCAGGCTCCGGGTGAGGGCCACGTCCTGCGCCATCTGCGCCCGCAGCGCTGCGATGTCGTCGAAACGCTCCATCCCGCGCAGCCTTGTGGCGAAGTCGATGGCCACGTGCTCGCCGTACAGATCGCCGGCAAAGTCGAGTACGTAGGCCTCGACGCGGCGTTCGCGACCTTCGAAGGTCGGATTGGTACCGACAGAGATGGCCGCCGGCCGCGCGTGCTCACCGTGCACAAGATGACCGGCGTAGACCCCGTCAGCGGGCACCGCGGCGTACGGCAAGGTCTGCAGGTTGGCGGTGGGGTAGCCCAGTTCCCGGCCCCGCATGTCGCCGCGCACGACGACCCCCTCCAGGCGATGGCTGCGACCTAGCGTCCGGGCGGCCTCGGCAACGTCGCCGGCGTCGATGCAGGATCGAATGAACGTCGAGGAGTACGTCGTCTCGTCGGTCCGGACGATCTGCACGCCCTCGGTGGCAAAGCCGAAGCGGCCGCCGAGATCGCGCAGCAGGGGCACGTCCCCGGCCGCCTTGTGGCCGAAGCGGAAGTTCTCACCGACGACGACAGCGGCCGCGTGCAGGTGCTCGACGAGGATTTCGTGCACGAACTCCGCCGGGCCAAGCCGGCTGAACTCCAAGGTGAAGGGCAGGACGCACAGCACGTCGATGCCGAGGCCTTCCAGCAGCTCTGCCTTTCGGCGAGCTGAGGTCAGCATTGCCGGATGGCTCCCCGGCCGAACCACTTCGGCGGGATGCGGGTCGAAGGTGAGCACCAGGCTGGGTACGCCGGCGCTGCGGGCCCGCTCCACCGTCTTGCCCAGGATCACCTGGTGACCTCGATGCACGCCGTCGAAGACCCCAATCGTCGCCACGCACCGCCCCCAACCAGGGGGCTTGCCCTCAACCCCGCGCCAGCGCAGCACTCCGACCTCCCTGTTTCGACCCCTATCAGCCTAGATCGCCATCCACCCGCCTTCCCTCCGCCATGATCCAGGCCTCGTTAGTACCGCTGGAGCGACACCAACGAGGCCTGGATCACCGAACGACGATGTGGGTCAGGCGGGGCGGAGGACGACGACGGGTCGGGCCACGCCATCACGCTCCTCGACCAATGCGATTGCCGTGCCGTCCGGTGCGAAGACGCCATAGGTCCCAGCCAGCCCGGCTAGCGCCAGGCTGCGACCGTGCGCGAGCTTGACCGCATCGGCGTCATCCACGTCGCGGCGCGGGAAACTCGCGGCAACGGCCGCGGACAACTCGATCGTCACAGCAGAGGCCGCCTCGGCCAGTCGCTCAAGCGTGAGAGCGGCGGAGATGTCGAAGGGGCCAACCCGGGTACGCCGCAATCTGGTCAGGTGGCCGCCGACGCCGAGCGCCGTCCCGAGATCACGGGCGATCGCACGGACGTACGTGCCGGTCGAGCAGTCCAGGGAGACATCCACGTCGAGGCACCCAGGCCGCTCGCGGCGGACATCGAGCACGTCGAGCCGGCGGATCGACACCCGGCGCGCGGCCAGCTCGACGTGCTCACCGGCACGTACGCGCGCGTACGATCGTCGGCCGTCGACCTTGATCGCCGACACCGACGACGGCACCTGGTCGATCTCCCCGACGAAATCGCGCAGTGCTTTGCTGATGCCCTGCTCGGTCACGCCGTCGGCGGACGCCGTTGCCGTCACCGCGCCCTCGGCGTCGTCGGTCACGGTGGACTCGCCGAGCCGGATGGTGGCGTCGTAGGTCTTGTCGGTGAGCGCGAGCAAGCCCAGCAGCTTGGTCGCCCGCTCGATCCCGAGCACGAGAACGCCAGTGGCCATCGGGTCGAGAGTCCCAGCATGGCCGACGCGACGGGTCTTGGCGAGGCGCCGGATCCGGGCGACGACATCATGGGAGGTCAAGCCGGAGGGCTTGTCGACGACACACAAGCCACTGGGTACGGGCTCAGCCCCCATCGACCCGAGGAGCCAAGTCGAGCGCGGCGAGGAGCAGCTTGACCACGACGTCGAGTGGGCCACTCGCGGTGAACCCGGCCGCGAGGGCATGGCCCCCGCCGCCCAACTCAACGCAGACCTCTCCCACGTTGAGCCGGCCCTTCGACCGCACGGACACCGCCCAAGCACCGTCGGGCAGCTGCTTGCACACCGCCGCGACCTCGGCCTCGCGCGCGGTCCGGATGACGTCGATGACGCCTTCGACCTGCTCGATGCCCACCGAGCGTTCGGCCAGGTCTTCGACGGTGGAGTACGTCCACACGACACCTAGCCCGCCAGCGGCGTCAAGTTCGAGCGCCGCACGCGACAGGATCACGCCGAGCAAGGACACCCAGGAGTACGGGTGGGTGTCGTACAACTCCCGAGCGATGAGGTCGTGCCGGATACCGGTCGCGAGCAGCCGAGCGGCGAGCCGGTGCACCTGCGGAGTGGTGGCCGCGTACCGGAATGATCCGGTGTCTGTGCTCAACCCGGTGTACAGGCAGGTGGCCACGTCCTGGTCGATCTCGACTCCCAGCCGGTCAAGCAAGTCGACAACCATCACTGCGGTCGCGGCGGCGGTCGTGTCAACCAGGTGCGTCGTGCCGTAGCCGGTGTTGGACGCGTGGTGATCGATGACGATGACCTGCTTGGCGGTCTCGACCCGCCCGGCGAGATCGCCTAACCGGTCTGCGCTGCCCGTGTCGAAGGTGATCAACACGTCGGGGGCGGCCGCCGCACTCTCGGGTGGGACCAGCAAGTCCTGACCGGGCAGGTGCCGCAGCGTGTCGGGCAAGCGAAGGGGCCCGCTGAACGACACCGCCAACTGGCGGCCGCGGCTGCGCAGGGCCAGGCCAAGGGCTAGCGCGCTGCCCAAGGCGTCGCCATCGGGATTGAGGTGACAGACCAGCAACAACTCACCTGGCGAGTCGATTGCCTCGATGGCGGCCTGCCAGTCGCCCTCGGACGGCAGCGGGAATGTCACGAAGCGTCGTCCCGTGCGCCTGCGATGTCAGCGTCCTCGACGCGGCGGTACGGGTCAGGATCACCCGCCGGAGTCGCGTTCGCGGCGACCCGCTGCACCTCAGCGTCGGCCTGCCGGGCCCGGTCGAGCAGCTCGTCGATCTGGCGGGCGTTGTCAGGTATCTGATCAGTCACGAAGCTCAGCGTGGGGGTGAACTTGACGCCGGTCTGCCGCCCCACCTGGGTACGCAGCACGCCCTTGGCGCTGTCGAGCGCCGCTGCGGTGGCCGCGTGCTCCTCGGCATCGCCCAGCACCGTGTAGTAGACCGTGGCCTCGCGCAGGTCGGGAGTCACCTTGACGTCGGTCAGCGTGATCATGCCCAGCCTCGGATCCTTCACCTGGGTGCGCAACGTCTCGGCCACCACCTCACGGATGCGGACGGAGAGTCTACGGGCCCGAGCCGCGTCAACCATGTTCGGCGAACTCCTCATCAGTCGAACTCGTCAACTGCCGACGCACCGACAACAACTCCACCTCTGGGCGGCCCGCAACCAGCCGCTCACAAGCATCCAACACCTCTCGTACGTGTTTCGCCTCCCCTGAGGCGACAGCGACACCCACTTCGGCCCGCCGGTGCAGTTGCCGGGCCCCCACCTCGGCAACGCTGACGTCGAGTCGCCGCAGAGCCGCAACGACCGGCCGCACCACGCCACGCTTTTCCTTCAACGACGCAACGTGGGCGGGCAAGAGCAGGTCGAAGAGTGCGGACCCGACGAACAACGCGCCTCCCTGCCGTCAACTCGCTCCGCGCCTCGCTGCGCTCGATGCTCACTCGCTAGCCGTCACCTCGCGAGAGCCCCGCTAGCCCCGGGGCTTCTCCCGCAGTTCGAAGGTCTCGACCACGTCATCGGGCTTGATGTCGTTGAACGAGCCCAGGCCGATACCGCACTCGAAGCCCTCGCGAACCTCGGTCGCGTCGTCCTTGAAGCGCTTGAGCGACTCGACGGTGAGGTTGTCGGCCACGACGGCCCCGTCGCGCACCAAGCGCGCCTTGGAGTTGCGTCGGATAGTGCCCGAACGGACCTGGCAGCCGGCGATGCTGCCGAACTTCGACGAGCGGAACACCTCGCGGACTTCGGCCGTGCCGAGTTGCACCTCTTCGTACTCGGGCTTGAGCATGCCCTGAAGCGCTGCTTCGACATCATCGATCGCGGCGTAAATCACCGAGTAGTAACGGATGTCGACATGCTCGCGCTCGGCCATCTCGCGGGCCCGGCCCTCGGGCCGGACGTTGAAGCCCAGAATGACCGCGTCGGAAGCACTGGCCAGGTTCACGTCGTGCTCGGTGACGGCACCGACACCTCGGTGAATGATGCGCAACGCCACCTCGTCGTCAACCTCGATCTTGAGCAACGCATCCTCGAGGGCCTCGACCGAACCCGACACGTCGCCCTTGAGAATGAGCGCGAGCTGGGTCTTCTCCCCCTCCTTGAGCTTCTCGAAGATCGACTCGAGGGTCGGCCGGCCACGATTGGCCGCCAGTTGGGCGTTGCGCACGCGCGCCTGCCGCTGGTCGGCGATCTGCCGGGCCATCCGGTCCTCGCGCACGACGAGGAAGTTGTCGCCGGCTCCTGGTACTGAGGTGAAGCCGAGGACCTCTACCGGACGCGCCGGGCCTGCCTCGTCCACCTGACGGCCGTGCTCGTCGAGCATGGCGCGTACGCGGCCGAATGCATCGCCCGCGACCACGGAGTCACCGATGTGCAGGGTGCCCCGCTGGACGAGGACGGTAGCGACCGGACCGCGCCCGCGGTCGAGATGTCCCTCGATCGCGACACCTTGGGCTGGCACGTTGACCGGAGCCTGCAGCTCCAGGGCCGCGTCGGCGGTCAGGGCGATCCCCTCAAGTAGGGCATCTATTCCCAGGCCCTGTTTGGCGGAGACATCGATGAACATCGTGTCGCCGCCGTACTCCTCGGCAACCAGGCCGTACTCGGTCAGCTGACCTCGTACCTTGGCCGGGTCAGCACCTTCCTTGTCGATCTTGTTCACCGCCACCACGATGGGCACATCGGCCGCCTTGGCGTGGTTGAGCGCCTCGATCGTCTGCGGCTTCACGCCATCATCGGCGGCGACCACGAGAACGACGATGTCGGTGGCTTGCGCGCCACGCGCACGCATCGCGGTGAACGCCTCGTGACCCGGAGTGTCAATGAAGGTGATGGTGCGTATTTCACCGGACTCGGAGATCTTGGCGGGCACCTGGTAGGCGCCGATGTGCTGCGTGATGCCGCCTGCCTCCCCACCGACCACGTCGGTCTGGCGGATGGCGTCGAGCAGCTTGGTCTTGCCGTGATCAACGTGGCCCATGACTGTCACGACCGGGGGCCGGGCGATCATCTCGGCATCGGCGTAGTGACCGTCGAATTCGAGGTCGAACCGAGCCAGCAGCTCGCGATCCTCGTCCTCGGGGCTGACGATCTGCACCTCGTAGTTGAGCTCGGCTCCCACCAGCTGCAATGTTTCGTCGGTGCAGGACTGCGTAGCCGTCACCATCTCGCCGAGGCCGAACGCGACCTGGACCAGCGAGCCGGGATTGGCGTTGATGCGGTCGGCGAAGTCCGACAGCGAGGCGCCACGGGGCAGCCGTACCGTAGAACCGTCACCGCGGATGACGGCGGAGTCCATCGTGGGCGCGGAGAGATTGTCGAATTCTTGCCGCCGCTGCTTCTTGCTCTTGCGGCCACGCACCGGCCCACGACCGCCCGGGCGCCCGAAAGCACCGGCCGTGCCGCCTCCGCGACCGCGGTTGCCGCCCCCGCCACCACGGAAACCGCCGCCGCCGGGCGGGCCACCGCGCATCGCGCCGCCGGCACCGCCGGCACCGCCGCCGGGACCACCTGCACCCGGTCCGCCGGCGCCACCGCGATAACCACCGCCGCCGGGACCACCCGGACCGCCGGGTCGGCCGCCGGCACCCGCCGGCCGTCCTCCACCGGGTCCACCCGGACCCCCCGGACCTGCACCGGCCGGACGGGGCCCACTCATACCTGGGCCCATACCTGAACGCTGCGGCACCCCGCCAGGACTCTGCCGCGGCGGAACCATGCCTGGAGTGGGCCGCGGACCGCCCGGCCGGGGGCCGGCAGGTCGTGGCGGCATCCCCGGCGGCGGGCTCGCCGGTCGGGGGATGCTGGCCGGGTTGACGCCGAACGGGTTGTTGCCCGGACGCGGACCGGGACGGGCTGCCGGTCGTGCGGGCATCCCGGGCGAGTCCAGGTCGGGGGCTGAGGGCGCCTCAGGTGATGCGAGGGGTGCCGTGTCCGCGGCGGGAGCACTGGCCGCCGGCGCGGTGTCAGCGACTGGAGGCGCCGGGGCCGGTGTGGGTGTTGCCACGCTGGGCACTGCCGCCGGGGTGGCGTCAGCGAGCGGTGGCGGGCTGACCAGGTGGGCAGGCGAAGCCGCGGCCTTAGCGGCGGCCTTCTTCGTCGGCCGGGCCGCCTTCTTCGCGCCGTCAGCCTCAACCGGTTGCGGCGGGAAGGCTTCTTTGAGCTTGCGTGCGACGGGAGCTTCCACCGTCGACGACGCGGACTTCACGAACTCGCCGAGCTCCTTGAGCTTGGTCATGACGTCCTTACTGGGGACGCCGAGCTCTTTCGCCAGCTCGTGTACGCGGGCCTTGCCTGCCACTGGTCTCCTCATCCGAAGCCGGGCGGCGGGTCCGCTCCAACTTCTGCCTACGTGTGACGACTACTCATCGACGTGACTTCATCGAGTGCTCATCTGGGGCGACCTGCTTCCATGATGTGCTTTCACAAAGAGTGCTCGGACAATGCTCGGACAGTTTGCCCGCGCCGTGCCTCAGTCGTTCCCGTGGTGCTGTGCTTCGACGTACTCCCGCACTGCGGCGAGATCTAGCGGGCCCGCTAGACGCAGCGAGCGATCCAGCGCCCGACGTCGCTCCGCGAGAGCCAAACAGGCCTGGTCGGGGTGCAGGGAGGCACCTCGACCGGGAAGCCGGCGAGCGGTATCCGGAATCGCTCTGAATCCAGAGGGCCCGGGCACCGCCACCACGCGCAACAACTCGGCAGCGACCGCCCGCTCCCGGCAGCCCACACACGTGCGGACCGGGGCCGTTCGGCGCGCCATCGACAAGTCTACCGTGTCGGCCGGTCAGTTGCCGATTCTGCGGCTGGCCGAGCATCACCGTGGATGTCGATCCGCCATCCGGTCAGCCGGGCGGCGAGCCGGGCATTCTGCCCTTCCTTGCCGATCGCCAGTGAGAGCTGGTAGTCCGGAACGGTTACCCTGGCCGCCCGAGCCTCGGCGTCGACCACCTCGACCCGCAGGACCCGGGCCGGCGACAGAGCGTGGCCGACGAACTCGGCCGGGTCGTCGGCGTGATCGATGATGTCGATCTTCTCGCCGTGCAACTCCGACATGACGTTGCGCACCCGCGCTCCAAGCGGTCCGATGCAGGCACCCTTGGCGTTGACGCCGGACACCCGCGAGCGCACCGCGATCTTCGATCGGTGACCGGCCTCTCGCGCCACTGCGACGATCTCCACGGTCCCGTCAGCGATCTCGGGCACTTCCAGTGCGAACAACTTGCGTACGAGGTTGGGATGCGTACGCGACAGAGTGATCTGAGGGCCACGGAAGCCCTTGGTCACGCCGACGACGTAGCACTTGATCCGGGTCCCGTGGACGTAGACCTCGCCGGGTACCTGCTCGCCCGCAGGCAGCAGGGCCTCCACCTTGCCGAGGTTCACCAGCACGATGCCGCGCTCGGCCCGGCCCTCGTGCTGCTGGATGATCCCGGCCACGACGTCGCCCTCACGCCCGGCATACTCCCCGAACGTCACCTCGTGCTCAGCGTCACGCAGCCGCTGCAGGATGACCTGCTTGGCGGTCATGGTCGCGATGCGACCGAAGTCCTTAGGCGTGTCGTCCCACTCGCGGACGACGGTGATCTTGCCCGCACTCGGCCCATCGCCGGTGCCGTCTTCGGCGAGATCCCCCGCCACTTCCTGCGCCCAGACGGTAGCCGCGCCGGACTTGCGGTCGATCTCGACCCTGGCATGCGGTTGCCCGCCGGAGTGCTTGTACGCGGCGAGCAGCGCTGTTTCGATCGCCGCGACGATCGTGTTGAGGTCGATATCGCGCTCACGCTCG
>Ga0136617_10000597_pt1 | contig 30841 bp, 46 predicted proteins | sample AntDrymUQ3222106_2_FD_129672 | JGI IMG/M metagenome (GOLD analysis project Ga0136617, IMG submission 129672) | Polar desert sand microbial communities from Dry Valleys, Antarctica - metaG UQ322 (21.06) | ecosystem: Environmental > Terrestrial > Soil > Desert | place: Antarctica: Dry Valley... | reverse complement strand
TCGGCATCGACTCGCTCCAGAAAACGGTACATCGCCTGCCGCCAAGTCCAGAAGCTATCGTCGGTGGAGGCCACGCCTCGCGTGTTGCGACTCCGACCCGTCCGTCCGGCAAGTGCCCGCTGAAACGCGTGCGAGTGCAGATTCGACATCGCCGGAATGACGACTCCGCCGAGGCGTTCGCAGTCGCCTTCGTCGACATCGCGCGCCACGTGCGCGATTGAGCCGTCGTTGCTGATGTCGATCGCCACGTTGCGTGCCCAACCGTCGTCGAGCAACGCGGCTTCTGCGAATAACGTCATCGCTTGCTACGCGCGCCTGCGCACGTCTACGGTCAAGCCGAATCGATGACCGCAACGACCGCGATCGTGGTTGCGGAGCCCGGATTGACCTGGATCCTCGCACCAGCACCGGCTTGGGCGCGGTCGAGCTCCACGAGCAATGCTTGGTCTTCCGCCAATGCGATCGGCGGATGTGCCGCGATCAGGCATTCGCACCCACCGTGCGCCGCGTAGCAAACGTATACCAGAGCATGCGACATCGTTTCCGCTCTCTCGCGCACCACGATAACCTCTCCACGATGCACATTGCGCCGGACCATGAGATTGAAGCCGCGGACCGGACCACCAACAAGCGTGCACATGACCGCCGTGTCGCCTGCGAACGTGACCGGCTCGAACGGTGCCTGTAGATCGAGCGGCGGACCGGCACCGGTAAGCCGCATGCCCTCGCCCGCGAGCAGCAAGAGCTTACGCTCGACGCCGGGAAAGACGGAGAACCTGCCATCCTGCTCGACGTCGGCAACACTGACTCGCCAATCAAAGTTCGTGAGCAGGGCGTCGGGCGGGCCAACGGCAATTTCGGTCGTGCGACCGCCGCCGTTCTTCCAGGCCGTGCGCCGGTAGTCGGCAGGGGTAAGGACACGATGAATGACCATCAATCGATACGCGTCGGTCGACGCGAGAGCCTCGCCGCAGGATTGTGCCGCTTAGGCGAGGAACGGGACACTTGGGTCTTGAAGAGAATGCGAGAACGTTAATTGTAGAGGGATCGTCTGATAATCACCAAGGCATCTCTTCCATGCCTGCTTTGCCTCTGCGCAATTTCTCAACCCTGGCGTCCGTAATTCTCAAACTTTAGTCTCGTCACCGGTAGTGTCCTAATTTGGCGTTGCGATCGACACAACTGGACGCGTAAACTTAAGGATTACTTTGGAGGTCGATCGCATGCGCACGCTGCTTCGTGCTTTCCTGATGACGCTGCTCGTCATTGTCGGGCAGCCATTCGGCATCGCAGCCGCACAACCCTATCCAAGCAAGCCGATCCGCCTCATCGTGCCGTTTCCGCCGGGCGGTCCCGCCGATGCATTGGCGCGGCTTACGGGAGAAAAGCTGGGCGCAAGCCTCAAGACGCAGGTCGTCGTCGAAAACCGTGCGGGTGCAGGCGGAAACATCGGCATGGAGCTAGGCGCGAAAGCATCCCCGGACGGATACACATTGGTTCTCGCGCCGGCGGGAAACCTAACGGTCAACCCGAGCCTGTATCGCAACGTCCCCTACGATGTGACTAGCGACTTCGTGCCCGTGACAGCACTCGCCGTGGTGCCGAACATCCTGGTCGTGCATCCGTCGGTACCGGTCAAGACCGTTGGGGAGCTCATTGCCTATGCGAAGGCCCGCCCTGGGCAGCTCAACTTTTCATCACCGGGGCCGGGTAGCGGCGCTCACCTCGCCGGCGAGCTCTTCAAGAGCAGCGCGGGATTGGACATGGTGCACGTACCGTTCGGCGGCATTGCCCCCGCGATCACCGCCGTGCTTGGCGGTCAGGTGCAAGTCATGTTCGCCGGCGCGTCGTCGGCACTACCCCACGTCAAAGGCAACAAGATGACGGCGCTGGGCGTGGCAAGCCTGAAACGCATCGCCGCGGCGCCCGAGCTGCCGACGATTGCTGAATCAGGGCTTCCCGGGTTCGATGTCACATCGTGGTATGGCATCGTTGCACCGGCAGGCACTCCGGCGGAAATCATCAACCTTCTACAGTCCACGATCGCCTCCGGTTTGGCGCAGCCAGACTCACGCGAGAAGCTTGCAGGCCTCGGCGCCGAGCCTATGGGCAACACGCCAACCGAATTCGCCGCGATGATCCGTTCGGAGACGGCCAAATGGGGCAAGATCGTCAAGGACGCCAACATCCGCGTCGAGTAGATCGACAGCGACCACCCCTCGGCGCGGTGGTAGTGATTTACAGGAGCAGCGATTGAGCCAAGAGCGAGCGCAGGCGGCCGAGCTTTGTATCGATTACCTAAATGCTCTGGATGTCGCAGCACTGGCGTTAACCGACGACGAAATCCTGACTGCAGTCGAAGAAGGGCTCCGTGCGCAGGGCGAAGGCCGCACGGTGATCGAGCCACGCATGCATCTCATTCCCGACGCTGCATTCAACGGCCATCTGAATGTTTTGCGCGGCTACATCGGCCCGCTCGCGCTAGCTGGTGTCAAAATCGTCGGGGATTACGTCGACAACTACCAGCAGGGCCTACCGTCCGAGATGGGCCTCCTGAATCTGTTCGATCCGCGCACTGGACGTCCGGTCGCCGTTATCGACGCATCGGGACTGACTGACATGCGCACAGGCGCGGTCACCGCACTAGGGGCGAAGCACCTTGCGCGTAAGTCGAGCCGCGTTCTGGGACACATTGGCGCCCGAGGCACCGCCTATTGGAATGTCCGGCTGCTCGATCGACTGTTCAACTTTGACGAAGTCCGCGTGCACTCGCGCAGGCGAGAGAGCCGCGATGCGTTCGCGCAGCGACTATCGCGCGATCTCCGCAAGAAAGTCATTTCCACTGAAGATTGGGAATCGTGCGTCCGCGGCGCCGACATCGTTGTGGAAGCATCCCGTCTGCCCCAGCCAACACCGCTCTTGCAGACCGCATGGATCAAGGGAGGCGCGTTCGTCGTTCCCTACGGCACAATGAGCGCGGTCGAGCTCTCGCTCACCGATCTCATGGACAAGATCGTCGTCGACGATTGGGGGCAATGTAAGGCCGGCCGGTTCGGAAGCCTGCGTGCGCACGTGGACGCTGGCAAATTGTCGGAGGCGACGTTGCACGCCGAGCTGGGCGAGATCGTCGCGGGTCGCAAGCTGGGACGAGAAAGTGATGCCGAGACGATCCTCTTGTGGCACCGCGGATTGTCGCTGTCCGACATCGCGCTTGGTCATGCCATGCTCGAAAAAGCCAAACGACTGGGAATCGGGCAGACGCTGCGGTATGCCTAGAAACTATCTCAAAATCGCTTGGTCCCCTCACCCCAACCCTCTCCCGCAAGCGGGAGAGGGAGCTTGCGTTCCCTCTCGCCCAGCGGGATAGGGTGAAGGGGAAACGCCGTTGCTGGATTTTGAGATGAGTTCTAGGATCGTGAAGGCTGAACGCGTCAACGCCGGTCAGGTGGTCCGGCATGCGTAGCGGATTGACAGACGCACGGATTGTGAAAAGCTGCGTCGTAATGGCATGAGCGCGCGAGACGTCCCCGCTATATTTATTAGATCGCGTGGTGCAAGGGTTTCGTCGAGTCGCCCGTGATCGCATGCGCGCGGATGTATGCAATCAACGCGACGGTAGCCGCCGCCTGGGGCGAGCTGCTCGAATGGGTTGTAGCGCGCGCTGGCGTTTCTTGCGAGGTCATTGACTATCCGGCACCACTGCCTGTGTCTGCGCTGTGGTCGCGGCCCGATCTCGGATGCGCATTCATGTGTGGCTATCCGCTGACGCGCGCGGATTCGCATCCGGTGGTACTAGCCGCGCCCATCCCAAGCCCAGCGCGTTACCACGGCAAGCCCAAATACTGGAGCGACCTCATCGTCCGTGCCGATGCTTCGTTCACCCGCATCGAGGATACCTTTGGGACGCGGTTCGCGTTCACGACTGACGAATCGCAATCCGGCTATCAAGGCCCGCGCAGTCTTTTGGCGCCGTATGCGAAGGCTCGCAGCGGGGCACTGTTCTCCGCGACCGTCGGTCCGCTGTTTACCCCGCGCGGGATCGTCGAGGCAATCATTGCCGGTGACGCTGATATCGGTCCGCTCGACAGCTACGTTCACGATCTGCTGCGTCAGCACGAACCCGCGCTCGCGTCGCGGTTGCGCGTCGTTGCGACAACTCTACCGACGCCGATACCACCGCTCGTGGCGGCAGCGGGAACCGATGACGCCGCCGTTGCGGCGCTGCGCGCGAGCTTGCTCGAAGTTTCGGCGGTCGATTCCCTCAAAACGGTGCGCACTGCGCTACTGCTGCAAGGCTTCGCACCGGCGACCGCCGCGGATTACGATGTGCTGACCGAGAATGCGCACGAAGCCGATGGGCTCGGTTACGCGCGTATCACGTGAGGGCTAGGATGCGCTTCACGGCTACCACACCGACGCGATGTGCGGCGACGCCCGCAAGTGTTTGTCCGCGGTAATAAGCTTGGCGCGAAGTTTGAACGCGGTGGCGATAATGATCCGATCGGCTGGATCACCGGGCGTGTTGTCGTCGAAACTGCCGGCAAGCTGCGCGATTTCGGCGCTCACCGGCTCGAACCGCAACTCCGATAACACGTAGAGGTCGGCGAGCCACTGATCGAGCGGCAATCCCAACTCCAGCCGACCCCGGCGGACGGCTGTTGCAATCTCGAGCACGGTGATCGCGGAAACGGTTGCCGGACCTTGGTGGAAACTCTGATCGATCGCACGCTTCGCGCGTAAGGAGAGACGACCCGATCCCGACACCCACCAGATGAGCACGTGAGTGTCGAGAACGATCACCGATGCATATCCCACTCGTCGGGATCGATCACCGGCTCCAGCGGACGCTTATAGTGCCGCACGCTACCTCGCAGCCGGGTTCGCGCCGCGGCTACCATGTCGGGCGATGGAACAGGCGGAGCAAGCTCGGCAACGACCTTTCCACGCGAGGTGATCTTGATTCGCTCGCCGCGCTGCACCCTAGCAAGATACCCTGGCAAATTCTGCCTGAGCTTGGTGACGTTGACTTCTTTCATGAGGACTGATATGTACAGAGAAAGTGTACATCCTGAACGCCTTATCGTCAATCACCGCCCCTATTGCTCGGGGTGCAAGTTTTCTTCGGGGTCGCCGCTCATCGCGCCGACGACGCTCGCCGCGCTGCAAGAGCTCGCATCGGCGTCAAGACATTCATCGGGAAGTCTTGACCCGCTCGGTTCGTGCGTTTCACTGTGCGCGGCCATCCCGAGTGGCGCAGGTCACGGTCACCCAGGCGACTGGGATGATAGGCCTCGCTGCCGGCAGCTGCGGTAGGATTTGAGTCGCCCTACTCTCGACCGCCTCAGGACCGTACATGCCAACCATTGAATCCTTGCTCCTTTTCTTCCTTGCATCGTTCGTGCTGGCGGTGACCCCGGGTCCTGTTTGGCTGTACCTCATCTCCCGCACGCTAGCGCAGGGGCGGCGCGCCGGATACTTCTCGATGCTTGGCGTCGCGGTGGGACTGTCGGTACACGTGGTGCTTGCCGCGGCTGGCTTGACAGTCGTGCTCCTCGCTATTCCGTTCGCGTTCGACGCGATCAAGCTTGCAGGCGCACTCTATCTGGCGTGGCTCGCATGGAGCACCATCCGAGGCAGTGGTGGCCTGCGCTTCGAGGTGCAGGCGCTACCGCCGGTCGCAGACCGGGTCTTGCTGCGACAGGCGTTCATCGCAGCAATGCTGAACCCGAAAGTGGCGGTGTTCTATCTGTCGCTCTTTCCGCAATTCATCGATCCCTCTGCAGGATCCGTACTGGCGCAAGGCCTGTTGCTAGGCGCGGTCCAAGTGACAGTGGCCGCTGTTGTGGACGTATCCGTCGTAACGATCGCCGGTGGACTTGCCGTCTGGTTTTCGCAGCGACCGTTTTGGCTGCGCGCGCAGCGCTGGGTGCTGGGCGGTGCATTTGGGGCACTCGCCATCTGGCTTGCGGCGACCCCGCGGCGGACAACCGTGGATTGAGACGATCACGCGTTCCTGCGCGGTGGGGATCGTCGATCTGCTCTATGTCGTGGTCGACTAGACGCGGTTAATTACCGCGTATCGATCCGGGCAGGTCTCTCGATCCGGAATATAAAGCGCACGTTCGAGGAACGGAGGGACGCTTTTCTCGCATGACTAGGGCCAGATACATCGCATTGACACGTTTGCGATAAGTGGCGAGAATTGTTCGCTCTTCCGCCGTCACATCTTCTCTTTCCCCGGAGTTGCCCATGCGCTGGTTCCGCCTTTTCATCGTCGCGTTCGCGACGGTTGCCTTCGCAACGACCAGCGCGCTGGCGCAAATTCGCGTCGGCTCGAAGAATTTCACCGAACAATTTGTCGTCGCCGAGATCTATGCACAGGCGCTCGAGGCCGCCGGCTTCAAAGTCGAACGCAAGACCAATTTGGGCGGCACGCTAATCGCTCACAAAGCCCTCGAAGAAAAGCAGATCGACCTCTATCCTGAATATACGGGCACGATGTTGTTGGCGGTGCTCAAGGGCGAGCCGATGACCGATCGCAAAGCGGTCTACGACAAGGTGAAGGGCGAGTACGCAGCGAAGGGCCTGGTTGTTCTCGACGAATCGCCGATGAACAACACGTACAACATGGTCGTACGTCCGGAGACCGCCGCGCAATACAAGCTCGCGACCTTGAGCGATTTGGCACGGGTCGCTAAGGATTTGAAACTTGGTGCGGGTCCAGAGTTTCGCGATCGCAAAGACGGTCTGCCGGGGCTCAAGTCCAAATACGGCATGGAGTTCAAGGAGGACTTGCAAATGGCGATCGGCTTGCGCTATCAAGCGCTCGCTAACAAGCAGATCGATGTCGTCAACGGCTACGCGACCGACGGCATGATCAGCGCGCTCAAGTTAACGCGTTTACAGGACGACAAGAATCTGTGGCCGCCGTACTACCTGGCTCCGGTCGTGCGCAAAGATGCCCTCGATGCCAATCCGAAACTTGCCGAGACCCTGAACAAGGTCAGCGCGCTCATCGACGAAACGACGATGGCCGAGTTGAACTACAAGGTCGATGGTGAGAAGCAGGAGCCCCGGGATGTCGCACGTGCGTTTCTCAAAACGAAAGGCATCGTCCGCTAACGGCACGTTTCGTGAGACCGTTCAATACGCATCGATCCACTCGGCAATCGAGTTCGCCGCCCTCCTTTTCCTCTGGGTGACACGACGATCACGCTGACCGGCCGTGACGTTACGTCGGCCGACGTCGTGCGCGTGGCCCGCGACTACGTGCCCGTGCGTTTGAGCGATGACGCTCGCGCCCGAGTAGTCGCCGCGCGTCGCGTTGTCGATCATGTCGCGCAATCCGGCGTCGCGGTTTACGGCGTCACGACAGCACTGGGTGCGAACACCGGTCAGCCGATCGCGCCGATCGAGCAATCCCGCTATCAAACGCGCGCCGTTCAAGCGCGAGCAGTCGGCGTTGGACCGCGTCATGCAACCGATGTCGTTCGCGCGATGCTCTTCGCCCGCGCCGCCGGCATGGCGGTCGGCGGCTCGGGGGTGTCACCCGCAGTACTCGACGCCCTGATTTCACTCCTGAACGCTCGCGTTCATCCCTCGGTACCGAGCAAGGGGTCGATCGGTACTGCCGACCTGGCACCGTTGTCGCACCTCGCGTTGCCACTCCTGGGCCAGGGGTTCGCGGAGTATGAAGGCGAGCTGCTGCCCGGCACCGAAGCGCTGGCGCGAGCGCGCTTGCCGCCCGTGGCTCTCGCGGCAAAAGACGGGATTGCACTCATCAGCGCGAACGCCGCGACGATCGGTCATGCCGCGCTCGTGTTGCACGACGTCGCAGCGGCGTTCGACGCATTGAATGTTGCGGTCGCGCTGACGTTCGAGGGCTTTCGTGCGAATTTGAGTCCGCTCGACCGGCGCGTGCAGGCGGCTCGTCCGGCACCTGGTCAAAGCGAAATCGCCGCGCGGTTGACCGCATTGCTGTCCGGCAGCGACCTTTGGCGACCACAGGCGGCACGCCGCGTGCAGGATCCGATCTCGCTGCGTTGCGTGACGCAGGTGCACGGCACGGCGCTTGCATCGTTGCTCAATGCCCACGCGCATGTTGAGCTCGAGCTCAACAGTGCCGCCGAGAGTCCTCTAGTCTTGCCGGACTCAAACGAGATGCTGTCGAACGGCAACTTCCATATTCCCGGGTTGGCGATTGCGTTCGATACGCTTGGCTTGGCACTTGCGCAGACCGCGTTCCTCTGCGTCGTGCGCTGTCAGAAGCTCTTTTCGCCGACGTTTTCGGGATTGCCATTGCAGCTCACAACCCGCGGTCCCGAGCATTCGGGCTTTGCGACGATTCAGAAGACACTAATGGCGCTGTACAACGAGATCCGCCACGCCGCAAATCCGGCATCGCTCGACAGCGTCCCCGTCTCCGAAGCGATCGAGGATCATGCTTCCATGGCCGCGAACGTTGTGGCAAAAACTGCTGCGATGGCCCCGAACCTGCGTTATCTCGCGGCGATCGAGTTGTTGAGCGCCGCGCAAGCGGTCGACGTCCGTGGGCTCGCGCCCGAGGCAATGGGACAAGGGCCGCAAGCCGCCTACGCATTGGTCCGCGAGACGGCACCGGTGCTCGACGAAGATCGCCCACTTGGGCCCGACATCGAAGCCGTTGAAGCCGCGATTCGCGCCAGTCACCTTGCCACGATCGATCTTCTCGCGCGATGAATTGGCTGGTGAGCAATTGGGATCAGGTTGCGACTGCGCTCGTCGAGCACGTGGTGATCGCATTTACGTCGCTCGCCATTGCATTTGCGATTTCCCTGATCGTCGGCATTTGGGCAGCGCGTGACGATCGCGTTTTCCGCTGGGCGATTGCGATTAGCGGAGTTCTTTATACGATTCCAACGCTCGCGTTTCTCGCGCTGCTGATTCCGATTGTGGGATTGGGAAAGACCAACGCCATCATCTGCATGGTTGCGTTTTCGCTGATGATCCTAATCCGCAACGTCGCGGTCGGTCTGCGGGAAGTACCGGCCGACGTCGTCGAAGCAGCACGCGGCATGGGAATGAAAGAGCGCGAGATTCTGCTGCGCATCGAGCTTCCACTCGCGCTGCCGGTGATCGTTGCCGGGCTGCGCATCGCGACGGTGACCGTGATCAGCGTCGCTGTGGTCGCCGCGTACGTTAACGCCGGCGGCCTCGGTACCCTCATTTTCAACGGCATCAGCAATGACCACGCCCCCAAAATCTGGGCGGGTGCGCTTACTGCGTGCGCCCTTGCCGTCGTAGCCGACTTAAGTCTCGCGCAGCTCGAGACTTGGCTCCGCGATCGATCGGCGTGACTCGCCGCGATCATCGTTCGCGGTACCAACCGCGAGCTGCTGTAGCGGAGCACAGCGCCCGAGCCGAGCGCGAGCATCGTCATGCTGTTGATTGAAGCGTGGCAGTTCTTGGTGACCCACCCCGGTCGCTTCTTCCATGCATTGGCAACGCACATCATGCTGTCGGGAGGAGCACTGGGGCTGGCCATTGCGATCGCCGTTCCGTTGGGTCTATGGGTCGCGCATCGAAGGCGAGCGGCGTTCACGGCAATTACCATTGCCAACATCGGTCGCACTCTGCCTTCGCTCGCCGTCTTGGCGCTGGTCATGCCGATACTCGGCACCGGCTTCGCGCCGTCGCTATTCGCGCTGACGCTGCTCGCGCTGCCGCCGATTCTCATCAATACCTATACAGCGGTGCGGCAGGTCGACGTCGATATCGTGGACGCCGCTCGCGGCATGGGCATGACCGGGGCCGAGATCGTGCGCAAAGTCGAGGTGCCGATTGCATTGCCCGTCATGTTCGCAGGCATCCGTACCGCCGCCGTCCAGGTCGTTTCGGGCGCCGTGCTTGCCTCGTACATCGGCGGCGGAGGCTTGGGGGACTTCATCACCGCCGGAATTGCGATGATGGCGATGCCCCAATTGCTGGTCGGAGCCATACCGGCGACGTTGCTGTCGTTGGGAACCGATCGGCTGTTCGGCGGCTTGCAGAAATTATTGACGCCACGGGGCCTACGCCCGGAATGATCGACATTACCGACTTGACCAAGCAATTCGCGGGCACCGAACGCCCCGCCGTCAATGGACTCACATTGTCGATCGCCGAAGGAGACGTCTGCGTTCTCATCGGACCCTCCGGCTGCGGCAAGACGACGATCATGCGCATCATCAACCGGATGATCGAGCCGGATTCCGGAAGCGTGGTTGTCGGCAACCGCGACATCATGCGTACCGATCCCGTCGAGCTACGGCGCAGGATCGGCTACGTGATCCAACAGATCGGACTTTTTCCGCACTGGTCGATCGCGGAGAACATCGCCACGGTGCCGCGGCTTCTTGGCTGGACGGAGCAACGCGTTGCGACGCGTGTCGACGAGCTATTGACGCTGGTCGGGATGGACCCTGGCATCTATCGCGAGCGCTTTCCGCGCGCCTTGTCTGGTGGTCAGAAGCAACGCGTTGGTGTCGCGCGCGCGCTGGCCGCGGATCCGCCGGTGATGCTGATGGACGAGCCATTCGGCGCGATCGATCCCATTACGCGAACGCATCTGCAGGACGAGTTCCTAAAAATTTTACGAGCGCTTAAAAAAACCATCGTTTTCGTGACTCACGATATCGACGAAGCCATCAAATTGGGGGACCGCATCGCGATACTCCGGGAAGGCGCCCTCGTTCAGTACGGCGCACCGGAAACGATCCTCACCTCTCCGGTCGATGCCTTTGTCGAAGCTTTTGTCGGCACTGATCGTGCGCTGAAGCGTCTCGCCCTCATTTCGGCGGCGGCGGCGGCCGAGCCAATCGCTCCGGCCGCCTTTGCTGCCGAATTACTTGCGTCGATCCGACCGTCTCGGACGATTCTAGCCGAGGCAAACCTGCGCGACGCACTCGCGCAGATGCTCACGTCGGGAACCGACACGCTCGCCGTCGTCGCCACGGATGGGACTCGCTGCGGCATCCTTACGCTTGCGTCGGTACGCGCGCAAATACAGGTGGGCACGCGGGACTCGGTAGTCGTTGACAGCCGAGCGATTGCACCCTAGATTGTTCCGTCTTGCCTTTGCATTTCCCTTGTCCTTCGGAGCCACCATGCGCCAATTCAACATCTCATCGCTATTGATGCCGCTTTTTCCTTTAGTGGCGTTTGCGGTTCTTACCCCCGCTGCCGCGCAGGAACCAAAAGTTGTCATGGGCATTTCCGGGTGGACTGGGTTCGCACCGCTGACCCTCGCCAAGGAAGCCGGCATTTTCAAGAAGAATGGCGTCGACGTTACCATCAAAAAAATCCCGCAAAAGGATCGGCACTTGGCAATCGCATCGGGCGATATCCAGTGTGCGGCGACGACGGTCGAAACTTATATCGTGTGGAACGCCAATGGTGTGCCGATCACCCAGGTCGTGCAGCTCGATAAATCGTTTGGCGCCGACGGGCTGGCAGCGCGCGGCAACATCCAAAAGGTCGCCGACCTCAAGGGTAAGACAGTGGGGGTGGACGCACCCGGTACGACGTCTTATTTCGGTCTTGCGTGGATTCTGAAGAAAAACGGCATGACGATCAAGGACGTGAACGTGGCGACGATGAGCCCGCAGGCGGCGGCGCAGGCCTTCGTCGCGGGTCAAAACGATGCCGCTATGACCTACGAGCCGTATTTATCGACGGTTCGCGACAAGCCGGACGCGGGCAAGATTCTTGCGACGACGCTCGATTATCCGATGGTGATGGACACATTCGGCTGCACGCCTAAGTTCATCAAGGAGAACCCCAAGGCCGTCAAAGCAATGGTCGACAGCTATTTCGAAGCGGTGGAGATGATCAAGAAGGAGCCGGCGAAGAGCTACGAAATCATGGGCGCCGATGTCAAGCAAACCGGCGAGCAGTTCGCGAAATCGGCGTCTTACCTCCGCTGGCAGGACAAGGCTGCGAACCAGCAATTCTTCGCGGGCGAGATCCAGAAGTTCAGTCAGGAAGCGGCCGATCTGCTGCTCGAGATCGGCACGATCAAATCCAAGCCCGACATCAACACGATTATCGACACCCAGTTCATCAAGTGACGCCATGCGGGCGAGAGCCCGTCATGGCTCGCCGAGCAAGTAACGGCGCAAGATCGGGTTTGCGAAGGGAATTAGCGCGACGGCGAAGACTGGCATTGCGCGGAGCTCATCGCCGATGACTCCGCTGCTGCCCGTAGGTTCCGGTCGCAAAATTGCCTACGGCATCGCGTTCTTCATCGTGTTCGTTGGCGTCTGGGCCATTGCCACTTTCGGCGGCTTTGTTTCCAGAGTGTTCCTGGCCGATCCCGTCACGATGCTCAGAGAGGGTTATCTGCTCTTCGCCGAGCATGGATTCGCCAAGGATGTGGCAGTCACGATTTGGCGCGTCTTTGGCGGGTTCATCCTTGCCGCCTTGCTCGCGGTTCCGCTCGGGATCGCCATGGGCGCGTACAAGCCAATCGAGGCATTCTTCGAGCCGTTCGTCTCGTTTGCGCGCTACCTTCCCGCGTCGGCGTTCATACCCTTGCTGATCCTGTGGGCGGGGATCGGTGAAATGCAAAAGCTGCTCGTGATCTTTATCGGCACCTTTTTTCAGATCGTGCTGATGGTCGCGGTCACGGTCGGCGCGACGCGGCGTGATCTGGTCGAAGCGGCTTACACGCTCGGCGCGAATTCGCTCGGCATCGTGCGGCGCGTGTTGCTGCCGAGCTCGGCGCCGGCGATCGCCGAAACCTTGCGCTTGGTCCTCGGCTGGGCGTGGACCTACGTGATCGTTGCCGAGCTGATCGGCGCATCGTCAGGAATCAGCCACATGATCACCGATAGCCAGGCACTTCTCAACACCGGTCAGATCATTTTCGGAATCATCGTGATCGGTATCATCGGCCTCGTCTCGGATTTCCTGTTCAAGTGGATGAACTTGCGCATCTTCCCTTGGTACGCATCCTAAAGCGAATCCGGTTGAGTTCGCGCAGTGAGCAAGCTTAAGATCGATCAAGTTGGCCGGATATTCAAGGGCGTGCGCGGTGGCCCTCCGACCGAAGCGCTACAACCGATAACGCTCTCCGTCGCTGATAACGACTTCATCACGATCCTCGGACCATCGGGTTGCGGCAAATCCACGCTGCTGCGCATCGTTGCTGGTCTCGACGTCCCGACGACCGGAGGCGTCATGCTCGACGGCTCCCCTGTCGTCGGCCCCGGTGCGGATCGCGGCATGGTATTCCAGAGCTATACATTGTTCCCCTGGTTGAACATCCATCAGAACGTGTGTTTCGGACTGCGCGAGAAAGGCGTTCCGGAATCCGAGCAAAATGTTACCGCCGGTCGCTGGCTCGAGAAGGTAGGGCTGACCGGTTTCGCGCGCCACTATCCGAAGATGCTGTCCGGCGGAATGCAACAACGCACGGCGATCGCCCGCGCCCTCGCCAACGATCCCAAGATTTTATTGTTGGACGAACCCTTCGGCGCGCTCGACAATCAAACGCGATCGTTGATGCAGGAGTTGCTGCTGTCGATCTGGGAATCCGAGCGCAAGACCGTCCTCTTTGTCACGCACGACATCGAGGAAGCGATCTTCATGGCGAACCGCGTCGTGGTCATGAGCGCGCGGCCCGGGTCCATCAAGGCCGAGGTTGCCGTCCCGCTCCCGCACCCGCGTCATTACACGGTGAAGACGACACCGGAATTTTCACAAATCAAAGCTCGGCTCACCGAAGAAATTCGCGTCGAAGCATTAAAAGTGGTCACGAGCGCGTGACGGACAAAACGTGCAAAGACGCGCTGACATTTCGCCGCAATACGGTCGAGAATCGGGGTTGAAAATAACGGAGGATGATGATGCCGCAAAAGCTGACCTTCTATCACAATCCGCAGAGCCGCGCCGAGATCGTCCGATGGATGCTCGAGGAAGTCGGCGCCGACTACGACTTGATGCCGATCGATTTCCAGGCAGGCGACAACCGCAAGCCCGAATTCCTGAAAATCAACCGGATGGGCAAGATTCCGACGATCGTGCTCGAAGACGGGACGGTGATCACCGAAGCACCGGCAATTATCGCCTGGCTCGCCGACGCCTATCCCGCGGCGGGCCTCGCGCCAGAACCGCAGTCGAGCGAGCGCGGCAGCTACTATCGTTGGCTATTCTTTGGCGGCAGCTGCTTCGAGCCCGCCCTCACCGAGAAGATGATGCGCAAGGACGCCCCGGAGTTGCCCAAGGGCACGATCGGCTGGGGTAGCTACGATGATGTCATTGATACGCTAGAGCGCGCACTTGCGCCCGGACCCTATCTGCTCGGCGAGAAATTTACTGCCGCCGACGTTTATATCGGCGCGCAATTGAGTTGGGCCGGCTCGTTCGATGCTCCGCGCATTAAGCAAAGCCAGGTGATCCAAGACTATGTGGCGAGAATGAGGGACCGGGAAGCATTCAAGCGTTCTTAGGAATCAGAGCGACCGCGTGGATCGGAATGAACCCTTCGCTGCCCGCGACACCAGACTTAATTCACCGGCGAACGTCCGTGCTCGATCGTCCTAAACTGCCTTCCTCGCCAAATGCGGCCGATGGATTTGTCGACCGTGCTGAGCCAGAAGTTGCTGGATGCCAGCTTCAGAATTTGATGACATGATTGTCGCTCCCGCTTTTGTTCGCACCGGCAGAATACACTCGCGCCCGTACGTTGAAGTGCTTCCGTGGCCGCCTATCGCACCTATCGCACGGCCGTCGGCTCGCGCTGCATGCTGTCGGTCCGCTCTCCGGTTAGCGACCGACCGGGGACGAACAGGTACGCGAAGCGTCTAGTACCTTCCACCGTTCTTCTGCCACCGCCACGCGTCTGTGCAAATCGCAGTGAGGTCACGCGATCCGCGCCATCCGAGTTTTGACTGGGCGAGCTTTGCGTCTGCATAGCAGCTCGCAACATCCCCCGCCCGGCGAGGCGCAAATGACTTGGCGATTTTCCGTCCGCACGCCAACTCAAAAGCCGCAACGACTTCAAGGACGGAATACCCATGACCTAAGCCAAGATTGAACGTCGCTGCCCCCGATTGCCGGGCCAGATGGCGAAGCGCCGCGACATGCCCCTCGGCCAAATCCTGAATATGAATGTAGTCGCGCACGCCGGTGCCGTCGGGTGTCGACCAATCGTTGCCAAAAACTTTGAGCTCGCCGTACTCGCCTACCGCGATTCCGCACAATAGAGGGACGAGGTTGTTGGGTTTCCCGCGCGGCGCCTCGCCCAGCATTCCAGACGAATGCGCGCCGGCCGGATTGAAATAGCGCAAGTTGGCAATCCTCCAGTTGCCATTGGCCGCCGCGAGATCGCGCAAGAAATCTTCGACAATGCGCTTGGTCCGGCCATAGACATTTTGGGGGCGCAACGGTGCTTCTTCGCTCACCGGCAGTTGATCGGCTTGCCCGTAGACGGTCGCCGATGAGCTGAATACGAGAGTGGCGACGCCCGCTTCCCCCATCACTTCAGCCAAGGCGAGTGTGCCACCGACATTGACATCGTAATAGGTCAGCGGGCGCTCTTCGGACTCGGCAACCGCTTTAAGCCCCGCGCAATGGATGACCGCAGTGATCGGATAGTCGTGAAACGCCGAGCGTAACGCGGGGGCGTCTCGGACGTCCGCCGTTATGCAAGGAACCGGCCGACCGGCAACGGCCTCCAACCGCGGGAGCACTGCCGGCGCGCTGTTGGTGAAGCTGTCGAGCACGACGGGAGCGTAACCGGCGCGCGCCAACTCGACGACCACGTGCGACCCCACGTATCCCGCGCCCCCGGTAACCAGAACGGTGTCAGCCATGATCTTCCGATGCTACACGAGGATAGGCGCCTAGATTGTGACGTGGATACATATGGCCGAGACGAAAAAGCCGGGTCTTGAACCCGGCTCTTCCATAGCGCGCAAGGAGGCAGCTTTTACGCCGCTTTTGCATCGGCGGCATCGGCGTCCGGCCGATCGAGTAGCTCGACCAACGCCATCGGCGCCGCGTCACCTTCGCGGAAGCCGAATTTCAGGATGCGCAAATATCCGCCCGGACGCGCCTGATACCGCGGGCCCAGCTCGTTGAAGAGCTTAGTCACGACGCCGCGATCGCGCAAGCGATCAAACGCCATGCGCCGATGCGCGACTGTCGGCGTTTTGGACAAGGTAATGAGCGGCTCCGCAACGCGCCGCAATTCCTTTGCCTTCGGCAACGTCGTCCGAATGACCTCGTGCGTGAACAACGAGTTGGTCATGTTGCGCAGCATCGCGAGACGATGCGCGCTTGTGCGGTTTAATTTGCGAAGTCCGTGCCGGTGCCGCATGGTCGCCTTCCTAATCTGAAACGCGGCACCGGAGCGCCACGTGTCCTACCCCACGTTTTTTTCTGCATCGAATCGACTGGCTCTGCCAGCGATTCGATGGAAACAATAATCGTGAAAAAGTAGGTGTTTACTTTTTCACGGGCGATCTAGCCCCGCCGGCGGCCAGTTTTCGAGCTTCATCCCGAGCGAGAGCCCGCGCGTGGCAAGGACTTCCTTGATCTCATTCAACGATTTGCGACCGAGATTGGGTGTCTTCAACAACTCGGTTTCCGTTCGCTGGATCAGGTCACCGATGTAATAGATATTCTCCGCCTTGAGACAATTGGCCGAGCGGACGGTAAGTTCGAGATCGTCGACGGGGCGCAGCAGTAGCGGATCGACCTGAGGCGAGCTGCGTTCGGACGCCGGCATATCGGTGCCCCTCAAATCGGCGAATACCGATAGCTGCTCGACGAGGACCGAAGCTGCATAGCGCACCGCCTGCTCGGGTTCGACGACACCGTTCGTCTCGATGTCGAGCACCAGTTTATCCAGATCCGTGCGCTGCTCGACGCGCGCCGATTCGACGGCATAGCTGACGCGCCGCACCGGCGAGAACGATGCATCGAGCAAAATACTTCCGATCGTCCGGCCGCCTTCCGGCTTGGTGCGCGCGGTGGCGGGCTGATAGCCCCGTCCTTTTTCCACGCGAATTTCCATTTCCAGCTTTCCGCCGGCGGTGAGGTGAGCGATCACATGCTCCGGATTGATGATCTCGACGTCGTGATTAGGCTCGACATCAGCGGCCGTAACGACACCTTCGCCGGATTTGGCGAGCCGCAACATCACGTGCTCACGGTTGTGCAGCTTAAGCACGACGCCCTTCAAATTCAGCAGCACGTCGACGACGTCTTCTTGAACGCCGTCAAGCGCCGAATATTCATGCAGCACTCCGGTAATCTTGACTTCGGTCGGGGCGTAACCGGGCATGGACGAGAGCAGCACGCGACGAAGTGCGTTGCCCAGCGTATGCCCGTACCCGCGTTCAAAAGGCTCCATCACCACTTTGGCATGAAACGGCGACGTCGATTGCACGTCGATGATGCGGGGCTTCAAGAGCACATTAGTCTGCATGCGAGATCCTTATGCGAGCCATTTAGCGCGGGCGTGCACTCGACACGCCATGCGGATTACTTGGAGTAAAGTTCGACCACCAGGTTTTCATTGATGTCCTGGCCAAACTCCGACCGGTCAGGCGCGCCTTTAAAAATTCCCGTCAGTTTCTTTGCATCGACTTCGACCCACGACGGAAAACCGACCTTCTCCGCCAGTTGCAGCGAGTCCAGGATGCGCAATTGCGCTTTCGCTTTTTCGGACACAGTGACGACATCGCCGGCGTTTAAGAACGCCGATGGAACATTCAGCGCTTTGCCGTTGACCATGATCGAGCCGTGTGTCACCACCTGACGCGCTTCCGCTCGAGTCGAGCCGAACCCCATCCGGTAAACGACGTTGTCGAGCCGTGACTCGAGGAGCTTCAATAGATTGCCGCCGGTGGAACCCTTGCGCCGCGACGCTTCGGCGAAATAGCGCCGGAACTGCCGTTCAAGAAGGCCGTAGATACGCCGCAGCTTCTGTTTCTCCCTGAGCTGCAGACCGTAGTCCGATGGCCGGGCGCCGGATTTCACCCCGTGCTGCCCCGGCTTGATTTCGAGCTTGCACTTGGAGTCGAGCGATCGCCGCGCGCTTTTCAGGAACAGGTCCGTGCCTTCCCTTCGCGCCAACTTGCATTTGGGTCCGATGTATCGAGCCACGTTTATCCTCGCGTCCTCTTCGTAGTTCTTACCACCAGGAATCGACCGGCTTTGCCGGCGATTCCTGGCTAACCTGACCGGCCAAAAGTAGGTGTTTACTTTTGGACGATAAATTAGATCCGGCGCCGCTTCGGCGGGCGGCAACCGTTATGCGGCACCGGCGTGACGTCGGTAATGCTGGAGACCTTGATTCCGAGAGCGTTCAGCGCGCGCACCGCCGATTCGCGTCCGGGACCGGGCCCCTTGATTCGCACTTCGAGATTCTTCACACCACACTCCTGCGCCGCGCGGCCGGCAGATTCGGCAGCGACTTGAGCGGCGAATGGCGTCGATTTGCGCGAGCCTTTGAACCCCGCACCGCCAGACGTCGCCCATGACAACACATTGCCTTGCCGGTCAGCGATCGTGATGATCGTGTTGTTGAAAGACGCATGAATGTGCGCGATTGCCTCGGTCACGCTCTTCTTGACCTTCTTGCGGGCTCGGGCGGCGGTTGCCGCCTTTTGCGTGGGTTGCTGTGCCATCGACTGTCCTTACATTCCTAAAAGTGGTAGCGCTCGATTACTCGGGTGCATTTCGCCAACGCGTTACTTGGCCGTCACGCCCTTCGCCAGCGCAACGGTACGACCCTTTTTCGGGCCCTTGCGCGTGCGGGCATTGGTGCGAGTCCTCTGGCCGCGAACGGGCAAGCCCTTGCGGTGACGGGAGCCGCGGTAGCAGTTGAGATCCATAAGGCGTTTGATGCTCATCGTCGTTTCGCGGCGCAAATCTCCTTCGACGGTAAACTTGGCAACCTGCTCGCGCAGCTTGTCCATTTGGCTATCCGATAAATCTTTGATCTTCGCCGCCGGAGCGATGCCCGTCCCGACGCAAATCGCTTTCGCGCGCGACGGACCGATGCCGTAGATCGCCGTCAGGGCGATGACAGCGTGTTGATGATTCGGAATATTGACGCCTGCAATACGGGCCATGTCGTTACCCTGTCCTGATCAAAGTTCGCTCAACTTCATCAACCCTGGCGCTGCTTGTGGCGCGGATCCGTGCAGATGACGCGCACCACGCCATTGCGCCGGATGATCTTGCAATTCCGGCAGATCTTTTTGACCGAAGCCAATACCTTCATTTCCTACCTCCACTTAAACTCGGCTTCTTTAAGGCCTCGACCTTGCCGCTAGGACGCGGCCGCCGATCCCTTATCGCCGGTCCTTTTCTCACTTCGCGCGGAATGTGATCCGTGCGCGGGAAAGATCGTACGGCGTCAATTCGACGGTAACCTTGTCCCCCGGCAAAATCTTGATGTAGTGCATGCGCATCTTTCCCGAGATGTGGCCCAGCACGACGTGGCCATTTTCCAGCTTCACGCGAAAGGTTGCGTTGGGCAGCATCTCGACAACCTCGCCCTGCATCTGGATCGTGTCTTCCTTCGCCATCAGCGCGTCGGCAACCCGCCCTTGAAATTCGCCTTACGGAGCAGGCTTTCGTATTGCTGAGACATCATGTACGCCTGCACCTGCGTCATGAAGTCCATCGTCACCACAACGATAATCAGAAGCGACGTGCCCCCGAAGTAGAACGGTACGTTTTTCCAGGCAATCAAGAAGTTGGGGATGAAACACACCACCACCAAGTACAACGATCCCAAAAGCGTCAGCCGGAGAGTAATCTTTTCCAAGTATTTCGCCGTCTGGTCCCCTGGACGATAGCCGGGAATGAAAGCGCCGCTTTTTTTCAAGTTCTCGGCAGTCTCCTTCGGGTTGTACTGCAGAGCCGTGTAGAAGAAGCAAAAGAAAATGATTGCCGACGCGTAGAGAATCTCATGGACGGGCTGGCCGGGCGCCAGCGTCGCTGCCAGGTCCCGCAGCCAAATCGTGCCTTCGCCGGACCCAAACCATTGTGCGATCGTTGCCGGAAACAAGATGATGGATGACGCGAAAATCGGCGGAATCACGCCTGCCATATTGAGCTTGAGCGGCAGGAACGAGCTTTGTCCTTGATAGACCTTGTTGCCGACTTGTCGCTTCGCGTAATTGACGAGAATCTTGCGCACAGCGCGCTCGACGAACACGACGAACGCCGTCACGCCAACGACCAGGGCAGCGATGCCAAGAACCAACGGAATCGAATACGCGCCGGTTCGCGTCTGCTCGAGCGTCAGCCCTATCGCATTCGGAAGGCCCGCGGCAATGCCGGCAAAAATGAGCAAGGAAATTCCGTTACCCAACCCGCGCTCGGTGATCTGCTCGCCCAGCCACATCAGAAACATCGTGCCCGTGACGAGCGTGAAGGCGGTGATAAAGCGAAACATGAGCCCCGGCTCCACAACCAGGCCGGGTTGCGCCTCGAGCGCGACCGATATTCCCAACGCCTGAAACAACGCGAGCCCCAACGTCGCGTAACGCGTGTACTGCGTGATCTTGCGGCGGCCGGCCTCGCCTTCTTTTTTCAAAGCCTCGAGCGTCGGCACGACTACCGTGCACAACTGCATGATGATCGACGCTGAGATGTAGGGCATGATGCCCAGCGCGAAAATCGAGAAACGCTCGAGGGCGCCACCCGAGAACACGTTGAAGAGCCCCAGGATGCCGTCCTGCTGCGACTTGAAAAGCTCCTCGAGCACGGATGCGTTGATACCCGGCACCGGGATATGCGTCCCGATCCGGTAGACGATGAGGGCACCCAAAAGAAACCACAAGCGGCGTTTGAGATCGCCGTACTTGTTGCCGCTCTTGAGAGCAGGGTTCGCTTGAGCCACGTTGACTTTCGATTTAGAGATAGCAGATCCTGAAAGCGCTACGCCACGCTGCCACCAGCGGCCTCGATCGCAGCCTTGGCGCCTTTGGTGGCGAGCACACCTGAGAGCTTCACCGCACGTTCGACCTTGCCCGTATTGATGACCTTGACCGTTTTCGCGCCGGCCGGCACCAGTCCAGCTGCTCTTAAGGCCAACAAGTCGATCTCATCGACCGGCAGCCTGCCGAGATCGGAGAGGCGAACTTCGGCGCTATCGTTTTTCGCACGCGAGACAAATCCGCGCTTTGGCAGCCGGCGCTGAAAGGGCATCTGACCGCCCTCGAAGCCGACCTTGTGAAAACCTCCCGAACGGGATTTTTGTCCCTTGTGGCCGCGTCCGGCGGTCTTGCCCAGCCCCGAGCCAATGCCGCGCGCCACTCTCCGTCTATTTTTCTTGGCGCCCTTGGCAGGTTGCATCGAATTAAGACGCATCGTTTCGCTCCGTTGCTGCGCTTGACTGCTCGACAACCTTCAGCAGGTAGCCAACCTTGTTGATCATCCCGCGTGTGCATGCAGTGTCCACGACATCGACGGTGTGGTTGGTCCATTTCAGCCCCAGGCCACGGACCGTCGCACGATGATCCTCACGCGTGCACGCGACGCCTTTCGCGAGCGTTACCCTGATCATCTTCGCGGCCTTCTTTTTCGCGACTGTTTTCGCCTTGGCCATCGTCGTTACGCCTCGAGGATCTCTTCGATGGTCTTGCCGCGTTTGGCAGCAATGTCAGCCGGCGCGGAGGAATTCTGCAATGCATTGATCGTCGCGCGCACCACGTTGTACGGGTTCGTGGGACCATGGCACTTGGCGAGGATGTTCGACACGCCTACGACATCGAACACTGCGCGCATCGCGCCGCCCGCGATAATTCCCGTGCCATCCGCCGCAGGCTGCATGTAAACCTTAGTGGCGCCATGCCGCCCTTCGACTGGATGATGCAGCGTTCCACTCTTGAGCCGCACCTTGACCATTTTGCGCCGCGCCTCCTCCATCGCCTTCTGCACGGCAACTGGTACTTCCTTCGCCTTGCCCTTGCCCATGCCAACCCGGCCATCACCGTCGCCCACGACGGTCAGCGCCGCAAACCCTAGGATGCGGCCGCCCTTCACGACTTTGGTGACGCGGTTTATGCCGATCATCTTCTCGCGCAGGCCATCGCCGCGATCGTCTTGCTGCTGATGTCTTGGAGTGTTGCGCTGCTGAGCCATAAGTCTCTCTAGAACTTAAGTCCGCCGCTGCGGGCGGCATCGGCCAGCGCTTTCACGCGACCATGAAAACGAAACCCAGAACGGTCGAACGCCACCGTTTCGATGCCAAGCGCTTTGGCTTTTTCGGCAATTCGCTTACCGACGATTTCCGCGGCGGCCTTGTTTCCGCCGCTCTTGCCGCCACTACGCACGTCTGGCTCGAGCGTCGACGCGCTAGCCAAAACGCGGTCGCCATCGGCGCCGACGATTTGCGCATAGATATGGCAGTTGGAACGGCTGACCACCAAGCGAGTCGCACGCTGCGATGCAATGCGCAACCGCGTCTTGCGGGTGCGGCGGCCGCGCGCATCCTTCTTGTTCATGTTGAACCTCGTTGTCGACCACTTGCGCGCGCCACCACGAAACGGCGCGCGGGGCTTGACGATCGCGTCATTTCTTTTTCGTTTCCTTGATGATCACGCGCTCATTCGCGTAGCGCACGCCCTTGCCCTTGTACGGCTCTGGGGGACGATATGCGCGAATCTCCGCCGCAACCTGACCTACGGCCTGCTTGTCGATCCCTTTGACGATGATTTCCGTTTGCGCCGGCGTTTCGATCTTGACCCCTTTTGGCATTTGGTGGACAACCGGGTGCGAATAGCCAAGGGACAGGTTCACTTTGTCACCGGCGGCTTGTGCACGATAGCCCACGCCCACCAATGTCAACCGGCGCTCAAAGCCGTCCGTCACGCCCTTGACCATGTTTGCCACCAGCGCGCGCAGCGTTCCCTGCATGGCACCTGCCTCTGGTGTGGTGGTCTTGAACAGCAACTCGTCGCCGTTCTTCTCGATAGCAACGTTCTCTCCAAACGTGCGCGTGAGCGACCCCAAAGGCCCCTTCACCGTGATCTCGCGGGCAGCGAGCGTCACTTCGACTTTCTGAGGCAGCTTGACCGGATTGTTGCCAATGCGCGACATATCGAAGCGTTCCTTCTCTCTTTAAGCGACGATGCACAACACTTCGCCGCCAACGCCCGTCGCGCGCGCCCTCCGGTCGGTCATGACGCCCTGCGATGTCGAGACAATCGCGATGCCCAAGCCGTTCATGACCCGTGGAATGTCATCCTTGCTCTTGTAAATACGCAGGCCAGGCTTTGACACCCGTTCGAGCTTTTCGATCACCGGCCGGCCCGCGTGGTAACGCAGCGCGATCTCGAGCACCGGCTTCATTTCCTCACCGGCAACTAGAAAGCCATCGATGTAACCCTCGTCTTTCAGCACTTTGGCGATCGCGATCTTAGCCTTCGAGCTCGGCATCGTGACCGTGGCCTTTTCGACCATCTGCGCGTTGCGGATGCGCGTCAGCATATCGGCGATCGGGTCAGTCATATTCATGCGCTACCTCACCTGCATTGGACGGTTACCAACTGGCCTTGACGACACCGGGAATCTCGCCGCGCATCGCATAATCACGCAGCTTGTTGCGGCCCAAGCCGAACTTGCTGAACACGCCGCGCGGGCGCCCGGTGAGTGCACAACGATTGCGCAGTCGCGTCGGATTGGCGTTACGAGGCAGCGCTTGTAGCTTTTGCCGCGCCGCAAACCGCGTTTCTTCGGACGCTTTCTGATTTTCGATGACCCCGATTAGCGCCGCGCGCTTTTTCGCAAAGCGCGCGACCAGCTTCTTGCGTTTCTCGTTGCGGTTGATGAGTGACAGTTTTGCCATGAGACTCTTTAGTTCCTGAACGGAAAATGAAATGCCGTGAGCAGCGCGCGAGCTTCTGCGTCGGTCTTCGCGGTCGTGGCAATCGAGATATTCATGCCTCGCAGGGCGTCGATTTTGTCGTAGTCGATCTCCGGGAAAATGATCTGCTCCTTGATCCCGAGGTTGTAGTTGCCGCGGCCGTCGAAAGCACGCCCGGAAATTCCCCGGAAATCGCGTACTCGCGGCAACGCAATCGTGACAAAACGATCAAGGAACTCATACATGCGCTCATTGCGCAGCGTCACCATGCAACCAATCGGGTAGCCTTCGCGAATCTTGTACCCGGCAATGGCCTTACGCGCCTTGGTGACGACTGGCTTTTGACCACCGATTTTCTGCATATCGGAGACAGCGCTATCGAGAATTTTCTTGTCGGCCACCGCTTCACCAACGCCCATGTTGAGCACGACTTTGATGAACCGGGGTACCTGCATCGCCGATTTGTAGCCAAACTCCTTGGTCAGCGCTGGGACAACTTGCTTCGCATAAATCTCTTTGAAACGCGCCATCATCGAATCCTCATGCGCCGATCTGCTCGCCGTTGCTCTTGAAGAAGCGCACTTTGCGCCCGTCGTCGAGGATCCGCGTGCCAACGCGGTCTGCCTTGGCCGTCACCGGATTCCAAATGGCGATATTGGAGACATGAATCGGCATTTCCTTGGCAACGATGCCGCCTTGCTGATTCTTCATCGGATTAGGCTTTGTGTGCTTCTTGACCTGATTCACTCCGTTCACGACGACATGTTGCGCGTCGAGGATCCGTGCGACGTCACCTCGCTTGCCCTTGTCGCGCCCGGAAATGACGACGACGTTGTCGCCTTTCTTGATCTTGCGCATGTCGTTTCCTTACAAGACTTCCGGCGCGAGCGACACGATCTTCATAAAGCGCTCATTGCGCAACTCACGCGTGACCGGGCCGAAAATACGCGTTCCGATGGGTTCGAGCTTCGGTGTCAATAACACCGCCGCGTTAGCATCGAAGCGGATCAGCGCGCCATCGCCACGGCGCACGCCTTTGCGCGTACGGACGACAACTGCATTGTAGATCTCGCCCTTCTTCACTCGCCCGCGCGGTGCCGCATCCTTGATCGAAACTTTGATGACGTCGCCTATATGAGCGTACCTGCGCTTCGAGCCGCCGAGAACCTTGATGCACATAACCGAACGCGCGCCAGTATTGTCGGCGACGTCCAACACCGTTTGCATCTGAATCATTGCGACCTCTCCAACTTGACCCGCTTATCCTGAAAGTCCGGCGCGCTGCGCCAAGCCTCGAGTACAACTGTCAAGCGGTCAGTTTTGGACCCCGTTTTAAGGGTGCCGTTGTAGCGCGACGCCCAGGGGAGAAACCGTCACGGTGCGCCTGCGGCAAGTATCGAGCCGACCGTGCGGCAAGAGGGTCATTATGGCACGAAACGTGGCAGTCAGGCAAGAGCTGCCCCCGGATGGAACATATCGGCTACTCGGGCCGGGCTTTTTCCAGCACGCTCGAAACGCGCCACGCCTTCGTTTTCGAAAGCTTACGAGTGGCGGAAATCTCGACTAAGTCGCCAGCCTTGCACTCGTTACTCGCGTCGTGCGCGTGGTATTTCCCCGACCGGGTGATGATCTTGCCGTAGAGAGCGTGTTTGACTCTTCGCTCCACGAGGACCGTGACCGTCTTGTTCATCTTGTCGCTGACCACGCGCCCGACGAGCGTTTGCACCAACGCCCTGCGCGCAGCAGGGGCGCCCTGGGGATTGGGCGTCGTTGCCGCCGATGCTTCCGTTGTCTCCGCCGTTCCGGTCGTCTCGTTGATCATGCCTGTCTCGCCTTCAGATGCATTAGGGTCCGGACGCGGGCGATCCCGCGGCGAACATGTTTCAACTTACCCGTATTCTGTAGCTGCTGAGTCGCTGCCTGCATGCGCAGGCCAAATTGCTCCTTGAGCAACGCTTCAAGCTCGGTTTGCAACTCTCCAGGCGACTTGGCCGCCAGCGCTTTTTTCGATTCCGTCTTCTTCATGTCGCCTTCCGCCCTTGCGCTTTAACCGATGAGACGGTGCACGAACGTCGTCTTGATCGGCAGCTTGGCTGAGGCGAGTGCAAACGCCTCACGCGCCAGCGGCTCTTCGACGCCATCCATTTCGTAGAGCACCTTGCCGGGCTGGATAACGGCCACGTAATACTCGGGATTTCCCTTGCCATTCCCCATGCGGACCTCGGCTGGCTTGCGGGAGACCGGCTTGTCCGGAAAGATGCGAATCCAAATTCGGCCACCCCGCTTGACATGGCGCGTCATCGCCCGCCGCGCTGCTTCGATCTGCCGGGCCGTGAGCCGGCCACGGCCAACCGCCTTCAAGCCGTACTCGCCGAAGCTCACCTTGTTGCCGACCGTCGCGACACCCTTGTTCCGGCCTTTCTGATCTTTTCGGTATTTGCGCTTAGCTGGTTGCAGCATGCTTGACCCCTGTTCGCCGCGGGCGCTTCGGCGCGTCCAAGGCTGGCGCCGGCGCTTGCGCGGGCTCTGCGTTGTGCGCCATCACCTCGCCGCGGAATACCCAAACCTTGATGCCGATCACACCATAGGTCGTGCGCGCTTCGGAAAATCCGTAGTCGATGTCGGCACGCAGCGTATGCAGTGGTACACGACCTTCGCGATACCATTCGCGACGCGCGATTTCCGCACCGTTCAAGCGACCCGACGACATGACCTTGATACCTTGGGCCCCTAGGCGCATTGCATTTTGCATCGCCCGTTTCATAGCTCGACGAAACATGATGCGTTTCTCGAGCTGCTGTGCGATCGAGTCGGCAATCAACTGCGCGTCGATTTCCGGTTTGCGAATTTCCTCGATGTTCAAGCCCACCTCGCTGCCCATCATCTTGCGCAGGTCGGCGCGCAGTGTCTCGATGTCCTCACCCTTCTTGCCGATGACGACACCTGGACGGGCGCTGTGAATCGTGATGCGCGCATTCTTCGCCGGGCGCTCGATGCTGATCTTTGCGACTGAAGCATGCGAGAGCTTTTTCTGCAGATACTCGCGAATGCGGATGTCCTGAAAAAGGGTCGACGCGAAATGCTTGCTGTTAGCGAACCATTTCGACGTCCAGTTGCGATTCACCGATAAGCGGAAGCCGATCGGGTTGATTTTCTGTCCCATGACTTAGTCCCTAAAGTCCGTCGCCGACGACGACGTGGATGTGGCAGCTCTGCTTGCCGATGACATTGCCGCGTCCCTTTGCTCGAGCGGTCGAGCGTTTCAGGGTCACTGCCTTGTCCACGTAGACCGTCTTGACCTTCAGGTCATCGATGTCAGCACCGTCATTGTGTTCAGCGTTGGCAATCGCCGACTCGAGCACTTTCTTGATGATTCGGGCGCCTTTTTTCTGGCTGAACGCCAGAAAATTCAGCGCGCGGTCGACGGGCAATCCACGAATCTGGTCGGCGACGAGCCGGCCCTTTTGCGCGGACAGGCGAACGCCTCGCAGAGTAGCAGCGGTTTCCATCGTCACACCCTCATTTCTTTCTCGGCGGGACCGGCGCCGCGACCTTTTTATCGGCGGAATGGCCTTTGAAGGTACGCGTAAGCGCGAACTCACCCAATTTGTGGCCGACCATGTTCTCCGATACGTAGACAGGAATGTGCGCCTTGCCGTTATGCACTGCGACGGTCAGGCCGACGAACTCCGGCGTGATCGTCGATCGCCGCGACCAAGTCTTAATCGGCTTCTTGTCGTTGACCGCGCGGGCCTTCTCAACCTTTGCCAGCAAGTGGCCGTCGACGAACGGTCCTTTTTTAATCGAGCGAGCCATTCTTCGTTATCCCTTGGTCGCGTGGCGGCGACGGACGATCATGACATCAGTGCGCTTGTTGCTACGCGTCTTGTAACCTTTGGCTGGCGTCCCCCACGGTGAAACTGGATGACCGCCTCCATTCGAGCGACCGCCATGCGGGTGATCCACCGGGTTCATACAGATGCCGCGCACGGTGGGACGAATACCGCGCCAACGATTGGCGCCGGCCTTGCCAATCGAACGCAGGCTATGCTCTTCGTTTCCCACCTCACCGATCACTGCGCGGCAGTCGACGTGAACGTTGCGAATTTCACCCGACCTCAACCGCAACTGGGCATAGATGCCTTCGCGTGCAAGCAGTTGGGCAGCGGCGCCAGCCGAACGCGCCATTTGCGCGCCTTTACCTTGTTGCATTTCGACGCAATGAACTGTCGTCCCGACGGGAATGCTGCGCAGCGGCAGACAATTGCCCGGCTTGATTGCCGCCTCTATCCCAGACATCAGCTGCGTTCCGACTGCGACACCGCGCGCAGCGATGATGTAGCGTCGTTCGCCGTCAGCGTAAAGCAGTAATGCCAAGTTGGCGCTGCGATTGGGATCGTATTCGAGTCGCTCGACCCGCGCCGGTACTCCGTCCTTATTGCGCTTGAAATCGACAACCCGGTAGTGGTGCTTATGCCCCCCACCTTTGTGGCGCATCGTGATGTGCCCGTTGTTATTGCGCCCGGACCCGCGCTTTTGACTTTCGACCAGCGCGGCGACGGGCGCGCCCTTGTGCAGATCTCCATTGACGAGCTTGACAAGGGCACGGCGGCCGGCCGAGGTTGGCTTGACTTTGACGAGAGGCATCTTAGGCTTCCTGCGCGAAGTTGATTTCTTGGCCGGCCTTCAGACACACGTAAGCCTTTTTCCAGTCGCGCCGCCGGCCCATGAAACGCCCGAACCGCTTGTGCTTGCCCTTGACATTGGCGATCTGCACACTCTCAACGTTGACTTTCCACATCAGTTCTACCGCAGCCTTGATCTCGGGTTTGGTCGCGTTGGGCGCTACGTGGAAGATCACCTGTTCGTGCTTGTCGGCGATAAACGTTCCCTTTTCGGACACAACGGGCGCGAGCAGCAACGTCATCAGGTGCTCGGGGTTGTACTTGCGTGCGTTTTGTATGCCGCTATCTTTCTTGCCAGCAACATCCTGCTTGACCGCAGGATCCTTCCTGGCGAAGAAGCCCCTCTTCGCCGTCGGCTGTTTCTTGCTGTCGGCAGCAACGTTCATCCCAGCAACTCCTCGAACTGCGTCACGGCGGCACGGGTGAGAACGACATTGTTAAACCGCACGAGGCTCACCGGATCGACTTCGCGCGCCTCAAGCACCAGAACGTTGTGCAGGTTGCGCGATCCCAGATAAACGTTCTCGCTAAAAGTGTGCGTAACGACGAGTGTCGTGCCCGCCAGACCCAACGCCTTCATCTTCTCGGCGAAGCCTTTGGTTTTCGGCGAGTCGAGCGTCAAGTCGTCGATCACCGACAACCTTTCTTCGCGGACCAGTTGCGACAAGATCGAGGCGATCCCTGCGCGATACATCTTGCGATTGACCTTGTGCGCAAAATTCTCGTCAGGTGAAGACGGAAAAATCTTGCCGCCTCCGCGCCATAGCGGGCTGTTGGCTTGTCCGGCGCGCGCGCGGCCGGTGCCTTTTTGCGCCCATGGCTTCTTGTGCGACTTGTTGATGTCGGCGCGGCCCTTCTGGGCACGCGTACCTTGCCGGGCGTTGGCCTGGTAGGCAACGACGATCTGGTGGATCAGCGCCTCGTTATACTCGCGACCAAAAAGAGCCTCCGAGCCGTTTACAGGCTCGGCCGCGTTGCTCTCGCCGCCCAACAGTTTCAGTTCCACGTCAGGCTCCTTTTTTCGCCGGCGTTTTCGCTGCCACGCTGACGATGATATGGCCACCGTCTGCGCCCGGTACGCTGCCTTTGACGAGCAACAATCCGCGCTCGGCGTCGACTCGCACAACCGAAAGCGTCTGCACGGTACGCGTGACGTTGCCGAGTTGGCCCGCCATCCGTTTGCCGGGGAACACCCGACCCGGATCCTGAGCCATGCCAATCGAGCCCGGCGTGTTGTGCGAACGGGAATTGCCGTGAGACGCTCGGTTCGAGCTGAAATGATGACGCCGTATCACACCCGAAAACCCACGTCCTTTGGTTGTACCGCTGACATCCACCAGCTGGCCAACGGAAAACGTGTCTACGCCAACCACATCACCTGGCTTGAACTTCGAAAGCTCATCGCTTTCGACCTGGAATTCCTTAAGAACGACTCCAGCTTCAACGCCCGCCTTGGCAAGATGACCCGCTTGCGGCTTCGCCACGCGGGAAGCGCGGCGCTTGCCGAAAGTCACCTGAACCGCGGAGTATCCATCGGTCTCGGGAGTCTTGATCTGCGTGACGCGGTTATTGGCGACGTCGAGCACTGTCACGCCGACGGCGCTGCCGTCGTCGGCGAAAATGCGAGTCATACCAATCTTGCGACCGACCAATCCGAGACTCATCTCTTTTCCTTTGCGCCGCCGATCATTGCAGCTTAATTTCCACGTCCACGCCTGCAGGCAAGTCGAGCTTCATCAGTTGATCAACGGTCTTATCCGTTGGATCGATGATGTCCATCAAGCGCAGATGCGTCCGCATTTCGAACTGATCGCGCGACGTCTTGTTGACGTGCGGCGAGCGCAGGATATCGAACCGCTCGATCTTCGTCGGTAACGGGACGGGCCCTTTGACGACTGCGCCCGAGCGCTTTGCCGTCTCGACAATCTCCTGCGCCGATTGATCGATCAGCTTGTAATCGAACGCTTTCAAACGAATACGGATGCGCTGGTTGTTCATGATCGCCTTTCGTCCGAAAGTAAAACCCTACTTTCGGCGGTTAGTGTTACCGACGAATTTCGGCTCATTTGGCAACTGAGGCCCGCAAATCCGTCGTAGAACTTCTCCACGATCTAAACCCAAGCGCTCTGCGCCGCATCACGCTCAGTTCTGCCTCTACTCAAGGACTTTAGACACGACGCCAGCACCCACGGTGCGGCCGCCTTCGCGAATGGCAAAGCGCAACCCCTCCTCCATGGCAATCGGCGCAATCAACGTCACCGTCAACCCAATGTTGTCCCCAGGCATCACCATCTCCGCACCCGCC
>Ga0136617_10000596_pt1 | contig 30849 bp, 20 predicted proteins | sample AntDrymUQ3222106_2_FD_129672 | JGI IMG/M metagenome (GOLD analysis project Ga0136617, IMG submission 129672) | Polar desert sand microbial communities from Dry Valleys, Antarctica - metaG UQ322 (21.06) | ecosystem: Environmental > Terrestrial > Soil > Desert | place: Antarctica: Dry Valley... | reverse complement strand
GGTCAGATCCGACGGGTACCCGCGCCGTCCACCATGATCACTCACCTGCCCAGCATGATCACAACCGACCGAAATCCCGGGAGGACACGCCGAGCCAGATCAACTTTCCGAACACGTTCTGAGACCCCAGGGTGGCCTGGCCGCGGTCACCGAACATCCGGCTCTGCCGGTCGAAGGTGCGGTCGCCGGGCGGGGCCTGCGGCGGAGAAGGACGGAGGTCGCGGATGCTGGAGCCGAGGAGGCGAGCGTGGTGGAGGACGATCCGTCGGCCGCCGGGGAGCCAGATGTCGCCGGCGACGGCGTCGGGGGCGAACACGAGCGCACCGACGGGGGCGCCGTCGAGGATGTCGAGCAGCGCGGGGTAGCCGCGCTCGTGCGAGTTCATGTCGTCGATGGAGAACGCGTGCTGGCGATCCGGCCTGCATCAAAGCGTATAGGACGGCTCGGAGTCCCATCACCTCGACGTCCATCGAGTCCAGACCTGGTCTCGAGGTCGTCGCGGTGGGCGTGGAGTTCGGCGCGGCGGGTGTCGGCGTCGAGTGCGGCGGCGGTCGAGTCGAGCAGGCAGCGGCGGTAGGCGCCGAAGACGTGCTGGGATTAGTACTGCAACGGCAGTTCGTGGTCACGGCGGTCGGTGACCGCGGCGTCGGTAGTGGCTGACGCGGGCTTGGTGTTGGCGGCGTCGTCGCCAGTTTGACCAGCTGATCGCAGCTGTCATGCAGGCGACCGGTGCGAGGACGAGTGCGGCGAGCAGGCGCCGGATCTCGTTGCTGCTCAACGGGATCAGCTCGTCGTGGCCGGCTGTGGGTCCCCCTTTTGGCCTCCTGGGCGCGGGTGGCGGCGAGGTAGGCGGCGGCGAGCATCGCGAGGGTGACGTGGGCGTACCAGGCTCGGTAGCCGCGGACCTGGTAATGGTCCAGGCCGGCCTCGTTCTTGGCGGTCTGGAAGCATTCCTCGATCGCCCACCGGGCCGCGGTGACCCGGATCAGCTCGGGCAGCGGCGTCGTTGAGGGGCCGGCGCAGCGATAGAACGCCAGCTCAGGGTCCTTGCCCGGCTCCGGGTCGACCTGGCGGCGGACCAGCAGCCAGTGGCCCCACCCGGGCGGCAGCCCGTCCGCCTTCGCAGTGGCGGCCAAGGCGAAGACGGTCCAGTCGTAGAGCCGTTCGCCGTGCGCTCCGGGGCCGGCCGAGCGTCGCTCCCACGCCCGGTCACCGACCAGCGCGGCGAGGTGGGTGGCCTGGTGACGGCGCCCGTCGGGGCAGGTCAGGACGTCGTCGCGGCGGGTGGCCAGCACGAACGGCACCTCGCGGGCGGCCAGCCAGCTGCGGAAGATCCGGTTCTGCCCGAACGCCTCGTCCGCGGTGACCCAGCCGTGAAGGACACCGGCGCCGTAGGCGCGGGCCAACATGTCCAGAGCGAGCTGCGGCTTGGTCGCGAACCCCACCCCGCCGGGGACACCGGCGGCCGCGCACCGGTCGGGGTCCTCGGTCCACGAGGTCGGCATGTAGAGCTCGCGGTCCACCAGCGCCCTGCCGCGCGTGGAGCCATAGGCCAGGAACACCCCGAGCTGACAGTTGTCGATCTTCCCGCTGGTACCGGTGTACTGGCGCTGCACCCCGGCCGAGCGCACGCCCTTCTTGATGAACCCGGTGTCGTCGGCGATCCACACCCCGGAGTCGTCCCCGAGCTGGTCCAGGACGTATCCGCGCAGGTCATCACGCACTCCGTCGACATCCCACTCGGCCGTGCGGAGCAGGCGCTGCATCCCGTCCGGGGACACTGCACCCGCGTGCTCGGCCAACGTCCAGCCGTTCTTACGCTCCAACCCCGCGAGCAGCCCACGCAGATACGCCCCGACCCGGCGGCGCGGCTCGACCCGCCCGAACCGGCCCGCGATCAACTCCACCACCGCATCCAACGACGCGACCCACCCAGCAAGATCCACCACGCGGTGATCATCACCGCCGGACAGGCCTCAGCCTCTCACGACACGCCGAAATGCCGTTGCAGTATTAGGAACTCGTTGAGCCCATCGACCGGCTGATTCTCCCGGACGAAGAACACCCTGCCAGTTCCGGTACAATTCACCCTATCGTGCGCCACGAGGGGAGTGGAGAAGCCGTCAGGTGATCAAGATTCTCCTCGCCGAGGACATGCAGATCCTGCGCGATGCGCTGGTCACGCTGCTCGACCTCGAACCCGATCTGGAGATCGTCGCCTCGGTCGGATCCGGCGACGACGTGCTCGCCGCCGTCGACGAGCACCAGCCCCACGTGGCGGTGCTCGACATCGACCTCCCCGGCAAGGACGGACTGGCGATCGCGGCCGAGCTGCACAACCGCGTGCCTACCTGCCGCACCCTGATCCTCACCAGCCTGGGCCGGCCCGGCATGGTGCGGCGGGCCCTCGACGCGAAGGTCAACGGGTTCCTGCTCAAGGACGCCTCCGCCGCCCGCCTGGCTGAGGCCGTGCGGGAGGTTGCGGCCGGCAAGCGGGTGATCGACGGCGACCTCGCGCTGGCCGCGTGGGAGGGCGGCGACTGCCCGCTCGGCGCCCGGGAGCTGGAGACCCTGCGCCTGGTGGCCGACGGGCTGGGCGTCGACGAGATCTCGGCCCGGCTCTACCTCTCGCCCGGCACCGTCCGCAACTACCTGACGATGGCCGTCACGAAGCTGGACGCTCGCAACCGGATGGACGCCATCCGCATCGCCCGCGAGGCCGACTGGCTGTGACCGGGCGGGCGAGCCCGCTCGCTCATCTCCGCCGCAGGGGAACCTCGGCCCGCAGGCGGTGGCACTGCCCGTCGAGGTCAGTCTCCAGGTCGCCGCCGAGCCCCCGCAGCCGATCAGCCATGTTCCGCAGTCCGTTCCCGCCCACCCCACCGTCCGGCTCGGCCGGTGCCGCCCCGTCGGGTACCCGTACCCCGTCGTTGACGATCTCCAGCACGATCGCCGACGGCACCTGCCGGATCGTGATCTCGCACCACCGCGCGGAGCTGTGCCGCAGCACGTTCGTGGCGCCCTCGCGGAGCACGGTGGCGAGCACCGTGCCCTCGGCGCCCCCGGGGCAGTCGTCGACCTGGGTGGCCCGCACCGCCACGTCGGCCGCCTCCAGCGTGGCCGCGACGGAGCTCCACTCCTCCTCGAGCGACAGGTCCGCACCCCCGCTGATGACCGACCGGACGTCGGCCAGCGCGCGCCGCGACGCGACCAGCACCTCGGCCACCTCGGTGGCGGCCCGTTCCGGCGAACGGTCCAGGAGCTTGCCGGCGAGCTCGCACTTCATTGTGATCGTCGAGAGGCTCAGCCCGAGGAGGTCGTGCACGTCCCGGCCGACCCGGATGCGCTCGGCGACGGCGGCGGCCGCCGCGAGCTCGTCCCGGGCCTCCCGCAGCTGGGCCACGAGCCGGGGCATGGTACCCAGCCCGTAGATGATCAGGGTCAGGAGCACGGCCCCGAACCCGGTGTAGGCGAGCGAGTAGCCGAGCGACGCGTTCGGCGTCGGGTCGAGGAGCTCGATGAGCACCGCGGACGCGGCCGTCAGCGAGGCGGCGACCACCGCAGCGAACGGTTGCAGGAGCAGCAGCGCCGCCCCGCCGACGAGCACCTCCGACCCGTGCGAGTAGGGACCCAGGAACGGCTGCGGGGCGAAGCCCAGCACCGTCATGACCGCCAGCACGACCAGTCGGGTGCGCCGGTCCGGGTCGGCGCCGGCCCGGGTGACGGCGAGCAGCAGCACGATCAGCGCGACGCGCGTCGCCGCGAATACCAGCGCCGCGACGGCGCCCCGCTCCTGCGCCATGCCGACCACGAGCACCACGCTCGTGCTGGCCAGTACCCCGGCGAGCATCACGCTGCCCAGGCGGGGGGCGACCCAGTCCGTCGGGTTGACCCGCTGGACGGCGCCGTGGCCCGGGCCGTCTGGCGGCCCGTCGTCGCGGCGGAAGCCGACGACGCGGCGGACCTCAGTGAGGGCCCGCCGGGTCAGCAGGAGCACGTCGGCCAGCTCCCGGCCGGTGCGCGCAGCGTCGCGGTGCACGAGCCGGGCGATCAGCTCCCCCCGCAGCGCGATCACCGACAGGGTCTGGCCCAGCACGTGGTGGATGTCCCTGGCGAGCCGCAGCCGCTCCTGGGCCACTGCGGCCCGGCGCAGCTCCTCCCGCGCGTCGTGCGCCTCCTGCACCAGACGGACCAGCGTGGTGAGCCCGTAGACGGCGAGCCCGCAGGTCGTAGCGGACAGGATGCCGTAGACCTGGTCGGGGAGCAGCCCGCCGACCTCCGCCGCCGGGCCGCGGACGGTGCCAGCCACAGCGATCGCGGCGAGGGTCAGCACGAACGCGGGAACGCCCAGCACCGGCGGGAGGACGAGGAGCGCGGACCCGGCCAGCAGCCCGGGGAACCCGTGCCACATCGGGCCGAACAGCACGATCGGCACCAGCGTCAGCACGGCCTGGACGGCGAGGGCGACGTAGCTCCACGGCCGTTGCGGCCTGCGGTCGGGCCGGCTCAGGTAGCCGAGCTGCAGGCCGACGAGCGCGAGGACCACGGCGCAGCCCGCGAGCGCCTGCCCGAGCGTCGACGTGGCGAAGACGACACCCACGACGGCCAGCGCCGCGTACGCGCCGAGCACGACCACGAGGATCAGGGTGGCGGTACGCCGCGGGGGCACCCGCCACCCAACGGCCGGTGCGAACCGCGACACGAACGTGGTCCTCACGACGCCACCCAAATCCGATCACGCACGAGCCGACAACCTGGGTTCGGACGCTACGCGGCGCGACCGCGCCCCGCCAGCCTCGCGGGCCGTCACCCGTCGGGTAGGAGGTCGATCAGGCACTCCCCCAGCCCGACCTCCGCGGGCCAGCGCAGCCCGAGCAGGTCGTCGACGCCGTGGGCCTCGATCCGCACGGCGTAGGCGGCTAGCCCCATCGCGGAGGCCACCAGCCGCAACGTCTCCTGGAACGAGCCGCAGTGCTGGAGCGCCACCGCGTAGGCCCCGCCCGGGAAGATCCAGGACACGCGGCCGATGCGCGCCGCGATGCTCATCAGCAGGGCCGGTCGCCGTGGGCTGCCGGCCCCCAGACGGCCCGCGTCGAGCAGCCCGTCGACCCGGTCCTCGGTCTCCTCGACGAGTGTCAGGGCGTGGTCCAGCGGGTCGTAGTGGTAGATCCCGCGGGCGAGACCGGTGCACCGGTCGACCGTGACGAACAGTTCCAGCTCGTAGAGCCCGGCCAGGCTGGAGTACGGCCGCTGCGACGACTCGTACGCGGGCGCGACCCCGGGCGCCACCGGGGCCGGGCCGACCGAACGGATCCCCGCCGCCCGGTAGAGCAGCTCGCCCAGCTGGACGACGGTCGGGACACCGACCCCGAGGCGGGGCACGTCGCCGGCGGCCTCGAGCAGCTCCGACAGCGGCGGGTCGGCCCGCCGGACGGCGTCGAGGTCGGGCCGCCGCAGCCGGAACCGGCGACCGCCGGGGAGCGGCCGGGTGACCGCCGGCGGACCGGCCCAGAGATCACCGTGGTCGGGGTCCGTCCGGGTCCGGTGCCGGCTGCCCGCGTGGAACTGCAGCTCGTGCTGGGTCCAGGTGCGCAGGTCGGCGTCGTAGTCCTCGGCGAACGTCCCGGTGGGGCTGGCCACCAGCACCACCCCCGCGGCTACCAGGAACGACAGCATGTCGCCGACGACACCGGGCGACAGGCCGGTGGCGACCGCGAGCGCCGCCGGGTCGACCGGCTGCACGAGGGTCGTCACCAGCACGCGGGCGGCGGGGTGGCCGAGCAGGCCCCGGTACGGCGCCCCGGGACACTCCAGGACGAGCAGCCCGTCCTCCGGGCGCAGCGCGGCAAACCGCGGCAGCCGGACCCGCGCGGCCTGCGGCACCGGGCGGGGCCGGAACGGCGGGGCCACGACGAGCGGCTCCACCGACAGCACCGGCCCGTGCCCGTCGGGCAGGGCGAGCGAGTGCACGACGGCACCGCTGAGCCGGTCCAGCACCCGCGCCACCGTTCGGGCGGAACGCGAGTCGGGGCGGCCGGACGCCGTGATCGGGATGGTGTTGCGCAGGCTGACCGGGCCGAAGGCCATCCGGTGCAGCGACTCGGCAACCACCGCCTCGCCCGGTCCGATCACGAACTCGCCCCAGCGGGTCACGAGCAGCAGCGTGTACGCGGTGTCCGCAGACTCGACCAGGACGTCACGGGTGAACGACCACAGCCGCACGGTCGCGCTGTCTTCCGGCCACAGGGTCGGCATCCAAACCTCCAGGCCCGTCCGCTCACAGGAAGAGCGGCGCGGGGTTGAGCTCGTCGTAGGGCGTGCACCGGGCGCGGGCGCCCGTGGTCACCGGCACGTCGAACAGCCGTCCCGGCGCGAAGCGCGCCCAGAACGACCGCAGGCCGGGGACGACCACGCGCACGACGGGCAGGCCCACGTCCGGGCGGGTCTGGTCGAGCACGAGCGTCTCCAGGCCGTGGGCGGACAGGATCCCAACGAGTCTCAGCACCTCGTCGCGGATGTCGGACCGGGGCGTGTGGATGTGGTCGGCCGGGGTGCGCAGTGGGGTCCCGGGGTCCGACCGCAGGTGGGGAAGGTCGGCCAGCCGGGCCCGGCAGGCCCACTCCCGCCAGTCGGGGTCACCGGAGCGGGCCGGGTCGGCGGCGTCGATCGAGAGCATCTGGTTGACCTCGGACACGGCCCGGCGCAGCGCGGTCGACGGATCGAGGTGCGCGCCGAAGCCGAGCAGGATCCGTTCCCCGCCAGCGTCCGGCGACGCACGGCGCGACACCGCGCACATCACCGGCACGCCGAGGTCCGAGGTGACGTCGAGGACGTGCAGGTCCCGTCCGATGCCGGCGTGCTGGCCGACCTGTTCCAGCACGCGCGGGTCGCCGAACGAGGCGAGGTCGACCCCGGGCACGGTGAGCCGGTTGTACCACCAGATGGCGACCGCATCGCGCTCCACCAGCTCCAGCGCACCCTGGAGGACGGCGTCCTCGACGCTGCCGCCCGCGGCACACCCGTTGGAGTCCGCGAAGAAGGACCGCACCGGGTGGTCGCCGAAGTAGAGCATTCCGGTGGGCAGCAACCGCCGGACGCCGTGGGTCAGCGACCACACAGGGGTCCAGTCGAGCTCGGCGTCCGGGTCGAACCGCTCGGGCACGTGGTTGAACGCGCCGTGCGCGGCGTTCCACCCGTCCCGTCCGTCGTATTGACGCTCGTCGAACAGCATCCACCGGCGCGGATCGACTGCCCGCGGACCGAGCGAGCGCAGGCTCCCCCGCTCCCGCAGCTCGTCGCCCTGCGCGGTGCCGGAGAAGCGTTCGACGGCCTCGCACAGCGCGCCGACCTCGGCGTCAAGCGCGGTCAGGCCCTTGCCCCCGTTCTCGGCGCGCAGCCCGCTGCGCACGGCGTCGAGCCGGTTGACCGCGCGCGAGAGGTTGGTGCCCGAGCGAAAGCTGTGGGCGAACGGCGGGGCGTGCCGGTCCGGGGTGACGGCCTTGACGACGCCCGTGACCGGGCTGACGAGGTGCCGGTACCGGGCGAGCAGGTCGGCGGCGGCCACGACGCGGTGCCCGCCGCCCGCGGTGTCCGCCTTCGAGGCGGGGGCCAGCCGGACGGGCCGCCCGGTGCGGACGGCGACCAGGCCCGGGTCGCCGCAGGTGGGGCACTGGGGGCGGGCGCGCAGCTCGTGCCGCTCACCGGACAGGGTGAGGGTGTCGAGGATCCAGACGCCGTGCTGGCCGTCGTGCCGGTGACCGGCGAGCCACTTCGCGGCCTCTAGGGCGACGAGGTGCGCCACCGCCGTCTCGGCGACGGGCAGCGTGGCCGCCGGCCGCGGGGCCGGGCCCTCGTTCCCGAGGGTCCGCTGCACGACGGACTCGACGTGCCGGTGTCCCCACAGCCGGTGGGTCAGGCAGTGCAGGCACGCGCCACCGGCGCGGAACACCGGGCCGATCCAGGCGCGCGGGCCGTCGATCCGGGCGAGCAGCCACGGCCGGCCCGCCGCGCGGTGGGCGGCCTGGACGTCGGCGAGGCGAGGGTCGAGGTAGTCGGCGCACAGCACCACCCCGAGAGCGGCCGCGTCGGCCGGCAGGGCCGCGAGCGCGGCGACGTCCACCGGTACGGCGCCGAGGGCGGCGGCCGACAGCGCCGTGTGCACGGGCCCGCCGTCGGGCCGGTCGCCCACGGCGGTGAGCACGACCTGTGCCGTCGCCGCGGACCGTGCTGTCCTGGTCGACCGTGCTGTCCCTGCGGCGGGCGCGGGCACGCCGCAGGCGTCCCACCAGGCGAGGGCCCGCTCGCCGTGCGGGTGCGCGGGGTCGTCGTGCGGGTGCGCCGGGGTGGCGTCCTGCACGACCAGACCCGCCCGGACCAGCTGCGCGAGCAGCTCGTCGACCCGTGCGGGGGTGAATCCGGCCGGGGACGCCGCGACGAGGTCGTCCACGTGGTGGGTGCCGTCGAGCATCGCGGCCACGGCCACGACCTCCGGGCCGTGCAGGGCGGTGACGCCGTGCTCGCCGAAGAGGAAGACCTGGTCGCCCCCGACCTCGGCACGGAGGTGCCGTCGGAACCGGGGGCGGCCAACGGCCGGGCCGGACGCCATCAGGCCGCGAGGTCCGCTCGCGTGTAGCCGCAGGCGTAGACGGTGGCGTCGACCGGGCCGGTCCACTGGTCGAAGTCCTCGATCACGAGCGTGGTGCGGGGCGCCTCGTCGGACGCGGCGGGGATCAGGTCACGGGTGGGAGCGATGGTGCTGGCGTTCATCGAAACCTCCTGGTTGTCGGGTCGCCGTTGCGGCGACCGCACCGATCCTGGCCGACCCGAAGTGGTCCACACCACGTCGTGGCTCACGGGTCCCGTATGGGTTCCTCACACCGCGGGCCGCGATCCCTACCGGGACCACGCGTCGGGGCTGGTTCCGTCGACGTCGGTGAAGCCGTACTCGCGGGACAGCTCGGCGGAGCTGACCGAGCCCTGGTTCCACCGTCCGCGTCCCGGGTCGGCGGCGAGCGCGACGACAGCCCGGCCGACGAACCGGCACGACTCGGAGTGCGCGAAGTCCTCCGGTGCGCCGGTCTGCCCGTCCGCGTCCGGCACCAGCGAGTCGCGCCAGTTCTCCTCGGTGACGCCGAAGTTGTCGAGCATCATCTCCGAGCGGAGCCAGCCCGGCGTGATCGCCACCGCCGTTCCTCCGTGCGGCTCCAGCTCGTGCCCCTGCGAGAACGCGAGCCGGTTCACCGCGGCCTTCGCGAGGTCGTAGAACACGGAGATGCGGTACCGCTCCGCGTTGTACGCCGCGGTGCCGTCGGTGACCTCGACCAGCAGCCCGCCCGGCCGGTCCACGAGCAGCGGGAGGAGGTGGTGCGAGGTGATCAGGTGGGTGGTGGTCGCCAGCTCGACGATCCGCAGGCCGTCGGCGAGGTCGTGCTCCCAGATCGGCGTGTTCCACGCGGGCGGCCCGCCCTTGAGGACCTCCCCCCCCCAGATGTCGTTCACCAGGACGTCGATGTGCCCGTGCTCGGTCCGGATCCGTTCGGCCAGGCCGCGGACCTGCTCGGGGTCGAGGTGGTCGACCGGTACGGCGATCCCGGTGCCGCCCAGCTCCGTCACCAGTTCGGCCGTCTGCTCGATCGTCTCGGGGCGGTCGTAGTTGGAGCGGAGGCGGCCGGTCGAGCTGCTGCGGCCCGTGCAGACGACCGTGGCCCCGGCCTCGCCGAGCGCCGCCGCGATACCCCTCCCAGCCCCCCGGGTCGCCCCGGCGACGACCGCGACCCGACCACGCAGAATATCAGGATCCATTTTCCATGCCATGCCGGGATCATGCCACGACATTCGTCCGACATCCGGCGCAGCACCCTCGGCCGATACCGCGCCGAGAGTTCGGACTGCCATTGTTCGGCTCCCCGACGACCGCCCGATCCGAGGCCCGAGGAGACGCGCCGTGGACCGATTGACCACCTTGCGGGAGCAGATCGACACCATCGACGAGCAGCTCGCCGACCTGATCGCCGACCGGCTCGCCCGGTGCTCGGAGGTGGCCCGGGTGAAGGCGGTCGAGGGCCTTCCGATGATGCAGCCCGCCCGGGTGACGGCGGTCTGCGACGCCTGGTCCGAGCGCGGACGGGCCCGTGGGATCGACCCCGGGCTCCTGCGACAGATGGCTCGGATGATCATCGACGAGGCGTGCCGGCTGGAGCTGGACATCATGGACGTCGCTGCTCAGAGGGATGTGGACCGATGACCGGACCGCACCCTCGCCTCGGGCCGGCCCGGCGCCGCGGCCGCGGCGCACCCGCCGCCGGGCCCACGGATGTGAAGAACTCACACGAAGGCGTGACGGAGAGACTATCGGCCGCACTCGGCGCCCCGGCAGCATTGCACCCGTGATCGACACCGTTCGCCTGCAGCTCGTGGAACCCGGTGACCCGGCCCGACGGGCCCTGTCCCGGCGCCTTCCGCCGGCCCGCCGGGGCGAACACTCAGCCAGTTCGGGGGAAAAATGCCGGAAAACTCGTACGACGACTTCGGACCGGTACGATTCGGCATTCTCGGGCCACTCAGCATCAGCATCGGAAACCGTCCGGTGCGGATCGGGAAGAATCGTCAGCTCGTCGTCCTGGCCGCTCTGCTGACCCAGGCGAACAAGACCGTCTCGGTCGAGAGGATCATCGACGCGGTGTGGGGCGAGACGCCTCCCGCCACGGCCGACAAGCAGATCCAGACGTGCGTGTGGCGGCTGCGCAGCGCCTTCGACGAGGCGGGCGCGCCGCCCGACATCATCGAGACCGGGCAAGGCGGCTACCTGCTGCGGCTCGACGGCGACGCCCTCGACGCGCAGGTGTTCGAGGACCACGCCCGCCGGGGACATGCCCGGGCGGAGGCAGGCGACCTCGCCGGGGCGGTCGAGGAGTACCGGGCGGCGCTCGCCCTGTTCCAGGGCCCGCCCCTGGCCGACCTCACCGGCCCCGCCGTCGAGGCGGTGGCCGCCTACTGGGAGGAACGCAGGCTCTCCGTGCTGGAGAAGCGCCTGGAGATCGAGCTGGCGCTGGGCCGGCAGGCCGAACTGATCGGCGACCTGACGCTGCTCGTGGCGGAGTTCCCGCTGCGCGAGCAGCTCCGCGCGCAGCTGATGACCGCCCTGTATCTGGCCGACCGGCGCGCCGACGCACTGTCGGTCTACAGCGCGGGCCGGGCCGCGCTCGTCAACAACCTGGGCCTGGACCCGGGGGCCCGCCTGCAGGACCTGCAGCGCCGCATCATCGCCGGGGAGCCGTTCGGCAACGGCGGGGCGGCCCGGACCCGACCGGTCGCGCAGACCCCCGCCCAGCTCCCCGCGGACATCTGCGACTTCACCGGCCGCGCGGCCGAGCTGGAGTGGATGGAGCGGCAGCTGCGCGCCGACCGGTCCGACGCGCCGCCGTGCGTCGGGCTCGTCGGCCGCGGCGGGGTCGGTAAGACGACGCTCGCTGTCCACGCGGCCCACCGCCTCCGCTCCCGTTTCCCCGACGGCCAGCTGTTCGTGGCGCTGGGCGGTCACGCGGACCCGCAGGCCCCCCGGGAGGTGCTCGGCCGGTTCCTCGCGGCGTTCGGCGTACCGGAACACCGCGTCCCCGACGAGCTGAGCGCCCGGTCGGCGCTGTTCCGCAGCGTGATCGCGGGCAGGCGCGTGCTGATCGTCCTGGACGACGCCGTCGACTGCGCGCAGACGGAGCCGTTGATGTCCGGCGACAGCGGCAGCGCCGTCGTGTTCACCAGCCACTCGCGCATGGTCGAGACGCGCGGTGCCGCGGTACGGCGCCTGGACGGGCTCGGGCCGGCCGAGTCCGTGAGCCTGCTGGCGGAGGTGATCGGGGCGGAGCGGGTGGACCGGGAGCGGGAGAGCAGCCGCGCGCTCGTCGAGCTGTGCGGACACCTGCCGCTGGCCATCCGCGCGGGAGGGGCCCGCCTGGACGCCCGCCCGAACTGCCGGATCGCCCGCTTCGTGGAACGGCTCGCCGACGAGGACCGCCGGATCGCCGAGCTGACCTACGGGTCGTTCGACCCGGCGGGCCGGCTGATGGCCGGCGTCCCGCGGCTCGCCCCCGCCACGCGGTGCCTGTGGCTGCTGCTGAGCCTCCCCGACCTGCCACGCATCCCGGTGTGGGCGGCCGCCGTGCTGGCCGACCTGTCCGAGGATGAGACGCAGCGGCTGCTCGACGACCTCGTCGACCACCAGCTGCTCGACATCGTCGGCGCCGACGTCCTGGGGGCCTCCTACTACGGGTTCCATCCGCTGATCCGCATCTGGGCCAGGGAGCGGGCCGCCGACGACCTGCCGGCGCGCGGCCGCACCGAGGCGGTCGACCGGCTCCTCGACACGCTGTGCCGGATGGAGGACCACGCCCGCCGGGTGCTGGACGGTCGGGGCCGCGCGGCCGGGATCGGCCGGGTCGACCCGTCGATCCTGCAGGACGTGACGGACTGCGCGGGGTCCTGGCTCGACCAGGAGCGCAGCAACTTCGCCCGGCTGCGGCAATCGGTCGCCGCGGGTCGCGGCCGGGTCGCCACCCGGTCGTTCGAGCGCCGGGCCAAGTTTGGCGCCCGGGGTGCCTGAGCCGCCCGCGCCCGGCGTGCTGGTGCTCTCGGCCAGCCCGCGCCCGCACTCGCGCCCCGACTGGCTCGGCGACCACGTCACCGCGCTGCTCACCGGCACCGGCTGCTGCACCGCGCGCCACCGCAGGGTCCGGGACCTGCCCGCCCGGGCGCTGCTCGCGGCCGATCCCGACGACCCGCAGGTCCGGGCCGCGACCGCCGAGGTCGCGGGCGCCGACGGCGTTGTGCTCGTGACACCGATCTACCGGGCCGCCTACGCGGGCCTGCTGAAGGTCTTCCTCGACGTGCTCCCCCGGTACGCGTTCGCGGGCAAGGCCGTGCTGCCGCTGGCCACCGGCGGCAGCCGCGCCCACACCCTCGCCCTGGACTACGCCCTGCGACCGGTGCTGCAGGCGATGGGCTCGTCCCACGTCGCCCGCGGTCACTTCGTGCACGACTCCGAGCTGGTGCGGTCCGGGATCCACCTGGTGGCGGCGCCGGACACCGTCGCCGCGCTGGGCCCGGTGACCGTCTCCTTCCGCGAAGCGCTGGCTGGCGCCGCACCGCACGAGCTCGCGCCGGCCCGGTCGACCTGACTCCCGGCTGGTCCGGCGGGCAGGCGGGGTCGGCGGGCTCAGCGGGCCGGCAGGCGGAACATCCGCGCGCACAGGTCGCGCAGCCGCGGCCCCTCGGCCCCGAGCCGGTCGTCGATGCGGCGCATCCACTCGGTGAACCGCACCCGGTCTCCGCGGCGGGCGATGTCGTCGAGCTCCGCCACCGCCGCGCCCAGCGCGGCCCGCGCGGCCGGGGCGGCCGGGTTAGCCGCCTGGATGTCCCAGTAGACGTCCGGGCTGCCGCCGCCGATCCGGGCAGCCAGCGCCAGCATGGCCAGGTGCGGGGGCGGGGCGAGGTCGAGCAGGACCGGCAGGTCGGCGTCCCGGTCGACGACGACCCGGCCGAACGCCAGCAGCGCCGCGTGGGTGGCCGCTTGGAGCACCGCACCGATCCGGTCGTGCGCGGCCGCGGACACCTCGACCACGCGGGCGCCCGCCGCCGTGACGAGGTCGAGCAGGGCGGCCGTGCGCGGGCCGTCTACGACGCGCACCGTGGCCACTGCGTGTCCGGCGAAACCCAGTGCGGGCGCGAACATCGGGTTCAGGCCGCAGGCCTCCGCCCCCGCGGCAGCGGCCACCGAGGCGAGCACGGGGGTGATCGCGTCCTTGACCGACAGCACCTCCACCAGTAACGCGCCGGCCCGCACGGCGCCGGCACAGGCGGTCAGCGCGTCCACGGCGACCTGCTCGGGCAGCGCGAAGACGACGACGTCCGCGGTGCCGATCGCGTCGAGCACCGCGGCGGAGGGCGCGCAGGCGTCGCCGCCGACGGAGCGCACACCGGCCCGGGTGGCCGGCACCGGATCGACCGAGGTCACGGGGCCGAGCGCCTCCAGCAGTTCGGCGAGGAGATCGCCGACCTGACCCGCCCCGCCGATGACGACCGAGCGTGTGGTCGCGAGGTCCGTCATGCCTGCTCCTGTCCGCTCGCGGTTGGCTGCCGCTCGAGCACGATGTCGAAGTGGTACACCGCCCCGGTCAGGGACGCCGTGTATGTGAGCAGGTAACCGTGCTCGGCCCCCGCCGCCTCCAGCTCGGTGCGGTCGACGCCCGCCCCGAGGCGACGCCGGCCGGGCACCCACGGTTCCTCGGCGAGTCGGTCCGCGGCGGTCTCGACGACGCCGCGCAGCGGGATGCCGACGATCCGCACGCGGTCCGGGCCGCGCCGGGACAGCAGCCGGGACAGCTGCCCGCTGTCGAGCACTTCGCGGCCCCAGCGCAGTGGCAGCGGCGGCCGGGCCGCGGCCCGGCCGTCCCCGGCCTGCTGCGGCGGTCGCACGACGACGTCGAACCCGGCGGATGCGGCCGGGCCGGTCAGCGGGCCCAGGGGCGGGTAGACGTGCACCCGGGCGGCGGGCGCCGCGACGTCGAGGGCCCGCAGGATGGCGGCTGGTGACCAGCAGGCCGGGTCGTGGCGGCACTCCGGCCGCCCGGTGCGGGCCCAGCTCACCAGCCGCTCCAGCCGCGGGTCGCGCATGTCGGCGACGAACACGGCGCCGTCCGGTTTCACCCGACCCAGCGCGGACGCGGCCGCGTGGACGGGGTCCACGGTCCCGGCCGCGGCGCGCCGCGGTGGGGCCAGGTCCAGCAGGATCAGGTCGTAGCGCCCGGGCGGGTAGCCGTCGGCGCAGCTCGCGGCGTCGACGACGTCGTAGCGGGAGCAGCGGCCGGCGAGCGCGGCTGCGAGATCGCGCACGAGGTCGGACGCCTGGTCGCCGCCGCCGACGTGCAGGACGCGCCGGGCCGGCAGCCTGCGGAGACGGTCGAGCAGCTGGCCGGTGCGCACCCGCTCACGCGACGTCACCGCACACGTCCCTCCGGGCGGCTGCCCCGTCGAGGTCGGGCCCGAGGTCGAACCCGCGCAGGGCCTGCAGATCGATCTTCCCGCTGGTGCCGCGGGGCAGCTCGGGCAGGACGACGTACCGGTCGGGCCGCATGTACGTCGGGAGGACTCGCCGGGCGTGCCCGTGCAGGCCCACCCCGTCGGCGACGTCCGACGCCACGAACGCGACGATGCGGTCCCCGCCGCCCGCCGCGCGCACGACGGCCGCGCAGTCGGCGACGCCGGGATGCTCGCGCACGGCGGCCTCGATGTCCCCGAGCTCGACCCGGAAGCCGCGCACCTTCACCTGCCGGTCGACCCGGCCCAGCGCGTACAGCTCACCCGCCGCGGACCACCGCCCCCGGTCCCCGGTGCGGTAGAGCCGCTCGCCGGGGGCACCGAACGGGTCGGGCAGGAAGCGACCGGCGCTCAGCCCGGGCCGGGCGTGGTAGCCGCGGGCCACCCCCGCCCCGCCGATGTAGATCTCGCCTGGCAGATCCGGGGGCACGGGCCGCAGATGCGCGTCGAGCACGTGCACCCGGTAGCCGGGGAGCGGACCGCCGATCGGGACGTCCGCGCCGCGGGCGTCGGCCAGGCCGCAGCGGTGCGCGGTGGCCCACACGGTGCACTCGGTCGGTCCGTAGTCGTTGAGCAGGGTCGCGCCGGGGTGGTCGAGCAGGTGCCGGGCCACGAGGCGCGGCGGCATCGGCTCGCCCCCGACCGACACCAGCCGCAGGCGCGCCAGCGCCCCGGAGGGCGCGCACCGTAGCAGCAGGTCGTAGTGCGAGGGCACCGAGTGGACGTGGGTCACCGACACCCGGCGCAGCAGCTCCCGCAGCGCCACCGGGTCGTGGGCCTCCTCCTCGGTGGGCAACACGACCGTGCCGCCGCCGGTGAGCGTCCAGTACAGGCCACCTGCAGCCCCGTCGAAACACAGCGGCATGGTCACCAGGTCCTGCTCCGGGGGCGGGCCGCCGATGTCCCGGGCCCGGGTCGACGCCACGGCGGACCGGTGCTGCACCGCCACGCCCTTCGCCGCCCCGGTGGAGCCGGACGTGTAGATGACGTAGGCGAGGTCGTCCGGGTGGACCGGGACGTCCGGGGCTGCCCGCGGCGGGCCCGGCTCCTCCAGGTCGAGCACCGGGACCGGCAGCGTGCCGGCCTGCGGGCCGGCGGCCAGCACGACGCGGGCCCCCGAGTCGACGACGACGTGCCGGATCCGGTCCGCCGGGTGGCTCGGCTCGATCGGCACGTACGCCGCACCGGCCTTGAGCACCCCCAGCATGGCGACGACCGACCCGGCCGAACGTCCGGCGAGCAGCGCCACGAGGTCGCCCCGGCGCACACCTGCGGCGACGAGCCGGTGCGCGACCCGGTTCGCGCGGGCGTCGAGCTCACCGTGGTCGAGCACCTCGTCCCCGCAGACGACCGCGGGCGCCCGCGGGGTCGCGGCCGCGTGCCGCTCGACGAGCGTGTGCAGGCACCCGCCCGCGGCAGGCATGTCCGGCCCGCGCGACCACGCCGCGAGACCGGCCCGCTCGGTCGCGGTCAGCGCCGTCACGTCGCCGACGCGGGCCGCCGATCCCAGCTCGGCGAGCGCGACGACGAGCCGGTCGGCGAACGTCCCGACCGCTTCCGGCCCGAACAGGGCCGCGTCGTGGTCGATCCGCAGCACACCGCCCGACAGCGACACCGACAGCTCGTGCCGCGCCGGACCGTCGTCGACATCGACCGGCGTGACCGTGCAGGAACCGATCCGCTCGGGGGTCGCGGTCGGAGGGCAGGCCACGGCGACCGTCGCCGCCTCGTCCGCGGGTACCGGCCGCGCCGCGCGCAGGTCGTGCGTCACGCGCCGCATCCAGTCCCCGACGAGGGCACCGTCGTCGACGACGAGCGGGAGCGACACCGGCTGCGGCGTGCCGACGTGCAGCTGCGCGTCCGGGCGCGACCGGTAGCGCGCCAACAGCACCGCCACCGCCGCCGCCAGCCCGGCCTCGGCACCCACTCCCGCGTCCCGCCCGGACCGGGTGCGGGCCGGTCCGCAGGCCCGCCGCACAGTGGCGGCGGACCCGGACGGGAACGCACCGGTCCGCAGCGCCCCGGGCAGGGCGAGCGGCGGGCTCCCCGGACCGCGGGCCGCGGCGACCCGGACCGGTCCGGGGGCGGGCCGCCCCGGGTCCAGCACCCACCGGAGCACCTCGGTGGCGTCGTGGCCGTCCCGCATGACCACCACCGCGAGGTGCCGGTCGGGCGCGAGCCGGGCCAGCGTGACCCGGGCGGGCGCGGGGTCGTGCCGCGCCGCCTCGACCTCCCCGCGGACCAGCCCGCCCCAGCCGGCCGGGTCCGCCCCGTCCGCCGACAGGTCGTACCGCTCGACGTGCACGGCCGGAGCGCAGGCGGCCGCCCGGTCCCGGAGGGCTCCGGGATCGAGCGCGCCGTCGATCAGCCAGGCGCGGTGCGGAAGGGGGGTCGGGACGGACACGGGAACCTCCTGTCGTCGGGCGGGCTAGCGGAGGACGCGCTCGTGGGCGGCGTCGCGGATGGCCCGGGACCGGCGGAGGTCCCGCGTGACGACCACCTTCTTCAGCCAGCGGTCGGTTCCGTCGTAGCGGGCGCGGAACGCGGACCGTCCGTGCACCGCCCGGTAGTTGTCGACCACGAGCAGGTCACCCGGGTCGAGCGGCACCGGGGTGAGGGCCGCGTCCAGCGCCCGCACCAGCGCGGCGAGCGCCGCCGCGGCCTCCGGATCGCCCGGCCGGGCCGTCATGAACGCCGGGTCGATCCGCAGGTACGGCGAGTCCGGGTGCCCGAACAGCACCGGGCACGGCTCGGGATCGTCGTGCATCCGCTGCAACGCGGTCCCGGCCCTGGTGCCCGCCGCCAGGGTCCGGGCCCGGTTCAGGTGCTCGTTGTCGGGCCGGATGAGGAACCGGCTCTCCCACAGCTCCGGCCGGTTCCGCAGGGCGGGGGCCACGTCGTCGACGGCTGCGAGGGTCGTGGGGGTGCCCAGCCGGTTGCGCAGCCCGAGGAGCAGCAGGTAGTCGCACCGGTGCGGGTGGAAGCCGTCCTCGGTGTGCCAGGCGAGCTCCACCGTGCCGTGGCCGCTTTGCTCAGTGGCCTCGGACGGGATCGGCAGCACGTCGTGCACCAGCCGGCCGTCCTGCAAGGTAGACCAGCCGAAAACGTCCCCGAGCAGCCCCGCCACCAGGACCAGGTAGGTCTCGTAGGGCGCGGTGCGCGCGGGGTCCACCGCCCCGCGCCAGGTGAGTGGCGTCGGCCCGATCTCGCGGTCATCCACCCGCAGGCCGTGCAGCACCACGGCCGCCGCCGACTCGGCGAGCCGGAACTCGCGCACCTCCTCCACCAGCCGGGCCGGCAGGCGGTGCGCGAGTCCCGCCGCCCCCGCGAGGAGAGCGGGGGCGGTGCTCGACCCGTGGTCGCGCAGGACCCTGCGGACCAGTACGTCGATCAGCTCGGCGTCGCGGGGGTCGAGATCGACGTGGCGGACCGTCGACGTCTCCGGTCGGGCCGCGCGGGTCCTGGTCGCATAGGTCCTGGTCATGTCAGCCCGCCGCGCCGACGGCCGGCTCGGCCGCCCGGCGCCGCGGCACCTCGTCCGGGGAGGGCAGATAGCCGTTCTCGACGAGGAACCGGAAGCACGAGTGCGCCCACTCCTCGCTGACCGGCGGGCAGGCGATCCCCGTCCCCTCCAGCGCCGCGGTCAGCACCCGGCACTCGTCCATCGGGTCGACCCGCTGCTGCAGCTCGGGATCGAGCGCCGCATGCCGCATCGACGCCACCCGCAGGATCGGGGTGAGGGGGTAGAGGACGTGGTCCTCCTCGACGGCCAGCGCCTGCCTGCGCGCCTCCTCCTCCTCCACCACGTTGAGCTCGTACCCGAAGGACCGCAGCCACCGGTAGCACTGCTGCATGGTCGTCGGCTCGGGGTTGGTGATGTTGAAGTTCTTCCCGAGGTTCTGCTCGCGCAGCGAGGTGTGCACGATCGCCTGCGCCGTGTAGTCCACGGGCACGGCGTTGATGACGTCGTCGTAGAGCGGCAGGACGCCCAGGTCGAGGAAGCCCTTGAGGTAGACGTAGAGGTAGTCAGTGTCGTGCGAGGCCCCTGTCCGGATGTGACCGGTGATCATCCAGGGGCGCTGGATCGTGACCGGCAGGCCCCGTTCCCGGCCCATCAGCACGATCTTCTCGGCGACCCACTTGGTGCGCGGGTAGCCCGTCGGCACCTTGATCGGGTGGTCGCCGAGGTCCTCCTCCGTGAAGGGGCGCTGCGCGCCGGTGCCCATGAACACGTCCACGCTGGAGACGAAGTGGAACGCCTTGAGCGTGGTCGTCGTCGCCAGCCGCAGCAGCTCCTCGGTACCCCGGACGTTCGCCGCCTTCAGCGCCTCGTAGGGGTAGGTGAAGTTGACGACGGCGCCGGAGTGGTAGATCGCGTCCAGCGACCCGGCGAACCGGTCGTAGGTCTCCTGGGACAGCCCCAGGCGGGGCTGCGCGAGGTCACCGGGAACGACCGTGATCCGCGTCCGGTACGACTCGTCCCACGCGCGGTACTTGCGGAGGGTCTCCTCCAGCCGGTCCCACGCGGCGTCGGCGGTCTCGCCGCGCACCAGGCAGTGCACCGTCGCGTCCGTGCTCTCGACGAGCTCGACGACCAGGAAGGCGCCGAGGTAGCCGGTGGCGCCGGTGACGAGCACGTCGCGCGGCGCGAACCAGTTCGCCCGCGGCAGCCCGTCCGGCCGGATCGCCGGGTCGAGCCGAACGTCCGCGAGCAGCTCCGCGACCTGCTGCGCGTGCAGCGCGACGCTGTCGACGTCGTCGCGCGTGCGCTGGTGCGCCTCCACGGCCCGGGCGATGCCCGTGACGGTGGGGACCCGGAAGACCTCGTCGATCGGGAGCTCGATGTCGTGCTCCCTGGCGAGCTGCGCGGCCAGCCGGGCCACCAGCAGCGAGTTGCCGCCCATGGCGAAGAAGTCGGCCATCGCGCTGATCCGGCCCACCCCGAGCACGGAGGCGAAGGTCTCGGCGATCCCGGCCTCCAGGTCGTCGCGCGGCTCCACAAACCCGGCGGCGAGGACCTCCTGGGGCGCGGGCAGCGCGGCGACGTCGATCTTGCCGTGGCGGGTCAGCGGCATGTGCTCGAGCGTGACGACGTCGGCGGGCACCATGTAGTCGGGAATCGCGCCGACCATGTGGTGCAGCAGCGCGTCCTGGGACAGCGCACGGCCGGCCACCGGCACGACGTGCGCCACGAGCCGGCCGCCACCGGGCTGGTCGCCCCGCACCGTGACCACGGCCTCCGCCACCAGCGGGTGCCGCAGGATCACGTTCTCGATCTCGGACAGCTCGACGCGGAAGCCCCGGATCTTCACCTGGGTGTCGGCCCGGCCGAGGAACTCGACGGTGCCGTCGCCGCGGTGCCGGGCGAGGTCCCCGGTGCGGTAGAGCCGGTCCCCCGGGTCGGCGGAGAACGGGTCGGGCAGGAACCGCTCGGCCGTCATCGCGGCCCGGTTGAGGTAGCCGCGGGCCACCCCGTGCCCCCCGATGTACAGCTCGCCGGGCACGCCGGGCGGCACCGGCTGCAGCAGATCGTCGAGCAGGTGGATGCGGGAGTCGGGGACCGGTCGCCCGATCGGCACCCGCGGCGACCGCGCGTCGGCGGCGGACACCTCGTGGACCGACGCCCACACGGTGGCCTCCGTGGGGCCGTACTCGTTGAACAGAGTCGCCTGCGGCGCGCGGCGCCGGTGCTCGGCCACGAGGCTGGGCGGCAGCGTCTCACCCGCGAGCACCGTGGTCCGCACCGAGTCGTACGGCTCCGGGTCGGTCTCCAACAGCACCGCGTACTGCGACGGGACGCCATCGACGTGGGTCAGGCGCCGGGACCGGATCAACCGGCCCAGCAGGCGGGGGTCGAGCACCTCGGCGTCGGTGGGGAGCACCACGGTGCCGCCGCGGCTCAGCGTCCAGTACAGGCCACCGCCCGCCGCGTCGAACGTCAGCGGGGCGAGCACGAGGTAGCGCTCGGGCAGGCCGGGGCCTTCACAGGCGGTGCGCGCGTCGGTGGCGTGCACGATCTGGCGGTGCTCGACCGCGACGCCCTTCGGACGACCGGTCGAGCCGGACGTGTAGATGACGTAGGCTAGGTCGCCGGGGTCGACGGCCCGCTCCGGAGGTGCGGCGGCCGCGGCGGGGTCCTGCACGGGCACCGGGATCCGGCGCAGCCCGGACAGCTCGGCGGGCAGCCCGTCGAGCGCGGGCCGCTCCCCGACGACCAGCGCGATGCCGGAGTCGTTGACGACGAAGGCCAGGCGGTCGGCCGGGTAGGAGCCGTCCAGCGGGACGTAGGCGCCGCCCGCCTTGAGCACGCCCAGCAGGGCCACGACGGAGTGCACGGAGCGGCCGGCCAGCACGCCCACCCGCGACTCGCGGCCGACGCCGTGGGCGGCCAGCTCGGCCGCGAGCGCGTCGGCCCGCCGGTCCAGCTGCGCGTAGGTCAGCTCGGCGTCCCCGGACGCGAGCGCGACCCGGTCGGGGTGCGTCCGGGCCGTCTCCTCCACGAGCCGGTGCAGCGTCCGGGACCGGTCGCGCGGCACCGCCGTGTCGTTCCAGCGGGTGACGACCAGCTCGCGCTCCCGCTCGGTGAGCAGCGGGATCGTGACGAGGGCACGGCCGGGGTCGGCGAGCCCGGCGCCGAGCACCAGCGTCAGGTGTCCCAGCATCCGCTCGACGGTGCCGCGGTCGAACAGGTCGGTGTTGAACCGGGCCCGCAGCGTCAGCGCATCCCCCCGGCGGACGACGTCGAGGTCGATCTCGTGCGGCGTCCAGGTGGTGGGCAGGTTTACGCCGGTGGCCGTCGCGCCGGGGAGGTCCCGGGCCGGGAGGGCGTCCTCGACGGAGAACGACGTCTGGAACAGCGGGGTGTGGCTGAGGTCCCGCTGCGGCTGGGCGGCCTCGACGATGCGGTCGAACGACAGCCTGGCGTGCACCAGCGCCTCGGCGCGGACCGAGCGGACCCGCTCGACGAGCTGCGGCAGGGTGTCGCGGTCGGCCGGCTCGACGCGCAGCGGGACCATGTTCTCCAGCGGGCCGACGACGTCGCCACCGCCGGTGTGCCACAGCGCGGGCGCGGTGATCCCGACGGCGAGGTCACGCTGCTTCGCGTACCGCGACAGCACCGCGACCCAGCCGGCCAGCAGCAGTGCGGACAGGTCGTCACCGGGGCCGTGCGCGGTCAGCGCGGCGGCCAGTCCCGGCTCCACCGGCACCGTGACGGCGTCGCCCTCGATGGTCTTCATCGGCGGGCGGGGACGGTCGGTCGGCAGCTCCAGCGGGGTCAGCGACGCGAGCTGGTCGCGCCAGTAGGCGACGTCCTTCGCCGCGTCGTCGCCGTCGGCCCACTGGCGCTGTGCGGTGACCAGCGCGTGGAAGTCGACGACCGCGGCCACGGCCCCGTCACCGGAGCCGCTGGCGAGGTCGGCGTAGCCGGTGAGGACCTCGTCGAGCAGCAGGGCCACCGAACGCCGGTCGGCCACCATCTGGTGCGCGGTGAGCAGCAGGACGTGCTCGTCGGGGGCCGAGCGCAGCAGCGAGGCGCGCACCAGCGGACCCTTGGCGAGGTCGAAGCGGGTCCGCCGCTCGGTCGCGGCCACGCGCGCCAGGTCGGCGTCGAGCGTGTCGGCCCCGATCTCGACGACCGGCAGGCGCAGCGTCACCGCGGGCGCGAAGGAGGCCAGCGGGTGGCCGTCCACCTCGCGGAAGGTCGACCGGAGGACCTCGTGGCGCTGCACCGCGGCGCCGAGCGCCTGCTGCAGCGCGGCCGGGTCGATCCGGCCGGACAGCCGCACCGCCCGGCTGACGTACCACGGCTTGCTGTCGTCGAGCTGGTGCAGGATCCACAGCCTGCGCTGTTCGAGCGAGAGGTTGCTCGGTGTCCCGTCACCGGCACCGCTCAGGAGCTGAACGAGCAGCGCGCGCCTCTCGTCGGGGGACATGGTCTCGAGTTCGGACTGGCTCATGATCGACTCCTGTCGTCGGTACCGGTGATGGGGTGCGTCAGCCGACGCGCTCGCGCACGGACCGGGGTCGCATGTCGGTCCAGACCTCCTCGATGTACCGGAGGCACTCCGCCTTGGGGCCGGCCGGGCCGACCGCCGTCCAGCCCGGGGGCAGCTCCCGCTCGGCGAACCAGATCGAGTACTGGTCCTCGTCGTTCACGACCACCTGGAAGGTGGTGTCGGGGTCGTCGATACCCATGTCGTGCCTCTCTTCGGTCGGGTCTGTCTCTGTCGGGTACTGGGGGTCAGCCGAGCTGGTCGAGCATGTGCCGGACCTCGGCGTCGGACAGTCCGGCGAGCTGGTCCTGCAGTGCGGCGGACCGGTCGGCCCGGCCGGAGCGGGACTCCTCGACGGCCGCCAGCTCCGCCGCCAGTCCGGCGGCGGTGGGCCGGCGGAAGAACGCCCGCACGGGGACGAGCACGCCGAGCTCGTCGCGCACCCGCCCGATCACCTTCGCCACGAGCAGCGACTGCCCGCCGATGGTGAAGAAGTCGGTGTGCACGCCGAACGCGCTGCCGGGCAGGACCTCCCGGAAGATCGCGGCGACGGTCCGTTCCAGCCGGTTGCGCGGCTCCGTCGTGTCCTCGGCCCCGACGAGCGCGGTGCCGCGCAGCGCCGCCAGCGCGGGCCGGTCGACGCCGCCGTCGGCCAGCCGCGGGAGATCCGGCAGCAGGCCGAGACCGGCCGGGACCTCGTGCGGGGCCAGCTCGGCCTCGGCCCGGGCGCGGACGGCGCGGGCCAGGTCGACGGGGTCCGGCGCGGGAGCGTCCGGACCGGGATCCTCGGGCACGAGCCAGCCGACGACCGCGGTGCCCGCGCCGACCTCCCCCGCCACCACCGCGGCGGCCCGCACCCCGTCGACGGAGGCGAGCACCCTCTCGATCCGGGCGGGGGTGAGGACGTGGTCGCCCACGACGAGCCTGCCGTCGGTGTGGCCGACGAACGCCAGCCCGCCGGTGGCCGCGCGGCGGTGCAGCTCACCCGTCGGCACCCCGTACGGGCCGCCGGGCCGCGACGCGACCGCCGGACCCGCGAGATGCAGCTCCCCGACGGTGCCGGCCGGGGCGGGTGCACCGGTCCGGTCGAGCAGGGTGCGCGTGGTGCCCGGCAGCGTGGCGCCCGCGACCGGGCCGGGCCCCGGCGTCGGCGGGTCCAGCCCCACCGGTACGGCGGCGAACGGGGTCGTGCGGCCGACCAGCACCGGCCGGCCGGTGCGGGCGAGCAGCGCCACGAGGTCGGGGGCGAGGGCCGCGCCCCGGCAGACCAGCCGGGCCCCCTCCGGCGGGGACCACTCGGCGGCGAGCAGCCGGCGCCACGTCCCGGGGTCGGCCACCACCACGGCCTCGCCGGGTCCGGCGGGCGGCGGGCCGTCCGCGAGGACCAGCCTGCGCCCGGCCACCAGCGCGACGAGCAGGTCGACCGGCTCGGGCGGGACCGTGCCGGCGAGCACGACGACGTCGTCCGCCGCGGTGAGGCCGAGCCGCTCCGCCGTCGCGTCCACCGCCGCCCCGAGTGCGGTGTGCGTCAGCTCCACGGGCCCGATCGGGTCTCCGTGCTCGGTGCGCCAGGCCGGACCGTCCGGGGTGGGCCGCGCCGTGGCGGCACCGTCCACGGCGTCGAAGCGGGGGCCCGTGGTGATCGTCCAGCCGGACCCGGTGTGCGTCACGCACGCGCCGGACCGGGGGTGCCGGCGGCCGTAGGCGAGCACCGCCCCCACCTGGAGCACCGCGAGGACCGCCACCGGGAGGGCCACCGAGGCGACGGGCGGGGTGCAGACCACGACGCCGGGTCCGGCCACCCCGTCGGCCCGCAGCCGGGCGGCCAGCTCGGCGGCGCGTTCCCACAGCTCGGCGTGGGTGAGCTCGCCGTCGGGCGCGACCACGGCGGCGTCCATGGGCCCGCGGCGGGCGAGCAGGTTGGGCACGGTCGTCGCGGGCGCTGCGCCCGCGGACCGGGCCGCCGTCGTCACGAGGTCGTCGGGCGTGGCGAGGTCGTCGGGTGTGGCGCGCGGCAACCCGGCCGCGACGGGGTCGGGTTCCCGGCAGGCCTCGGTCAGCACCGAGCGGTACGTCCGCAGGATCCGCTCGGCGGTGGCCGGGTCGTACAGGTCGGCGTCGACGTCGAGGCGCAACCGGCGCCCGGCACCGTCGGGGAACACTGTCAGCCACATCTCGAACCGGGCGGGCGCCACGGCCGGGTCCACGGGCGTCATCGCGAGGTCGGGCAGCTCCGCGGCGATCCCGGGGGTGTCCTGCAGCGAGAACATGACGTCGAACAGCGGGTTGCGGCCCAGCACGCGGGCCGGGCGCATCTCCTCGACCAGCAGGTCGAACGGCATCCGCTGGTGGGCGAAGGCGTCGAGGCAGGTGCGCCGGACGGCCTCGACCGACGCCCGGAACCCCTCGTCCATCGGCAGCCGGGTGCGGAGCACGAGCGTGTTGGCGAAGAAGCCGACCAGATCCTCGACGTCGGGGTGGTGCCGCCCGGCGACGGGGGTGCCGACGGCCACGTCGTCATGCCCGGTCAGCCGCGCGAGCGTCACCGAGAACGCGGCCAGCATCACCATGAACGGCGTGGCCCGCAGCTCCGCCGCCAGCTCGTCGACGGCCGCGACAGCCACGGGGTCGAGCCCGATCTCGTGGCGCGTCCCGACCATCCGCCGCGCGGTGTCGCGGGCCCGGTCGACGGGCAGGTCGAGCGGCGTGACGCCGGACAGCGCGGTGCGCCAGTGCTCGGTCAGCTCGCGCATCGGCCCGCCGGCCAGCGCGTCGGCCTGCCAGGCCACGTAGTCGGAGTACTGCACGGCGAGCTCGGGCAGCCGGGGCGCCGCGGCGTCGCCGAGGAGCCGGTAGCTCACGGCGAGGTCGCGGTGGAAGACCTCCATCGACCACCCGTCGCAGACGAGGTGGTGGATCACCACGACGAGCGTGTGCACGTCGGGGGCCTCGCGGACGAGCAGCACCCGCAGCAGCGGCGGCTCGTCGAGGGTGAACGGGACGGCCGCCTGCTCCCCGGCGAGGGTGCGGACACGCTCCTGCGCGGCGTCCGGGGCCAGATGCGAGCAGTCCACCATCGGCAGCGAGACCGACGTCTCGGGGACGACGAGCTGGTGCGGGTCGCCGTCGACGATCCCCATACCCGTCCGCAGGCTCTCCTGCCGGGCCGTCACCTCGTTCAGGGCGCGCTGCAGCCGCACCCGGTCGAGCCGGCCGGTGAGCCGGACCGCGCTCGTGACGTTGTAGGCGGCGTTGCCACCCTCCTCCAGCTGGCACACGAACCACAGCTGGCGCTGCACGGGGGCCGCGGGCAGGACGTAGTGGCCGCTGTAGTCGCGGGCCGGCCCTCCCCCGACCCCGCCGACGTAGGTCGAGCTGCTCATCGCACTCCCTCACTGCGCTCTGTCACGTCGGCCTCGATCAGCGCCACGACGCGGTCGAGGTGGTCGTCGACGAAGAAGTGGTCCCCGTCGAGGTCGCTCACGGCGCATCCGGCCGTGGTCTGCAGTGCCCAGTCCCGGGCGCCGTCGGTGGAGCAGTAGGGGTCACCGCGGCCGCGGAAGACCCGGATCGGGACGTCGAGCGGCGGCTGCGGGACGTGCCGGTAGGTCTCGACGAGCGCCAGGTCCGCCCGGACGGTCGGCAGCATCAGGTCGATCAGCTCGGGGTAGCGCAACGCCTCGGGATCGAGGCCGTGCCCGTCTTCCAACCAGGCGACGAGCTCGTCGCGGGGCAGGTCGTGCACGGGATCGGGATCGAGCCGCTGGGGCGCGTCGGCGCCCGCCAGGAACAGCCCGAGCGGCATCGGGAGGCCCGCGGAGCGCAGCCTGCGGGTCAGCTCGAAGGCCACCAGCGCGCCCATGCTGTGTCCGTAGAGCGCGTACTGGCCCGTCACGACCTGCCGCATCGGCTCCAGGAGCTCCTCGACCAGCGCGTCGACGTCGGTGTGGGCGGGCTCCCTGAGGCGGGTCTCGCGGCCCGGCAGCAGCACCGCGGAGACGCGCAGCACGTCGGTGTGCCGCTGCCAGTCGCGGAAGACCGCACCGCCACCGCCCGCGTGCGGCAGGCAGACGAGGTCGCAGGCCGCCGCGGGCAGACCCGCCACCGGCGTCAGCCACCTCGATCTCGTCACGGCCGCAGGCATGCGGACCTCCTCTGTCGGACGTTCCGAACGGTTCGGGAATGTGCAGATCGGCGGCCGGTGAGCTGTCCGACCAGCCGGGAAACGGTGAATACGGAACGACTATCGGCCCGGCCCGGAACCCGGTCAAGCAATGCGGAGAGAACTGAGAGGGCGGCGGTACGGCGGTGAGAGCGCGGGAAGAGGGGGCCCTCATACCTTCATGCGGACCCGGTGGCGGCACAGCCCTGTGCGGAAGTACGCCCACCCCTCGGCCACGACCGCAGGAAAGCGAGCCGGCAGATGACCACCACTTCTCCGACCACCCCGGTCCAAGTGCTCCTCGGGCACGCCGACGCGCACGGGGATCGGCCCGCCTACGAGTTCCTCCGGGAGGACGGGACGTTCACGACCCTGACCTACGCGGGCCTGCTCGGGCGGGCCGCAGCGGTGGCCCGCCGGCTGCGGGAGGACGGCGCGGGCGAGGGCCCCGCCCTGCTCCTGCACGCCCCGGGCCCCGACTTCGTGACCTCCCTGTGGGGGTGCCTGCTGGCCGGCGTCCCGGCCGTACCGGCCTACCCGCCGCTGTTCGGGCCGTCGGCCCGGATCCGGGAGCGCATGGCCCGGATCGTCGCCGACTCCCGCGCCGCCACGGTGGTGGCCGAGCCGGCGATCCTCGCCGCCCTGCTCTCCGCGGGCGCGGACGTAGCCTGGCCACGCGTGGTGACGCCCGATCCGACGGCCACCGCCGAGCCGGACCCGCGGTCCCCCGCCCGCCCGGAGGACGTCGCCCTGATCCAGTACACCTCGGGCAGCACCGAGCGGCCCAAGGGCGTGGTGCTGGACAACGGGAACCTGATGGCGAACATGCGGGCGATCAGCGACGTGTTCGGGCTCAGCCCGTCGGCCCGGGTGATCTCGTGGCTCCCGCCCTATCACGACATGGGCCTCATCGGATTCATTCTCACGCCGGTGTTCGGCGGATTCCCGGCACGCCTGATGTCACCGATGCACTTCCTGAAGAATCCGCTCGAATGGCTCCGCCAGATCAGCGAGATCAGTGCGACGCACACCGGCGGCCCGAACTTCGCCTACGACCTGTGCGTGCGCCGGGCGCGGGGGACGGACCTCTCCGACATCGATCTCTCCACCTGGCGGCTGGCCTTCAACGGAGCCGAACCCGTCCGGGCCCGCACTCTGGCGGAGTTCGCCGACCGGTTCGCCGCCAACGGTTTCCGGCGGGAGGCGATCCTGCCCTGCTACGGGCTCGCCGAGGCGACGCTCATCGTCACCGGCCGGCACCGGAGCGCTGACGACGGCACCGACGACGCGGGCCGGGTCGACTGCGGGCCGGTGATCGCCGGGCACGACCTGGCGATCGTCGGCCGGGAGACGGGCGGACGGGCGGACGACGGGGCCGAGGGCGAGATCTGGGTGCACGGGCCGAGCGTGAGCCGCGGGTACCTGAACGCACCGGAACCGGCCGACCATCCCGCCCACGGCGACCTCGACGGGTGCTCCTACCTGCGCACCGGTGACCTCGGCTACCTGCGCGACGGGAACCTCGTCGTGACGGGCCGGCTCAAGGACGTCCTGATCCAGCACGGCGTCAACCACCACGCGCACGACCTCGAGGCCGCGGCGGTCGAGGACAACCCCGCGGTGCGGCCGACGGGCGCGGCGTTCGCCGTCGACGACGACCGGACCCTGGTGCTGGCCGTCGAGTCCCTCGGCCGCGAGGTTGCCGATCCCGACGCGGTGGCGTCGGACGTCCGGGCCCGGGTGCTGGCTGCCACCGGGGCCCGTCTCGACGCGGTCGTGCTCTGCCGTCCCCGCAGCATCCCGCGCACCACGAGCGGCAAGATCCGGCGCCGCGACACGCGGGACCGCTTCGTGACCGGCGAGCTCGGCGGGCTGACGGTGCTCACCTCCACACCGCCCACGACCGGCCCCGGGTCCGGGTCCGGGTCCGGGCCGGTGGAGCAGTTCCTGGCCGCGGTGTTCGCGGGCGTCTGCGAGGTGCCCGGGTGCGCGCCCACGCAGAGCCTCGGCGCCATCGGCGGCGACTCGATCCGGGCCGCGGAGATCTCGGCCGTCACCGAGGACGCGCTCGCGCTGCCGGTACCCGTCGCCGACGTCCTCGCGGCACAGACCCCGCGCGCCCTCACGCAGTGCCTGCTGGCGCTGTGGGCCGCCGACGGCGTGACCACCGAGCACGTCCTCGACCGGCTCGGTGCCGTGTCCGACCGGGACCAGCCCGCCCGGGCATGACCCCGTCCCGCCCGACCATCGACGACCCGGAGGTGGTCCCCGTGGCCGACCCGACGACCGATCCGTCCGCCGCACTCGGGCGGGACGCCGTGCTGCGCTGGCGGTCCCGGACCCCCGACCCGCCGGGCGACGAGGTGCGCACGACCGCCGCGCAGCCCGGGATCCGGCTGTTCGAGGAGGTCCATCCGGGCACCCCGGTCAACGTGCTGTCGTTCGTGGCGACCGTGCACGGGCCCGTCGACACCGGGCGGCTGCGGGCGGCCGTCGCCACGGTCGGTTCGCGCCACCCGATCCTGCGGGCCACGTTCCCGGCGGGTGAGCCGCTGCGGTGCGTCGTCGACCTGGACGCCGTGGTCGAGCCGGTGGTGCACGACCTGAGCCACCTACCGGTGCAGGACGCCCGGGCCGAGGCGCTGGCGCGCTCCGCGGACCAGGCCGGCGAGTCGATGGACCTCACGACCGGCCCGCTGTGCCGGGTGGCGGTGTGGACCGTCGGCCTCGACGAGAGCCTGCTGCAGGTGCTCGCGCACCACGCAGTCGCCGACGGATGGTCCCTGCAGGTCTTCCTGGGCGAGCTCTGTGCCGCCTACTCCGGAGTGCCGCTGCCACCGGCCCAGCCGCTGCCGCCGGCGGGGCCCGGAACGGACGCCGGTGACCTCGCCTACTGGCGGGAGCGGCTCGCGGAGGCCCCGCCGTCGGACCTGCCGACGGACGCGCCCCGGCGCGCCCGGCCGCGGTTCCGGTCCGGCCACGTGCCCGTGACGATCGACGCCGCCGGGGTCCGGGCGGTGCGCGAGCTGGCGGCGGCCGAGGGCGTCACCCCGTTCATGGTGCTGCTGACGGCGTGGCACCTGGTGCTCACCGGGATGTCGGGCGAGCGGGACGTGACGGTCGGCTCACCGATCGCGACCCGGGAGCGGCACCGCGCTCCGGGTGCGATCGGCCCGCTGGTGAATATGGTGGCCCTGCGCACCGCCACGACCGGCGTCCGGACCGCCCGCGACCTGCTGCGGGCCGTGCGCGACACCTGTCTCGACGCCCACCGGCACGCGCAGGTGCCGTGGGAGGAGGTCGCGGCGGGCCGCGGGGAGCCGCCGTTCCGGACGTTGTGCGTGCTGCAGGACGGGCTGCCCGAGTTCGGGCTGGACGAGGCCCCCGTGCGGCCGGTGACCGTAGGTCCCGCCGCGGTGCAGCACGACCTGGAGCTCTGCCTGTGGCTGTCCGGGGACGAGATGTCAGGCGTCCTGGGTCACGACACCGACCTGTTCGAGCCCGGCACCGCGCACCTCATCGCCGACCGGCTCACCACCACACTCCACACCCTCACCACCACGCCCCACACCCCACTCACCCACCTCGACATCACCACACCCACCG
>Ga0136617_10000595_pt1 | contig 30850 bp, 23 predicted proteins | sample AntDrymUQ3222106_2_FD_129672 | JGI IMG/M metagenome (GOLD analysis project Ga0136617, IMG submission 129672) | Polar desert sand microbial communities from Dry Valleys, Antarctica - metaG UQ322 (21.06) | ecosystem: Environmental > Terrestrial > Soil > Desert | place: Antarctica: Dry Valley... | reverse complement strand
TAGCGGCCCGCGCCATGCGCGCAGGCCCCTTGGGCCTGCTTGGAGTCTGGAGCCCTTTACCAAGAAGCGCTAGGGCGTGCATACTGGGCTGGAAGACTCGCGCGTCGGCCTAACGACTCTGAGTCGGTTAGGCAGCGAGCCAGCGCGATGGACGCAGTCGGATCACCAGGGTAGCTTGAACCTTACCTATTCCCGACCGAAACGGGCGAGTGGGAAGTCCGTCCTTCGCTCGGTGTCGAATGTGGAGGGCCGCATGCCTACCTATGAGTATCGTTGTCGCGACTGCCATCATGTTTTTGATCGTGTCGAGCCACTTGCGCAGCATGGCGATAGGCGTCCAAACTGCCCCAAGTGTAAGAGCAAGAACGTGCAGCAAGTCTTGACACCGTTCTTTGCGAAGACATCTCACAAGTCTTGAGCTTCTGCGCTGGTCGCCCGAAGTCGAGTGGGTCGGTTCGTCCAATAGTGCCAGTGCGTTCAGGAGGTCACCAGCAACGTGCTCGGCGTGTGTCGATTGTGGTGTCGATTCACCTTGAGAAATCACGGCATCCGCGGCAGGTAATCCGGGCGGATCGCGCGGTCTGTCATTGATTTATAGGAATGGCATCGGGATTTGTCTCCTGCTTGGGCCGCCTGATAAGCGTGAGGTCGGTAGTTCAACTCTACCCAGGCACATATCACAAGTAGCGACCCCGCGGACGCTTACGAGCCTGCGGGTTTTCGTTTCTCCTCTCCTGGTCTTCCCGGTAACAAACTCCGAGGGAAAACGCACGATTGGCTTGTCGATGCCTAAGCCTTACCGGGGCGATTCTGGACTATTCAATAGGCAAGGTGTGCAGAGGCGAGCGACGAGGAGCGGAAGTGTGCGCCCCACTCGGGCAAGTTGGCACAGAAGTTCGCACCTAGCTGTTGCTGGGCCGCTCTTCTCGGAAAGATCCAGGTTTTGTGATGATCAGGTTGAGAGGAGCTTCTGTAAGTCCGGACAGTCTCGCATCTGCCCTGGATGTTCCCTATAGGCCGCGCCTCTTGACCGTCCAGAGTCCGGACTTCGTTCGACCACAGCGAGGTCATTCCCCTGCTCGGCAAAGCCGGCCTGAAGAGTGTTGACAGCGGGGCTGTGGGATTCGGCGGCTTGCGGTCACAGCATGCGAACGGAGGGATGCATGAAAGCACATGACCGCCCCGCGGATGCGTCCGTGGACGCTAGTGGGGGAAATCGGACTCGTTGCGCGTCACGTAGCCCTCCTGTCGCTGGCCGGACAGCGAACGGGCGCCGCCGGTGTACGTGGATAAGAGTGAAGTGCGCGAGTGAGCCCGCTCATCATTCGCCGTCGGATGTGAGGGGAGACCTGTCGCCCGCGATTCGACGACTGTCATCTGCTAACGGACGACAGCCGGCGGAAACGCGCGGGTGTCGACCCGGACACGCCAGCCGGCGAGCGTGAATTGAAAGCGGCCGCGGCGAATGGGTTCCCTACTCCCGTGACTTTGTGACAGTCAGTCACAATGTCGTGCCCGCCGGCTGAGTTTAGCGGCAGGCACCGGTGAGGGGGTTCCTAAGGTCTTGGAGTTTGTCGCCGTCGTTCACAATGTGCTTACGGAAAGGCGGTACGGCGGTACGGCGGTAGGATGGTACGAAAAGGGGGACCCTCCTCATCCCTCTATGAAGTGGCTGGTCGCGCAAGGGTGTAGTTGTCTCAGCGCGAGACCCAAGTCTGCATTCTTATCCCGGAGGGCATCGAGTCCGATATTCCACATGGCTGGCCTCCTCGGGAATTGCGCCGGTACGAGTCCCTCGTTCGCTTGCGCTCTCTCGGGATGAGGAGTTCACCTATTAGCCTACCGCCGTACCGCCTGGCACGCTCGATGCAGATACGTCTGCCATCCCGCGAGGCCAGACTGCAGCTCGGCGGAATCTCGCGGGGACGTCGGTTCTGTAACGAGGATTCGGGACTGGAGGGCAAAATGAAGCACGAGTATCACGGCTTGCCGGCCGCGGCAAGCGTCGAGCAGGCAATCGTTCTGGCTCAGCTTCTTATTCGGAAGAATCTGGAGCGACGAGCACCGCGCCACCAGGACCGGCCGGATCCAGCGGACCGCGACATCCGACCCGCGGCGTGACCTGCTACCCAGTCGTGGTCAGCTGCGCCGCGGTGCGATTCTCCAGAGCTGGCCGTTCCCCTCGTCCGTAACCACGTACAGCGCTCCGTCCGGGCCCTGCCTCACATCTCGCACCCGCTGATCTCGGTCCGCCAGGAGGTGCTCCTCACCTGTCACCCTGTCGTTCTCGAGGGTCAGGCGCACGAGGCTCTGGGCCCGCATGCCGCCGATGAACAGACTGCCTTTCCAGGCCGGGAACGCGTCACCGGTGTAGAACTGCATGCCGGAGGGAGCAATCACCGGATCCCAGTAGTACACCGGCTGCTCGAATCCCTCACGCACGGTCACCGCACCCGGGATGGGCGACCCAGAGTATTCCTCGCCGTACGTCACGACTGGCCAGCCGTAGTTCTTCCCCTTCTGGACCAGGTTCAGCTCGTCGCCCCCGTTCGCACCGTGCTCCACCTCCCAGAGCCGCCCCTGTGGATCGAATGTGGCGGACTGAATGTTTCGGTGGCCGAGCGTCCAGATCTCCGGCAGTGCGTTGGCCTGGCCGACGAAGGGGTTGTCTTTCGGGACCGAGCCATCGGGATTGATGCGCAGGATCTTGCCCATATGGCTGTCGAGCCGCTGTACCTGAGGCCGCATCGGAGCGTCCGAGCGCTCGCCCAACGTTACGTAGAGCATTCCGTCGGGACCAAATGCGAGGCGCGAGCCGAAATGCGCCGTACCATCGTAGGTCGGCAGCGCGCGAAGGATTACGCGGACCTGTTCGAGTCGTCTGCGATCCGCCGACAGCGCTCCCCGCGCAACGCTGGTGGCGTTGCCACCCTTTCGGGGCTCGGAGTAGCTCCAGAAAATGGTCCGGTCGGAGGCGAACTCCGGACTCAGGGCCACGTCGAGCAGGCCGCCCTGGCCTCGCGCGTCAACGGGCGGCAGGCCGGCAATCGGCTGACCCTTCTCACCCGCCGCCGTGACGATACGCAGGCGGCCCGGCTTCTCCGTCACGAGCAGGTCTCCGCCGGGAAGGGGCTCCACGGCCCACGGGTGCTCGAGTCCCTTCGCCAGCACCACGACATCGATGGCCACGTTCGACTTGACGCCGCACGCTCGGGTCTGGCCGGACAGCGCGGACCTTTGGCCGGACGCGGTCGGCTTTCGAGTCTCGAGCGGCGTACAGGCGCCGACACCCCCGGCGGAGTCGCCGGCCGCCTGAGATCGAGAGCCCTCTCCGGAGTTGCCGGAACGCTGGCTACAGGCGCTGCTCGCCGCCGCAAGGACTACGATGGACGTGAACCGCCAGTTGATATCCATACTCTCTCCCCAGGACCCAGCGTGATGTCGGCCGGTGCATCTACATCGGTACGCCAACAATCTAGCTCGTTCGCCAGCCCGGGCCTTTCGCGATCTCAGTTCTCCGATCTTCCCAGCCCACCATCCACCGGTAGCCCGCTCGGAACCCGGCCCGGCACAATCCGCTGCAGGTTCCGCGCGGCTGGATCGGTGAGTGCCTTCATGAACTCGGTGACCTCGTCAATCACCTGATCCGGGAACACCACTCCCTCCAGTAGCGGATCTCGCGTCGCCAGGATGTCGGTGAGCGTGGGAAGCACCGTACTCTGCAGCAGCGGCTCCAGGTGAGCGATGTTGAAGTCGCGGAGCTTCATGTCGGACTCGCTGTAGTGCGCCACGAACTCCCGGAGGTCGAAGAAGGCCCCGTTGTGCCCATAGGGCGCGGTGAGCTCGACGTTGCGCAGGGCTGGAGTCCTGAAAGCGTACCGATCGGCTGGATTCCCGGTTACCCGCATGCGGCCAAAGTCATCCCGGCCACTCGGGCCGTCGCCCTTACCGGGACCGAACTGCGCCACGGCGACGTTATGAAACTTGTTGTCCGTCAGCGCGGGGCCGTTATGACACACCGAGCAACGCGCGGACATAAAATTCTTGGCGCCCTGCAGCTGGACCGGCGTCATCGCCTTGTCGTTGCCGGCCAGGAAGCGATCCCACGGCGAATCATTGAATGTCAGCTCGGAGATGAAGAAGCCGCCGATGGCGTTGCTCGCATGCGCAAAGGTCATGCTGGCGAAACGCTGACCCGGATAGGCCTGCTCGAACAGCCGGCGGTACTCTTTGATCCCACCCAGGCGTGTCATCAGCCCGCGCCAGACCTGCTCCGGATGATCGTCGCCGACCAGCGCGAGCTCGTTGCCGCTCGCCGCCCGCATTTCCTCCCGGTTCACGACCGGGAAGAGGGGAAGGATCGATGCGGTGCCGTGCTCGAACACCCGGAGCATCTCGGGGGTGATTGCCGCGCCTGCATCGGTATGGAACGTCCCCAGCTCGTCCTGAAAGATCCGGCCATCCCAGAAGAGCGGCTGCAGGGCAAACAGGTTGAACAGCGGCGGTGCGTTGCGGGGGATGAAGGCCCCGTCGGGGTGGACCCTGGTTGCGCCGAGGCCGGTGGCGCCCTGCCCGATCGAGAGACTGCGGAAATCGCCCGTAGCCAGGCTGGGCAGGTGACAGGTCATGCACGAAATGTCCCGGTTGCCGCTCAGAATCTTGTCAAACGCCAGCGCCTTGCCCAGCCGAACCAGGGCCGGCCGGACCCGCGGCGGCCGATTGAGAGCGGTGATCCCCCGCCCGGCGGTGAGTTGCCGGACCTCGTCGGCGAGGGCATTCCTCTCGGCCTTGGAGAGTTCGGCGGCAACCACTGGCTCCGTTGCGTTCTCTTCGCCGCAGCCGAAGAGCCCGATCAGCATCGCGTACGTGGTCAGCGAGCCAATCAAGGCCTTGGTTTTCATGCAGTACCTGTCCTTCCAGTTGGCGGGTGGGATCGAGTGGGACGCTCGCGGACGGGCGTCCCGCATTCACTAGATCGGAATCCCCCGCTTATTCCCGACACACGCCCCCCGCGCCCGGGACCTCCCCTCGCACCGCTCTTCCGGCCGGCGCCGGCGGGGGCTATGCTGTGTCACCTCGTCACCAACTCTATGACCGTCTTTGATCGCGACCGCTGGTTGGCCCTGGAGCCGCTCCTCGATCAGGTGCTGGACATTCCACCTGGAGAGCGGGGCCGGTGGCTTGAGGAGCTGTCACACGGGTCCCCCATCGTCGCCGCCGATCTGGCGGCGTTGCTGGCTGGAGAGGATGCGGCCGACCAGAGCGGCTTTCTTGCCGCTCCGCTCGATGTGAGCCTGGCCGGGCTGCAGCTCGGCGCCTACCGCCTGGAGCGTCCGCTGGGCCAGGGTGGCATGGGTACGGTTTGGCTCGCTTTTCGGGCCGATGGGCGGTTCGAGGGCAAGGCGGCGGTAAAGATTCTCAACTTGGCACTACTGAGCTCCACCGGACAGGAGCGTTTCCGGCGCGAGGGATCGCTGCTGGCCCGGCTGGCGCATCCTGGCATCGCCCGCCTGTTGGACGCCGGCCTCGGCGGTGCAGGGCAGCCGTACCTGGTACTGGAGTACGTCGAGGGTCTGCCCATCGATGACTTCGCGGGACAGTGCCAGCTCCCTGAGGCCGACCGCATTCGGCTCGTCCTTCAGGTGCTGGCCGCGGTGGGGCACGCGCACGCCCACCTCATCGTGCATCGCGATCTCAAGCCCTCGAACATCCTCGTCACCCCTGAGGGGGTGGTGAAGCTGCTGGATTTCGGCATCGCGAAGCTGCTGGACGAGGGGGGAGGAGACCGGTCCGCCCTGACACTGGATGGGGGGCGGCTCCTCACGCCCAAGTACGCCGCGCCGGAGCAGGTGCGGGGCGACCCCCTCACGACAGCGGCTGATGTGTACTCTCTCGGCGTTCTGCTCTACCTCCTCCTGTCCGGACGCCATCCCACTGCCGAGGGGTGCCGCACTCCGGCGGAGGGAATCCGCGCACTACTGGAGACCGAACCGGCGCGGCTGGGGCTGGGGGATCTCGATAACGTTCTCGACAAGGCGCTGCGGAAGGCTCCTGCCGACCGCTACCCGACGGCCGCCGCATTCGCGGACGACCTGGAGCGGTATATCCGCCACGAGCCGGTCAGCGCTCGATCGCACTCGCTCACGTATCGGGTAAAGAAATTCACCCGCCGCAATCGGACCGCCGTCCTGGCCGGGACCGTCACCGCGGCGGGGCTCATCGGCGCAACAGCCTTCTCGGTCGGGCAGATGCGGGAGGCTCGTTTTCAGCGTGATGCGGCCGTCCGTGAGAGCCGGCGGGCCGATGCACAGGTAGAGTTTCAGAACGTCCTGCTGTCCAACGTGGGTGACCGGCCCATTACGATGCACGAGGTTCTCGACGCTGCCCGCGGAGTGCTCGAGGGTCAGGCCGCCGGCGATCCGGTTATCCGTACCGCCCTCTTGCTGCAGCTCGCCGGCAGTTACCGCGAGCTCGGCGACACCAGAATACGGGAAACACTTCTCCTGCGGGCTGAGTCAATCACGGTGGCCGGCCGGGATACGGTGCGTCTCGCTCAGGTCCGCTGTGACATGGCCGATCTTCGCCGGAAACAGGGGCGTTATGACGAGGCCAGACTGACGCTCGACCGTGCCGACCTCCTTGCGCGTGCGGCACGCGATCCTTCCACGGAGGCGGGCTGTCTGTACGTTCGCGCCACCCTGGAGTCCGAGTTGCACCGGGGCAACCAGGCCCTGGTGGCAGCGCGCCGTGCGGTGGCGATCAAAGACAGCCTCGGCGAGACCGGGAACGCAGGCTATCTCGACCTGCTGGGCACACTGGCCTCCGCGCTCGACGAGGCAGGGCGGTCTCGGGAGTCGGCCGCGGTCTTTCGCCGCATTATGTCTACCATGGACAGCACCGGGCTGGGAGGCACGCTCAGTCGGGTGATCACGGGACACAATCTCGCCCTCACGCTGGTCGGCCTGGGTGAGACCGCGGAAGCGGAGCGCCTTTTTTCCACGACGCTAGAGCGATTCATGCATAACGATCGGTCGGGTCGGGTGTCGTGGCAGGCCGGGATCCATTACGCGGAAGCCGCGCTCACGCAAGGGTACACCGACTCCGCCCTCAAGTACTTCCGGGTCATCGCGGCCCAGGGGGTCGCCGATACGAACCTGTACTGGGAGGGGCGCGGATTGTTCGGTCTCGGTCGAGCCCAGGTCCGGCTTGGACGGCTGACAGAGGCTCGGCAGACGAGGGCGCGGCTGGAACGGATCGCCGCGATGTTTCCGGGCCTGAGGCAGACCGAGGACGAAGTGCCGGACGAGCGGGTTCTCGGGGGGTGGATCGCGCTGGCCGAAGGCGATACGGCAACCGCCCAGGAGCAGTTCATGGCCGCGTTACGCGCCCACGGGTACTACGAGGGGAAGAACCGCCACCGGCTCCATTCCGCTGTCCTTGCGGCGGCAGTGTGCGCGCTGGGCCTCCGCCAGACGGAGGAAGCGCTGAGGCTCGCCCGGGAAGCACGAACGACCGCCGCAGTGGACTCCCCGGCTGAGTTCCGTAGCGCCCGAGTTGGAGAGGCCCGGCTGATCGAAGCTCGGGTGCTCCTGGCCATCAGTGACTCAGGCGCGGCGCGTGCGGCACTCGAGCGTGCTCGGGTGGCACTCCGTACCGGCGCCGGCGCCGAGGATACGCGCACCCGGGAGGCCAGCGCGCTAGCCCTCGAGCTCGAGCGGTAAGCCCGGCGCCGCTTCGGCGCCGCCTTTCGAAAGGGCCGGCGGCTCGGCCCGGAGCATCCGGTGCAGCAACAGCCGCGCCTTCCTCCAATCGCGCTGAACCGTCCTCTCCGAGACGCCCCGGAGGCCGGCGATCTCGCCAAAGGCAAACCCTCCGAAGAAGTGCAGGTCGACCAGCTCGGCAAGCGGTGGATCCACCCCGGCAAGCCGGTCCAACGCCTCACCTAACTCGTCCAAATCGTGGCCGGCCGCGGTCACATCCGGATTGGGGACCTCGTCTTCGACAAGGGTGATCTCGTAGTCGCGGCCCCGCTTCTTGGCCCTGCGCCGGCGGGCATAGTCGATGACGAGTCCACGCATTGCCCGGGACGCATAGGCGAAGAACCGCGCCTGGTCGGGGAATGATGCTCCTTGTCTGCCCATCATGCTGAGGTAGGCGTCATGGACGAGAGTGGTCGTGCCCAGGGTCAGGCCGCCACCACCACGATTGAGGTGCCGCTCCGCCAGACGTCGCAGTTCGCCATAGAGCAGGGCGAACAGCTCCTCGGCAGCATGCGAGTCGGCCTGGTCAGCGCGGCTGAGGAGCTGAGTAAGGTTGGTGTGCAAGGGTTCTCCGGCGCCTCGCGATGGCTCAGGCGGGAGTTCTTCGGAATTTCGCGCGGGATGAGCCCGAGCGCTAGCAGCGATCGGGAGCAGTTGGGGCTAGCCCCCTGAGTGGCTCCGCAGCAGCTGCTCTACGCTGTGGATGAGCCCGTCTTGGGGAAACGGCTTTTGCAGGAAGGGAGCTGAGCTGCGGGGAGAGCCGCGCCGGAAGATGTCGTTCACGTCGTACGCCGACATGTAAAGGATGGGGAGGGTGGGCCGGCTCTGCGCCAGCCGACGCCCCAGCTCACGGCCGTCCATTCCCGGCATGACCACGTCCGTCACCACCAGGTCTATGTTCTCAGACCCGGCCTCTACCAACTCCAGCGCCTCGCCGCCGTGGGCCGCTTCCAGAGTCCGGTAACCCTCTCCCCGGAGGGTCCTGCAGATCAGGTCGCGCACTCCTCGCTCATCGTCGACCACCAGAACGACCCGCCCTGGCTCGCTCCCCGTAGACTCGGGAGGTGGCGGTACAGCACCGTGCGACATAGTACCCCGGGTAGTTGCAATTGATAAGCTAACTTAGCCCAAGGGTACCGGTTCGCCAAGGAGGAATCCCAGCTAGACCGAGCGGCGCCCGGTGATCAGGTTATAGACAAATACAACAACCGCAATCACCAGGAGGAGATGGATCAAGCCTCCGGCCACTTTGAAGACTACCCACCCCAGGAGCCACGCTACAAACAGTACGACAGCGAGCCATATCATGGAAAACCCCTCCTGTGATTGGTGTTAAGGATGCCTCCCCAGCCGGCCCATCGTAGGGTTGTGCTCAGTCCCTGTCTGTGACCGTACTTACACCTTCGTCCGACTCCGGCCCTGCGAAGGTACCCACGTCACATCGTAAACGTTCGTGCCCGCCCAGTTTAAGTTCCTTGCCGTAGGAGCATGGCTGTGGTAAGAACCGCAAATCTCGAGTCGACGAGTGATCCGATGGATGACGAACTTTACCGACTCATAGCCGAAACCTCGGTAGACTACGGGATTTTTCTGTTGGGCCTCGATGGTGTGATCGGGAGCTGGAACCCGGGAGCGCAGCGCATCTTTGGATTCACTGACGAAGAGGTCATCGGCCGCCACGGCTCGATGCTCTTTACGCCGGAGGATACCTTCCGGGGTGAGCCTGACCGGGAGGTCAGGTTCGCTTCCGAGACCGGCCGGGCCCAGGATTCGAGGTGGCATCTTCGAAAGGACGGCTCCCGCTTCTGGGCTGATGGAGTCATGCTCGGCCTTCGGGATCGGAGTGGTACCCTTCGCGGCCTCGCGAAGATCGTTCGCGACGACTCCGGTGGCAAGCAATCAGCGGAGCTCCTCCAGTATCAGCTCAATCTGGCTGACGCTATCGCCAACAACGCCGCTGAAGCGTTGTTCCTGGTGGACAGCGAGGGGCGCACGACGTTTGCCAACCCCAGTGCCGAACAGATGTTTGGATGGAGCAGGGAGGAGTTGACCGGTCAGTTGCTGCATGCGACGCTGCATCACTCTCGTGCCGATGGTTCGGCCCGCCCGGTTTCAGAGTGCGCCCACATGAGGGTACTGGTATCAGGAGAAACGCTGCGGGGTGAGGCAGACGTTTTCATTCACCGGGACGGACACCCGGTGCCGGTTACCTGCTCGACGGCAGCCATTCGGGGCGACGGAAGCGTCGTCGCGGGCGCAGTGCTGGTCGTACGCGACGTCAGCGAGCAAATGCAGGCCGAGGAGGCGCTTCGTGAGAAGGACGAGGCCTTCCGGCAGGCCCAGAAACTGGAGAGCATCGGAGTACTCGCCGGTGGCATAGCCCACGACTTCAACAATCTGCTCACCGGCATCATGGGTAACGCGGGCCTGGCGCGGCGCGCCGTACTCGCCGGACGGTATGAGAACGCGGCCAACATGCTGCAGGACGTACTGAAAGCGAGCGAACGGGCGGCCGATCTGACCCGACAGTTGCTCGCGTACGCCGGAAAAGGCCAGTTCATCATTCAGCCCGTGGATGTCTGCAAGGTCGTCACCGAAGTCAGCACCCTGATCCGGGCATCGATCTCGAAAAGAATTACTCTCGTCATGGATGTTCCGGACGACTGTGAGCCCGTCCAGGGCGACCGGACTCAGCTTCAGCAGCTGATCATGAATCTTGTCATCAACGGGGGAGAAGCGATCGGCGACCAGCCGGGTACCCTCACCGTGCGGATCCGGACGGAATACTTCACCGAGCGGAGAGAGCGTCTGCGCACAGCGGGGTTCCCCATCTTGCCGGGCGAGTATGTCAGGGTCGATGTGATTGACACCGGGGAGGGTATGGACAAAGAGACCCGGGACCGCATCTTCGAGCCGTTCTTCACCACCAAGTTTCTCGGCCGCGGACTCGGTCTTTCGGCCGCGCTGGGGATTGTGCGTGGGCACCACGGGGCGATCGGTGTCCTGAGTGAGCCTGATAAGGGAACCACTTTCACCGTCCTCCTGCCCGCGCTTCGAGAGGCAGAGCATCTTCGGCGCAGCGGGATCGAGCTGATGCCCGATCGCGACCTCCGTGGCGTGGGAACGGTGCTGGTTGTGGACGACGATCAGGCAGTGCGCTCACTCGCTTCGACCGTGCTCCACGAGGCGGGATATACTGTTGAAGTTGCCGAGGATGGCATGCAGGCAATAGAGCGCCTGCGGGAGCTGGGTAGCGAGGTGAGCCTCATCCTTCTCGATCTCACCATGCCTGAGCTGGGCGGGGCCGAAGCCGCGCTGGAGCTGCGCCGGATTCAGCCCGACATCCCGATTGTTGCCATGAGCGGATATGGCGACATGGAGGCCATGGAGCGTTTCAGCGGCTCCCGCATCGATGACTTCCTGCCCAAGCCGTTCAGCCCAGATCAGCTCGCCGCCAAGGTGCGCGATGTGCTGGCGGCGGTAGTCGACTGAGCCCAGAATCAGAAGATGTAGCGCACCCCCGCCTGGAACTGCCGGGGCTCTCCCAGGCCACTGCGGATCGTTCCATCGAAGTTGAGGAACGTGCCACTCGCGGAAGGATCCCTGAAGTTGTCGGCGTTGGTAACGTTGAAGACCTCGAGGATCAGCTCCAGCGTGCCCTGCCCGCCGAACTGAATTGGCTTCGAGGCGCGGATATCCCAGGACAGATAGCCGTTATCCCGCCGGATGGTATTCCGCTGAAGCACGTGGCCATCCGGGCAGATGCGCTGGGCAGGTGAGCTCGCTCGTTCACCGGTTCCGACATTCCCCGGGCCACAGACCTCCGATGCCGGCTGTGCCGAATAGGCGCTCACCCGGTTGTTCAGGTAGATCTCGCCCGGCAGTACGGCGAGCACCCAGGCGTTGACCCGGTGCCGCTGGTCCCGGTCACTGTAGTTGTACTCCCGCTCCAGCGAGTCGGCCCGTGCGTAGCGGAAGCTGAAGGGATCCCGCTCGTTGTCGTCGTCCGACTTGTCGAACGCCAGAGTGTAGTTGACCTGGAACTGGAGTCGCTCGCCGACGGTGCGTCTCAGCTCCGCGGTTATGCCGTTATACCGGGACTTTGCACTGCTCTCGACAGTGACAAGCTGCAGCAGTCCATTGCCGTTCGGGAGTCCAGTTCCCCACGGGCTTCCGAACTCCGCGGCGTTTCGATCGACGAACCGGGTGAGGTTATCGGTGCGCGCGTGGGTGTAGCTGAGTGATCCAACCAGGCTCCGCGCGATCTCCTGTTCGAAGCCGACAGTTGCGGTGAAGGTTCGCGGATTCTGAAAGTCTTTGTCGAACACGAAGACCTGTCCCGGAAAGAAGGGTACTCCGGGGGGCGCCGGCAATAACTCTCCATAATTCGGCGGAGGGCCGCCGAAAATGGCGTCACCGCCGCTGAAACGCACCAGGGTCTGTCCCCTCGATCCCTCCGTGCTCCGGCTGCTCGCCAGATTTAGTCCCGGTACGCGGGCGTAGTAGATCCCACCGTTGGCACGCACCACCGACCGACCGTCACCCTTCACATCGTAGGCGATGCCCAGGCGCGGCTGGAACATCGAGTAATCGCTTGGAATGGTACCGTCGCCGGGGAACTCGAAGGTGCCCGACGCATTGGTGACCGTCTGCCCGATGAACGGCTCGTACAACAGGTCTGGGGTCGGTGTGATGAGGCCCGGTTGAATCTGCGCCTCCCAGCGAAGCCCGTAGTTCAAAGTGAGCTTGGGATTGGGCTTCCAGCTGTCCTGAAGGAACAGCGCCAATTCGTGCTGGATGATGGTCTGAGTTCCAGCCTCGTCGACCGTCAGTCCGCCGACGCCGACCTGTTGCAGGTACAGCGCCACCGGCCCCGTGATCGTTGTGCCGACCGGACAGGCGCCGGCGGTGCTGCTGGAGCCGTCCGAGCACTCGACGTAGCCATTGCCGTTCGCCACGTAATTGAGGAATCCATTCACCGAGGTGAAGGCCATGCGGCCGTCGCCGAAGCCGCGGAAGGTCTGGTTGACCCCGGTCCGGTTCCACTCCGCCCCTAGCTTGAAGAGGTGGTTACCGCTGACCAGGGACACGTTGTTCAGCACCTGGAACCGGTAGTCGTACGCATCTACGGGTATGAAGAACGGCTGACCTAGTCTGTACCCGTTGAAGCCATCCGGTGTGACGAAGCCGATGTCGGTGTCAGGGAACGGCCGGTTCGTTGCGGGGTTAAGCGGCCCGTCGTAGGGCCTGGGCCGCTCCTCCCGAGCCCACTGGAAGCGGAACTCGTTCGACAGCGAAGACGAGAGGACCGACGTCAGTCCGCCGTTGATGGCGTGGGAGAAGTCTCGCTCCAGCGCATTGGCGCTCCTGCCCCAGAAGTCGACATCGAAGGTGCCGTTGGCCTGCCGGGAGTTGGCGTAGTTGTACTTGAGCGATGCGTTGTGCTTTTCGCCCAGACGGACGTCCACCTTGGCCAGAAACGCATTGGCGTCGTTGGTGCGGCTGATCGGTCCGAAATCTCCCTGGAGGGCTCCTCCAAAGCCGGTATTCACGAAGTTCACCAGGGCGGGATCGATCGATGTGAGCCGGTCGGTCTGCTTGGTTTCGTTGTACTCCTGCTGGTCGTAGGCCAGGAAGAAGAAGGCGCGGTCCCGCACGATGGGGCCCCCGAGGGTGGCGCCGAACTGATGCTGAGCAAAGTCGGGAGTGAAGCCGCTGGTTCCTCCCCCGGTGAAGGTGTGACTGGGGTCCGCCGACAAGGCGTCGTACTTGCCGAAATAGTGGGCCGAGCCGTGGAAAGCGTTGGTGCCCGACTTGGTGATGATATTGACGAACCCGCCGCCTGACCGCCCGAACTCGGCGTTGGCGCCATCGGATACCACCACAAAGTCCTGTACCGCGTCGAGATTAAAGGTGAATGCCGGCCGCTGCCCGCCCCGCTGTTCTCCAAAGAACGGGTTGTTGAAGTCGGCGCCGTCCACTGAGACGTTGTTGTGGATGCCGCGCTGTCCGCCGATGCTGATCTCGTCGCCGTCAGGACCCTGCACGATCGCCACGTTGGGAGTGAGCGTGGTGAAGTTGAAAACGTTCCGCCCGTTGTTTGGGAGGCCTTCGACCGCCTCGACCCCCAGCCGAGTGGCCGACGCGGACTGCGACACGTCCAGCGTGGGCTCGGCCTCGACGGTGAGCTCCTGGAGCTGCACTACTGTTGGGGCCAAAGAGAAGTCGAGGGTCACCGTTTCGCCCAGTCCCACCGGTACGGCCCCCCGTCTCGATTCGCGAAAGCCCAGCGCCCTGGCGCTGACATCATAGTTGCCCACCCGGAGCAGAGTGGCCGCGTAGACCCCGCGATCGTTGGTGGTGAGAGATCGTTGCGCGTTGGTTTCCAGGTTGCGGAGAGCCACCGTGGCGCCCGCGATGGGCTGTCCGGTGGAATCGGTGACGGTGCCGCGGGCGACTCCGGTGGTGGCCTGAGCCTGGGCCGCGAGCGCGGCCGGAAGTCCGGTGAAAAGAATCCCAAGAAGAAGCGAGCGGGCGGGTCCGGAAAACGGACGAGGCAAGGCCATGGAGCGAATATCCTTTCGAACGGAAGGCCTGCTGGAGCACGGGTATCTGAGGGACGGGCATAGCTTACCGTCCGACCTGCTGGGTCGCAAGGAGGTCCCAGCGACCTCAACGCGAGTTTGATCCCTTCGACCTGGGCCGGGGCTCGCCCACGAAACTTTCCTTGACTCCTTCGACGACCTGGGCCGTCGTGCTCTTCAGCGTTTGCCAGGTCTTCCCGCCGGCTTCAAGCACGGTGTCGAACCGGCCTCGGGCTGCTTTGGGCGCAGCGCCCTTTTTGGTGGAACCCTTCGAAGATCGCTTCCTGCCTGCCTTCTTCCTGGCGGAAGGGCCTTTCGCTGCCTTGCCCTTTTTCGCGGCGCTACGCTTGGCGGACTTCTTGGCTGCCATGGCGGCCTCTCGATTGACGTGACTTGGGGGGCGAGTGCAGGTGACCGGCTCGCAGGGGAAGGATCAGATAAGGTGTGTGGGGGCTGTCACAGACGCCAGGGGGGTGTTGACTCGAATTTGAAAGCCACCAGCACGAAAGAGGGTCTTATCCCGGAGCGGCCAATGGGCGAAAGCGGTGCAGCGCAGCGTGTAACCCGGCACACACCCTTATTACGGGCGATCGCAGGGGCGGGGGCCGACTGGGCCCGGGTCGGGTCGAACGTGCGAGGTCCGCTCCTCACGCTGGCCATGGCGATCGTGTTTGATGTTCTGGCTCGAAATAATCTTCCCATCGCCCATCCGCTCCCCTATCTGATGTGCACCACTGTCTATGCCGCGGCCAGCGGCGGGTTGAGGCCCGGCCTCATCAGTGCGCTGGTGACTATGGTCTACGCAGTTCATTTCCTGTCTGAGCCCGGCTCGATTATTCGCTACACGCCGGCAAATGCGTACAGTCTTCTCGCTATCGGCGTAGCCGTACCGGTCACGGTGTTTCTGGTGGCGGGCCTTCAGCGCGCTGCTCAGCGCGGCCGGTCTAACCAGATCTCCAGCCAGGAAGTGCAGCGGGTCGAGCGCCGCTCCGCGTTCTTCGGGGAGGCAAATGCGACGCTCGCCTCTTCGCTGGACTATATGCTGAGCCTGCGGGATCTGTCCCGGCTGATCGTGCCCACCCTTGCGGACTGGTGCGCGATCCACGTGGCCACCGAACAGGGCACGCTGGAGTTCGTCTCCGGCGCACACCGGGATCCGTCAAAGGATCTCATCGTTCGGGCACTTTGCGAGTACGGCTCGGCCCGGCCGCCATTCGGGATTGCTGAGCGCGGCCCTCACCTGGGAGAAGTTACGGAGGAGGTCCTGCGGACCCATGCGGTGGATGCGGAACAACTCAAACTCTTCCGCGCGCTGAACTCCACTTTCTTCATCCGGGTGCCGATGCTGGCCCGGGGACGAAGCGCGGGCACAATCACCCTTGCTGTGGCCACCGACTCGGGCCGGAGGTATGACGCGGACGATGTAGGGTTCGCCGAGGAGCTGGCGAGCAGGGCCGCGCTGGCGGTCGACAATGCACGACTGTACCAGGGGGCTAGCGAGGCGAATAAGCGATACGGCATGCTGTTCGAGAGCAACCCGCAGCCGATGTGGGTTTTCGACATGGACACCCTCGCCTTCCTCGAGGTGAATGACGCTGCCACGCGGCACTATGGCTATTCCCGCGATGAATTTCTGGCGATGACGATCATGGACATCCTCCCCCCTGAGGATACCCCGGGGCTCCACCACGGATTGGAGCGGACCGGGACCCAGCGGGGTGACGTGGCGCTCGCTCAGCACCAGCGGAAGGACGGAACTATCGCGGACATGGAGCTGGTGTCGCACGGAATGGAGCTCGAGGGCCATCGTGCCCGGCTGGTGCTCGGTACCGATATCAGCGAGCGCACCCGCACCCGGGCAGCGTTGCACCAGAGCGAGGAGCAGTTGCGCCAGGTCCAGCGCATGGATGCCGCCGGCCGGCTCGCGGGCGGCCTCGCCCATGACTTCAACAACCTGCTCACCACGATTCGTGGCTTCAGCGAGCTGCTCCTGCGCGATCTTCCCGAGGAGCATGTGCGTCGGAAAGATGTGGAGCATATCCGCAAGGCGGCTGACCGTGGAGCGCTGCTCACCCGGCAACTCCTGACGTTCGGAGGGCCGCCGGCGCTCCGGCCGCAAGCGTTGGAGCTCAATGCTGTCGTGACCAACATGGAAGGGCTGCTTCAGCGGCTGGTCGGTGCTGACATCCGGCTGGAGACGCGGCTCCGCCCCGGACTCGGGGAGGTAAAAATGGACTCGGGGCAGCTGGAACAGATTCTGGTCAACCTGGTTCTCAACGCGCGCGACGCTATGCCGGCGGGTGGCACCCTCACTATCGAAACCGGTGAGCGTCAGATCAACGGGTCGACGCGAGGACGCTCGGTCAAACCCGGACGCTACCTGGTGCTGGCCGTCAATGACACCGGCAATGGGATGGATGGGGAAACTCTCTCGCACGTGTTCGAGCCCTTCTTTACTTCACGAACCCCGGGCAGCCGCTCCGGTTTGGGACTGTCCATTGTCTACGGAATCGTGAAGCAGAGCGGCGGTGGAGTCAGGGTATCGAGCGAGCCGGAGCAGGGGACCACCGTCAAAGTGTTTATTCCCCGTATGGAAACCGAGGAGTTGGGTGGCGGCGATGCTCCTCCCACGCTACGCGGCGACGAGACGGTGTTGGTGGCGGAAGATGAGGATGGCGTGCGCGAGCTGCTACGGAAAATTCTGACCGAGCACGGGCATACCGTCCTCGAGGCCCGGCATGGGCGGGATGCCCTGACCGTGGCCGCCGGATACGACCGCCCCATTCACCTCCTCGTGACCGACGTCGTGATGCCGGAGATGGGAGCGGGTGTGCTGGTCGATCAACTGCTCTCGGTCCGGCCCGAGCTCGAGGTGCTCTATATCTCGGGCTACACCAACGACGAGATCATCAGACGAGGCATCACGGGAGCCAATGTGGTGTTCGTTCAGAAGCCGTTTACGTCCGAGGAGCTGATGCGGAAGGTGAGGGAGGTCTTGGATACTAAAACGTAAGCGGGAACTGCACCAGCGTAAGCGGTGAGCGGGTGCTCCGGTGCGAAGTGACCCTCGGTGGCGCACTGGGAGGGTCTGTTGCCGGGAAGTTCCGGCTTACCGCTTACTTTTTGCTCTTCCCGCTCACGCTTTTGTTGTTACCGCACCCTTCTCTGCAATCCCCGGAGGACCTCGCCGCTCGGGTCCCCGTGCAGGTACAGCATCACGTCTCCCAGAGCCCAACGCAGATTTCCGGCTGCCGAACCCGGGGCTTGGCCAGTTCGCATCCGCTGCTGGTCCAGCAATATCATGCGTCCGCGAGTGTCGCGGTAAACCACCCGTACCACCGGCCGGTTGGGGTCTGCCCCAGCTACCAGGCGACCCTGGGTCAGACCGATGAACTCCGGTGTCATTGCCTCGATGACATGGACCGGCCGCCCCAGCTGCTTAACGGCCTCGTCCAGCCCGATCCGCAAGTATATCTGGGCCTGCTGCTCCAGAGTGCGCGGCGGCGGCGGCGCCTCCGCCACTGGCTGGGACTTGGGCCGGGCTGGCGGCAGGGCAGCGGTTGCCTCCGCGGCCCGGGACCGCCGGCGCTCGCGGTCGAGCTCTTCCAGGGCGGCGGCAGCGGCCTGCCGGGTGGCCAGGTCCGATTCTGGAGTCGGCCGCTCGTCGGCGGCGGGCGCCTCAACCGCCTCTGAATCGGCACGGCCGGCGGCTGCGAGACCCTGCTCGGTCAAGTCGGCATTGTCCTCGTTTGCCTCCACACCGCGATCAGCCAGCCCCCGTGCGGTGTCCGGCGCCGGCTGGCTGGCCAGGATCCTGGGCTCCGGCGCCGGCCTTGCCACGGGTGTACGGTTGACCGCGGGGGGAGCCACCTCTCGGGCAGCCCGGGTTGCGGGTCTTCCGGTTTCCTCGGGGCTTGCCACTGCCGGCGGTGTGGCCGGCGCGGCGGAAGTCAGGTCTCGTTCGGTCAGCCGCAGCTCAGGTGCGCTGGGGGCGAAGGCGCTTCGCAGTAACTGTCCGGCGCCAATGATGACTACGATCATGGCGGCCCAGCGTAGCCGGCGGGTCCAACGGCGCCGACGGGCGGCATCTTCGGTGTTTTCGGGCAGGAACAACTCAGGTGCCGAGTCCCAGACCGGCTCGCGAGGAGCGGCTCCAGGAGGAGTCGCCGACGGGGGCGGGGCGGGTTCCCGTCTGACCTCGTCTGACCTGGCAGGGGCCTCCAGCGTACCAACCAGTTGGTCCGCCTCGGCCAGAAAATCCTTTACGTCTTGAAGGCGTGAGCCACACGCCGAGCAGGCGCCGAGATGGGACTGAATCTCCGTCACTTCGGCGAGCTCCAGCTCTCCATCGAGCAGGGCGTGAAGCGTGCCTTCATCAAGATGCGACATTCTTACCTCGTGCTTCCGAACGATACGCCTCTACCAGGCGCCGGCGGGCGCGGGCCAATGTGGTCCCGACCGCCCCCTTGGAGAGCCCCAGCGTGGCGGCGATTTCGTCGTAGTTGAATCCCTCTGCCTTGAGGAGGAGCGCCTCCCTGTCACGCTCGCTCAGCGTTGCCAGAGCGGCGTGCACCGAAGCGCTTCGCTCATTGCGCTCGAGATCGACGTCTGGGCCGTTTGCCGGTCGATCATCGGTCCGGAGCAGCTCCAGACGCCGGCCCTGGCGGATGTTCCGCCGCCCATCTTCACGCACCAGATTGAGAGCCACAGCAAAGAGCCAGGGCCGCGGGTTGTTGGGCGGAGCGGCCACAGCCCGGGCAAAGGTTTCCTGCGCCAGATCCTCGGCCCGGTCCCGATCTCCGGTTCGGCGAAAGAGCATCCGCACCAGGGACTCGTAGTACAGTTCAAAGAGCTGGGTGAGATCAGCCGTCATGTGCCTCTGAGGTGCGGACCAGGTCTACCAGCTGCCCCGGCCTCCAAACTTCGATCCCAATGGGGCGACCGGAGAACTCTGCCTCCCGGCCGCCAGGACTTGCGCCGCACTGACACGCGCGACCCTTGGCAACTGTCATACCATAATGAAGTATGGTCGACTACAGGCCACATTCTCCGTGATGGAGATCCTATCGGCATGCCCGTTCTGAGGCAGGGCCCCCTGGCTGCGGGAAGAGCCGCTCAGGCGGGGTGGTAAGCTCTTGACATCACAGGAGTTCTGCCAAATCACCCCGGGGACGGAGCCTGCCGGGGGCACAGCGAAGGACCAAAGGGAGTTAATGGTGCCAACCCGGGTTGCCGGCCGGGGAGGAGATGCGCGTCTGCGGGGAAGTTGCACGCTCAGTGAGCCGTGGCCTCCGCAAAGCGGCGTAGCACCGCAATCAGATCTTCAGCCAGGAAGGGCTTCTGGAGGAATCCCGTGACCCCAGGCCCGACGTCGTTGAATTGCGGCGCTACCGCCTGCTCGGTGAAGCCGCTCATCATGAGGATGGGGAGTTCCGGCCTCCTCGCGCGCAGCCGGCGGAACGTTTCCGCGCCTCCCATCCTCGGCATGGAAAGATCCAGAAGGACGGCAGTGATGCTGTCGCCCACCTCTTCCATGATGTCCAGGGCATGGCGGCCGTCTTCGGCGCCGATCGTCTCGAAGCCAATGTCCTGCAGTATTCGCTCGGCAACCTCGCGAACGCCTTCTTCGTCTTCGACTACCAGAATGGTACCGGTCCCGCGCCACTCGGTCCGCTCACCTGACGGCTTCGTGATCTTGTTCGCGGTTCCCGCAACGGCGGGGAGGAGCACCCGGAATGCTGTGCCCGCTCCGGGGTCGGTCCGGATTCGGATCAGGCCATGATGGCCGCGAACGATTCCCATGACGGCAGCAAGGCCGAGGCCCCGTCCAGCAAACTTGGTGGAGAAGAACGGATCGAAGATGCGGCCGAGGGTATCCGCGGTCATGCCGGAGCCGTTGTCTCCGATCTCGAGATACACCAGCGGCCCCTTGCTCGGCTCCGCAGGGTCCTCGCCTCGAGGGGGGGCGCCAAAGTTCTGGTCGAGGTCTTCCAGGCGGGTAATCCCAGTGCGCAGGGTAATGGTTCCCCCCGCCTCTCCCAGCGCGTCAGAGGCGTTGGTAATGAGGTTCATTACGATCTGTCGAATCTGGGTGGGATCGGCACTGACTGCCGGCAGCTTCGGGGCGAGCTCCCAGACCAGCGTGGCCTGCTTGGAGATCGAGGTGCGCAACAGCGTGGCCATCTCCCTTACCTCGGTGGAAAGGTCGAGATGTCGGACGACAAATGCGCCTTTGCCGGAGTAAGCCAACAGCTGACGCGTGAGATCGGCGGCCCGGAGTGTGGCCCTTACCACTTCTTCCAACGGCTCCCGGGCGGGGGAACCGGCCGTCAGATTGCTGAGAGCTATGTCGGCGTTGCCCAGCACGACATGCAGCAGATTGTTGAAATCGTGGGCTATCCCGCCCGCCAACACTCCGATACTCTCGAGCTTCTGCACGTGGAGGGACTGGGCCTCGCTCGCCTCCGCCGCGCGCCGTGCGTCCTGCTCCTTTTCCGACAGTTCCCGTGAGAGTTGCTGGGCATCGCTCAGATCCGCCGTGCGCGCGGCAATCCTCGACTCCAGTTCGGTGTTCAGCGCGCGGACCTGACGGGCCATTCGCACGTGCTCGGTGACATCTCTCGCCATCCAGCGGATGCCGGTCGGAGTGCCGTCGGGCGTCACCGCCATCGAGTGGGTCAGGTCGGCTTCAACCGGCGCTCCCTCATGGGGCTGCAGCCTGAACTGCCCGGTGTGGGTTCCACTGCGCTTCATGGTAGACAACAACTTTCGAAACCGTGGTCGATCTTCAGTCACCACGTATGTCGTCATCGCCTTACCAGGCAGGAAATCGAATGGAACCCGAAGCATCCGGGCCGCCGCGCCGTTTGCCTGGCGCACCACGCCGGCCAGATCGGTCACCAGGTAGGCGTCAGGCGCGAGGTCAAACAACTCCTGAAAACACCGCAGCGCCTCGTTCTGTCGCCGCAGCTCCTCTTCAGCCGCCCGGAGCTCTTCCAGGGCCGTGCGAAGATCTTCACCGGTCTGGGCCGAGGCAGGAACATCGCCGGGGCGCAGGCCGTCAATCCGCGGGTGGGTGGCCTTGGGGTTTATGTCTGAGCTCACTGGTGATCCTGGTTGATCGGCAAACGCTAATTACTCCTCAAGTTACCACCCAGGCCGCGCCGGGCGCAAAAGAGCTTGGAGCTGAGCCTGAACCGGGTGGCGCGGCTCTCCCGGGCCGGTGACGGGGTATGTGGCGTGAGCCTAAGCCGATTGGTATGTTTCTGTTAAGGCCTATTGGCTATTGGCTGCCAATAGCCCCTTACCAGTCTTGAGTTCCCGGAGGACCTTGTGCAGACCAATGCGTTGGCCGCACCCGTTGCGGCAACCGATACCTTCCCGATCAACGGAACCGACTTCGTGGAGTTCTATGTCGGAAATGCGAAGCAGGCGAGCCACTACTATCGCACCGCCTTCGGCTTCCAGTTGGTGGCATACAGGGGGCCGGAGACGGGAACCCGCGACCGAGCCAGTTACCTGCTCCAGCAGAACAAGGTACGGCTGGTCTTCACTTCGGCACTCTCCCCCGAGCATCCAGCCGCTGCCCACGTTGCCCTGCACGGTGATGGCGTGCGCGACATCGCCCTGTGGGTGGATGACGCGCGGGAGGCATTCAATCTCGCCGTCGAGCGAGGTGCCAAGCCGGCTCAGAAGCCCACCGTTCTTCAGGACGACTCGGGCGAGGTCGTAATCGCCGGAATCCATACCTATGGAGACACCATCCACAGTCTGGTCGAGCGAGGCAGTTACAAGGGGCTGTTTCTTCCCGGATTCCAGCCAGTCGCCCCCCGTTACAATCCTCCGCCTGTGGGCCTCCAATACGTGGACCACTGCGTCGGGAATGTAGAGCTGGGGGCGATGAACACCTGGGTCAGCTTCTACCAGGACGTGATGGGCTTCCGAAATCTGATCTCGTTTGACGACAAGGACATCTCAACCGAATACTCGTCGCTGATGTCCAAGGTGGTGGCCAGCGGCAATGACCGGATCAAGTTTCCGATCAATGAACCGGCTCAGGGGCGAAAGAAATCGCAAATCGACGAATACCTGGACTTCTATCGGGGGCCCGGGGTACAGCACCTGGCCGTCGCAACGGACAATATTGTCGAGACCGTCACCGCGCTAAGAGACCGCGGAGTGGACTTCCTCCAGGTACCCAAAAGTTACTACGACACGGTGCTGGATCGGGTGGGCCGCATCGACGAGGACATGGCGCCCTTGAAGGAGTTGGGCATCCTGGTCGACCGGGACGACGAGGGCTACCTGCTGCAGATCTTCAGCAAGCCGGTCCAGGATCGCCCCACCCTGTTCTATGAGATCATTCAGCGCAAAGGCGCGAAGAGCTTCGGGAAGGGCAACTTCAAGGCGCTGTTCGAGGCAATCGAAAGAGAGCAGGCGGCGCGCGGAAATTTGTAGGAAGTCAGGAGTCAGGAGTCAGGAGTCAGGAAGCAAGAGGATCTGACCCGACTCCTAGCTCCCGACTCCCGACTTTTTGGGAGAGAGAAGATGCCGATCTACCACACCATGGGCCAGGTCCCGCGCAAGCGGCACATCGCGTTTCGTAAGCCCGACGGCGGTCTCTACGCCGAAGAGTTGATGGGGCACGAGGGCTTCACCGGCACGTCGTCGCTGCTCTACCACACCCACCCGCCCACCACGGTGAAATCCGCCCGGCGGCTTCGTGAGCTGAAGTACGAGGCGGATGCGGACTTTACCCTCAAGCACCGGCACTTCCGCACCTCGAAGGTCAAGCAGGGAGGCAGCCCGACACTCGACCGCATCCCGCTGCTGTTCAACCAGGAAGTGGCGATGCTCTACGTCGAGCCGGACGAGAACGACGCGCACTTCTATAAGAATGCGCAGGCCGATGAGCTGGTGTATGTGAGCAAGGGAACCGGCACGCTGGAGACGGTATTCGGCGACCTGCCCTACCGCGAAGGCGACTATCTCATTGTCCACCGCGGCATCATGCACCGCTACCGGCTCGACCTGGGTGGTGAGGGCACTAAGCTTCTCATCATTGAGAGTCGGGGCCACGTGCGCTGGCCCAAGCGTTACCGGAACGAGTTCGGCCAACTCATCGAGGGAGCGCCCTACAGCGAGCGCGATATGCGCCAGCCTACCCAGCTGCGGACCCACGACGAGCGGGGTGATTTTCCCATCCTGGTCAAGCAGTACGATGGACTGAACGAGATCATTCTCGACCACCACCCCTTCGACGTGGTGGGGTGGGACGGATACTTCTACCCCTGGGCGTTCAACATCAACGACTTCGAGCCCATCGTGGGCCGGGTACACCTGCCGCCGCCGGTTCACCAGACCTTTCAGGGCGACGGGTTCGTGGTCTGCAGCTTCTGTCCGCGGCCCTACGACTTCCACCCCGAGGCGGTGCCAGCGCCATACAACCACAGCAACGTGGACTCGGATGAGGTCCTCTATTACGCCTCCAGCGAGTTCATGAGCCGGAAGGGGATCGAGTTTGGCAGCATCACCCATCACCCGGACGGCATTCCCCACGGGCCTCATCCCGGCCGGGCCGAGGCCAGCATCGGCGCCAAGTACACCGAGGAGCTTGCGGTCATGATGGACACGTTCCGTCCGCTCAAGGTGGCCAAACCCGCGCTCAAGATCGAGGATCCCGAGTACCACAAGTCCTGGCTCGACGCGCAGCACGCGCAGTTCAATCCGCCCACATCGTAGAGGCGGGGCGGCGGGGCCGCGGGGCAGAAAGAAGGGTGTCACCCTGAGCGCAGCGAGGGGGCCGGAACTTCTCGTGTCCCAGATGTAATGTTGTCCACCTCCGATGAAACCCCACTGTGGACGCCCACCGCCGAGCGAATCCGCCGGTCCAATCTCACCGCGTTCATCACCGAGGTGCAGCGCAAGTGTCCCTCCGGTGCCGAGGCTGTCGTCGACTTTCCATCTCTCTATCGTTGGTCGGTGGAACGTCCCGACGCCTTCTGGCCCGTGATCTGGGAGTTTTGTGGCATAATTGCCGATGAGCGGACCGGCAAACCACCATGGGACGACGTGGTTACCGGCATCGATCGAATGGCGCCGCCCGATCCGGTGCTGGGTCCCAAATGGTTTCCTGGAGTCAAGCTCAACTTCGCGGAGAACCTGCTCCGATACAGCGATGACCGTGCGGCGCTCGTGTTCTGGAACGAGAACGGGCGCCAGCGCGAGGTTAGCTACTCGGCATTGGCGAGCGAGGTCGCCCGAGTGGCGGCTGCGCTGACTGACCTGGGGGTGGGCGCCGGCGATCGGATTGCGGGGTTTCTGCCCAACCTTCCCGAGACCGTGGTCGCCATGCTGGCCGTGACGAGTCTGGGCGCCATCTGGTCCTCGTGTTCTCCCGACTTCGGCGCCAACGGCGTCATCGACCGCTTCGGACAGATTCAGCCTCGCGTGCTTTTCTGCGCCGACGGCTACCGCTACGCCGGCAAGGAGGTCGACTCGCTCTCGCGCGTCCGAGAGGTGTGCGAGCGCATCCCCGGGATTGAGCGGGTGGTCGTGGTGCCTTACCTCGCCAATCGGCCGGAAATATCGGGTATCCCCGGGGCCGTTTTGTGGGATGACTGGGCGGAACGGCGGAACGGCGGTACGGCGGTACACGCCGCCGCTACTTACCGCCCCACCGCCGTGCCGCCCTACCGCCGCTTTGACTTCGACCACCCTCTCTATATCCTCTACTCCTCCGGCACCACCGGGCTTCCCAAATGCATGGTGCACGGCGCGGGCGGGACCCTGCTCCAACACTTGAAGGAGCTGGTGCTGCACACCGATCTCCGGCGCGACGATCGGATCTTTTACTTCACCACCTGCGGCTGGATGATGTGGAACTGGCTGGTATCGAGCCTCGCGGTCGGGGCCACGGTGATTCTCTACGATGGGGCGCCACTCTTCCGGCTCGACATCCTGTGGGACATGGTAGAGCGGGAGAGGGTCACCGTTTTCGGAACCAGCGCGAAGTACCTTGCCATGGCGGAGAAGGAAGGCCTGGAGCCGGGGCGGACCCACGACCTCGAGTCCCTCCGCGCGATCCTGTCCACCGGTAGCCCGCTGGCAGAGCACAGCTTCGACTACGTCTACCGGCAGGTCAAGCCGGATGTGCACCTTGCAAGTATCAGCGGCGGTACTGACATCATATCGTGCTTCGCACTCGGCAACCCGACCGCGCCAGTGTGGCGCGGGGAGCTCCAGACACGGGGGCTGGGGATGAGCGTGGAAGTGTTCGATGCCGCCGGCCGCCCCGTGCTGGAGGGGGAGGGGGAGCTGGTGTGCACCCGGCCCTTTCCCAGCATGCCGGTTGAGTTCTGGGACGATCCGGATGGGTCCAAATATCGAGCCGCATACTTCGACCACTACCCTGGGGTCTGGCGCCATGGCGATTGGGCCCGTATCACGGCGCACGACGGGCTGGTGATTCTGGGGCGGAGCGATACCACTCTCAACCCAGGGGGGGTGCGGATCGGCACCGCCGAGATCTATCGCCAGGTGGAGCAGCTCCCGGAGGTCTTGGAGAGCCTCGTTGTGGGGCAGGACTGGGAGGGAGACGTACGCGTTGTACTCTTTGTCCGGCTTCGGGACGGGTTAACCTTGGACCGGGCGCTTGCCGCGCGTATCCGGGAGCGAATCCGGGCATACGCCAGCCCCCACCACGCCCCTCGTAAGATCGTTCAGGTCACCGACATCCCGCGCACCATCAGCGGCAAGATCACCGAGCTGGCCGTACGGGAGGTAATCCATGGGCGCCCGGTGTCAAATCTGGACGCCATGGCCAACCCCCGCGCGCTGGACCAGTTTAGGGGTCTGGAGGAGCTCCGAACGTGACGCCAGCAGAGTCCTCCAGCAGTGTGACGCATGCCCTATCGCAAGAACAATTGTCGACGTACCTTATCGCGGCGCGGCTGAATAGCCCAGCGCACTACCACTTCGAGATGGCCCGCGGCACATGGACAATGGCGAAAGAGACCCTCAGGCGGGCAGGGTCCCTTCGCTCTAGGAGCGCAACAATGAGAAACCTTTTGATCCTGGCTGTCGCGGCCTCGTTCGCGGTAGCCTGCGGCGCCAGCAGAACCGATGATGAAGTCGGGGCCGCGCCCGACCGGGGAGACACCACCACGGTCACCGCGTCAGACACCGCCCAGGCCATGCCGACCGACAGCACCATGGGACAGGTTGAGACCGACAGCAGCTATGTGCAGCAGGACACCACGATGGCCGAACCCGGTATGGAATCGGACACCACCATGGCCGAGCCCAGCATGGGCGCGGATTCTACCCAGACCCTTCCCGGCGCGGAGTCAGATAGTGTCGGCGCCGAGGGCCAAGTTCAGACCGACAGCACCAGTATGGAAATGCCGGCGGACACCACCAACCAGCAGTAACCCGGCGGTAGTTAAGGCGACCCCGGCGATGTGCCGGGGTCGCCTTGCTTTAGGAGGCGCTCCAACCGGCCAAATGTGATCCGTGGCCTAGTGCTAAATTCTGGACTAGTCCAAGTTGTAGCCTCAACAGGGAACCGGCCGCGGTAGCCAACCCGACGGCCTCGGCTGCCAACGGATTCAGGAGCGTATGCGTGATGAGCAAAATGCTAATTCTTGCAGCTATGGCTGCTGTGTCCCTGGCCTGCGCTAATCGGGCTGAGGAAGAGGTGGGCGCGGCGCCGGACGAGGGTGATACCACCGCGGTAACCCATGTGATCGACAGTACCCGCACCGGTCCTCCGGGTGTGGGTGGGCGGCCGGGTGACGCCACGGTAACCGCGGACAGCGTGGGTGTGGACAGTGCGCTGACCAATCAGGAGAACTCGGAGAGTCCAGCAATGTCTGACTCGACGATGACGGCCGATTCGACCACTTCCTGGACCTCGACACCGCAGGATACCCTGGGCCCCCAGGACACCGGCGTCCACGATAGCACCATGATGCATGGTGACAGCGCCATGACAGACCACGCAGTGCCGGATACGACCGCAGGTCAGTAACAGCGGCTGGCTGGCGAAGCAAACGGGCCCCGGATACACTCCGGGGTCCTATTTTTATGGCGAGGATGACGGACGTAATCCAGGTGACACGGACCTATTTGGAGATGCGGTCGCCCGCCCACCTGCGGCCTGCCGCTACTCCTGCACCCACGCCGGAGATTGAGCGGCTGGGCCGCTGCACTCCAGAGCTGTTTCGGCATCTCTACGAGGGGGTCGGACGGGCGTTTCGCTGGACCGACAGGCTGTCGTGGACCGACGAGCAGGTGCAGGGCCATCTCAGCGATCCCAGTACCTCGATCTGGCTCATGTCGTGGGGCAGGGGACCGGCCGGATACTTCGAGCTTCGGAGGCACGACGACGCGTCGGTGGAGATCGTCTATTTCGGTCTCCTGCCGGATTACATCGGTCGAGGGTGGGGCAAGTATCTGTTGACGCGCGCCACACTGGCCGCCTGGGAGTCAGGGCCGGAACGGGTCTGGCTGCACACCTGTACGCTCGACCATCCCGCCGCGCTGCCGAATTACCTCAAGCGCGGGTTCCTACCGGTTCGGAAAGAGGTGTATACGGTAGGCGGGGCAGCGGGGCCGCGGGGCGGCGGGGGAGGTAAGAAGAGCGGCGGATAACGATCGCCGTTGTTTCGTCTTGCTCTCCCGTCCTTCCCCGCTGCCCCGCTGCCCCGCTGTTCAGCTGTTCAACTGTTCAACTGTTCAAACCGTGCCGTGAAATGCCGCAGCATAGGCGCCTGCTCTACGAACCGTAACCCGGCCACGTCTGAGCGTCGCTGCCAGATCTCGAGAATCGCCTCCACCACGTAGTCGATGTGGCTCTGGGTGTACACTCGGCGCGGAATGGCCAGACGAACCAGCTCCATCGGTGCCGGCGTTTCCTTGCCCGTCTCAGCATTTCGCCGCCCGAACATCACAGTCCCGATCTCCACCGCCCGTATCCCCGCCTCCTTGTACAGCTCGGCCACGAGCGCCTGGCCCGGAAGCTGGAGGGGTGGAATCTGGGGGAAGAAGGCCGCCGCGTCGAGATAGATGGCATGGCCGCCGGGCGGCTGTACGATGGGAACGCCCGCTTCGGCGATGTGCTGGCCCAGGTAGGTCGTCGACGTGATGCGGTAGAGCAGGTAGTCCTCGTCGAGCGCTTCGTGCAGTCCCACCGCGATCGCGTCCAGATCCCGTCCGGCCATCCCCCCATAGGTCGGGAACCCCTCCGTCAGGATGAGAAGGTTCCGCTCCTTCGAGGCCAGCACCTCGTCGTTGGTGGCGAGCAGCCCGCCGATGTTTGCCATGCCGTCCTTCTTGGCTGACATGGTACAGCCATCAGCGTAGGAAAAGAGCTCGCGTGCGATCTCGATCGGAGTCTTGTCCGCATAGCCATCCTCCCTCAGCTTGATGAAGTATGCATTCTCCGCGAAACGGCAAGCATCGATGTAAAGCGGGATGCCATGCTCCTTGCATAGCTGGGAGACCGCACGAACGTTAGCCATGGAAACCGGCTGGCCCCCGCCGGAATTGTTGGTGACGGTGAGCATGCAGAGCGGTATGCGATCCCGTCCCACTTCCACGAGGAGTGCCTTCAGCCGGTCGACATCCATGTTGCCTTTGAATGGATGCCGCGCCGAGGGGACCCGGCCCTCGGGGATAACCAGGTCGCGCGCTTCAGCGCCGGCGAACTCCACGTTGGCGCGAGTAGTGTCGAAGTGGGTGTTGTTCGGCACAATCTGTCCCGGCCGGCAGAGCGTCGCGAAGAGGATACGTTCAGCGGCGCGTCCCTGATGCGTGGGAAGTACGTAGCGAAAACCGAAGATGTCGTGCACCGCCGCCTCGAAGCGGTACCAGGAGCGACTGCCGGCGTAGGACTCGTCACCCCGCATTACGGCAGCCCACTGCTCCGAGCTCATGGCGGCGGTTCCACTGTCCGTGAGAAGATCGATCAGTACGTCTTCGGCCCTCAGCAGGAAGACGTTGAAGCCGGCGGCGCGGAGCTTCTCCTCGCGCTCCGCCCGCGTGGTCATCCGAATCGGCTCCACCGACTTGATCTTGAATGGCTCGATGATCGTGCGCATGCGGTAATGTAGCGTGGGTCACAGCAGGGGGCGGGAGCCCTTCCCATGATAGGGCCGATCAGCATGGCAGGGAGTAACAACATCCTCCACTCGAGTAACCGCGCACACTACGAGGGAACTTGGAATACGGCTCCTGCCGGGGCCGCCTTTCCTGCTCACGACGGCCAGCCGCTCGCACCACATGACCTGTGGCACGCCTGGAGTTGGGAGCCGCTGGTGGTGGTGTGCCTGGGGTTGTCGCTGGGTCTTTACATCTGGGGCGTGCGTGCGCTCTGGCGGAACGCAGGGGCGGGTCACGGAGTCCGGATCTGGGAAGCTGCAGCCCTTGCCCTCGGCTGGATAGCACTCGCCGTGGCGCTGGTTTCACCTCTGCACCAACTCGGCGGCGCCCTGTTCGCGGCCCACATGGCGCAGCACGAGCTGCTCATGGTGGTGGCCGCCCCACTCCTGGTTCTCGGGCGGCCTGTTATCGCATTCCTGTGGGCCCTGCCCATCTCCTGGAGACGGTTGCTGGGCGCCTGGTCTTCCAGCCGGCTAGTGAACGCCACCTGGACTGTGCTCACCATCCCATTGGTGGCCTGGGCGCTTCACGGAGCAGCCATTTGGATCTGGCATGCACCCCCCTTGTATCAGGCGACTCTCGGCAGCGACACCGTGCATACCCTGCAACATGTAACCTTCCTCGCTACCGCGCTGCTCTTTTGGTGGGCGCTGCTGCACGGCCGGGCGGGACGACTCGGGCGCCCTGCCGCCGCCATCTATCTCTTCACCACCTCAGTCCACACCAGCCTGCTCGGTGCCCTGCTCACATTCTCCTCCAGCCTCTGGTATCCTCTTTACCAGGCCACCACCGGGCCCTGGGGTCTGACGCCGCTAGAGGACCAACAGCTTGCGGGCGTCATCATGTGGGTGCCTGCCGGCGTAGCTTATCTGGTGGCCACACTTGCCCTGGCCGCAACCTGGCTCAGAGAGCCGTACTTCAGTCATCTCCACTCCGATAGAGGGAATTGATATGGCATCCGAGCGGCGCGGCTGGCCCACGCGGGACGTTCTTCGCATCCTCGCGATCATTGCGGGATTCTACGTCGCGCTCCAGGTCCTCTGGGTAGGCCGCCCGGTTGTATTGCTGACCTTTCTCGGCGTTCTGTTCGGTGTTGCGCTGGCCGCTGGAGTCGACTGGCTGGAGCGAAAGCGGGTACCTCGGGGTGTCGGAGCGGTTCTCATTGTGCTTGCCTTTGGCGGAATTCTCGTCGGGATCGGGGCCGCCACCGCGCCGAGCATTACCGGCCAGCTTCGAGAACTGAAGACGCAACTTCCAGAGGCCATCGGCAAGATCCAGCAGTGGGTTCAAGATCGGCAGGCAGGGGTCAACCAGGTTCTGGAACAGGTGGCCCCCCAACGAGCC